>Ga0123519_10000842_pt1 | contig 53800 bp, 50 predicted proteins | sample YelNatPaOPRAMG02_FD_87396 | JGI IMG/M metagenome (GOLD analysis project Ga0123519, IMG submission 87396) | Hot spring microbial communities from Yellowstone National Park - Yellowstone National Park OP-RAMG-02 (version 2) | ecosystem: Environmental > Aquatic > Thermal springs > Hot (42-90C) ...
ATCGCTGCTTTCCCTCATTTCGAAGGCTCTTCTAAAATATTGTGCAAACTTTTTGTCTAACATTTTTGTTTTTATTATCCTTAAGCCGAATTCTGAAATTAGGCCTGCGTGGGTTTTTGCATCGAATCCTAACGTGTTAAGCATGGCTTTGGCTGCGTGGAAAAAAGCGTAGTATGCTCGGTTAACAGCGTCTTCTAACATGCCCTTTTCGAAAAGGAGTTTAGCTGCCTTTAACCTCGCTTTTGCTGCTTCAAATTCTTCTTTTATTCGAATTTTAACGTTTTCTTCCATTGTATATCACTATTCCCTTTCTAATTTCATCCATTAACGGGCTTTTCCTTTTCTCAAGTTCCTTCTCATTTATGAACTTGATTGACACGAGTTTTCCATATTCTATAAGTATTTTGTCGGCGATGGATTGAGCAAGCTCTACTAATTTTTTGTCCTTCGTTATTATTGCTAAGTCAATATCTGAATCTAGCCTATAGTTTCCTCTTGCAATGGAGCCGAAAAGTATGATCTTTGCCTTTTTGCCTACTGGTTCGAATTCTTTTAGTATTTCTTCATGAAATTTTAACATTTGAGGACACTCCTTAACAATTTTTTAACGGATTTTATTTAAATTTAGTGAGGGAGTGTATGTGGCGTGAGTGAAAATTTATTTAAGGTTTGTTGGGGGTAATGATTTTGGATTAACTTATTTTTGGGATAGCAGTATTCTTTTGAGACCGGATACTTTAGCGAAGGCATCTGAGATAACTTGGCGATCTAGTTTTGATGCGGATGCGACTATGAGACTGTCGAAGTAGCTTAGGCCATACCTTCTTCAATTTCACTCTGGAATCCAGTAAACTTAGGCTTACAATATCGAATCTTGGGATGAATACCTCACATCCTTAGCTAAAAGTCTTGGAACTTCGATAATATATTCGTTAGATCAGCAGCTTTCAAAGGTGAAGGAGTTAAAAGTGGTTAATCCTTTTTCTAGAGAGGTTGTGAAGCAATACCACGATTTCGTGAAGAAAGCTTTGAAACGTAAGTTGCCCTAGTTAACCTTGAAATTCGGTATTTCTATAGCGTTAAAAATGGACTTTGGATTTTTCCGCGTTTTTAAAGGTTCGTCGATACTTAATGTTTGTACAATAGAACGGAGTTTAATGTGCGCGCAAAGCTTACATTTAGCCTAACAAAAGTCATTTTAATGATTGATTACAGCAAATAGCATGATATGTCGCATGTGAAAATTAAGGGTTTGCTTGTTTTATTGCTTTGAAAACCTGTTAAAAACAATATTTTTCAACGTTTTATAGCCCTATAAACCAAAATAGAATTTGACACAAAAACTTGCTTAGCGAGTTGCGCGAGCGTTCGCTTTCATTTGTCTAGGCTTCACTGCATGAGGGGAGAAAGGAGAAGGGAGAACTCCCTAAAATGTAAGCTGCTCTGCCTAGACCATGTTTAAGTGTTGAAAATGTACAGAAATATTTTACTCACTTATTGTCCATTGGGTTTATATTTTGCCCAAACATAATAATTTATGAAATTTACGAGGACTAAAAGTGATTGGGAAAAAATTAGTCACATTTATCATTATTCTCACGTCACTTTTAATCCTAAACATTAAAACAGACACAACCATAGCCCAAGTAACAGGTGTTATAGTTGACCCATCATTAATCGAGTTTCATACAAACGCCACAGGACAACAGTTCACAATAGCCGTTAAAATCGTCAATGTAGTAAATCTCTACGGCTTCGACATACAATTCAAATGGGATACAAAATACCTTGAATATGTTAGCCGCTCCGTCCGAGTGCCAAAAGACGACTATCCAGACGGCGTTCTATATAAACCAATACTGCCAATAAAAGACGAAGTCAACACCACAGCAGGAACCTACTGGATCGCCATAGCATCAACGTGGCCTGCCCCCACATTCAACGGTTCAGGCACAGCTTTCACAATGACCTTTAGAGTGAAATATCATCCCGTACAGCCAGAGCCAGACGCAAACATAACACTAGAACTATACTCGACGGAATTGGCAGCCTACGGAGGAAACCCGATACCCCACTACAGACAAAACGGAAAAGTAATATTATACGCGTTACCCGCACCCGTGCACGACATAGCAGTGTTAAGCGTTAACCCACTAAAAACAATTGTGGGACAAGGCTACACCATGAACATAAACGTCACAGTAGCAAACCAAGGCGACCAAACAGAAACCTTCAACATAACAATCTACGCAAACACCACCACAATACAAACAAGACAAGTCACCTTGGCCAACAAAACATCAACAACCATAACGTGCACATGGAACACAATAGGCTATACCAAAGGCAACTATACGCTTTGGGCTTACGCCTGGCCGGTTCAAGGCGAAACAGACACGCAGGATAATACCCTCACCGCCAATGGTATTATCACGCTCACTATTCCAGGTGATGTTGACGGAGACAGCGATGTAGACATATACGACGTGGTGAAAATTACTGCGTTATATGCCACCAAACTTGGTGATCCAAGATACAACCCCAACAGCGACATAGACAACGACGGAAAAATAACCATATACGACGTAGTTATATGCACATGGCACTACGCACAAAAAGACCCATAACCCCCAGTCCATTCTCTATATTTCCAAAAACTAAACTTGAAATGTTAGAAGTGAAAGATAATCTTGCCAATGCCTACTTAGTTATCTGAGGGCGAAGACCAAATAACCTTTGCCAACGTTAACCTTGCCACGTTTTCAAACGCCACAAAATGGTGTACTGAATCACCAATACCCATAAAATATGAAGTTTACACGGAACAGTCAAAACACTATTCCCATGGAAAGAGGACGTTAATGCCGATGGAAGAATCAATATTTATGACCTTGTACAAGCAGCAAGCGCCTACGCATCATATCCAGGACATCCAAGATGGAACCCATACGCTGACCTCGACGGTGACGGCAGGATAACAATCTACGATCTTGTCACAATAACAAGAATCTACGGAACCATATACGACCCATAAAACAATTCACACCCTCATCCTTTTTCTGTCAAATTTAAACCAAAATTTATTGGATAAGTGAAATTGATGGCGTGACTAATGAGAGGCTAAGTTATCTTATAAGTTATACTTAAAGCTTAAATATTGTCAAAATCAAAAATTAAACTGGGTTTAAATCATGGTTCGTTTGAAGCAAATAGTTACAACCTTTTTTATAATTCTATCTATATCTGGGTTAATTTTCAGCCTTTGTATTGCAGCGGAATCTCGAGACAATCGTCCAGCGGTTTATGTTTTTCCAGATAATGTCAACGGTAGGCAATTAGGAGAAGTTTTTAACGTTACTGTAGGTATCAATGAACTAGTTAATTACGAGTTATATGGCTTCGATATAATGTTGAGGTGGGATGTTTCTTCTCTTGAATATATTAAACATGAAGTTAAGGTGCCAGTAGAAGTGTACTCTGACGGAGTTTTACATGAACCATTCTTGGAGGTGAGAAATGAGATAGATGAAATTAATGGAACATGCTGGGTTGCTTACGCATCTATGTGGCCAGCCAAAGCTTTTAAAGGAGAAGGCATATTCTTTACCATAACCTTTAAGATAATAAAAGAGTCTAATTCCAAACTCGTCCTAGGCCATGTTTTCCTTGCTGATTGTAATGGAGAGACTATTCCAATCAATCAATGTTCACGTTTGGAATCGCATAATGTTAGCGGTTCGTTGATAAACGATCATAGAAAGCTGAGGGCTGATATTTGGCTAAAATGGTGGATTAAGGTAACCTGGAATATGGGTAAGAGCTGACTGTGTTACTGTACAGCTACATTCAAACACGCACGATGGATGGAGCAATAAAAGACAATTCGCAAGCTTGTGTAGTGTTAAATAAGTTAGTTTCAGTGGTCTTTCTATCATTTTCTTTAAAAGTTAACAGTTAAGTTTAGGGAAGTGAAAAAATATTTTAAGGGTTCAGAATGCACTTAACAAGGATACTTGGTCTAGTAATGATCATACTTTCTCTATCCTTACTTTTTCTTGTTATTGCTAAATTTCCAAATGTAAAGAATAAAAGTTTTTCAATAGAGAATCCATTAGAAGTTCCTCACGGAGCTAACAATCTTTTTAACATAACTTTGCAGCCTAGCGGTAAAAACGACTATCATGTGGAGGTGTTAATCTCTCCTACTAAAGGGCCCATTTGCATTGATTTCTGGGTTGTGAATTCTACATGGATTGGCCCTTTTCTGAGCTTTATGGAGTGGGTTTTCTTTGAATATGGAACACTATTTCGCGAGGCTTATCCCGATGAATATCCATTTAATATTACTCCAGCTTATGCTAAAGAAATCAACGTCACTAAACAAAAACTTATTGAGTTAAAGGTGGATCGTGACGGCGTTTACTGTTTTGTTTTTATAAACTTTTTTGAAGAAGCACAATATATTTCTGTGAATGTTGATGAGCGATATTTGGATCCAAAAGCTCCTTATCGTCCTATTCTCGAACCGAATTTAACAAACCTTTCAATCACTTTTGCAGTTGCCTCTTTCGGGGCGTATTTTTTAGTTAAAGATCAAGGGAAAAGGCGTAGAAGAAAATGGTGAAAGTTGTAAAAACTTATTAGTTATTTATCTAATTAAAATTTTAGGGGTTGTAGTTTGAATTTTCTGAAAAAATATTTTCCGTGGGGGCGGAAAGATTTTCTAGTTGTTCTTGTATGGGGGGTCATACTAGGAATCGTTATATGCAAGGTCTACTGGGTTGGATACCAGGAGATTAAATGGCTTTCGGTCTATAAAGTGCCTTACGGATGGTATGAGACACCAAACCCAAAACCCCTCGATCTTATGTTAGTATTGTTTGTTAGTATTATTTTTGGGGCGCTCATTTCTAGCATGAAAGGTGTCTTCTATGGATACCTTATCGGAATGATTTTAGCTTTTTCTGTAGGTTTTATTTTTGTTATTTTTTATATGTGGAGGGTGCTTCAGTTGGAGTATCTGTTCATGATGAGCGATTTTAATTGGGAATGGGCTGTGTTTTTTGCGCTATTAAACGTTGGTAGAATTTTGTTTCCGTATATTATCCTGATAAGCCTTCTCGGAGTTATTATTGGGATGCTTATTCGTGAACGACTTAACTATTAATGTGGCGTAGCGTTGAGGCAAAGCTTAAATTAAGGCTGGTAATCAATATCATCACTAATGTTGGTGGGAAAATGAAATTACGGAGAACCTTTATCATGTTTTTACTGTTCTCTTTAATATTTACTTTTGTGCATGTTGGTTTAACTAAGCGATCTTTACTTACTAAAGTAGCTAGCGCATCATCTAATGTATACCCGGTTGTACAAGTTTATCCCAATTTCGTAGACGTAGGGGTGGATGAAACCTTTACTGTGGCTGTTGTGGGCTTCAACTTTACGAATGTTAAGGTTAAACCTCCAGGCTACACGTATTCTGTTTGGCTCGGCAACCTTTACGGGTTTGAAATTGAATTTACATGGGACCCCACAGTTTTAAGGTATGTTAGCCACAATGTAACGGTTCCTGTTGAAAATTATCCTGCACCCATCCCTCCAAGCCCCTATGGAGGAGCCCTTCACCAACCAACAATACAAGTGAAGAACGTTATAAATGAGGCTGGGAACATACCTGACGCCCAATATCCAGAGACAAGGGCATGGATATCATACGCCTCAATGTATCCAGCCCAGCCACAAAATGGAAACGTAACCTTCTTCACAATAACATTCGAAGTACTAAAAACAGGTGAAAGCCCACTAAAAATACTTAGATGCGCCTTGTCAGCTGAAGATGGAACACCCATATACCACATTGTTCAAGATGGAGTTTACAGAACAAGTGGCATTCCCATCGCTGATTTTAGTTTTTGGCCTAGCATAGGCGTGGTAAACAAGCCAATTAACTTCACAGCCCATGTTAGTGGCAACACGTCAAAAATATCAACTTACATGTGGGACTTTGGAGATGGAAAACAAAACACTACACAGCCAACAGTGTCCCACATTTACACTGAAAAGGGCACAAAGAACGTTGGGCTTAAAGTCATAGACGAAACCGGCGCCGAAAGTACTTGGACTTATAAGGAGGTTCAAATAGTATCTTTAAGGGATCTCGAGGTCAAAGATATCATTTTACCTGCAAACAAAATAAAAGTTAATGCCACGACTCCATTAACCTTCAACGTTATTATAAGGAATAATGGCGAAGCGGATGAAAACTGCACAGCCTACGCATACTACAACACCACAACAATTGAACCACAAAACCCAAACGTAGGTAAATGGCACCTTATAGGCTCCAAAAGTCTAAACATAACGAAGGGTTCCGACAAACCTTTATCCTTTAATGTTAACACAACAACGTTAGCTATTAACAGTTCATACTACTTCCTAATAAACATCACGACTAACATTCCCACAGGATACGAGGAAAACGTTGAGAACAACTTTAAAATTTCAAGCGAAGCTATTTTTGTAACCAACGTGGATATACACGAAGTTAAGATAGTAAAGCTTGAATGTATCTGGCAATCCGGCAACGCTAAAGCAAGTCCGCCACTAATTGAAGGTGAAGAAGTCACAGCACTCTTAACAATCACAAATGCTGGGACAGGTGAAGACACGGTTAGAATTGATGTGTATCTTAACGGAACATTTGTCTCCAACAGCACAGTCGCATTGAAATGGGGCGAAACAAAAAAAGACGTGCAGATACTAAAACAATCGGTCTCTGCTGGAAAATACAACTTGTCGGTAACCATTAAGGCCGAAGACTATAAGACAAGCAATAACACAATGTTTAAGGTTGTTAAGCCCCCAAAAATAAACTTCGCCTACATACCTCAACCAGTCGTTGTAAACCAAACTGTCACATTTGACGCTTCCACCACAATTCACCAAGACCCTGAAGGAACAATAAAAGCCTACAGATGGGAATTCTATGCTCCAGGACTAGACTGGACATCGGCTAGTCCTACATCCAGAGTAGAAGGCCAAAAGGTGACATACAATTTTACACTTCAAGGAAACTGGACAGTGGTTCTAAAAATTGAGGATAACTTTGGAATACAATATGACACACGAAGACCGGCCACGTCAGCTTATGTAAAGCAAATGACGATAAACGTTGCCGCTGCATCGGAAGAAGGCGAAGAGGGTCCGGAAAGTTTTCCAATAGAATATCTCGCCGCGATAATAATTGTGATGATAATCGTATTAACAATTATTGTAGCGTTTGTTGCTTATGTAAGAAAGCGTAGAGCTGCAAAGGTTATAGAAGAATTAGAATCTGAAGAATAGTACACTAACCTCTTTATTCTAAAAACAGTCGACATGCCTATTGGGCATCTGCATTAACCCAATGGAAAGATAGTCTACGGCCAGCAATGCGACATAAGTTATCGTCCTTACCATTTCTGCAAAGTTGCTGTTTGACTTTTCCATTTAACCTGGAAACAAAGTTTTCCGCTTTCTGACTTGCTATTTAGGTTAGCAGAGAAATGTAGTTAGATTCAAAAAAGCCTTTAAGGGATGGATCCTTCCATAAATGTTCAATCGTTTAAACAAAAAAAGGGGAGTTTACTTTAAAATTCGCTTTTGAACTACCAATACGGTAAGCAAAGCGGCGACAAACGCCAAGAGCATTATAGTAATAACGTTGTCGAATTCTGCGACAATATCTGTTCCTTCTATTGTTATTTCATGTTCGCTATGCTGGTAAGTTATGTGCACATACGTGTTTTCCGCATCTTCGGTGATGCTGAAAGTTGCAGGTTGACCGTCCACTAGAACTGTCCAACTGTCAGTGGTCCATATCAAACTTTTTGGTATCGTTACGTTGCAGAAGCCTGCTGATCCTGCTGGTCCTGTTACATTGAAAGTTATTTTTGGTTCTGGTGCATGAAGTTGGAAGTTTTTAACTGTGGAGTTGCTCAAAGTTTTTATTATAAAATCTGTTTCGTCAACTGTTACTGTATGCTCTATCTCAACTGGGATTGTCAAATCAAAGGCCTCATATGGTATTGGTTGTCCTGTCGAGTTAGACAGGTCCACTCTTACAAAGTGGAATACAACGGGTTCAGATACTGGAGGGCTTGTTACATTGAATGTGAAGACGACTATTGTGGCGCTTCCTGTCTGACCTGACGGTGCCCCTAAAGAGGCGTATGCAAACCATGCCATTGTTCCGGGCTCAGCATCTGGAATGTTGTCAGTTTCATTCACAATGTCTTTTATAGGTAATGTTGGCGTGTTTAGGGCTCCTTCGTATGGGCTTGGCGGGTTTGGTGCGGGATAACTTGTTCTTGGAACAGTTGTTGTGTGAGTAACATATCTAATCAAGCTTGTTGTCCAGTTAAGTTGTATGTCAAAGCCATAGAAATCCTCGACATTCTCCACCACAACAGCTAGTTTAAACGTGGATCCTACATCGTTGGGACCAATTTTACTCTTTTCCGTTATCATTCTTACAACCGTGCTTGATGACTGAGCTTTCACTGTCATGATTGAAAAGACTAGTCCAACCGCCAGAGCTATTATTAGTATAGATAGTTTGGCTCTCAATTTTTCACCTGAACTTCTTTTATTTCTGGTGTTAATATTTGAATTTTACTGTTTACTAATTTAAATTTTGGAAACCTAACAAGTGGGGAATGGGCAGTTTTATGGACAGTGTTTCCCATATTTAGCCGCTATTGTTACGACATCGTATATATCGATGTATCCCCATGGAGGAACGAGATCTGCGTCAGGGTTCCAGTCTGGGTAATTTTCGTTGTGGTGGTATATGCTTGTAACCATTACAACATCGTGAATGTCGATTACACCGTCTCCGTTTATGTCGCCCAACATTTTAATTTTTACCCATCCATCAGACATGAAATTGTTTGCAGGGTTCAGCTCGTATGGAACTTCGCTGGCTCTTGCCGATATTGTAAAGTTGCTGCATGGCGTTAGTCCACTTGTGTTCCAGTAGAATGTTAATGTTACATTTGACCATGGCGGAACTATAACTGTTTGTGTTCCGATAATGTTGTTGTCATAGTAAACCGTCACGTTGAAGGTTTCAGTTGTCATGTTGCCCCTGTTCATGGCGATAACCTCTATGCTCACGATTCTTCCGGGATAAACTTTGTTGGATGATGTTACCTTCACAGAGACTATGGCAACATCCCTAAGAAGAGTTGCGAAGAACCCATCTTCAGCCACGTGAGTCATGGGTTCAGCTCTCACATTGCTTATCCTTGTGTCGTACAAGTCAAGAACGGTTTGGCCATAATTTTGTACCTGGAAAATTATGGTTGTTACGGTCTTTGCCTCATATATGGAGAATGGTTCAGCTGGTGGATAATATTGAACATAAACCCATATCATTCCTGCTGTATCGTTAATTTGCATTTCAACTGTGAAGTGTGTATCGTTTGTTGGTGGGACTATGTAGGCGCCTAGACATGTTAAAACGTTTGTGTCGTAGCCTAATTTGAATTCGAAGTCGTACATGTCTATGGCGTTCTCGATTTTGATGTTTATGTTAAATATGTCTCCAATTTTCATTGTCGGGTCAATGAGTTCTGGCGGATATACAAGCATTCTTGTTATTAAGAGGTTGTTAAAGTAGCCATCCAAAGGTTCCTTTGTGGGTATAGCTTCGCCGAAGGAGTCTTTCAATGCGACGTTGTGGAGGTCTAATGGTGTTTCACCTGTTGATGTTATATGAAATTCTATAACGGCTAATACTACATTGCCGCTTAACGAGTTTGCGGGTTGCGTTAGCCATCCTTTAACATTAAGTTTCCCCTCAGATTCCAGGATTTCAACTAGAGTTTGTGTTGGTGGAAAGGCCGGATTAACTTGAACGCTGCTCGTGTCCAGCATTGTTGTGTTGTAGTCTAGCCAAACCTCGAAATTGTATAGGTCTACAACGTTTATTACGGTGATGTTGATGTTGAAGCTTTGGCATGGTGTCTTTGTTGAATCAACAATTGAACGTGGTGACACCATTATGTCAACGGGTGTAGGCGAATAATTACTAAAGTAGCCATTTCTAATATCTCGCGGTATTGGTACACCATTGATGTCTGAAAGATCGCAAGCGGATATTGCGAGAACGCTTCTTCCAGTGCTTTTAACATGGAAGGTCATTTCGAAGATTGTTCCAGTGCCGTTAAATGTTGGGGCAGGATAAATTGATGCGTATGCAACCCAGTAGGTTCCAGCTGTTGAGTTAACCTCGTTTTTTATGGATAGAATAGGATTGTATAATACGCCATCTGGATAGGTGTTTTTCGGAACCTTAACAGTGTGACTTACATACTCCAGAATTGCTGGGTTCCATGAAAATTGAATGTCAAACCCGTAGAGGAGGGAAACATTTGCTATTTTAACTGCGATGGTAAATGATTGGGATGGACTAAGATTCCTGACGCTTGGAGGATCTACATAAACAACGGCTGTCTGCTGTATGATAGCGTTTACACGTGAATTGCTAACTGTGAAGACTGTGCCGATTAGTGAAACGCAAAGCAAGAGGAGAATTGCCTTTAGCTTTTTTAATTTTTTATCCATATCCCTTTCTCCTTCACAGTACTTACTATTTTTCGAGAGCACTTAAAGATTTTGGAACAAACTTCTAGAAGCGTTAAAGATGTAGAACTTCTAGAAACTTAAATCTGTATTTTAAAATTTGCAGTATCATTCAGTATATTTTTTTGCAAATTTGGAGGTTACTAAAACTACATCGTTGACACCAATTCTTCCATCAGGGAGAAAATCAAGCTGTGGGTTCCATCCGGGTTGTCCGCTTTTTTTTGCGTAAATTGATGTTACTTTAACCACGTCGTATATGTTTATCTCAAAATTATAGTCGTAATCCTCTGGGTACTTATATTTGGCTTGAAAGGTTGTAGATTGAAACGCGGTCCATCCATTGTAGTATGCGCCTACATGAACGGAGAAATTGGCGTTGTATGGCGCTGCTCTAGGGGGAAGTCTGAACGAGGCGCGGTATTCTGTTGGGCTTTGGATACCTTCCTGGGAGGTTGTCGAACTTTCCGAAGAGCTTGATGTTGATGATATTATGTTAAAGTTTGCAGTTCTCTCAGGGCAGTAAGGATATCCATTGTTTTCAGGCCATTCTGTTAGTAAGTTAACCCATACTTTGCCAGTTCCTGTGGAGCTCCAATCTGGAAGCCAAATGTTAAAAATACTCCCCAAACACTATTTGCAGCGACGCTTGCCTTAACCCAGTTACCTAGTGGAGTTGAATCCACATCTGCGGCAATAGCTATAAGCAGGATGCTTCTATCGACTATCATTTTATTTTGTACTGTTACGTTTACGAAAAAGTCTCCATTTCTATAAAAGTTTGTTTTGGGCTTTCCGTTCTGATCGCATGGAATTATCGAAATTATATCTAAGCTCCAATCTTCGGATATGTTGCCTGTAGGCGCAGTTCGCAGCACTTTAAGTGTTCCTCCAATTTCTTTCACCTCTACAGCAACTAATGCTCCTTCAACTGGCTCGCCATAAAAATAAAAACTTCCTGTCACATTAACAATTTCTCGATAACGATAATGAGGCCGGTTCGGTTTGGCTGCAGCGTCTACTGTAACAAAATATGTTGGTTGGGCGGTAACTGTGTATAAAATGTTGTAAGAGATTAATAATGTGACAAACGCGAATAATATTGGTTTCCTCATCTTTATCTCCTCTTGCGCAGTTGTTAGGTTTACTATGCCCGGGTAGATGGATGTACTAATATTTTTTACCATAGATGCTTGTTACTTTCACTACATCATAAATGTTGATTTCATTGTCGGGTTTTAAGTCTGCCATAATGTTCCAGTTTGGTGATGTTGGTTTAGCCATGTATCTTGCTGCAATAAATACAACGTCATAAATGTCTATTTCTCTGTTTTTATTAGTGTCTCCTAATGCACAGGTGTCGATTGGACCATAGATCAGTACGTTGTCAGAGGCATCTGTCTCATTCGTTAGGGGTGGAGCTGTTGCATTTAGGAAGTATTTTGCATAACGTGTTACTCCGGTTGTGTTCCATAAGAATTCTAGATTTGTTATTGAATATGGATTGAGATTTTGGGCTTGTTGTGTTCTGATTAGAGTGCTGTTGGCATAGAGGACAACATTGAAGGTTTCGGGTATTGTTCCCTTATTTTTCACGGTAACTAAAACTTTTACGATCCAGTTGTCATATATTTGGTTTAGACATTGTATGTTTACTACTGCGATATTGTGTATTATGGCGATTTTTACAATTTTTGTCGTAGTGTTTGAGTATCCTTCGTTGTCAGTAACGTTAAGAGTAACTGTATAATTTCCGATGGTTGTATATGTATGCTTTACAATTTTGCCGGAGCCTGTTGTAGAATCTCCAAAGTTCCAGTAGTACCCTGTTATGGTGTCGCCGTACCCTTCAGCCGTTGAGTAGGACGCGTCAAAGGTTATTTCGTATCCTGGACCAGCCGTTGGAGGCTTGATTACAAAGGCTGCTCTAGGCGGAGCAGCCACATCTAATACGGTAAATGTTGTGCTTGCTTCGTCTGTCCATCCCTGATACCATGCAATAGCGCTAACCGTGTAAGTTCCCGGGTATGGCTCGGATGAGAGTGTAAAATTCATTTTATACTTTCCACCTTCAACATAGGGAGATGGTAACGGATTTCCCGATGAACTCTCATATTCAGACTCATATATCATGAAGGTTCCAGTTTTTTCAGGGCATAGTGGAAAACCTCCGATGTCCGGCCAATCCGTGTAAACACTCACGCATATTAAGGCTTGACCAGGTGCAGCGGAACTCTCAATTGTTATATCTGCGGGTCCTACCGTGGTTGTATCTCCGCTGCCGATTGTTAATTGCGCCGCCAGCAAACCTAATGGTGTTAAATTATTATCATAAATGTTTATTGAAACTTGTATCTTTCTACTCACAGGTCCCACATTTTTTATTGTAGCTTTAAAAAAGGCGTTTGTGCCCCTTAATGTTCCCGCTATTGGGTTGCCATTAGTGTCGCATAGGGTTGCCGATAATATTTCAATGGGCCATGCTCCTTGCGGTAATTCGCCTACTTGGAGGGTTCTTGCAATAATTCTTTGTGGGGTGGGTTTAGGGTCTTTTACGGTTATTCCAACAAGTCCCCCTTGAACTTGTTGTCCGCCATATAACAGTTCTCCAGATATTTGCACAACTTCTCTTAATATGTAGTTTTCTTTGTCTGTCTGTATCGTAAGAACTAAGCTTTGGGCGGTAACTGTGTATAAAATGTTGTAAGAGATTAATAATGTGACAAACGCGAATAATATTGGTTTCCTCATCTTTATCTCCTCTTCCCCCTCAGAATATTATTTTAGTGGTTTTTATTAAATGTTCCTAGTGTTGAAATATGCCTTAAATTTTAATTCAAAAAAAGTGGGGGGATTGTTTTGGTTTTAGGTTGTTAGTCCTATTGGTATTACGTTCTGTGGGCAGTATTGTAGGAAGTATCCGTCTTTGAGGTATAGTATGTTTGTGTAGACGTGGCCCATGCCTACGAATGTGTGTTTTGGCACGGTCTTGCATTCGATTATTATGCTGTCTGTTCCGTAGTGGACTGTTATTGGACCTACTAGGAACCATGCTATTGGTACTTGCAGCTCGTCGTATACTACTATTGAGAAGTAGGCTTCGCGGTCTTGGTGGCTTATGCTGTTGAAGGTTACTTTGAAGCTTAGGTGTTCGCCTATTGCGAATACGTTGTCTGGTTGTGGTTCAACGCTTACTATGTTTATTAGGTAGCCGACTTCCCATGTTATTGTGTCTGTAACTCTTACTTCTCTGATGTCTACTGAGGCGTTAGCGTACCATGTTCCGAAAACCCTTTCTTCTGGGTTGTCGCATGGCCATGGTATGCCGAATTTAACCCATGCTATGCCGTTTTCGTCTGTTATGTTGCATAGTATCCAGTGGAATTCTCCGTGGCTGATTTCGAAGGTTACCATTTTCTGTTGTACTGGGTTGAAGTTGTATGTAACTTCGGCTATGAGCCTAACTGTTGCTTGGGGACCGAAGGCGTCTGATGGTTGATTTGGTCCTTTGCCGTTGAAGCCGTCTGGATATTGTGTGTAGACGTCGATCCATCTGCCTGGGGGCTTGAATTTGGCGGTGTAGGTTGCGTTTTCAATTACGTGTGGTATTGGTGGGGCGGTGTCGCGGCCGTTCCATGGTGGCATGGGGCGTTCTGGGTGTGGGAACCCAGCTATGTCTGTCATGAAGTATTCTTTTGGCCAGTTGGTTGGGTCTGGCATAGGCCTTGGCTCCGGTTTTCTTAGGCCTATGACGCATGATGGTGGTGGGTATGTTTCAGACTCGAATATTGATGTGAACTGCACGGTGAATAGTCTTCCAATGCCGTAGGCTGGTGTGTGTGTTTCGCCGTAGCCGAAGAAGGCTACTTTGACTGTGCCTTCAGTGTTGTTTATGTCTGCTACAATTACGAATATGTTGGGCCAGAATCCTGCGAACCAGCCGTCTGGGTCAACTGTTACGTTTTCGGCCCTTATTAGGGTTGGGTCGAAGTGTAGTACTATGTCGAAGCCGCCTATATCCCAGAATGGTGAAAGGTCGCCGTCATACTGGTTCATTATCCAGACGTCAATGTTGAATGTTCCGCCTAAGGGTATGTCCTTTGTCAAGTCTGGGTTAACATCCAATTTTGGAAGAGGCGGATACTGGAATAGTCTAGGCCACAGTTTTATGCACAGATTTATCCGTTCATGCTGAATTGGTGTACCCGCACTGTTTGCTAGGTCTGTTTTTACGAATGTTAGCCAAACATCTGTTGCAACCACGTCTCCGCCATAGTAGAATGGCTGGTCGTAAACTCTGAATGTGAAGACGACTATTGTGGCGCTTCCCGTCTGGCCTTGTGCAGGTGCCATTGCGGCATAGGCGAACCAGCCCATTGTCCCAGGCTCTGCATCTGGAATGTTGTCAGCCTCATCAACAACATCTTTAACTGGCATTATTGGCGTGTTTAGGGCTCCTTCGTATGGGCTTGGCGGGTTTGGCGCTGGATAACTTGTTCTTGGAACAGTTGTTGTGTGGGTTACGTAGCGTATCCAGTTTGTATCCCATTTAACTTGAATGTCGAAACCGTACAGGTCCACAACGCCTTCAACGACGATGGCTACTTTGAAGGTTGTTCCAACCACGTCCGGCAAGGTTGTAGGGTTGCCTAGCTCTGTATTTTCAGAGATGAAGCGAAGAACTGTTGATCCTCCAGCACTAGCCATCGGCACAATCGATGCTAAACCTAGGATGAGCATTGCCACGAGGAAAATAGACACAGCTTTATCAAATTTCATTTCCACTTTCTCCTTTCTCTCTTCTGCAATAATCTTTATGACAAGTTCTAGATTAAAAAGTTTCTGGAGAAATCTTCTATCGAGGCCGACAATATTATGAAGCTCGTTCATGCTGGCTCTTTAATAGGCTTGCTCGTAGGGTAGAATTCCTCCTCCAAAAGAATTTGACATTATCATCACATTATTACAGAGGGACAAGACATGGCAGCCATGAAAATTGAGAAAAGCCCGGTGAGGCCTCCAATTTAAAGAGCTTGTAAGTTTTTCATGGTGGACATTTTGTTAACTCTTTTCCTCCTTCTCCTTTTTGGCTGAGGTCTTTTTTAGGGTTTTCTGGTAGTTTTCCACAGCCTTTTCCACATCCCACTGGTATCCTGAAACTTCTGTTGGCCTTGAGAACATGGGGTCTGAAGCCTTTTTCTTTTTCGCGGTTTCAAGTCCGTACATGGCTTTAAACCGTTTATCCTCTTGGATTATTAAGTATATGATTAGTATTGTTGGTACTATGAGGAGGGCTAGGGGGTGGATGAAGAACATTATCCAGAGTTGTAGTATCATGTAGAGGGCGAAGAGGGCTGGAACCCAAAACCATATGGTGGTGAAGCAGACTTTTATTATGTGGAATATCTCCTTTATGCTTTCTTTGATGTTTTTAAGTTTCTGTGCTGTGCCCATCTGTATGCCGCCATTAATATAGGGCGGTTTTCATTATTTAACCTTTAACGTGTCATATTTGACTATTGAATTTTGGACTAGAACTTTTTTCCGTAAGGCTTAATTATCCCGTTGTTTCAAATATTAAATCGCGGAAGGAGAGGAGATAATTGAAAAAGGCAAATGTGTTATCGTTAGCATTGCTTTTGGCTTTCCTAATAATGATTCCGATGGTTGCTGCGCCGGTGAAGGCTGAGGCTCGCTCAGACCTTGAGATAACGTTCTATGGGAGCGATACAGCGGCTTGGACTGCGTTGGTGAATGGCGAAATCGATTTTCTACAGTGGGCTTTAACTGAGGAGCAGAAGGAGGCGGCTGAGGCTGATCCAAACATACAGCTTGCCCGTGTAGACGAAAACGGCATGTTTGAATTTGACATAAACAACAACTACACAATTAAAACCTATCCGGGCATACGTTCAATAACTAATGAGCTTAAGGTTAGGCAGGCCATAGCCTACCTGGTTGACAAAGACGCTATTATCAGAGATATACTCCACTACTATGGGGTTAGAATAGACCAGCCCATAGCTGCCCCGCAAACAGAGGGATGGTGCAACTCATCAGTCATAGGGCCCAACTACCCATACAAGTACAACCCTGAAATGGCGGCACAACTGCTAAGAGAGGCTGGATTCACAGACGAGGACGGCGACGGTTGGGTTGAATACCCTCCGGACTGGGATGGGCTGGCAGGCCTACCCGCAGGCCAAAGGGGAACAGACGACTATCCGCTTGTACTCTGTGTTAGAAGCGACCACGGCCACAGGCTATCTGCAGGATATTACATACTAGACCAGCTTGAAACAACATTGAAGGCTACAAGCCTACATGCCGGCATTAAAACAACGGGAACCCAATGGTTCCAGCCACGCTCGGTGCTGTCGCCCAAGGTTATGGGAGACAGAGACTACCACATTTACACTGGAGGATGGAGCCTTGGCAGATACCCAACATACCTGTTCTCCCTGTTCCACAGCATGTTTTGGTATCCATACGGATCCAACTATGTGACCGGAATGAACAAAACTAACCAGCCTAACTATCCGGACGTGGACGAGGCTGTAGCCGCCATATGGTACACGGCAAGCATAGAAGACGCCCAAGTGGCAAGCCAAAAGTTCTGCTACCTCCACGCAAAATACTGTATAAACATTCCGTTATGGAGCTACAGCAGCTACTGGGCCTACAGAAAGACTCTTGTAGGCGTTGTTAACATGAACGGCTACGGAATAGAAAACGCCTACACGTTTCTGAACGCTTACCGCGTTGACGGCGGCCCAATAAGGATGGGAACAATAAGCGGTCCATCAAGGCTTAACATACTCTACAGCCAATGGTACTTCGAATACGCCTTCCTAGACCGAGTATACACAGGCGCAATGAGCGTGCAGCCATACAACCTAGCCATAGACCAGCCATGGGTTGTCCAAGACTGGGAAACAGGAACATGGGTTGATGCGGACGGAACAGAAAAGTCAAAATGCACATACTACATTAGGAAGGATGTTGGTATAGTAGCCCCAGCAACAGGAAGCAAATACACACGCAATTTTAACGCTGAAGACTTCGAATTCACAGTATGGTACAACTACGCCTTCGACGACAGCTGGCAATGGGGAAGCTTCATGGACATAAAATACACAGAAATCAAAGATGTTAACGGCGACAACTGGCCAGAATTCATAGTATACTTCGACGACTACAGCTACTGGTTCTACTCGGCACCAACATACCCACTACTCGCACCAAAAGAAGTACTAATTCAGAAACTATGCGGTCAAACAACTGAAGAGTGGGACCAAGTCGGAACGACCATGCATCTACTAACCAACCCAGTGGTGCAGGTGGTAAGCTGCACGCTCACGAATTCAACTGGAACATATCCACTAAAAGAGGGCAAAGACTACATTATAGTCGCTGGCTACGACCTATCAAAGCACATAGGGTTCCAGCCGCTCCGCGACCTAACAGGCCACATCGTAATAACATACTGGTATCCAGACAAGCCTGCAACGGGCTTCTACCTGGCAGGCTTGCCATGGCAAGAAACAATGTACAGCCTCGGAACCCACTACCCAGTATCCATGACAACAGACCCGCCGGGCATAGGCGACATAATAGCCCTAAAGAAGAACCCAGCCTTCTTCCTAGAAGTTCCGCCACTAGGCGAGGTTGACTGGGCCTGGGAGTGGATAGGAACAACCAAACCACGCAGCGGGCAATACGCCATAAGAATCTATGACGTTGTCAAGGCAACTGCAGCATACTGCACAAGAGGAGACGGCGAATACAACCCAAGATGGTTCCCAGGGGCAGACCTAGACTCTTCAGACCTATGCCACATAGGCATCTACGACGTAGTCCTCATTGTCGGCAAATTCGGACGCACATTTGGAAAACCACCAACGTAAAACTTAAACATATTCCCCCCTATTTTTTTGTGCCAAAACTTAAATACAAAACAGTTCTCCTTCTAAAATGCGGAGAAACCTTCATGGGATTACGAGCCTACATAGTCAAACGAATCGTTTACATGCTTATCCTCATATGGGCCGTAGTAACCATAGAATTCATAATATTCAACCTCATGCCCGGAAACCCCCTAGAACAATACATAGCAGGCATGAGGGGAATAATAACGGAAGAAAGGATGAAAGAGCTTCGCAGAGCCTTCGGCCTAGACCAACCCCTCCACGTCCAATATATTAACACCCTAATACGCCTTTTCACCTTCAACTTTGGACTCTCAGCCCACAGCACACTCCCAGTAAGCCAGGAAATCATGAGGAGACTTCCAAACACCCTATTCCTTCTAGGAGTTTCAACAGTACTCTCCATTATTATTGGAACGTTAATAGGCGTAATAACCGCCTACAAAAGGGGAGGAATTCTCGACACAGGAATAGTCACAGCTTCCCTATTCACCTATTCCGTCCCAATATTCTTCATAGGATACATACTAATCACAATTTTCTCCATACAACTGAAATGGCTCCCATCAGGCTTAGCCCAGCCTAGAGAGTGGATCTACAATCCCCCATCAAACATATTCGAATATATTTCTGGAAGACTATATCACGCAGCCCTTCCAATACTCCAACTCTTCCTCTTCTCAGTTGGAGGCTGGATACTACTCGCAAGGGCCTGCGTTCTAGAAACGATAACAGAAGACTACGTAGTCACCGCAAGAGCTAAAGGGCTAAGCGAACGAACAGTACTCTACAAACACGTTTTAAAAAATGCATCACTGCCCATAATAACCAACGTAGCCCTATCCTTCGCCTTCATAGTTAGCGGAGCCATAATAACAGAAACCCTATACTCATATGAGGGCATGGGATTATTAATTTACAGATCCCTACAACCTCCAGACATACCAGTCCTCCAAGGAATATTCTTTATAATTGCATTATGCGTAATCCTTGCAAACTTTATAGCCGACCTATTATACGGAATAATCGACCCAAGAGTTCGTTACGGGTAGGTGGAAAAATGGCAACAAGGAAAGAAAAACTATCCTTCGCAGCTAAAAGGTTTCAAGGCTTCTGGAACCAATTCAAAAAAAGCAAAAAAGGAATCGTCGGCTTAATAATAATAATATTCTTTTCAATAATCGCCATATTTGCTCCATTAATCGCCGCAAACCACCCCATAAGACCCATGGCTGAGGTTGGACAATGGCCAGCTTATGGTCCTGGGGTGGGTCGAAGAGTAGCTCTAGGTCTCTGCTACCCAGCCTGGTATAGACTTCTCCCAAACATACCTAAAGGAGAAGTTAACATTACCGAAGAATTCTACAATCAGGTCGTCCATGTACCAGATCTAAATAAAACCTTCCAACTATTCGGAAAGCTAACAGAAAAAGGGGGAAAAAATGCAACAGACAACGCCCTAATCCTAACCAGCAGAATTTCAAAACTCTACAGCATAACAGCAAACCTGCCTAATGGAACAACAAAAACACTCTCCGCGTCAGAATATGAAATATCACCGAAAACTCCAAGAGAAATAATGATTAAAGAATTATACGATAACGACACAACGTTTACAGTAAAATATTCCACAGGCGTTGACATTGTCGAAAACATTAAGGTGGTTAAAGACTCCACGTTCGCTTCTGCATCAAGCCTACAAGAATGGACATGGAAAGGCAACCAAGTTAAGGTTGAATACGACTCTGAAAACGGGTATGATGATGGAACAGGCATACACGGATGCTTGGCAGTTGAATATACGGGTGAATCCACCCAAACTGCATCAGTCAACATTTCCAAAGTTTTCAGTTATCCATACTGGCAACCGCCAAGATGGATTCTAGCCCACTTCTCCTACAAGGGGACCGCAAATGCATCAATAACATTCTCATTAATTAGGAATGAAAAGGATGGAAATCAAACTTACTTTAAGCTGATGACTTATAATCTCACGTCGTCGGAGAATTACCGCCATGAAGTATACGATACATGGAATCCAAAAGTAAAGGCCAACATTGGTACAGAGTACCCACACGACGTCCTTTTCCCCTACCCTTCCAACTTTACATTCAACATACAAATAACTTTCACACAGCCAAGCAAAAATGCAAAACTGTACTTGGACAATATTCACTTCTTCATATACGGCAACGCCTACGGTCTCCTTGGAACAGATAACGACCCCTACTTCCCAAGAGACTTGTTCTCAACACTAATTTATGGCTCTCAAGTATCGCTTATCGTAGGTTTGCTGTCAGCTATATTTTCCACTCTCATAGGGCTTTTCCTCGGGTTAATCTCAGGATATGTTGGTGGAATAGTAGACGAAGTGATCATGAGATTTGCCGACTTACTACTTGTTTTGCCGACGTTACCTCTCTTTATCGTGTTAATAGTAGCTATGGCGGCTGTGAAAATACAAATGGGCTTATGGAACATTATAATACTGCTGACCCTTTTCGGTTGGATGAGCTTTGCGAGAAGTGTACGCTCTATGGTTGTAAGCCTTCGTGAAAGAGCCTTTGTTGAGGCAGCCAAAGCAGCAGGAGCAGGAACAATGCACATTATAAACAGGCATATTCTTCCAAACGTTTTCGCCTTAGTCTACATAACATTGGCTACATCTGTCCCTGGGGCAATAATAACAGAGGCCTCGCTAAGCTGGCTTGGACTTGGAAATCCATTGATACCCTCATGGGGAAAAATACTTTACGACTTTCAATCTTCAGGTATCGCTATGACCAAAGGACTAGGTGAATACTGGTTCTGGGTGTTCCCACCATGTATTGCAATAGCGGTTCTTGCAACAGCCTTCATACTAATAGGATACGCCCTCGACGAAATACTGAACCCACGTCTAAGGGAAAGACGATAAAAACAAAACCGTCACTTTTCTCCACTAACTTCCCAAACTTTGTATACAATAAAATCTTTAAATTCTTTCTCTAATTCTGCAAGTTTCTCCTCGGATTTATGTCCTTTAACCGCCAAATAACCAAAACCCAAAAAACCAAACAATCGTCCCAGGAATATTAGGTTGCGAGTAAGACCAGTTGGAGTCATTCTAACACAGAAGTCGTTGGGTTCTCCCTCAACCGAAACTAAAATATTGCCGAGAATTCCATGAAACTTCCCAGGCTTGGCAATTATTCTAAAGTTTCCATTAAATTTTACAACGCTAACATTAAACTCCTTTTTCTGGAAAAATTCGTAGATAAATTCGCTTAACTTAGATAAATCAGCATTCATACCCTTCCAGCGCATCTCCAATACGTTCACCTCAGCATGCATAAGATGATTATGTGAACTTAAAGCTTATATAAACCGTTCAAACTCCTTTTTAAAAAGCAAGGAGACCATTAAATGTCACTACTTGAAGTCCAAAACCTAACAACTCATTATACCACATTGAGGGGGCCAGTCCACGCAGTAGAAGATGTCAGCTTTAACCTCGACGAGGGAAAAGCGTTAGGGTTAGCAGGCGAGTCAGGATGCGGAAAAACCACAGTTGCCCTGTCGATCCTACGTATTTTACCATTTAATGGCAAGATATTACGGGGGAAAATAATCTTTCAGGGACAAGACATTGTGAAACTAAGTGAAAGTGAACTTAGAAAAAATATTAGATGGAAAGGGATATCTCTCATTTTTCAAGGAGCAATGAACGCATTAAACCCACTTTATAAAATTGAAGATCAAATAATCGAGGCAATAAGATTACATGAGCCTAAAATAAGTAAGAAAAACGCCCGTGAAAGGGTCAAACAACTATTCGAGCTAGTTGGCCTAGACCCATCCAGAAGTAAGAACTATCCCCATGAGTTCAGCGGTGGCATGAGACAAAGAGCCATGATCGCAATGGCGTTGGCATGCAATCCAAAAATTCTAATTGCAGATGAGCCGGGAACAGCGCTTGACGTTATTGTTCAGGCGCAAGTACTAAAATTGATGACCGAACTGCAAAGGAAGTTAAATTTGGCGATAATTATGATATCCCATGACCTTTCCATAATATCAGAAACCTGCAATGACTTAGCAATAATGTACGCCGGAAAAATCGTTGAATTGGGAGATGTTTACTCCATGTTTAAGAAACCACTACACCCTTACACACAGGGGTTAATTGATGCTTTCCCAAACATAAAGGAAGAACGAAGGAAAATGTATTCTATACCCGGATATCCTCCAAACCTCTTAAAGCCTCCACCTGGATGCAGGTTTCATCCAAGATGCAAATACGCAATGGACATATGCACACAGAAGGAGCCTCCGTATTCTGAAATATCAAAAGGTCATTATGTAGCATGTCACCTCTATTCATAAGGAGGTTAAACATGAGCGAACCAGTTGTTAGAGTTGAAAAATTAAGAAAATGGTTTCCAGTTAGAATGGGATTTTTCACAACACTATTTACAGGAAAACAACTATTTGTCAAAGCAGTTGATGGAATAAGCTTTTCCATTAAAAAAGGAGAAATTTTCGGTTTAGCCGGCGAAAGTGGAAGCGGCAAAACCACGACGGGAAGGCTTATTCTACGTCTGCTTGAACCCACCAGTGGGAAAATCTTCTTTAAAGGCAAAGATATAACACATGCCTCTGAAGAGGAGTTAAAACCCCTAAGGAGGGAAATGCAGATAGTTTTTCAGGATCCTTACGAATCTTTGAATCCAAGGATGACTGTTGGGGACATCATTGCCGAGCCAATTCGCCTATTACACGCGATATCAGACGAAAAAGAGGTTGAGGAAAGAGTTAAGCAAGTTTTAGAGGATGCTGAACTTACCCCGCCTGAAGAGTTCATTTTTAGGTATCCTCATGAACTTAGTGGTGGTCAGAGACAGAGGGTTGCAACAGCAAGGGCCTTCGTTCTACGCCCAGAATTCGTCGTTGCAGATGAACCGGTGTCAATGCTTGATGTTTCAACAAGGGCTGAAATTCTTAACCTAATGGTTTCTTTTGTTGAGAAATATCAAACATCATTTCTCTACATCACTCATGACCTAGCCTTATCCAGACACATGTGTGATAGAATAGCTATCATGTACCTTGGAAAAATCGTAGAAATGGGAACAACAGATCAGATTGTTTACGAGGCCCTTCACCCCTACACAAAAGCATTAATTGCCGCCGTCCCTGTTCCAGATCCAACGAGTAAACGTAGTGAAGTTGTAATAAAAGGCGAAATCCCAAGCCCAATAAGTCCGCCACCAGGCTGTCGTTTCCACACTAGATGTCCATCAATAATTGGCGACATCTGCCGGCAAAAACCACCACCATTAATTGACGTTGGCGATAATCACTTAGTCGCCTGCCACCTATACGGAGGAAAGGAAGTTAAATCCTAATGTTTCAATTTCTTTAACACAAACAGGACAGCGCTAATGACTATCAAAATAAATATCAACGATATTGGCATATACATTTCTGGTACCGCATTTGTGCCAACCATCTTAACAATCCAAAATCCTTGAGTATATGTTAAATAAATAAATGTACATTCTGAATTTTCTCTAATATTTGTTTCTCCGCACAATGTTTCGTTTAAATATATTTTCCAAAGTTGGTCCTCTTCAACCCAGAGCAACGATTTTGGAATAATAACCCTTGAAAAGCCTTTTTGAGACTTTTTATTCACTGCAAATTGCAAATAAGCCAAACTTTCGTTGAATTTAAAGTTTGAAATTTCAGAATCCGTGGAAATGGATACATAATATTCTTGATTACCCCATTTTCCCGCTTTAAATGAATAAATTGGACCCATTAAAGGATATTGGTCATTATTGTAGCTTTTATCACAGATACCATCACTTCCATCCTCAATTTGTTGAACGCCGCTTTTCAAGTCTTCCCCGCTGTTTTTATCCCAATAGTTACCCCCTGAAGGATAGCCATTATGCCAGCGATTATTTGCTCCAGAAGCGGGTCCACCCACGTCTAAAAAGTTATTCATGAAGTTATTGTGGTAAATAGTGTTATTTGTGGCAGTCCTTTCGACTTGTATTCCTACATCATTAAAGGAAATATAGTTGCTCGTGATTTCATTGTACTTACTATTTTCATCCAGGTGAACCCCATATCCATTTGTTAAAGCATGCGTTATCATATTTCGTAAAATCCTAGAGAACGATGAACCACCTAACCTCAAATTTGTCGCACAATTTTTTATTATACAGTCGGAGATTTCAACGTTTTTTACAGCTGTTATTTGTATCCCTTTCTGAGCTGGTGGATAAGCTCCGCCACCGGTGTTTTGGATTGTCAAGTTGCTTATTTTTACATTATCTGCCATGATGTTAATTATTAAATCCGCCAATTCTTCTCCATCAATAATAGTCTCTTCACGGCTTTCGCCGATAATAGTCAACGATTTATTAACGAATATTGGGTATTCCTTGTAAACGCCTCTCTTAATCAGTAGGATGTCGCCTGGGTTTGCTCTGTTTATCGCCGTTTGAATGCTATCTCCCGGCTCAACATAATAAATTATGTTTGAAGCTGCAACAAAATTGGCGAACCTTGACAAATTAAGCATCAAAATGAAAAGACTAAAAACATATACAATTTTCATCTGTTTATTCAATGTTTTAATCACCTCAAAAGCTGCCGTTTAGGATAAAAACTTTGAGGTTGCTGCTTTTTATAAAATTTAATTCGCGCTTTCTTTCTAATACCTCTTCCTCTTATTAGCATAAACCCCCCTGACACTATTAATATCAATCCTACAGGGATCAAATACCAGCAATCCATAACTTTCTCGACATTGTAAATATAAAGGATAATATTGTTAGGAGGGGAGGGAGGAGGCTTAATATAATTCACAGCTATAATTTCTATTTGATAATCTCCCTCATATTGAACTGTCCCTATGCCTAACTGCGGTTTTCTTTCATTAAGATATTCACTTGTATTAATAGTACCATTCCAAGAAGTCCAACTTTCAATGGATGTTTCCATTTTTAATATGTCACTTTTGCTTAAAACTTTAATAATGAAAACATCGAGCAGGGTTTTAAGTCCTTGACTTCCCACATCAGAGTACTCAACTTCTAATGTTACATTTTTGTCAGGAGCAGCGCTTGTTCTGATTAAAACGGTGACTGGTACAGTATTGATGTATTGTCCACCAACTTTGAACTCATCTGATGTATCTAAAAAATATTCCCACCCTTCACCTGGCGATAAGCCAAAACCGAGCTTTTGTCCTTTCTTGTAGTAAACTGATAAAGTTAAAGCACCTCTTCCAGCCTCTTCAGAACCAACAAAATTCACCTTCTCCTTAGTCATACTTCCATAAATGGCAATAGCCAATCCCAACATCACGATGAAAACGGCAAGATATATACGCCACCTCATAGTTAAACATCACCACACAATCTGATTTTAATAGCGCTTGTAATAAGCTTTCTTCCGGAAAAACAGCTATTATAGAAGATAATTCTAGCAAGGCTTATATGTGAAGGACGCGTATTATTTTTTGCCGAAGGGGAGAGGGCGTTTGAATTCCAAGTTTAAGCGTTTGTTGCTCTTAATGCTTTTACTAAATTTTCTGATGATTAGCGCAGTTTTCGTCTATCCTGTTAGTGCTGATCCTTGTGCTGTTTTGAAGGTTTCTTTGCCTGAAGGCACCTATCGAGGGTATGATGCAGATCCTTGGCTTTGTGAGTGTTGGTTTTTGAATTTGACTGGCGCTACTCAAACTTTCACTGTTAGGATAAACAATACTAGTAGTAGTCTGAAGTCCTATGATACTCGTTTGGTTATCGCCCTCAACGATGCTGCCTATAATAAGCTTGTTTCTTTAATTGTTAATGGTGTAAGCGTGCCTAAATCCGCTTTTAAGTGGGGTACTCCTAAGCCTTACAAGCTTTGGACTTGGCCTTCCGGTGATGTTTATCCAACATGGTTTAACGACACAAAGATTAATGTTGGTTTGATTTCTACTAAAAGCTATAAGGACTTGGTGGTTTCCGTAAATTTTTCAGACCCTAACGGGGTTAGGATACATTTTGACGCCTATGGAAAGACAACTTCTAAAACCCCAACTTCTGCTGGGCAAATAGTGCATAACTCGATAAGCGAGGACTCTACAGTATTTTTGAATCCTGGTGCCGCTCCGCCTTTGCCTCCAATTGCAAGTTTCACATATACTCCCATATATCCCGAAGTAAACCAAGTCGTAACTTTTGATGCTTCTGCAAGCTATGATCCAGACGGCAATATTGTAAGTTATACTTGGGATTTCGGTGACGGCACCCCGCCAGTGACGGAAAATGACCCTATAACCTATCATATCTACACTTCTTATGGAGACTACACTGTTAAATTAACAGTTACAGATAACAGCTGCTTAACCGATGATGAAACAGCATCAATTCATGTTAGCCAGCATCCAGTAGCATCCTTCACATTTACGCCTCCAGACCCGTTAGTGCATGAACTGGTAACATTTGACGCTTCCTCATCTACACCTGACGGCGGGACAATAGTTAGTTATACTTGGGATTTTGGCGACGGAAACATAACAACTACGAGTAACCCGATAATCACTCATGCGTATGGAACATATGGCACGTTCACCGTTACGTTAAAAGTCACTGACAGCGAAGGAAAATGGGACACAACATCCAAACAGATAACAGTGGAAAAGGCACCTATAGCCGATTTTTGGTGGACCCCCTACTATCCGCAGAGAGGCGAAACAGTAACATTTGACGCTTCAGCATCCACGCCTGACGGTGGAACAATAATCAGCTATGCATGGAACTTCGGTGACGGAACACCAGTCATTGTTGAAACAGACCCGATAACAACACATGTTTATGCCTCGGTTGGCAACTACACAGTCACATTAAATGTCACTGATAGTGAGGGCAGATGGGACATAGAAACACGAACTATAACAGTTGTTCCAAAAAGGTATTACCTAACCGTCAAAACAGACCCGCCCGGCGTAACAACAATTCCTGGAGAAAACTGGTACAGCGAAGGCACGCAAGTCACCTTAACCGCTCCGGACCCGGTTCCAGTTTCAACGGGTGTACGCTACAAGTTCCAGTACTGGGATGTTGACGGAACACAAGTAAATGGAAACCCAATAACCGTTGTTATGAATGCTAATCATACAGCCACCGCCCACTATGGACTAGAGTATTATTTGACGGTCCTCTCCCCCTTTGGCACCGTGGGCGGTGAAGGCTGGTACCCAAGTGGAGCAACAGCCTACGCATCGCTAAACACGGGCTTGATTGACCATGGAAACGGAACCCGCAGAGTATTCACCAGCTGGAGCGGAGACGCCTCAGGCAACAACTACGCCCAAAGCAGCCCAATAATTATGAATGGTCCAAAGACGGCTGTGGCCAACTGGAAGACCCAGTATGCGGTAACCTTCACCCAGACAGGTTCCGGAGTTGCGCCAACAGTCACATACACAGCCGACACAGACCCGACTGAAACAGTTCCCTTCACAGTCTGGGTATTAGCCGGCTCACAAATAACATACACTTATCAAGACATTGTTCCAGGCGCTGCTCCGGGTGTACGCTACATCCTAACGAGCGTTAATCCATCCTCGCCGCAGACTGTGAACGCGCCCTTAACGATAAGCGCGTCATACCAGACGCAATATTATTTGACTGTGCGAACAGACCCGCCTGGCATAACAACAATTCCTGGAGAGGGCTGGTACGATTCATCGCAGAGTGTTCAGCTAACCGCCCCAACGGTTTCGGGCTACACATTCCAATACTGGGATGTTGACGGCACATCTCAAGGCACAGGCGTAACAACAATAACCGTTGTTATGAATGCTCCCCACACGGCGACAGCCCACTACACGCCACAAGTGATAACCTACAAGCTGAAAATTGAAACCACAGCAGGCGGCACAACAAACCCCGCACCGGGCACATATACCTATGCAGCGGGCACCCAAGTCCAAGTAACAGCCAATCCAAGCTCCGGCTACGTGTTTGACCATTGGGAGCTTAACGGCACAAACGTTAGCACAGCCACAACATACACAGTTACAATGAACGCCAACTACGTCCTAAAAGCCTTCTTTAAGACGGCTCCAACACCGCCAACCGTTTCAATTAGCCCCATGTCTGCTTCGATAGTGGTTGGGCAGCAAGTAACCTTCACATCGACTGTTAGTGGCGGAACCCCGTCATACACGTACCAATGGTACCTAAACAATAATCCGGTAACAGGAGCCACATCTAACACATGGACGTTCAAGCCAACAGCAACAGGCACATACTACATCTTCCTAGAAGTCAAAGACTCCGCTGGCAACACAGCCCGATCAGACCCAGCAAGAGTAACAGTATCATCAGTACCAGTAGGCGGATATTCAGTTTCATTGGCTAAAAATGCTCCGATAACACCCACAATCGCTTACACGCTCCTAATGGTCGTGTTTGGCTCGATTCTAAGCCTAACAAAACGCAAAAGAAAATAACTTTCCCGCCTTCTTATTATTCTCGAAAACTGTTAGAGGCTACAATAGTTTATGCCAGAAAAAACACGGAAAACCAGGAGGGTTCAAGAAAAAGAGGAAAAGCGCCTATTAAACAAAAAATTGTTAGCAGCTTCATTTACTCTGGCAATCATAATAATTATGGGCGCGGTGCTGTACCATTTCTTTTGGCGAAACCAAGAAAGGGAGGTAAAATTTTCGCTTAAAGCTGCCATAATTGACCAGCTTAGCGAGGACTTTCCCAACAAAAACTTCGTTGACAATATTACCGAAATGCTGGAAGAATACAACTTCACAGTCACCTATTACAATTACACGCAGACAAAAGTTGAATTTTTTAAAGGATTAGCTAAAGGTAATTATGGAATAATAATTTTAAGAACTCATGCTGCACTACGAAAGGGTGGTTCAGCAGTAGACTTCTTCACATCTGAGCATTATAGTGAAACGAAATATGAAGAATTACAAAATGAAAGGCTTCTGGTTAAAGGTGAGCTGAATATTTCCGGAACAATTAAAGAATATTTTGCTTTCACACCAACTTTTGTGGAAAAGTTAGAGGGAACTTTTCCTAAAAGTGTAGTTATCGCAATGGGATGTCAGAGCCTAAACCTGACAGTGAAGCAACAGATGGCAAAAGCCTTCTGCGATAAGGGTGCGAAGGTCTACATCGGCTGGTCCAGCTGGGTTTCATGGCAACATTCAGACAATGAGACCATGCAACTAATCAAGAGACTTCTATACGAAGACATGACTATAGAAGATGCCATTAACAAAGCAAAAGAAAGTCCAGATCCATATTATGGCGCCTTTCTTGATTTTTATCCCAAATCTTCGGGAAGCTTAAGAATATCAGACTTAATTAAAGAAGCTCAAGCGTCAACCGTGCCTATAAAATCAGCAATGTTAGAGAGTTACCACATCGTTGGTATAGACTCTGTTAAACGCTTTAATTCTTTGGCTACAACTGCATATAGCTGGTTTCGAAGACTTTCTCCTGTCAAGTTTGCCCTTTTTAATTTTCTTATTTCATCAGCTAGCTGTGCGTCTTCTAAGACTTCATCTATCCATTTTTCGAAGTCTCCTCGGTAAAGATGGAATTCTAATGATTTTACGTTAACCTCGTTTATTTTTTCCATAAATTCCTTTAGTGATGAGGCACTTTCGCCAGTATAATTTCCTATTGATGTGAAGAAGTAGAAGGCTTTCTCTCTAGGAACGGTTTTTAGGGCTCTCACTTCTGTTTCATTTTTCACTTTTGTTTTCTCCCTTTCTGCTTTTATTTTGGTTCTCTGCTGGTGTTAACTTTTTTGGGTCATTTGCTATTAAAGGTTGGGTTTCCTTAAACTTTTTTGTAACTATGGATGTGCGTATTCTTAGAACTCCGGGGAGCGGCGCCACTGTGCTTGCAATAAACTCGTGGAGGCTTTCCTGGTTTTCGGCTATGACTTTTGCTATTATTTGGAGGTCTTCTGATAGGGATGTGTAGACTTCTGTTATCTGAGGGATTTTGCAAAGTTTTTCTGCGACCTTCTCGCTTTCTTTTGGGTCTGTGATTATTGTCATTATGGCTGTTATGGTTTTGGCTCCAACCCTTTCAGTGTCTATAAGTGCGGTGTACTTTTTTATTACGCCATGTTGCTCCATTCTTTTTATTCGGTCATAAACTGTTGAGTGGGCTATTCCTAGGCGCTTGCCAATGGTTGTGTAGGTTTGTCGGGCGTCCTCCTGCAAAATCTCTAATATTTTAATGTCTGTTGGGTCTAGGTTTAACGTGTTGTTTTTGACGCGCAAGCTCTAGCCCAGCTAGCACTTTCTATTTTAGAATATGCCTCGACAATATATTGTTTGTTGTCGGAAAAATGTAGAAAATCGCCTAAAATTTCGGAGAATATTCGATTAAATAGCATTGTAAAAAGCAACAAAACTGCACAGTTAATCTATATCGTTCTCTCTCCTGCATTAAAATGTCTTATAACTTTCGCCACTTTCTTTTTCCGAAATTTTGTCTGAAAAAAATAATTTTAGCCTACAATTTTTCAATTTTAAAGTTTTAAGCCTTCACTTTTGCAGATAATCTGACAAATAAGTTTAAATTTGTGGGATAGAATTTTCTTCTAGAAGATTCTAATAAAGAGGTTTGTGTCGAGAGATGAAAACATCAAGGATTTGGGAAATTCTGAAAAAATTTAAAGAAACTTGCAGGTTCCACGGTTGGAAAACTTCTGAAAGTGAGGATTGGGTTGAGGTTGACAGCAAATATCACAATTTCCTATTAGCCCGAAACATTCATCCATCATCTTTCCGGAATATTGCCCTAAACAGGAAATGTGTTGTTCGTGAGGGCTTATCCTACCGGGTTGTGGAAGCCTCCTACATGGCTTGGGTTTTCTCCGAAACACCACCGGAAAGCCTCCTAAACCTTTTTCTTGAGAATCCGAACTTTTCAAAAAGGATCGCCCTCTACGATTTGAGTCCCCTAGCGGAGGGGCGAAACACTTGTGTTAAACTTAACTTTACGGACAGCACAGTTTTTCAGGAGTTTGAGAATTTCCTTGAAAAGGAGTTTGGAGTCAAAATTGAGGAGTACACAAATCTGAAGTCAAATCTTGAGGATTGCACGTTAGCAGAAACTATCTGAAAATTTTGGGTGCAGCATCAAAGGTTTGATAAGTGAAAACGTCGCATATAATTTAGCTGTGAGTGGGGATGTCTGAAGAGGCTGAAGAGGTTAAGAGGCTTCTCGCCTTCAAAAAGAGACTTGAAAGAAGAGTTGAGAAGCTTGAATCAGAGCTTAAAGAACTGAAATCAATTTTGGAGGCTGTGAACTCCGTCCTTCTGGCTAAGGGGTTTAAACGGGCAGAAATTGCCAAAGCGCCAACGCCGCCAGCAGAGGTTTTGCCAACAAAAGAGGAGATGGCGACTCAGCCACCTGCACCTATGCCAGAGTTTAAGGAGGTGATTCCCTTAAAAACCGCCGCTGGCGAGTCCCTTGCAAAACTTTACGTGGGGGATGGCTTCCTAAAAATTGTTTTAGCCGAAGACAAAAACTTCAATGTTAACACGCCGCCCTTCAACCAGTTTCTGGTGGAAAGGGTTTTGGCTAAAATGCAGCAGAAAGATGGCGAACTAGCCAAGGCTGGAAAGCTGAAACCCGAAGAAATCTTCTCCTACAATATTGTTAGGGATGGCGACATCATCCGCGAAATTCACATTAAAAATTTTGATGCTGAACGCCTAAGAGAGCTTAAATCAAGTGTCAAGTGGACTTTGGAGAAAATGTATGAAAAAATGAGGAGTCAAGGCTGAAAGGCTTTAGGGCGGCCATTTCCTGTCAAAGTATATGTTCTTGCCCTTGGCCGAAAGCGGTATGCCCATCGCAACAGTGGCTTCTGGCATTAGGTTTAGCTTCAATGCTGCGGTGCCTATGCGGTACATTATGCGGTTGTCAATGTTCAAGAGACTCGCTATTTTTACCGCTGAGCCTAGGGCTATTCCAAGGTCTAAAGCCTTGAAAAGGCATGTTGGACCAATAAAGTCTTGCCCAGCCCGTTTTTGGGCTTCTTCAAACTCTTTGCAGTTCTTGTAGCCGCATGCACCACAGTTGATTCCTATGGTTTTGTTGCCTCTAACCCCTATTAGGACTATGGCTTCTGAGTCCCTCACGTTTTTTGCATCACGTTTAAATCCGTCAATTTTTCTCTGTTCAGCTATCTCCTCCATCTTCTCAGCTATGGCATCTTTTTCCTCGCCATAAACAACCATTGTTAAAATGTCGTCTATCCCAGCTGTTTTTGGGGCTGTTCTCGCTGCGGCGAGCATAAGTTTTGCGGCTTCAAGGATTGCCTCTCTCTCGCCAATTTCGCTTTCAATTTTTGGACTCATATACGCTCACTTCATTATTTGCATAAACAAAACCAGATTAATTTATGTGAAGTTAAGTGCTTTGCGCTATTCCGCCCTAAAAGGAGGTGAAAGCCTTCTTTAGGAGGTCAATTATGGCGTTTAACTGTCCAGTATACAAGCCTATGGCAAATAGGGATACTCCTAAAAGCAGTAGTAGGGCGCCTATAACTCTGCGTTCGTGTAAGTCCATGCCCATTTCACTCCAGATATTTTTTGAGGCGGGCTTCAACTTGGCTTTTTGGGACGAAGCCAACTATTCTGTCGACTTCTTCGCCAGCCTTCATGATTATAAGGGTTGGTATGCTGAAAACTTGGAAGCGGTCGGCTGTTGCTGGGTTCTCGTCCACGTTAATTTTTCCAACAAGAACTTTGCCGGCATACTCTTTCGCTATTTCCTCTATTACTGGCGCCATCATTCTGCATGGCATGCACCAGTCTGCGAAGAAGTCAATTAATACGAGCGGATTTTTCTTGGTGATTTCGTTAAAATTTGAATCTGTGATATGAATTACTTGTCCACCCAAACTCTTCTTCTCCCTAAACTCTTCCACCAATTTGCGTAGTTTCTTTTCCCTAATACGTTTCAGTTCAACGTCATCTTCGGATATAAACTCTTCGTGTTTTCCCGGCATGTGGGCAGCCTCATTTTATCCCGTTTTAAGGCTTTCGAGAAGCGCTTTTAACTTTTTATAAGCCTCTTTTGGGTTGTCGATTTCCATGACTGCCTTCTCAAAGGGGCAAACATCCCCTCCATGAGCGTCCAATATTTTTTCCACAAGCTTGTCCCACTCGAAATGGACGTTGTAGTTTTCAAAGATTTGTTTGGCTTTAACGCTTATGGTTGACGCGTAAACAGCGTCAATCCCAGCGTAAATGCATAGCAGTGCTATGGCTTTTCCAACGACTTTGTCTGCAACCGATGTTCCCTTCATTTTGTCTCCAAACTTGTCTAGGGCTTCTAGGAAGGCGGAAACTCCATGGGCTTTGCTTTCAAAAAGCACTCTAGAATCCTTAACTATAACAAGTGTTAAGCCCTTTTCATGCAGCCTCTTTTTGGCTAATTCTAAGTCTTCCCACATTCAATTTTCATCTCGAGAAGTGCCTTGACTAGGTTTTCCCTAGAACACTCGCCTTGGCTTACAGATTCCATTTGTAAAACTTTCTTGGGCACTTTGGAGAAAAGCCTCTCAACAATTTGTTTGACGCTTAGTCCCTTGCGCCAAAGGGCTTCAACACTGGTTTTCAACGCAAAAATGTTGTCTAAAAACCTAAGCAATGCATATTTGTCCCAGATGCCGTGTCCCCCATAGGCTTTCTCAAAATCTAAACCCACAACTTTTCTAATCGAGTTTACAGTTTCTGTTAGATTTTCATCTCGTATCATAATAACTGGTTTAGGATTTGTCACTAAATCACCAATAAATAGGCAGTCCTCAACATGGAAAGAGATGCTATCAAAACTGTGCCCCGGAGTATCAAAAGTTTTGATGGTTAAGCCGCCGACTTCGGCAATCTCCTTGAGTGGTGTGGCTTTCACTGATTTAGGTTGACCCCAAACCACTCGCCTATAAACTGGGATTTCTGGTGGTTTCGCCAGTATTTCTAGCGACTTTTTAGGGGCGAAAACTTCTACGCCAAACCTTTCTCTGAAAATGGGGGCTCCGCCACAATGGTCCTCATGATGATGTGTTAGGAAGACAGCCTTAACATCTAGCTTCATGTCTTCTATAAATTTTGCCGCTTCTTCAGCCGTGTGCAGGCAACCAGCGTCTATGACTAGCCCCTTATAGTAGTAGAAGGTTGTCCAGTAATAAGGCTCGCCATTATATTCTTTGCCGACACTGACAGCTATGAACTCCTCTGCGATACGCTCCCACTTGAGCATGCCAAACACTAAACTATGACGCGGAAAGATTAGAATTTATCCATTTTCAACCTTGAACAACTGGCTTTCTGGCATGGCGGCTATTTTCCAGGCAAGCTCCTCGTTAGGCGCTCCCTTTGAAAATTGTTCTTTAAGCATCTCCACCACCCGCTTATTTACGTGAATTTTTAAGGCTTTGTCTTGGCTTCTGAGCCTAAAAACAGCCGCTATGGCTTCACTGGAATTCATTACCTCAAGTTTTCTGTTTCCAACAGTACATTGGGTGGTTGCCTGAATGCCGTCAAGAACGCATGAAAAAGGAGTGATTAACGGAAGCTCTGCTATAACCTGCATATTCCACAGTTTATCCTTATCCACGTTTAGTGTTTTCTTTGCCAGCCTCGCCATTTTCACGCCTAAAACTAGAAATGGTCCCAAATGTCCATGAAGGTTTTCAGCATTCTTAATTTCAAGCATTAGGGCTTCCTTCTCGTCAAGCATTTTTCACTCCCTTCACTTTTGCCCTTTCAAGCGCCCCTATAACTGGTAAAGCGATTATTAGGCTTATTATTCCGCCTATGAGGTGCCACACGCCCCAAAAGGTCAGCGCCCAATCTAGAGACCTCTCCATAAAAACAGTTCCAATCACTACGCCTGCGAAATAGGCGGACGTTAAAGTTGCCGCCGCTGTCACGAACATATTGTAGGGTTTAAGACTGATTTCGTGCTTGCAAAGAATCATTAAAGCGTCAAAGATTATGGCTGATGCTAGGAAGCCTATCATTTGTGTTGATGCTGGTCTCATTGCCAGCACTATTATTGCGCCTATTATGCCGACCATTGAGGGTATTCCAGTTTTGCCAGAAGCCCATGTGGCTAGAAGCAGGGTGAAATAGACGGAGAAGTCGCAAAATATGGGTAAATGAAACAGTGTGAATCCTAAGGGTCCAACTGTGATGTTTAATATTGCCCACATGGCTGAGAATATGGCTATTGTGGCTATGTCGACTGGTTTGAGAGGCATTCATTATCCTTCGTAATACTTTTTTCTTAAAACGTAATACCGATTTGCATAAAAACTTTATGGTTAAAACACAAAAATAAAACCGTGATTCTCATGGCGAAAACGGAGAAAATAGTGCGGGTAAGCGTAACCTTTCCGCCAGATTTGCTGAAAGATTTTGACGAAGTTATCCGAAAAATGGGCTACGAAAACCGTTCAAAGGCTGTTCAGGATGCGGTTAGGCTTTTTGTCTCTGAGCGGAAGTGGCTTCAGGAGGAGAAAGGACTGCAAGCGGGGGTTTTGATGCTTCTCTATGACCATGAGGTTAGGGGTTTGGAGGACGCCCTAACAGATGTTCAGCATCACTATGCTGGCATAATCTCTTCAACGATGCACATCCACCTAACCGAACGGGACTGCCTAGAGGCTATTGCAGTTAAGGGTGATGCCACGGAAATCCGAAAATTAAGCGATGAACTCTCATCAAAACGTGGCGTTAAGCTCCTCAAGGCAATGATTGTCTCGCTTTAAAAGGGGGCTATCTTTTAACGGGTCATTTCAAACATTTTTTCCAGGGCTTTTCTTGCTTTGCTCGCTATAGGCTCTGGAACAGTGACCACATGCTTCTCCTCTTTAAGGGCTATGTAAACCCTTTCAAGGGTGTTAAGCTTCATGTTTGGGCAAACCGCGCCCTCATAAGCCAAAATGAACCGCTTCCCCGGATTGTCCTTCTTTAAACGGTGGAGAAGTCCCTCCTCTGTGGCTACAATAAATGTTTTGGCGTTGCTTTCCCTTGCATATCGGCACATTTGGGACGTGCTTCCAATAAAGTCGGCTATTTTGCGCATTTCAGCAGTGCACTCCGGATGAACCATAACAACAGCGTCTGGATAATCAGCCTTTAGGGCTTGCACCTCTTCTGGGTGGAAGAGCAGATGGGTTGGACAGAAACCCCGCTCTGGAATAGGAATAATTGTCTTTCCAGTCTTCTCTTGCACGTATTCTGCCAAGTTGTGGTCTGGTCCGAAAAGCACCGTTTCAGCGTCCAAGGCGTTTATCACTTCAACAGCGTTTGCCGATGTGCAGCACACATCACAATAAGCCTTTGCAGAAGCCAAAGTGTTAACATACAAAACCAGCGGCACAAGAGGGTAAAGCACACGCATCCTCTTAATCTCGTCAACGGTGAGCATCTGAGCCATGGGGCAGCGGGCACCAGCAGAAGGCAATAAAACCTTCTTGTCAGGGTTTAAAATAGCTGCGGATTCAGCCATAAAATCAACAGCTGCAAAAACAATTATTTCGGCTTCCTTCTCCTCCATGGCTTTTCTGCTAAGTTCTATGCTGTCCCCAACATAGTCGGCAATGTCCTGAACTTCTGGCCTCTGATAGTTATGCGCCAGAATAACGGCTTTCTTCTCCTTCTTTAACCGCAGTATTTTGTCAACAAGCACCATTTCCAACTTCGCCTTTAAGCATCTTCAAAAGTGCATTGTTAGATATATGCCTTTATGCCCAAGCCCCACGGTTCCCACAACAAGACCATAGCAATTGTTAAAGCACTCCGCAAAACCTATTATCCCTTTGAAGATGGAGAAGCTTAGATTTTTCGCCACCACGGTCATCGGGCTTGAGGATGTAGCCTCAAAGGAAGTTGAAAGCCTCACTGGGGCGAGAGCCGAACTGGATGTTGGCAGAATAGCCTTTGAAGGCAGCCTAGAAGACGTTTATCTCCTAAACTTGAAAGCTTCAACCATCAACAAGGTTTTCATTGAACTTTGCAGGTCAACCTTTGAAGGCTTAAACGACATTTACAGGCTTGCAAAAAGTTTGGACTACACTTGGATATTGGACGCCCAGCAGACCTTCGCCATAAGAAGCGAAAGAATTGGCGTGCACAACTTCACAAGCATGGATGTCTCCCGCGTCGCCGGCCAAGCCGTAATAGACTCCTTCGCTAACGCAACGGGCAAACGGTTAAAGGTGAACTTGGACGAGCCAGATGTTGAAATATACTGCCTAGTGAGAAACAGCGACTTCATAATGGGAGTAAACACCACTGGAGTTTCTCTACACAAGCGTGGCTACCGCGTATACAGCCACCCAGCAGCCCTAAAACCAACAATAGCCTCAGCCATGCTCCGAATAGGCGGCTGGACACAAGTCAAATCCCTAATCGACCCCATGTGCGGAGGCGCCACCATCCCCATTGAGGCTGCGTTAGAGGCAAGTGGCATCCCGCCAAACCATCTGCGGAAAGACTTCGCCTTCCTAAAACTCAAAATCTGCAGCCAAAAAGACTTCGAAGAGGTAAGGGCTGAAACGCTAGCCAAACGTAAAGAGAAAGGCGCATATGCGATTTACGCCATGGAAAAGTTCGCCAAACACATGCAAGGCGGAATTGAAAACGCTAAAAAAGCTGGCGTATATGAAGCGATAAAATTCAAAATTGGAGACGCCACAAACCCCAAAGACTATCCAGAAGAAAAATTCGACCTAATCGCCGTTAACCCGCCATATGGTTTGAGGGCAAACCCAAAGGAAGGCGTAAGAAAACTATACGAAAGTTTCCTTAAAGCGTTAAAGGCAAAATCTCCAGAAGCAACCCTAATCATAATAACGGCAGCATCAAAAAGGTTTAGAGAAGCAGCAGAAAACGCCGAAATCACCATAATTGAAGACCGCAAAATATGGCACGGCGAACTATTAACAAGCATATTCACATGCAAAATCTAACGGGCAAAAAGCGGTGGTGCGGCGGGCCGGATTTGAACCGGCGAACCCCTACGGGAGAGGATGGCTCATAGGGGTTAGCCTTCTTAACACACCGATCTTGAGTCCTCCGCCTTTGACCTGGCTTGGCTACCGCCGCCCATTTTTCAAAGAATGAATGATGGGATTTAAGCTTACCGACTACACTTTTGAGCGTAAAGTTGGAAACTAGAGGGGGTAGGCTACTATTGGGTTCTGGAGAGCCCAATAGATGTTGGTTTTCTGGGAGATGCGGGGTTTTAAGATGGATTTTTCCACAAAAAAGTTTATTAGTGAGCTGTGTAGTTTTACGTGTTTAGCTTCAATCTATTGGAGACTTTTTAAAACTGGATGACCCAAAAGCGGAGGAATTTAAAAGTTTGAGGAAACCCGCATCATGTGTTCGCCTTTATCGTCAAGTTAAAAGTGGAAATTGCGGGGTTGGCTCATAATGGTTAAACTTTCAAAAGAGGATGTAAATACGCTTTTGAAGGCTTTCTTCAAAGAGAAGGGACTGGTCCGCCAGCACTTAGACTCCTATAATGAGTTTATAGACCACGGCTTACAAGAGGTTGTAGACGAGGTTGGAGAAATCCCAATAGAGGTTCCAGAATGCCCCCACACTGTTAAGCTTGGGCAAGTATGGATAATTGACCCACAGACAAGGATTAGCGGTCCATACGTTACGGAGGTTGACGGCACAAAACATGAAATCTACCCAATAGAGGCTAGACTTCGCAATTTAACCTACGCTGCGCCAATAGCCCTTGAAATGACGCCGGTTGTGGACGGCAGAGAGCAGGACACTGAGCTGGTTTTTATTGGCAACATCCCAGTGATGCTTAAGTCTAAATTGTGCTTTTTGTCGCAGCTCTCCCGCGAAGAACTAATAGCCGTCGGCGAAGACCCCGACGACCCTGGCGGCTACTTCATTGTTAACGGTTCTGAACGTGTTATTGTGGCTATGGAGGATTTGGCTCCAAACCGCATAATCGTTGACATAGACGAGAAGGGCGCCACACCGGTTTATCAGGCAAAACTCTTCTCAACAACAGTTGGCTTCAGAGCGAGAATAGAGCTAAAACTGAAGTCTGACGGCGCCTGATACGTGACAATGCCGGGAGTGCCGACCGAGGTTCCCTTTGTCATTGTAATGCGCGCCCTAGGGCTTGAATCTGATAAAGAAATTGCTGAGGCTGTCTCCTTAGACGAGGAAATCCAAAGCGAGCTGGAACCATCCTTTGAGAAGGCTGTTGGCGTCGACACGGTTAGAGACGCAATATTATATATTGGAAACCGTGTAGCCCACGGGCAGGTTGAGGAGTACAGAATTCAGAAGGCTGAACAAGCCATAGACAAAAACTTCCTACCCCATCTTGGAAGGACAAGCCAAAGCCGCCGCGATAAGGCCATATTCCTCGGCGAAATGGCGTGCAGAGTCATCGAACTAAAGCTTGGAAGGCGAAAACCAGATGACAAAGACCATTTCAAAAATAAGCGTTTGAGGCTGGCTGGACCGCTTCTGGCGGACTTGTTCCGTGTAGCCTTCAGAAACCTTGTAAGAGACATAAAATATCAGCTTGAGAGGATAGGCGTTAAAGGACCAATAATCACGGTTTCGGCTGCGGTGCGTCCAGGAATAATAACTGAGAGGCTTCAGCATGCCCTTGCCACTGGAAACTGGGGAAGGGGACGTGTCGGCGTAACCCAACTCCTTGATAGGACGAATTACCTTTCAACCCTAAGCCACTTGAGGAGGCTTCAGTCGCCCCTCAGTAGAAGCCAGCCGAACTTTGAGGCTAGAGACTTGCACTCCACCCATTGGGGACGCTTATGCCCCAACGAGACGCCAGAAGGCTCCAACTGCGGCTTGGTGAAGAACCTTGCATTGTCAGCCTCCATATCCGTAGGCGTGAACCCAGAAAAGATTAAGCAGGTACTCTTCAGCATGGGCGTCACGCCGGTTTATGAGGCAAACGAAACTCTGAAGCGTTACGGCGCAAAGGTCTTTGTAGATGGAACAATTGTTGGCTATTGTGCCACACCAGAGAAGGTGGTTCAAGAGTTTAGGCAACGCCGACGCATGGGAGAAATCTCAACAGAAGTTAACATCGCCTACTTCTCAAAAGAGTATGGCGAAAGAGAGGAAATATACGTCAACTGCGACGAGGGAAGGGTTAGGCGTCCACTAATAATAGTTGAAAACGGCGTCCCGAGGCTTCAGCCAGAACACATAGAAAAAATAGCCAACGGCTTGTGGTCATGGGAAGACCTCGTCAAAAACGGCATAATCGAGTATTTGGACGCTGAGGAGGAGGAAAACGCCTACATCGCCATAAGCGCCGAAGAAATAACCCCAGAACACACCCACTTGGAAATTGCAACCCACACAATTCTGGGAATCTGTGCCTCAACAATACCTTACGCAGAGCATAACCAGTCACCCCGAAACTCTTATCAGGCGGCTATGGCGAAGCAAGCGCTCGGCGTCTTTGCCACAAACTTCCCATTACGTGTTGACTCTAGGGCGCACATACTCCATTATCCCCAAACACCACTGGTGGAAACAGCCCTAATGGAGGTTATGGGCTACAAGCTCCGCCCATCCGGACAGAACTGTATTGTGGCCGTTTTATCCTACGAAGGCTACAACATGGAGGACGCCCTAATATTCAACAAAGCCTCCATTGAAAGGGGCTTGGGACGCTCCACATTCTACCGCATATACGAGGCTGAATGCCGCCAATACATGGGAGGACTGAAAGACAAATTCGTCATCCCAGAACCTGGGACAAGGGGCTTCAGAGGCGAACAATATTATAGGCTTCTGGAGCCAGACGGCATAATAAGCCTAGAAGCCCAAGTTGCTGGCGGAGACGTTCTAATCGGCAGAACAAGCCCGCCAAGATTCCTTGAAGAGTATAAAGAGTTTGAAGTTAAAGGACCATCAATGCGGGATACCTCCGTTGACATGCGCCCATCAGAAACTGGCATTGTCGACGCAGTTTTCATAACAGAGTCTGGAGAGGGAAGCAAACTCGTAAAGGTTAGGGTTAGAGACCAGAGAATCCCGGAGCTCGGCGACAAATTTGCATCCCGCCACGGACAGAAGGGTGTTATAGGGCTTATTGTGCCCCAAGAGGATATGCCCTTCACAGAGGACGGCATAGTTCCAGACATCATTATTAATCCCCACGCTATTCCGTCGAGAATGACTATTGGGCAGTTCATAGAGTCCATAGCCGGCAAAGTCGCTGCCATGAGGGGAAAACCAGTGGACGGAACGCCCTTCTCAAATGAGAAGGCTGAAGACCTAAGAAAAGCCCTTATAAAGCTTGGCTTCAGCCACACTGGAAAAGAAGTCTTTTATAACGGTGTGACGGGCGAAAAGTTTGTGGCAGACGTTTTCGTAGGCGTCGTCTACTACCAGAAGCTCCACCATATGGTTGCAGACAAAATCCACGCAAGAGCCAGAGGACAAGTGCAAATGTTGACAAGGCAACCAACAGAGGGAAGAGCCCGCGGAGGCGGACTCCGCTTCGGCGAAATGGAGAGAGACTGCCTAATAGGACATGGCGCCGCCATGCTCCTCCGAGATAGGCTTTTGGAGGAGTCGGATAAGTATACGCTTTATGTTTGTGAGAACTGCGGCTACATAGCCTACTACGACCTAAAACAGCGCAAGTATGTCTGCAGAATATGCGAAGACAAGGCTAAAATCTCACCCGTAATAGTCTCCTACGCTTTTAAGCTTCTCCTCCAAGAACTAATGAGCCTTTGTGTGGCGCCAAAATTAAAGCTAAAGGAGAGGGCCTAAAATGGCGGCAGTTGAGGAAGTTGCCCATAAAGTTGTTGACGAAATCCGTTTCGGCCTACTTTCACCTCAGGAAATACGCAAACTATCGGTTGTTGAAATTCAGACGCCGGACACCTACGACGAGGATGGCGCCCCAATAACTGCCGGGCTTATGGATGGAAGGCTCGGGACCCTAGAGCCAAGGCAAAGATGTAAGACATGTGGCAACACGGCTATACGCTGTCCTGGACACTTCGGGCACATAGAGTTAGCCGTCCCAGTAATCCACATAGAATTTGCAAAAATAATCTACGACCTCCTTAGGGTCACCTGCCGAAACTGCGGGCGAATTCTGCTACCGGAAGACGCCATCAAGAAGTTGAGGGCTAGAATCGATAGAACCCGCCAGCTCTTGGGAACGGTTCCTGACGAAATCTTTAAGCGAATCACCCAAGAGATTAGAGCTAAGACTTGTCCCCACTGTAACGCGCCTCAATACAAGATTACCTTCGAAAAGCCCACAAAGTTCAGCGAGGAGATTCCCGGTGGTTCTCAACCCTTAACGCCGAGCATGGTTAGGGAGAGGCTTGAACGCATACCAAACGATGATTTGGAGCTTCTGGGCTTTGACCCGAAAACAGCCCGTCCAGAATGGATGGTTCTCCAAGTACTGCCCGTTCCGCCAGTTTATGTGCGTCCCTCGATAACTTTGGAGTCTGGAATACGCTCTGAGGACGACTTAACCCACAAGCTTGTGGACATAATCCGCATAAACCAACGCCTAAAGGAGAACATGGAGGCTGGCGCACCCACCCTCATAATACAAGACTTGTCGGAACTCCTCCAATACCATGTAACAACATACTTCAACAACGAGGCTTCCGGCATCCCGCCAGCAAGGCACCGTTCAGGAAGAGCCCTTAAGACGCTTTCCCAGAGGCTTAAAGGCAAAGAGGGAAGATTCAGAAGCAACCTATCTGGGAAGCGTGTAGACTTCTCTGCGCGGACGGTTATTTCTCCAGATCCAAACCTAGACATAAATGAGGTTGGTGTTCCATTAGAGGTTGCCATGAGGCTTTCGGTTCCAGAAAAAGTGACCGCGTGGAACATTGAGGAGATGCGGAAACTTGTCATAAATGGTCCCTTCAAATATCCGGGAGCCCTCTACATTATCCGTCCAGACGGCAAGAGGATTAGGCTTGAGTTTGTTACTGATAGGGAGAAAATCGCCGAGTCCTTAGAGCCTGGCTACATTGTTGAGCGTCACCTAAGAAATGGTGACATAGCCATTTTCAATCGGCAACCCTCCCTCCACAGAATGTCCATTATGGCGCATTATGTTCGAGTCCTACCATACAAGACTTTCCGCCTTCACTTATGTGTTTGTCCACCCTACAACGCAGACTTCGACGGAGACGAGATGAACCTCCACATACCCCAAAGCGAGGAAGCCCAAACAGAAGCTCGCCTCCTCATGCAAGTTCAAGACCAAATCCTTTCGCCACGATTTGGCGGTCCAATAATTGGGGCTATCAGGGACTTTATAACGGCTGCATACCTCTTCACAAGAAAGTCAAACTACCTAACAAAGGACGAAGTGAGCAGACTCTTAATTGCCGCTGGCTATGAGGGGCCGCTTCCAGAACCCCAAATCAAAGAGCCTCAGCCCATGTGGAGCGGCAAACAAATTTTCAGCCTATTCCTGCCAAAAGATCTGAACTATGTTTTGAAGGCAAACACTTGCCGGGGATGTGCCAAATGCCTTAAAGAGGAGTGCCCCTACGACGCCTACGTGGTTGTCAAGAACGGGCAGCTCATATGCGGCGTAATCGACAGAAAAGCCATAGGCGCCGAACAGTCTGAAAGCCTCCTCCACAGAATAATTAAGGATTATGGAACGGCTGCTGGACGCGAGTTCATAAACAAGATTACGAGACTTCTGAAGCTTTTCATAACAATGAGGGGCTTCTCCTACTCCTATGACGAGCTTGTTCTTTCGCCGCAGGCTGAAGCGAAAATAAGGAAGATTATGGAGAGGGTTGAAAAGCGCATTGAAGAGCTTATAAAGAGTTACCGCGACGGCACACTGCCAAGGCTTCCGGGACAAACCCTCGAAGACTCCTTCGAAATTTATGTCATGAACGAGTTAGCCAAAGCCAGAGATGAATCTGGAAAAATCGCCGACGAAGACTTCACCTTGGAGAATTCTGGCATAGTGATGACAAGAACTGGCGCTAGGGGCTCAAGCCTGAACATTGGGCAGATGAGTGCATGTGTTGGGCAGCAAGCTGTACGTGGAAAACGGATAATGCGTGGCTATTTGGGAAGAACACTGCCCCACTTCAAGTTTGGCGACCCGTCTCCAAAAGCGAGGGGCTTCGTTTATTCCTCCTATCAGAAGGGCTTAGACGCCATAGAATTCTTCTTCCACGCCATGGGCGGACGTGAAGGACTTGTGGACACAGCTGTTAGGACACAGCAGAGCGGTTACATGCAGAGACGCTTAATCAACGCTTTAGAGCACTTGCGCCTAGAATACGACGGCACTGTTAGAAGCTCAACAGGCGACATAATCCAGTTCAAGTACGGCGAGGACGGCGTTGACCCGGCTAAAAGCGACCATGGAAAGGCTGTAAACGTGAGCCGCTTGGTTGAGCAGATAAGAATCGGCATGGAAAAGGGCAAGCCGGCACCTCCAGAATACATTAAGGAGAAGCTTAAGGAGGTTGAAGATCAACTCACGCCATTGCTGATAAGTGAGCTTAAGCAGAGCCTGACAGAGGCTAAGCTCAGCAAGGAGGGCGTTGACAAAGCCATAGAGCTGACAGTGGAACACTACAAACGCGCATTAATGGAGCCCGGCGAAGCCGTAGGAATAGTTTCAGCCCAGTCTATAGGCGAGCCCGGAACCCAAATGACCCTTAGGACTTTCCATTATGCTGGTGTCAGGGAGCAGAACGTAACCTTGGGCTTGCCAAGGCTTATAGAGATTGTTGACGCGAGAAGGGTTCCTTCAACGCCTATAATGGTCATATACTTGGATGAGAAGCACCGCAAGAGTAGGGAAACCGCTGTGAAAATAGCCAGAAACATACTTTATACGACCATTGAAAACATCGCCCAAGCCATATACCAAGACCCAGTGCGCGGGGAAATCATCGTTGAATTGAATAAGGCTATGATGGAGGATAGGGGCGTAACAATACAGGAGCTTAAGGAGAAGGTGAAGATTGCCAACTGCACCGTGAAGATAACTGGAAACCGCATCCACGTCAGGCCTAAAAAGCCGGAAGCCCTAAAAAGGCTCCTAGACAAGGTTTCATCCTTCTACATTAAGGGTGTACCGGGCATAAAGCGTGTTCTGGTCACGGAAGAGCATGGCGAGTGGGTTATACGCACAGACGGCTCAAACCTCCCCAAAGTTTTGGAAGTTTACGGCGTTGACACCACAAGGACGACTACCAACAACGTTCATGAAATAGCCAAAACACTAGGAATAGAGGCTGCCAGAAATGTCCTAATTCAAGAGGCTAAGAGCGTTTTGGAGGAGCAAGGCTTGGATGTTGACATCCGCCACGTGATGCTTGTTGCAGACATGATGACCGCCACAGGCGAGGTGCAGCAAATAGGCAGACACGGCGTAAGCGGCAAAAAGGCAAGCGTCCTGGCGAGGGCGGCCTTCGAAATAACAGTTCCAAACATTGTTGAGGCTGCCATAAGAGGGGAAAGCGACCCGCTGGAAGGCGTAACTGAAAACGTTATTGTTGGGCAGTCTATACCCGTCGGCACCGGGCTTGTGGAGTTGTTTATGTCCACATCTGAGCTTAAGAGGGAGAACAAATGATAGACATAGACAAGGCCATTTCAACAGCTGTTAAAACTGGTAAGGTTTCTTTCGGCTCGAATTCGGCTATACAGAGTGCCAAAACTGGTAAGGCGAAGTTGATTATTGTGGCTTCGAATTGTCCAGCTGAAATCCGCAGCGACCTAGAATACTACTGTAAGCTTTCAAATATTCCACTAATCGTTTATAGGGGTTCTTCAACGGATTTAGCTGCCGTTTGTGGAAAACCCTTCCTTGTTTCAGCGTTAACTATAAGAGAGCCCGGTGATTCAGAAATTCTTAGGTTAGTAGAGCCCACCGAAGAGGCAGAGGAGTCCGAAGGAGGAGGCGAATGAGTAGCGGCATAAAATTCACCACTACAGAAATGAAGTATATAGCCCTCTTCGAAAGCATAAGTGGCGCCAGCGTCAAAGACTGCATAGTTGACGAGGAACAGGGACGCGTAATCATGGTTGTGAAGGAAGGCGACATTGGAGCAGCCATAGGGAAAGGCGGAAGAAACATAAGGCTTCTTGAGCGGATGACAGGCAAAAAACATGAGATAATAGAGTATTCCGACGACCCAGTCCAGTTCATAAAAAACGCCTTAAAACCAGCCAACGTCCAAGAGGTTAGAATAACCGAAAGACCAGACGGCAAAACAATAGCAGTTGTGACAGTCCACCCAAGAGACAAGGGAGTCGCCATAGGGAAAAACGGAAGGAATGCTGAACGCCTCCGCATGCTGGTAAAGCGCTACTTCCAAATACAAAACGTCAGCATAGTCTAAACCACCAAAAACACGGAAAGGAGGGCGAAAGCAAGCATGAAGAGAAATCTAGCTACAATAATTTTCTGTGCACTTCTGTTAGTGTTCACTTTAATTAATCATGCTTACGCTGCGGATGAATCGCCAATAAACCAGTTTTTAGGCAGCCCACTCTTAATTCTCACAGCAATAATTATAATTGACATCATAGCCTATCTCTACAGGAAAATAAGAAAATAAAGATTGATTGTTTAAACCATTTTTCCTTGCATTAGCGGATTTCGTTTTCCGTTTTGTAGCGTATGTCTGCATAAACTACTCCACGCTTAACCCTTTCCTCCTGTTCCTTAACCCATTTTTCTATGCCTACCCTTTGCAAGCGTTTTCCATCTTGAATTAAAGTCGGGTAATGTTCAGCTAATGATTTGATAAAAGTGCATGGATAATTCTTACATTTGGGACAAACTTCTACGCCCTTTTCTCTTGCGCAATTGCGGATTTTACAGTCTGGAGGTCCGCCCTTTCTAACTCTGCAGTTGCAATCAAATGTTGAGAGTTTTTGTAGAAACTTCCAGAACTGTGGGAAAACTTCTTTCATTTCTGGCACGTATTGGTAAAAGTCGTCGAATCCTTCTTCACGAAGGCTTTGTTTTAGTTGCGATGCTTGTTTTGGTATGCGGCTTTTTTGCGCGCATAGTTTACAGTATAAACCGCAGTAGGTTACATAGCGGAGTATTTTTTGGCTTAACATGGCTTAAACGTCTGGATTGAAGGATAAATAGTTTTGGATAAATTCTAGATAGGAATTTACTTGGATAGGATTAGGTCTATCAGTGCTTTTTGGTCCACTTCTGCTCTTGTGCGCCAGTCTAGATATAGCTGTTCGTTTTCATCTTGGGTTATGTATCCATAGCGTATATAACGGTCTATGTTTAAGCCCACCTTCCAGCCGGGCAGCTTCTCGCGTAATAGTTCTTCCACCTCTTTTCTTGGCGCTTTTCCCTTCTTTGAGATTATGTAGGCTATTGTTATGGCTAGTCCCGCCAAGTCGTCTATTCGCCATCCAACCATTTTAGCCTCTTTAGGCGTTAATTCGCCCCGTAGGGTTATGTAGAACCTTGCCTTGTCCAGTTCTTCCAGCGTCGGCTTTTCGGATGTTGGCTTTTCCTCTTCAAAAACCATTTTGACCTGCAAGTCTAAAGGCTTCAAGTATTCATCCAATATGCTTAAGACTTTCGGGTAGTCCGAACCCAAAGCCTTTCGGAGCTCCCAGCCCTTCACTCCAGGCTTCTTATGCCTACGGTAGAAGAGCCTATGGACGGCTCGTTTCATTTTGCTTGCATAGACGGCTTTACGCTTACTCATTTAGGCTTTTACGCCTCCTTTTCTCCATTTCATCCATTCTTCAAGGGTTATGGCTATCGGTATTGAAACCAGCTGTTTTTTGGTTATGCGCCTCTGCTGCCTTTCAAAAGGCCTAATGAAGATTTCCTCTTCCAACGGGTGAACTTCGAGGGTTGCATAGCCATATGTGACAAGAAAACTTGTCATGAAGGCTCTGTGAATTGTCTCCTCATAGGTTTCTGCGCTGACAAAATCCCAGTAACCAATTCTCCCATTTTCGCCCCTCTCCCCAACAAGCCTTTTCAGCTCGTTCCAGAAGTTTTCCAACTCCTCGGTGAAGGCTTTATCCTGCAAGATTCTAAGCCTTATAAGCTCTTCCCGTGTGGCGGCTCCGCCAGCCTCTCCGGGAGGCGGAAACTCTTTCCACCTATCCTTTAGTGGCGGCAAGCTTTCCCAGTACCGTAGTGCCTCCTTTAGGCTGTGGAGTGAAATCTGCTCAAACTCAACTATCGGGTGCCATGCGCCGAGAAAAGCTTCCACAATGGCTTCTTTTTCCATGCGTTTTATCTTCTCCTCCAAGAGGAAGGGGTCTGTGTAAAGCGATGTTGAGCGATGCTTAACCCACTCGCTTTGAAGCCTAATAACCGATGCGAGGCGGTTTATGGCTTCAGCGTCTAGGCATAGGTCTTCGGGCTGCTCCCACTCTGGGAAAAACTCCCTAACAACCCTAATTATCTCGTCCACATCCACGAGAAAGGGGTCTAGGGAGCGCTCCTCAACAGCCTTGCACATCTCAATAACGCGCTGAAGCCTCTCCCGCCCAATTTTGGCTCGTTCCCGCTTTGGCTGCATCAAGCAACCTCTTTAATGATGGATTTGCCTTCAACATTCTGAACAACAATAACATTAACACCCTCACCAAAAGAAAAACCGCTAGGAGTAATAACAACATACTGAACACCCCCAAAACGCCCAACACAATCCACAATCAAACGGGCAACAACCTCCCTCATCCTCAAATCCATGTGAACATCATATTCGTCCACCGCACGAAACGGCGAGCGCACATGCTGCTGTAAAGCCAACAGGAAGCTCATGGTGGCTGTTGTTCTTTCGCCCCCGCTCTGTGTATAAGCGTTAAGCGGCACTGGTTTTCCACCCTTAAAGCCAACAAGAATTTCAAGTCCAGCCGCCTCAATATCATGCTCATTCACAAGCCTTACCTCGCCAACAGCTTGAGAATCCGCTAGAATCTTCTGATACTCAAGGTTTACACGGTCTAGGAGGCTTTGGATTACGGTTCGCCAAGCCTGCATCCGAGCCTTAACCTCTTCTAAGGCTTTCTCTCGGTTTTCAGCCACCAGTCGGGCTTTCTCCTTAAGCTCCAAGTAAAGCTGCGAATAAGACTCGTACATGCGTTCCACGTCTTCGGAAACTCCAGCCAAAGCCGCCAAATGCCCATCAGTAACACGAATCTCATCCAAAATTTCTCCAACACTTTTAATGACGGCAATTCTTGGTCCAGTTTCCTCAGCCCTTTTAACGGATGCATCCAGCTGGGCTTTTGCGTCCTTAAGCGCTCTTTCCAAGTCTTCAATGTTCGCCTTAGCATTTTCCATCCGGTAATTCAAAAGGGCGAGCCTAACCCGCGCATCGAGAATCTGGTTTCCGACCTTCTCCATTTGTTCTTCAAGAATCTTCGTCTCCGACAGCCTTCTAGTCAGCTCCTCATCAAGCTTTGAAACCTTCAGCCGCGAGCTTTCTATAAGCTCTTTTAAGCTTTCAGTTTTCAAAAGCTTCAAGTGTCTACCGCCTTGGGCTTGGTTCTCTATGAAGGATGCCTCTGCCAAGAGCTGTTCACAAAGTGAAATTGTGGCTTGGCTTCCAGCTTTTTCCCGTTCGAGGCTTATGGTCTCGTTTAGGTTTCTCTTCCATTCGCTTTTCAGCCTTTCCAGCTGGCTATGCTGGTTTTGAAGCTGTTCCTGGGCGTTTTTGGCTTCTTCCTCAATCTGCCTTAATAAGGCGAGTTCTCTCCCGCGTTTTACCTCCAAATCCTTGACGATATTTTCTCTTCGGTTTACCTCAGCCCAAGCAAGTTCCCGTTCTAAAAAATGCCTTTTCGCCATCAGTTGCCTCTTCTCTTGAAATCTTTCGTATTGCTCTCTCCAATAGTTAAGGGTCTGCTCCGCTGACTCCAAAAGCTTACTTATGGACTCCTCTTGGCTTAGTATACGCGTAAGCTTTTTCTGGGCTTCAAGCACGTTTTCACGGTAAGCCTCAAGCCCGACAGCAGCCTCAACCATCTTCAGCTTATCCTGCGGAGAAAGCACTGTAAATTGTTCCACCATGTTCTGATGCATAATAATAAGCATATTATCCGGGTCAACGCCCAGCCTAGCTAAAAGCCTCTCCACATCCTGCTTCGAAGCGGCGCGGTTCTCAAGCTCAAACCAGTACTTGCCATCCCGCCTCAAAACCCGAGTCAAAAAAATCTGATCCTTGTTAAACTTAGGAACTGGACGTTTGCCACCCCGCTTAGAATTATCCAGTATAAGCGTCACACGGGCTTGATCCTTACCCCAACGGATCAAGTCGCTGAGCTTCCTAGAACGCTCAGTATAAGACTGACCGAGAGCTACGGAAATAGCCAGCAAAAGCGAAGACTTCCCAGCACCGTTGGGACCGCACACCACGTTTATGCCGGGTTTAAGGGGTACCCTAGCATACTCATAACTCATGAAGTTTTCTAGGATCACCTCGCTAATCAGCATTTGGCTACTTTGCCTCTAACGCCTTTCCTACTGCAGTATAAAATAGAGGATAAAAACTCTTATTAAAACAATTAGGCAACCAGCGGCTAAGGCAAACCTCTATTTTAACAAATTCTTGGGGGATTAAAGTTTGTTGTGGCTAAGCTTTTTCCGTGCCTCCATTTCAAGCATCCATTCTTTGGCTAACTCTTTTGGGAAATCGTCAAACATCCTTTTCAAAGTTGCCATTGTAAGCTTTCCGAGGGGTTTTTGGCAAACTGCACATTTGAACCTAAAGTGGGTTTCTTCAATCGTTAAGAGCGGCGAGCGGCAATATGGGCAGAAAAGTATTCCATCCCTATAAATCGGCGTCTTCAACTTGCCTTCCACTTTAATCCCTCTAGGTAATATTTTATGAGATGTGCCAAGCCCTCCTCTTCAGCCCTTTTCGTTAAGTAATTCCAGTCTATTTGTTCCCGCATGTTTAAAAGCACAGACATAACATCCGCGAAGTCGAAGGTGTCTGGTCTCCTCGCTTTCAGCTTGGTTATTATGTAGTCTTCTGGGCATGGAATAGTTATCCGCACACCATCTACATCAACCCTTCGAAGCCTTTCTAATGACTCTTGACTTAAACCGGCGATGCTTAGTGAGAGAAGAATGTCCACTCCCGTTCTTGTTATGCTGTCAATAAACCTCATTACAGTCTTCCCATTGTAATACAAAGTGTACCTATCCGCCAAAATTTTCTTTAGCTTCTCTTTTGAAATGCGTGAGATAGGCACGATGTCTATGTCCGCCGAGGTTCTTGGTCTACCATAAAAATGTATTGGCAATGCCCCAATAACCACATACTTTATCCTATGTCTCCCAAGCCTTTCAACCAAATCCTTTAGGCAAAGCTTAACCTGTTCTGGTATGTAGCTCATAATCATCTATTTTAGGTCGGCAAGTGATATAAATGTTCCAAAGCTTTAAGCGCAAGACTTTAGTCTTCAACGCGTATTTATACTTGTTTGGCGATATTCATGGTTGTTGCTGGCAAGGTTTTTAGGCTTTCAGAGCCTCTTTCACTGGATGAGATTGCTTCTAGGCTTGATGGCTACCGTGTTGAAGAATCCTACGAAGAAGGGGACTACAAGTTTACACTTGTCACAGAAATAGCGGGACTTTTGCCAAAACCGGAAGAGAATATACTTAGGGGCGTTTATTCCCACGACTACATAATCCATGTCTTTCACAGAGGGAAGGTTGCGCCCTTACCTCGCACTGTTGAAGCCCTCTTCAGCTTTTCCCGGGTTGAAGATGTTACGTTTCTTACGGTTGTTGAGAAGAAGCGCCTAGCCAACTTCATAGCTAACAAGCTCAGCGAAATCCTCTTCGGCCGCGTCGGCGGCATAGTGGAAGCCCGCATACCGCCAGAAACTCTCCGCGAATTCCACCTAAAAAATCCGGAGGACACGAAAATCACTTTCTTCGATAACGTTGACATTCCCAATGTGAATAAGCTTTCGCTTTATGGACCAGACTTGGTGAACACTTCGCTTTTTGAGGACTATTGCAAGCACGGAGACCTATGGTACATAGTGGCAAGGTCAAGGGAGTACGGCTATGTTGTTGGCATAACCCGAGACGCCTCCGTTACAATATTTAACCTAACGGATAAGGAGAAATACCTAGAATTCGTAACCAAAGAAGTATATCCACTAATCCTAAGGTAGGCAGCTGAAAAATCACACTTTATGAAACTTTAATAGGGTGATTTTAGAGAATAACCATGCCGAGTATTGGAGGAAATATGTTGGAGTCTAAAAGGAAAGCGTTCAGCTACGGTGCCGGCGCCCTCGCACTTCTGGTTATTTCTTTAGGCTTGGCAGCAGTCATTTACAGCGTAAACATCATCCCCTTCGACGTCATCAACCTTCCAGCATGGATTTTTGTTCCTCTTGGTGTTTACACGTTGTTTTATGCGTTTTTCAGCCGCAAAGACCCCGTCTACTATCTTGTCTGGGGAGTTGTTATGACGTGTATCGGAGTTGTTTCAGCAACGTATGCCGTGGTGCCGCCGCTTCTAGTTCTGGGGATACTCTTAATTATAATCGCTGTCATAGGTATAGCTGCCTACAAGAGGAGTAAATAATGAGTGGGAAAGAGTATTTGGAAAAGGTCCGCGGGGAAAGAAGCCTTCTAGAGCGGATAATGGGCTATATCCCAGGGTATAGGGGATACAAAGAGAAAGAACTTCGCAGAGAAAGCGACCGCCTTGTTCGGATGGAGGTTGTAAACAGGCTTAAGGATGCAAAAATGATTTTCAGGAGAAGCTTCGCAAACCCAACTGTTGCCCAAAGGCTTTCCGGAGAGGACACTTACCGGTACGAGGCGCTTTCATCGCGTCTTGATAGGGTAACCCAAAGGATAGATAGGGCTGTTGCCGGTTATGCTGGAATGTTTGACGCTGTCAAGGTGCGGGAGGACAAGCTTGACCAAGTTCTTCAAGCTGATGCAAGCCTCATTGAGAAGGCTGAATCCATAAGGTTGGATGTTGAAAAACTGGTCAAGATGGAGGTTGGTGGAAGCGAATGGAGGCAGGCCATAGACAATTTAACATCAAAGGTTGAGGAGTTGGATAGGCTGATTGACCAGAGAGCCGAGATTTTAAGGGGACTGCAAGGTTAGAGGAGGTGAAATTTGAATGCCTAAAGTTATAGAGTGGACTGG
>Ga0123519_10000852_pt1 | contig 53525 bp, 48 predicted proteins | sample YelNatPaOPRAMG02_FD_87396 | JGI IMG/M metagenome (GOLD analysis project Ga0123519, IMG submission 87396) | Hot spring microbial communities from Yellowstone National Park - Yellowstone National Park OP-RAMG-02 (version 2) | ecosystem: Environmental > Aquatic > Thermal springs > Hot (42-90C) ...
TAGAGTAGATTGTATGTATACAATCTTTGGTTCAGGAGATACCAATGATTTAAATGAATCAGAATTATGGTATTTAAGTGGCGTTACATTCCAATTAACTGGTGTAAATGATCCAATTGCTTCACCAAGCAAATTTGAACTTGAACAGAACTATCCAAATCCATTTAACCCAACAACGACAATTAGATTTACAATTCCAGAAAAGAGTCAGGTAACTTTGAAAGTATTTGATATGTTAGGTAGAGAAGTTTCTACTCTTGTTAACGAAGTAAAAGATGCGGGAACTCATACTGTCAAATTTGCTGGTAAAGATTTACCATCTGGAATGTATCTCTACACATTAACTGCAGGCAATTATACAGCAACAAAGAAAATGATGCTCGTAAAATAATTCTGTGTTTCTTGTTGAGATTTTTGGGGAGAATTGAAAAATTCTCCCCATTTTTTCTTAATAAAATATTCCTAGCAAGTTAAACAATAGAGAGGGAGAAATAATGAAAAAGTTTTTATTTGTCATCTGGGCGATTTCCCTGATGTTTAACTTTATTTACGCACAAACATCAACGGGGAAATTAGCTGGGAAAGTAACTGATGCAAGAACAGGTGACCCACTTCCTGGAGCAAATGTATTAATCGTAGGTACTGAATTAGGTGCTGCGACAAATGCAAAAGGTGAATACTTCATCATCAATATTGTTCCAGGTACTTATGATGTAAGAGTTAGTTTCGTTGGTTATGCAACTCAAATTATTAAAGATGTTAGAATTGTTGCTGGCATTACCAAAGAATTAAATGTTGCTCTTGAGGAAGCTACTGCTGAATTAAAAGAAATAACTGTTACTTCTCAGAGAACATTCTTTGAGCAAAAAGCAACAAATACTGTCAAGGTAATCGATAAAGAAGAAATTTCAAGAGTTCCTGTGAGGGGTGTTCAAAAGATTGCAGCTTTGAATGCAGGTGTTGTTATGGCGGAAGGTTCAGGAGGAGTTGATGGTAATGCAACAATAAATGTTAAAGGTGGTCGTGGTAACGAAGTCCTTTACATTATCGATGGTGTTGTTCAAAATGACCCATATTGGAATTCAGCATTTACTCAAGTTTCAAATTCTGCTATTGAACAGATTTCATTCCAGATTGGTGGATTTGAAGCAAAATACGGTCAAGCACAAAGTGGTATAATCAATGTTACAACTAAAAGTGGTAGTTCCCAGTATTCTGTTTTTGGAGATGTTTTAACAAGTACATTCACAGATAAATTTGGATATAACCTTTATACATTAAATATTGGTGGACCATTTGTGCCTAATCAGTCAAAGCATACTTTCTTCTTGTCAGCAGAAAGAGGATGGTTCCTTGATCAAGATCCACCAGCAATCCCAATTGAATTTAAAACACCAATTAGAACAGCTGGAGATATTGTTTTAATTGATCCAAGTGGTAACAAACAAATCTGGACTCCAGGAATGGAGATTCCAGCTGGTTATAAAGTAGCCTGGGATAATGTTGCCTATAGTAATGGAAGAACATATGAATACAGACCTCACAATACTCGAGGTACTTGGAGATTTTCAGGTAAAACATATCATGATCTGGGCATTGTAACTTTAAGATTAGGTGCGATTGTTAATACAATAAATGGAAGAATTTTTAATTATTCTTATGTAAAAAATAATTCTTATATGAATCCAGTGTATGAACAGCAAAACTATTCTTATTCTGCAAGAATTAGCCAGAACCTTGGTGCTAATGCATTCTGGAACTTGAATTTTGGTTATAAGATATTTAAGGATAAACAAACTCATCCACTTTTTGGTGATGATCTTGAGAAATGGGGCGATACCCTCTATAATCCATACATTAAATTGAATGGTTTTTATCAGGGTGCATATTTTGACACTGATTCTATAGGTATTTTCTCCGATGAAGGTTCTTTTGATTATGCATTTAGCAAGAATGCAAATTATTCTTATCAGATAGATTTTGATTTTACTTCTCAAATTGGTAAACATTTACTTGAATTCGGTGTTGGTGCTCAATTGCATGAATTACATAGATATTCAATAGGTCCAATGGCAATTGCGAGAAATATCAGAGAACCTGGAGTAGTTAAAGATAAATTTACTCGTTACAAAGAAAGAATACCATTCTACTGGGGTTACAATATTTATGGAGATTCCTTTACGGAAGGAGATAGTGTAATTCCAGCTAAGAAACCAGTTATTGCTTATGGATATATTCAAGATAGATTTGAGTTGCCAGACCTTGTAATTAATTTTGGTTTGCGTTTTGATTATCTTGATTCAAAGAGTGATGTTATAAGAGATCCACAATATCCATTTAAATATGGTGATCCAAATAACCTTGATCCAGCAGATTTTGAAAGAAGGAAACCTGAATTTTATGTAAGTCCTCGTTTAGGTATTGGTTTCCCTGTAACAACTACAACTGTTTTCCACGCTCAGTATGGTAAATTTATTCAGGCTCCAAGTTTAGCTGATATATTTACTTGGCAAAGACATTTCCAGGTATTAATGACAGATGGTAATAGATTAGCACGAACAGGTCGTATTCAAAGTGAAGTCACAACTCAATATGAGTTAGGTTTCAGACAAATCTTTGGTGATAATGTCGCAGCCTTGGGTCTAACAGCTTTCTATAAGAATACAAAGGGATTAATCAACTGGACGACTACTACATTTTATCGTCCAACAGGTGAACAAAACACTTATTTTGGACCATCGAATGCTGATTTCGGTACAATTAAAGGTCTGACATTAACAATTGATCTTGCTCGTTATCACTTCATAGCTTTATCGTTTAACTATACTTATCAAATTGCTGAAGGTACAGGTTCATCAACAAGTTCATCTTATGTAGCTACATTTAGAAACCCGGATAATGAAGTTCCAAAAGTTATTGCACCGCTCGATTTCGATCAAAGACATACAGGAACAGTGATTGTGGATGTCTTTATTCCAGAAGGAAAACTTGGAATTTTTGAAAGAACTGGTTTGAACATTTTAGCTGAATTTGCAAGTGGTCGGCCATATACACCACTTGAAGAACAGGATATTTCACCTCAAGGCGGTGGTGAGACAAATTATGGCGATACAAAAGGATATGTTAATAGTAGATATGGTCCGGGAAGATTTAGAGTTGATATGAAATTAGAAAAAACATTCAAAGCCTTTGGTAATATGTTAATTACTCCTTACATCTGGATTGACAATGTATTCGATGCTGATAATGTTATTAATGTTTATAGATCAACAGGTAGTCCATGGACTACAGGTTACTTGAATACTGCGAAAGGTAAGGCTGTTGCTGAAAGTAGACCATATCCAGATTTATTTAGAGCAGATTATACAACTCTCGAGAGAAATCCTGATAACTTTGGAATTCCAAGACAGATTAAACTTGGTCTCAAAGTTAATTTCTCAGGAATTAAATTCTAATAAATGAGGAAGGTAAGAGCTATGAAAAATAGAAGATTAAAATTATTTAAGTTTACCGCTATAGCAACTGTATTATTTGCTTTGGTTTTTGGTTTTACATCGATTGAAAAATCAGGTGATAAGAGTGCGGGTCAGCGGCTGAATAAAGTGGTTGGTGCTTATTATATGAACATTAATAATCTTGAGATGCCGCTAAATAATGCAGGTGTTTTTGCTGATGTTGCGATTCCTCCAAAAACAGCAGGTGGTAAATTTGATGGACACACCTTTTTGTTCTCTGGTGGTTTTTGTATGTCAGGTTATGTGGATTTAGGACAGCCCACAGAAAATTTGTGGGCAAATGGGGTTGCTACTGCTAGTCGTATTCAGGATTATAGACCAGGACCTGTTGGAAGCGATCCAACCGATCCAAAAAATAAACTTTATATTGTAAGATCGGATGAACCTCCTTTTAGCGAAAGCTGGCAGGAATGGAAAACAGCAGTTGAGTTAGGTGCAGATTTTTATGATGGCGATCATGATGGTAAATACAACCCAGTTGATAAAAATGGCAACGGTGAATGGGATCGCGATGAAGATAGACCAGACTTGTTAGGTGATGAAACCGTTTGGTGCGTAATCAATGATGGTGTACCAGCAGGAGATCGAAGATATACCGATGTTTCACCTTTGGGTATAGAAATTCATCAAACAGTTTTTGGTTTTGCTTCATCTGGTTTGTTAGGAAATATGTTGTTTGTTCGCTACAAGATCATTAATAAAAACCCTGATGGAAAAACACTTGATAGTATTTATTTCTCCGTTTGGGCAGACCCAGATTTAGGTGATTATACAGATGACTTAGTTGGTTGTGATGTTTCTGCAGCAGCATCAGGTTATGCAAAAACTCCAGCAGAGGGTAGAAATGCCGGTTATGTTTATAATGATGGTGCTGATAATGAATATGGGCCTAACCCACCAACTTATTTAATTGACTTTTTCCAGGGACCTTTTGTATACACTGGAAATTCCTCAGATACGGCATTTAATATTCGTGGACCAATTCTTGGAATTGATACTTTAATTGGATATAAACAATTAGGTATTAGTTCGTTCTTACAATATTTCCAATCGCAACCGGCCGACCAAGCTGACCCTGGAAATAGATTTGAACTCAGATATTATACACAGGGTTACAACAGACAGGGCAAGCCATTAAATCCATGTACTTGGCAATTTGGTAGCGTAGTAGGTGGTGTGAATTGTAATAATGTTGATCCAAGATTTTTCTATTCTGGAGATCCTCATAGAAATATTGGTTGGATACAGACAACAGCTGCTGATGAACGATTAATGGCAAATACTGGAATGTTTAGATTGAGACCTAATGTTGATACAGCAATTGTAGTAGCTGCTCTAATAGTTGGTCGTGGAACTTCGGCTACTTCAAGCATTGAAGAAGCAAAACGAATTTCTGATTTTGCTCAATTTATTTATGATCAGAACTTCAAAGCCGCATCACCACCCCCAGCTCCTAAGGTAACAGTAAGAACAACTGAAAATTCAATTGATCTAATGTGGCCCACAGCTGATCAGGTTAATTTCAGACAAAAGACAATTGCATATGATCAGAGATTTGAAGGTTATGAATTATGGGCATTTAGAACCAATAGTACCGCTGATTTTGTAGCTGGTCTCGAGAATGCAAAAGTAATTGCACGATGGGATCTTAAGAACAACATTGAAAATGTTTTGCAGGAAGATGGTAAGACTGGTGAAAGAAAAACAATTTATTATAAAGGAATTCAGTTAGACCCAGCAGTATATGGTGATCCTCAAACTGGTTTTATAAAATATTCATTAACAACAGATCCCTGGACTGGTGGTCCACTAGTGAAAGGTAAACCATATTATCTTGCTGTTGTTTCATATGCTTTGAACTATGATGCATTATTGCCTGTTGATCCATCAAAACCAGTCGGTAACTATTACATAAGTGGAGCTGCTTTCGTTGGAGCTTCAGCAAATGTGAAAAAGATAATCCAGGGTGGAATTTTACCAGGACAAGATTTGAATGATCCTTATGTATTGCAAAGCGAAGCCAATATACAAGGTGTATCTGAAGCTACCGCTTACTTTGAAGAAGTAAATAAAGCAAAACTTACTGGGCATAATTACGAAATTTCATTCTTCCGAAATACTGATTCGGTAAATTACTTTATGAATTGGAGATTGGTAGATAAGACAACAAATGATACCTTAGTAAGAAGTTCTAATAAGTATGATAACTTAGTTAGCGATGATGATAAATATACCATCCCTGTGGTTGATGGATTTATTCCAAGAATTAAATGGGTCCCAGCAGAAGTAAAAACTCCAGTAAAGTCAGAAAGTATGACCTGGGTTGCTGCTCCAAAAGCTACAATTTCTGGAGTATTTTATATGGGTAAAGATATTCCAGCAAGTAGTATATCACCTTTCGCAACCTTAGGTGCTCAAAAGCATGATTTAATTACAGCTGACAAATTAGCTCAAATTGAAATTAGATTTAAGCCAGGAAAAGCATATAGATTTGTAAGCAACAACTTAGGAACTCAATATACAAGTGCTGCTGGAACTACAACTGGAATTGGTAAACCAGGCGAATATTTTGTAGATGTTCCATTCCAGGTATGGATAAAAGACACCCGCAAGGGAATTGAAAAACAACTAGCTTGTGGTTTCGTTGAATCAAGAGCAACTGGTGGTAACCCCGATGGTATATGGGACCCAGATACAAGTATTAGCAGAACGAAAGAATATATCTTAGTATTTAATCAGGATTATGATCCCAATGGTGGACAAATGGAATATGTTGGATATCTGCCAACTACTGGAACAAAGACTTATGCTAACTTAAATGGTTGGAATCCACCAGCAGCTGCAAACTTTACTCAAGAGCAAATAGATCGTGCAAAAGCTAAGTGGTTAGGTGCAATTTATGTAGTTGGATTTGAAAAGAAAGATCCAAATTCAACTTGGAGTGAAAGTGATGTTTATACAATTCCAATTTCCTATCCATTGACAACTGCTGATAAGTTTACATTTACAACTACAAAAGCAGGTGCGGGTGTAACTCAAGATTATAAGAAATCCTTAATGGATAGAGTAACTGTGTATCCAAATCCATTGTATGCTTACAACCCAACTGTTGGTTATTATTCAGATCCAAACAATCCAAAGAATGATGAGCCATTTGTAACATTCTCTAACTTGCCGAATGAAGTTACAATTAAGATTTATACATTGTCAGGACAATTATTGAAAGTATTGACAAAGAATGATCCAACACCATGGCTAAAATGGGATCTGAAGAACAAAGATGGATTAAGAGCAGCGTCAGGTGTTTATCTGGCAGTTGTTTCATCACCAGGATTAGGTGATAAAGTATTGAAGTTCTCTATCATTCAACCTCAAAAGCAAATTAAACGATTCTAACAAGATGAGGGAAAAAGACATGAAAAAGAGAAGTTTTTTAGTCGTCTTATTATTGGTTTTAGTAAATGTTGCCTTTGCGGGAGATGTATCCCGCAAAGGTACCAATGGTGCTGAGCAATTGTTAGTCCCTGTTGGTGCAAAAAGCATAGCTACTGGTGGTGCGTTTATTGGTGATGTTAAAGGTGTCGAAGCAATCTATTACAATCCAGCAGGATTAGACTTGGCAGGTCGTTCTGAAGCAATGTTTAGTTATATGGATTATCTCGCTGATATTAAAGTTTCATATTTTGCTTTGAGCGCTAATCTTGGTGATTATGGGACATTTGGATTAAGCTTAAAAACATTTAACCTTGGTGATATTCCTGTTACAACTTTTGAAAACCCAGATGGAACAGGATCAACCTATTCACCATCATTGATGACAGCAGGATTAACCTATTCAAAGCAAATCACAGACAGAGTGACTGCTGGTGCAACTCTTAAAGTGATTTATGAAGCGATTACAAATGTTAGCGCAACTGGTGCTGCTATCGATTTTGGTGTACAGTATAAATTCCCGAACAATATGAGATTAGGTGTTGCTGTTACTAACATTGGAACCAATATGACTTACCGTGGCCCTGATTTGCAGGTAAAGAACACAATTCCTGGAAATCCTCCAGGTGCAGGTTTTGGTGTTTATGAACCATCGACAGAAGAATTCCAGATTCCAAGCTATTTTGAATTAAGTACATCTTATAAGTATGATTTCAATCAGCAAAATTATGTGATGTTTGCTGGAAAGTTTACAAACAATAACTTCTTTGAAGATATACTTTCATTTGGTTTGGAATATAGTTTCTTAAATACATTTTTCTTGAGAGGTGGATATAATTACTTGCTCGGAAGCAAACCAGAAGATAATATTTACGGTTTGACTTTAGGTGCTGGTGTAAGTTATAATTTCGAAGGCACTGTTTATTTTGATTTCGATTATGCTTATCGAGCAGTTCGGGATTTCCCAACAGGTGCACAGCATGTATTTACAGTTAAATTAGGTTTGTAGTAAGTACCAACAAGCTTGAAAGGAAAGGCTACCTGAGGTTGTTTATACTTCGGGTAGCCTTTAATTTTGTATACTATGAGGAAGATAATTTTAATTTTACAGCTGGTCTTTATATCAAATTTATTTGGTCAAAAACTGACTGAATCGAATGTATTTATTGACTATTCGAGATTCAAATACAGCTCAGATAGTATTTACTTTGAGTTGTATTATGGAATTTCAAATAAGGCATTGAAGATAAGTGAAAATATCAATGAAGCGGAAATTAAAGTCTTAATATCTGATCAAAACAATAAAGTAGTGGGCTTTAGAAATTTTAGAATAGTCAATGAATTAGACAAACAAAATTCAGAAACAGAAAAATACTTAACTGGCGTTCTTGGATTTAAAATTGGACCTGGTGAGTATTCAATTAAATTCGATGTAACAGATTATTTTGATTCAACCAACACAATCTCAATTACATTTCCAGTTAAAATAAATTCAATCACCACAAAAATTTTTGCATTGAGTGATATTCAGCTTTGCAGTAATATAATTGAAAATTCTGATAATGAAGCATCTTACTTTTATAAGAATACTTACGAAACATATCCAAATCCAAGCAATGTTTACGGTGAGCAGTTACCAATTTTATTTTATTATATAGAACTTTATGATTTACAAAAGGGTAATTTCACTAATAACTTGAAATTAATTTCAAAAATTATTGATGCTCAGGGCAAAGAAAGATATTCTAAAGAGAAATTCATTCAGAGAAAATATAATTCAATTGTTGAAGTTGGTGCAATTAACATTACAAAATATGCAAGTGGAACATATACGCTCGCCTTATATTTGATTGATTCGTTAAACAATTTTGGTCTTGTTTCATCAAAGAAATTTTTTATTTTTAATCCAAACATTAAAGAGGAAATTGCATCAAAAAAATCTGATGCTGATTTATTGTCTTCTGAATTTAATGTAATGACCGAAGAAGAGTTGAATCTTGCATTTGAGCAATCAAAATACATTGCTTCAAGTGATGAAATAAAAAGATGGAATTCTTTAAAAGACATTGATTCAAAAAGAAATTTCTTGTTCAATTTCTGGAAATTGAGAGATCCAGATCCCAGCACACCTGAAAATGAAAGAAAACTTGAATACTTTGAAAGGGTCAAAAAAGCTGACGAAATGTTTAGAGGAACAAGAGAAAAGGGTTGGAGAAGCGATAGAGGTAGAGTTTATATAGTTTATGGTGAACCTTCAGAAATTGATCGATATCCAAATGAAATGGATGCTTATCCATACGAAATCTGGTCTTATAACAACATTGAAGGTGGAGTAATCTTCGTGTTTGGTGATATAACAGGAACTGGACAGATGATTTTAATTCACTCCACACACAGAGGCGAAATGCATGATGAAAATTGGTTCAGACGTGTTCAAAAAAGCCGTTAATTGATCTGGATGAAAAATAAAATCGAGTATTATCTATTAAAGTTTCTTTCCTTCATTGTTTCAAGATTATCAATAAATTCTGCCAGAAGATTAGCAAAAATTTTAGCTTACTTTTTTTACTATTTTATTCCAATTAGAAAAGAAGTTGTTTTAAAAAATTTAAAGATTGCGTTCCCAGAATTGAATGATGTTGAAATCAGAAAACTTGCAAAGAAAACTTATAAAAATTTGTTTATTGTTTTAGTCGAGATTTTATATCTTCCTCACTTGAAAAAAGAAGAAATAGAAAATTTAGTCCACATTAAAAATCCCGAAGTAATTTATAAAGCGCTTGAGTTAAATAAAGGTTTAATTTTTGTTTCAGCTCATTTTGGTAACTGGGAAATACTCGCACTCTCTTCTGCATTAAAACTTAAAACTCAATTCTCCATCGTCACAAAACCTTTGCGGAATCCTTTTGTAGATGAATTTATAAATAATTGGCGAACAAAGTTTGGAAATAAAGTAGTTCCGCTTGGATTATCAGTTAAAAACATATTCAAAGAATTGCTTGAGAAAAAGATTGTGGCTTTACTTGCAGATCAAAGAGCGAGTGAAAACTCACTCCAGATGAATTTTTTTAATAAGTTAACCCATGTATATGAAGGACCTGCTGTTTTATCTATTAAGACAGGTGCTCCATTAATTTTTGCGATCGCAATTAGAAATAATGATTACACTTATCGTGTTGAATTACAGGAAATATCAAAACCAGATTTAGCGAGTGAACAGGAAAAAATTAAAGTAATGACAGAAAGATACATTTCACTTCTTGAAGATTATATTCGTATCTATCCAGAACAATGGTTATGGTTTCATAATCGATGGAGACATTGATACGAAATAATTTTGAGAGAATTCTGGTAATTCAAACAGCATTTCTTGGTGATGTTCTTTTAACATTACCGCTTGCACACCATCTAAAAAAAATGAATCCAGCCTATAAAGTTTCTTTTCTGATTAAGAAAGAATTAAACCAAATAAGTGAGATTTACAACGGAATTGATGAATTTATACTAATCGACAAATCAAAGTATCTTACTTCCATTTTTGATATTGTAAAAAAAATCAAAAATAGATTTGATGTAGTAATCTCGCCGCATAGATCTGCACGGAGTGCTTTAATATCTTATTTGAGTAATGCTCGAATTAGGATATCATTCGATAAATCATCATTAAATTTTCTTTATTCTCATTTAGTTACTTACCGCAAGGATCAGCATGAAATCCAGAGAAATTTGAGTTTGTTAACTTATTTCTCGAAATACATCGATTGGAAAGAAAGAATAAAGCTTAATCTGGATGATTATATTTTTAATGATCAGTTTATGTTTTGGAAAACAAACAAAGAAAAGATTGTTGTAATTGCTCCAGGCACGAACTGGGAAACAAAAAGATATCCAGAATATTATTATGCTGCATTAATTAACAAACTGATAGATGATGGAATAAAAATTGTATTAATCGGATCTAATGATGATTTTGAACTAGGATTAAAAATAGAAAAATATATCAAAGCCCATAATCATTTATTGAATTTAATCGGAAAACTAAAATTAAAAGAGAGCATCAGCTTGATAAATCTTTCAGACCTTTTGATTTGCAACGATAGTGCACCTACACATATGGGAGTTTTTACTAACACTCCAGTATTGACAATTTATGGTTCAACAATTCCAGAGTTTGGTTTCTATCCATTTCGTGAGTTTGATAGAATTGTTCAAATAGAAAATCTATACTGCAAACCTTGTGGAATTCATGGACATAAAAGATGTCCAGAAAAACATTTTAAATGTATGATTGACCTTAAACCAGAAATTGTTTATCAAAATGCAATTGAGATTTTAAATAAACCTGATAAAGCCATTTCGTAATTTTGTATTGCAATGAAGAATAAATTGAGCAAAATATTTCGTTTTGATTACGAGCTTCTGTTAGTTCCAAAAGATGCGACCAAAAATTTAAAAACCTACCGATTTAATTCGATTCGAGCTTTAATTTTTATTCTTTTAATTTTAATTATTTCTAATCTTTTATTAATTGTTTTAATAACTTACACTCCATTAGGGAAAATTTTACCTGAGTCACCTTATTTATCAAAGGAAGATTATGGTCAAATTATCGAGCTGAGAGAAAAGGTTGCCGTACTTTCAAAAGAAGTAGAGAGAGTTCAAAAAATAAATGAACGGCTTCAATACATCATAGAAGGAAAACCAATTCCAATTGATCCGAGAGACCTTGATACGAATTATCAAATTGAAAAAAGAAGGCGAGACTCATTACGAATACTCGGGAAGAATAATTTTTCGAATAATTTGTATTTAATCTTGATGAAAGCTTATCAATCTCTCCAAGGAGAAAATTCTGGAAATACGAATCACAAAAAAGAAAAAAATGATTTGCTTTTCTTTCTAAAACCTGCTGATGGACTTGTAACAAGAGGATTTAATAAAGAGATTTCACATTATGGAATTGATTTCAGTATGCCTGTTGGGTCAGTTGTTCGAGCTTCTGCTTCAGGTATTGTAATTTTCGCTGATTATACGATTAATGATGGTTACAAAATAATTTTATCTCATTCTAAAGGATACATAACCATTTACAAACATTTGAGCCAGATTTTGAAAAAGGAAAGAGATTATGTGAAACAAGGTGATATAATTGGACTTTCAGGAAATACTGGCAAACTTACAACAGGTCCGCATTTGCATTTTGAAATTTGGAAATATCAAACTCCGTTAGACCCTCAAAAAATTTTGGTGGATTTAAGATGAAAGACAAAAAAAATCATATCGATGAATTATCTTTAATTTCAAAACATATCAATGTTAAAGGTAATCTAAATGGTGCAGGTGATTTGAAAATTGATGGGAAAGTTGAAGGTGATGTTTTATTAGATGGAAATTTACTACTGACAGAAACTGGAATGATAAAGGGAAATATTCAAGCAAATAATTTTCAATGTAATGGTGTGGTAGAAGGAAATGTTTTTGTTAAAGAAAAACTAACAGTGGGTTCGAAAGCTAAAATATCTGGAGATATAAAAACAAAGATTTTAATTATTGAAGAAGGTGCAGAAATCAATGGTAAATGTTTGGCTTCGAAAAATAATTATGAAACGGAGTAAGATTTGCCTAAAAAGTTTATTGAAAATCAAAGAAAAATTTTAAATGGCTACAAAAAAGTTGGTCCATATCTCGGGCTTGGAACTCAACTCGCTGCAACAGTGATATTGATGTTTTACATTGGTTACTGGCTTGATAAAAAATTAAATACTTATCCAATTTTAATAATCATATTTTCATTTCTTGGTGGATTTGCAGCTATTTATAACTTTATCAAATCTGTTTTGAAAATAAATTCTAACAACAAAGAGAAAAAGTAGTGATCTCATTGGTGCGAAATATTTTGATTTTTAATATAGCTCCATTTTTAGTTAGTCTATTTGTCATAAAAAATGAAAAAATAAAAATGAGTATTTTCTTGGGCTGGATTATTGTTCTGGTTAGTATTGTTATTGGAATTTTGGCTTTTGAATTATCAAAGAAAAAGAACAACAAAACTTTCCTAAAGATTTACTTTGGCGGAATGATTTTTAGGTTAATTCTATTGCTTTTTTTAATATTTGCTATTTTGAAATACATTGGAATAAATCCTGTAAGTTTCTTATTTTCGCTATTCATTTTCTATATTATTAATCAAATTATTGAGCTAAGATACATCTTAAAATCAAACAAAAAGTTATGACATCAGATAATACGACACAGATTGTTAAAGATACATTACATAATTCAGAAAGTTCAAGCGGCGGCTGGATAATTGAACACATTACAGATAGTAATGTCCTTGACTTTGAACCATTTGGTGTAATTCATCTTCCATCATTTGATATAAATTTATTTGGTGTGACTTTCCATCTTGCGATTACGAAGCATGTTGTTTTTCTCTGGTTAGCTGCATTGATTGTTGCAACTTTAATGATTTATACTGCCAGAAGTTATAGAAAAAGTCTCGTCCCAAAAGGTATTGCCAACCTCATTGAAATGATTATTGAATTTATCAAAGACGAAATTGTCACTCCAACTATTGGTGAAAAATATATAAAGACATTTTTGCCTTTTCTGGGTACAATTTTCTTTTTCATTTTGACTTGCAATTTATTAGGACTTGTTCCTTACGGTTCGACGGCAACTTCAAATATTTCAGTTACAGGTTCACTTGCACTTTTAAGTTTTATTATGATTCAGTTTGCTGGAATGAAAAAGAATGGTGTGATTGGATATTTTAAAGGGTTGATACCTCATGGTGTACCTGTATTTCTATTACCGATTATGTTTGTTGTAGAAGTTTTAGGTTTATTTACCAAACCTTTTGCATTAATGATCCGTCTTTTTGCAAATATGACCGCTGGACATGTAGTGATTTTAGCTTTGATTGGATTGATTTTTATTCTCAAGACACCATTTATTTCACCAGTTTCGATTTTATTTGCTCTTTTTATCTATTTGCTTGAATTACTTGTTGCATTAATTCAAGCTTACATTTTTACAATGTTATCTTCATTATTTATTGGAATGGCAATTCATCAAGAACATTAAAAAAACATGGAGGAAAAATAATGGACCCATTATTGTTTGCTTATCTCGCAGCTGGTTTTGGAGCTGCATTAACTGTTATTGGTGCTGGTTTCGGTATTGGAAAACTTGCAAGTGCTGCTATGGAAGCAAGCAGCCGACAACCAGAAGCACTCGGTGATATTAGAACATCAATGATCATTGCAGCAGCATTGATCGAAGGTGTTTCTCTTTTCGCTTTAGTTATTTGTATTCTTTTAGCACTTAAATAAAAAGGAAAACAAAATGTTTTCATTATTCGGATTGATAAATTTTCTCCTGCTTTACAGCGGAGGCGAAAAAGGTGGACTACTTGATGTTAATCCTGGCTTAATTTTCTGGACTATTGTTACATTTCTTATTCTGCTTTTAATCCTCAAAAAAACTGCCTGGCAACCTATACTTCAAGCCTTAAAAGAAAGAGAAGATAATATTCGTTCTTCTCTGGAAAAAGCAGAGAAAGCCAGAAAAGAAGCTGAAGAAATTTTGGAACAGAATAAGAAAAATTTAGCCGAAGCTGAAGAGCAGGTCAGGAAAATTATCAACGAAGGTAGAGAATACGCTAATAAGCTCAGAACAGAAATAATTTCTAAAGCGAACGAAGAAGCTCAAAAAATGCTTGAAGCCGCTAAACAGGAAATTGAAAGTAAAAAGCAAGAGGCTCTTGGCGAGTTAAAAGAAATTGTAGCCGATTTATCTATTCAGGCTGCAGAGAAAATTCTCCAGGAAACATTGGATAGAGAAAAGCACAAGAAACTGGTAGAGAAATTAATTCAAAATCTTCCAAAAGGATAAGATGCTGAATACAAAAATCACAAATCGATATGCTAAAGCATTGCTTGATCTTGCAATTAGCGAAAATCAGCTTGATGTGATTGTGAAAGATCTTGAATTTGTGCAGAAAAATATTTCGTCACTGCGAGAGCTTTCTTTGCTGATAAAAAGTCCAATTGTTAAGCGTGATAAAAAACGAAAAATCTTTAGTGAAATATTTAAAGATAAAATTTCTGAAACGGCTCTTAAATTTTGTGAACTTATAATTAATCGTCAGAGATCTGACTTATTGCCAGATATTATTCAAAGATTTTTCGAATTAAAGGACGATTATCTCAACATTAAAAGCGTGCTTGTAAAATCAGCTGTTGAGCTTGATGAAAATCATATAAATGAATTAAGATCTGTTTTAGAAAAAAATTTAGGTAAAAAAGTTAATATCAATCTTTCGATCGATAAAAATTTAATTGGTGGATTTATAGTTCAAATCGATGATACTGTAATAGATGCTTCTTTAAAGCATCAGCTTGAGTTACTTCGAAAGAAATTTTTATTTGGAACAGAAAAACTGAATTAGAAACAAAAAAGGTGAATTGCAATGGCAGAAGTTAGACCAGATGAAGTGTCTGCAATATTAAGAAAAGAACTTTCAGGTTTTGAAGCTGAAACAGATGTTTACGATGTTGGAACGGTTTTGGAAGTTGGTGATGGTATTGCTCGTATCTATGGTTTATCCAAAGTGATGGCAAGCGAGCTTGTGGAATTTCCAAATGGCGTTTTTGGAATGGTGCTAAACCTTGAAGAAGATAATGTTGGTGCAATTCTTTTCGGTGATGATACTTTAATTAAAGAAGGCGATATAGTAAAACGAACCAAAAGAGTTGCATCAATTCCAGTTGGAAAAGAATTATTAGGTCGTGTAGTTAATCCTCTTTGTCAGCCTCTGGATGGAAAAGGACCAATTAAGACGGAACAATTCTTACCAATCGAAAGAAAAGCTCTTGGCGTTATTTATCGTCAACCTGTGAAAGAACCTTTGCAGACTGGTCTTAAAGCAATTGATGGAATGATTCCAATTGGAAGAGGACAAAGAGAATTAATCATTGGTGATCGACAGACAGGTAAAACTGCCATTGCAATTGATACAATAATTAATCAAAAATGGACACACTCAGAAGAAGCAAAAAAGTATGGTGTTAAGCCGGTTTATTGTATCTATGTAGCAATTGGACAGAAAGGATCTTCAGTCGCTCAGGTTGTAGCAAAGCTCGAAGAAGAAGGCGCAATGGATTATACAACTGTGATTCTTGCAAGTGCGAGTGATCCAGCACCAATGCAGTTTATTGCACCATATTCAGGTGCAACCTTAGGCGAGTATTTTAGAGATAGAGGAATGCATGCTTTGGTTATTTATGACGATTTGTCAAAGCATGCTCAGGCTTATCGTCAGGTTTCTTTGTTATTGAGAAGACCACCAGGAAGAGAAGCTTATCCAGGAGATATTTTCTATTTGCATAGTCGTTTACTCGAAAGAGCATCAAAATTAAGTGATGAATTAGGTGGCGGAAGTTTAACAGCTTTACCAATCATTGAAACTCAAGCAGGTGATGTTTCTGCATATATCCCAACAAATGTTATTTCAATTACTGACGGACAAATTTATCTTGAACCAAATCTTTTCAACGCTGGTGTAAGACCAGCAATCAATGTTGGTATTTCAGTTTCAAGAGTTGGTGGTAATGCTCAAATCAAGGCGATGAAAAAAGTTGCTGGTAGATTGAGACTCGATTTAGCACAATATCGTGAACTTGAAGCTTTTGCAAGATTCGGTTCCGATCTCGATCAGGCAACTCAAAAACAATTAAGAAGAGGACAAAGACTTGTTGAATTATTAAAACAAGATCAATACAAACCAATGCCTGTTGAGAAACAGGTAGTCTCAATATTCTATGGAACTTCTGGTTACCTTGATCAAATTCCAGTCGCTGATGTTAGAAGATTTGAACAAGAAATTCTCGAATACATTGAATTAAAACACGGAGATATTTTCACTGAAATTCTGGAGACAAAAGATCTCTCAGATAAGTTAATTGAAAGATTAAAACAAATAGGCGATGAATTCTTAAAAACATTTAAGAAAAGTAGCTAATGGCAACTTTAAGAGAAATTAGAAGACGAATTGTTGGAATTAAAAGCACGCAGCAAATTACAAAAGCAATGAAAATGGTTGCTGCTGCAAGATTGCGACGAGCTCAAGAGGCAATTCTTAATTTTAGACCTTATGCAAATACAATCTCTAATTTACTTGATAATTTTGTCTCAAATATTGAAGATTACAACAATCCTTTTTTACAAGTTCGCGATGTAAAAAGAGTCACTCTGGTAGTTGTAACAAGTGATAGAGGACTTTGTGGTTCTTTCAACTCAAATTTAATTCGTTATGCTGAAGATTACATAAAATCAGAATTAAAAACTTATCTCGATTCAAAAAATCTTGATATTGTTTGTATAGGTAAGAAAGGCAATGATTATTTCACTAAAAGAAATTATCCAGTCAAAAAAGGATATGTAAATTTCTTTGCCAATATAAATTACGATAAGGCAATGGAGGTCATTCATTTTCTTGCCAGCGATTATTTGGCAGGCAAGACTGATAAAATAATTTTTATTTATAATGAATTTAAGTCAGTTATAAGTCAAGTTATTAGAACAGTCCAAGTTTTACCAATTGTTGTTGAAAAGAAGGAAGAAGAGAAGAAGAAAGAAAAATTTAAACCAATTATTGAGTTCATTTACGAACCATCAAGAGAAAATATTTTAGATACACTTTTGCCTAAATATTTAGAAGTTCAAATGTGGCGGATTGTGCTTGAATCAAATGCATCTGAGCAGGGTGCAAGAATGACAGCAATGGATAACGCCACAGAGAATGCAAAAGAATTACTGAAAATCTTAAGCCTATCATATAATAGAGCTCGACAGGCAGCCATTACTAAAGAACTCCTCGAGATTGTTGCAGGCGCCGATGCTCTAAAAGAACAGGGATAAACTTAAAACCCACAATTATTAAAATTTCAAGCAATTAATTAATTTTGTAGGCTTTAATCTATCTTAATTATAATATGTTTGAAGAACTAACTCAAAAATTAGAAACGGCTTTCAAAAAGATTCGTGGTCAAGGAAAGCTAACAGAAAAAAACATCTCTGATGCATTACGAGAGGTACGCCGTATTCTAATTGATGCCGATGTTAATTATAAAGTTGCAAAAGATTTTATTGAGAAAGTTGAAAAAAAATCAATCGGCAAAGAAGTTCTTTCTTCAATTACACCTGGTCAGCTAATAATCAAAATCATTAACGATGAGTTAATTGACTTACTTGGAGGAACTACTTCTCCACTTGTTTTTGCTAATACCCCACCATCAATTTACTTGCTTGCTGGATTGCAGGGTTCAGGTAAAACAACTTTTGCTGCAAAACTTGCTAACTATTTAAAGAAAGCTGGTTTAAAACCACTACTGGTTGCTTGTGACATTTACAGACCAGCCGCTGTTGAACAATTAAAACAGCTTGGAAAACAGATTAATATTGAAGTTTTTCACAAAGATTCGGATGCTGTTGATATTGCATCTTCAGCTATTAATTATGCAAAGCAAAATGGTTTCAATGCTGTTGTGATTGATACTGCCGGTCGACTTCATATTGATGAAGAGATGATGGAAGAGATTGCTAAAATAAAGGAAGTAACCAATCCAACAGAAACTTATTTTGTTGTTGATTCAATGACAGGTCAGGATGCTGTGAACACAGCGAAAGCATTCCATGATAAAATAAATTATGATGGGATTGTTTTAACCAAGCTCGATGGTGATACAAGAGGTGGTTGTGCCCTTTCAATTCGTGCGGTTGTGAATAAGCCAATTAAATTTGTGAGTTTGGGAGAAAAGTTAGATTCAATAGAAGTTTTTCATCCAGATCGAATGGCTTCAAGAATTTTGGGTAAAGGTGATATTGTTACTCTTGTTGAAAAGGCTCAAAGTGCATTTGAAGAGAAAGAGGCTCAGAAATTAGAAGAAAAACTTCGGTCAAATAAATTCGATTTTGAAGATTTTAGAGATCAACTAAAAATTATTAAACGACTTGGTTCAATTTCTCAAATTCTTTCAATGATACCAGGACTTTCTTCGATTCAAAAAAATGTTCAAGTTGATGAAAAAGCATTTGTGAAGGTTGAAGCCATAATCAATTCAATGACAAAAGAAGAGCGAAGAAATCCAAAAATTCTGAATGCAAGTCGAAAAAGAAGAATTGCAAAAGGAAGTGGAACAAGCATTCAGGAAGTGAACAGATTGGTTAAGCAATTTGAAGAAATGCAGAAGATGATAAAGAAGTTGAACAATATGGATTTTAATAAAGCATTTCGTAATTTTAATTTGAAATTAAATTAAGAATCATATGGAGGATAAACTTTGGCAGTTAAGTTAAGATTGCAAAGATTAGGTAAAAAGAAACAGCCATTCTATAGAATAGTTGCGGCTGATTCCCGTTCACCAAGGGATGGTAGATTTATCGAGGTTGTTGGAACATATAATCCTCGTACTAATCCACCCGAAGTGCTTATCAAAGAGGATAAAGCCATCAAATGGTTAAAAAATGGTGCACAGCCGACTGATACTGTAAGAAGTCTTTTTAGAAAAGAAGGTATCTTACTCAAATATCATTTAATGAGAAAAAAAGTAGAGCCTGAAAAAATAGAAGAAGCTTTACAGCAGTTCAAAGCAAAACAGGAAGAAAAACTCAAAAAGTTACTTGAACAACCTAAAACCAAGAAGAAAAAGAAAGGTGCATCAGAAGTAAAAGGTGCAGCTTCTGAGGGATAAGGCAGAAGCTGAAAATTCTGAGCCTCTGCCTGTGCACAAACATTGCACCCCAATTTGGAGGGATACACAATGAAAGAATTCGTCGAAATGATGGCGAAATACCTCGTTGATAAGCCGGATGGGGTACAGGTTGAGGAAAAAGAGGTAACGGAAAATAAAATCGTCCTTACCCTTAAAGTTGCTAAAGAAGATATCGGTAAAGTTATAGGCAAGCAGGGTAAGACGGCTCAGGCAATGAGGGTTCTTTTAACTGCTGTTGCAGCTAAAGACGGCAAAAGAGCAATTCTCGAAATTGCTGATAAGTGATATCTAATCATTAAATGATTTTAATCGGAAAGATTGTTGGTCCTCACGGTATCAAGGGGACAATTAAAGTAAAACCTTTTACTGATTTTCTTGAAAGGTTTGAAAAAGGAAATATCGTAAAAATTGAAATTGACAATACGCTCTTTGAATTTTTGATTGAAGAATCTTTTTTGCATAAAAACTTGATATGCTTGAAGTTGAAAGACATTGATAATATTGATGATGCCTTAAAATTGAAAGATAAAAATATCGTTATTGCTGAAGATGAATTGAAAGAGTTAGATAAAGACGAATATTATATTCATGATTTGATTGGACTTGAAGTGATTGGTGAAAATGAAATTTTGATTGGCAAAATTATCGATGTAATTTCTCTTGCTTCGAATGATGTTTACGAAATTGAGTTGAAGGATGGTCAAAAGGTTTTTTATCCAGCAGTGAAAGATTACATTGATGAAATTAATATCGAAAAGAAATTTATCAGAATAAAAAATTACGAAGGATTTTTTGATAAAGATGATGCGATTTGATTTGATTTCAGCAGTGCCAGAAATACTTGAAAGTCCTATAAGCTACAGTATTATCAAACGAGCAAGAGAAAAAGGAATTGTTGAAATTCATCTTCACAATTTGCACGATTATGGCGAAGGAAAGTATCGACAAATTGATGATAAGCCTTACGGCGGTGGAAGTGGAATGGTGCTTAAGCCTGAGCCAATTTATAGATGTGTAAAGAAACTTCAAGAAGAAAGAGAGTATGATGAAATTATCGTTACTTCAGCAAAAGGTGAAATTTTTAACCAGAAGGAAGCTAAAAGATTATCTTTGTTGAAAAACATAATTATCATTTGCGGCCATTACAAAGGAATTGATCAGAGAGTGATTGAATTATTAAATGCAAAAGAGATTTCAATTGGAAAATTTGTGTTGAGCGGTGGTGAACTTCCAGCGCTTGTGATTGTTGATGCAGTCGTAAGACTTTTGCCGGGTGCTTTAGGTGATAGTGAGTCTGCTTTAACCGATTCGTTTATTGAAGATGATTATATTGAACCACCAATTTACACAAGGCCTCAAGAGTTTTTAGGATTAAAAGTTCCTGAAGTTTTAGTTTCAGGTGATCATAATAAAATCAGAGAATGGAAAGAACAATACTCAAAGAAGAATTTAGAAAAAATTTAATGGAGATGATAAAATGAACAAATTAGATAAAGTCAAACAGATGCAGATTAGAAATGATCTCCCAAAGTTCAAACCTGGAGACAGAATTAATGTTCACTTCAGAGTTATCGAAGGTGATAAGGAAAGAATTCAGCAATTTGAAGGGGATGTAATTTCAATTCGTGGAAGTGGTGTAGATCAGACTTTCACGGTAAGAAAAATTTCTGACGGAGTTGGTGTTGAAAGAATCTTCCCAATGCATTCACCAAGAATTGCAAAAATTGAAGTTGTCAGAGAAGGAAAAGTAAGAAGAGCAAAACTTTATTACTTGAGAAAACTCTCTGGTAAAGCTGCAAAGATTAAATCGAAATAATTTCGATTAAACAAAAAAGGCTATCAATAACTGATAGCCTTTTTTATTTTAAATCGATTGAAGATTATAAAACAACATGAGAGACGCTTAGAACATTTTCATTGTTCTTTATTTGATTTAATAATTCCTGAGGCAATGGTTCTTTTAATTTCATTGTGCAGCAAGCAACCACTCCACCTTCGAATATTACATTCTCAATCTCTTCAATATTAATGTTTGCTTCGCGAATTACATTCAAAACAGAAGCAAGGACACCTGGTTTATCATAATGCTTTACAACAAGTTGATATTTTGCATCTGTAATTTTTGCTCGATTAACCCAATGAGCAATAACTCCACTTGTTAAGTAATCCTTGATGATTCTAACTGTTTCTTCAGCAACAGCGTTTTGTGCCTGTTCAGTTGATGCACCGATGTGATGAGTCACATAAATGTTTGGATTGGATTGCAATTTTGAACTAACAGTACCAGATTTACTTTCTGGTTCATCTTTGAACACATCCAGTGCAGCTCTAATTTTTTTATTTTCTACTGCCCAGAGTAAAGCATCCTCATCAACAATTTCAGCACGAGATGTATTAATAAATAATGCACCATCTTTCATATAGCTGAACATTTTTTGATCGAACAAGTTTCGAGTCTGATCAGTCAATGGAAGATGGACAGAAACTACATCACACATTGGCAATAACTGATCCATTTCTGAAAAATCTTTTACTGGGACACCCTCAATTCTTGAAATATCTTTTCCATAAACATTCATTCCCAGAGCTAATGCTCTTTTTGCAACTTCTTTACCAATATTACCTACACCAATAATTCCGAGAGTCCTTCCATATAGTCCTTGAGCTTTTGAATATTTTTCTTTGTTCCAGATTCCATTTCTAAAATCTATAACATTATCAGGAATCCAGCGATCGAGAGCAATCATTAAACCAATGGTTAGTTCAGCTACAGCAATTGCGTTTTTACCAGGACAATTACTGACATAGATGCCTTTTTTATTTGCTGCAGCTATTGCAATATTATTTACACCAGCACCTGCTCGAACAATCAATGAAAGATTTTTACTTTCATTAATTGTTTTTTCATTAACCACTGTTGATCTTACTACTAAAATATCAACTTCTTTTGCCGCTTCAGGCAAATCGTTCTCTCCAAGTTTGGGATTATAGATTACTTCCAGATCGAGATTTTTTAGTTCTTCGATGTATTTTTCTGGAAATTTATCAGCAATAAGGACTTTCATTTTTACCTCCCGACATTTTATTTCTTTTTGATATTAGTTAAATAGAGATATAAAGGAATCATTGGATTGATGAATTCATAATAACCTCTTTCGAGAGACCTTATCGCATTAAGTTTTTTCATCCTCTGCAAAAAATTATGAAGTTTTTCTTTTTCTCTCGATGAAAGGTTTTCTTCTATTTCTTTCTTGCTGAAACTCTTTTTTGGTTTTTGAACTATTTTACTGAGTATTGATTTATAATCTTTACTGTGAATAGCTTTTAAAACTTGAACATCCACAAATCTTCTTCCAATTTCTTCAGCAGCTAAAAGAATGCCTTCTCTTGCATCATTAAAATCAACGAATTTATCTTGATCAATCCAATAAATATTATCACCGATTATATGCATAATTTTCGGCAATCCTGATGAATAGTCGCAAATGAGTTTTAATGCTTTCTCATCAACTTTTATTTCAACACTATTAAATGCTTTGATGAAAAATTCCTTCATTTCATTTTCATTCATACTTTTGATATCTATTATATCAAAAATTCTCTCTATTGGTTGATGGCGTTCGACAAGTTCTTTTCTTCGTTCTTCTGTACCGCAAAGAATTAAAGTAAGTGGTAAGATGTTTGAAGATGTTGCATTTTCATCTACTAAAGTTTTTATGAAGTGAGCAAATTCAGGATTTTTAGCAATGCCGTTTATTTCATCAAAGATTAGTAAAATACCGCTAATATTATCTTCTTTTACTCGATTGTATAAGTTCTTTAAGAAAGGTAAAAATCCTCTGGAAATATCGTAAAGATCATTTTTAAGTGCTTCAAAGTTTATGGAGAAACCGAATAGTTCTTGTTTGCCGATATATTTTGAAAGAAAGTTTTTAATCTTATCTAAAACTTTTTCGTTGTAAATCTGCTCTCTTAATATAGTTTCAACAGTTTTTTGAGCAACGGATTCTATTGTATTCGAATTTCCAAGAAATACATGAATACCAAGTAGATTGAAATTTCTCTCTGCAATAAATTTCGAATAGTTTGCAAGTGAGCTTTTCCCAATCCCGTATTCTCCCGAAATGAATAAAACTTGCATCTTACCTTGTTTAGTCTGAACTAATGCTCTTTCAATTCTTTCAATTTCCTTTTGTCTTCCTGTAAAAAGTTCTGTCGGGACAGGCTGTCCCGGATAAAATGGACTTCTGCTTTTTTCTTGATAATTCATCACTTGTGCCTCACTAACTCTTTAGCATTGGTATTCTAATATTAAATTTTTTTGCGTTTTCAATTGCGCGTTGATAACCTGCATCGGCATGACGAACAATACCCATTCCGGGATCATAGGTTAAGACTCTTTCTAGTTTTTCATCAGTCTCTTTCGTTCCATCAGCAACAATAACCATTCCTGCATGGATTGAGTAACCCATACCAACACCTCCACCGTGATGAACAGAAACCCAGCTAGCTCCACCAATTGTATTTAGTAAAGCATTAAGAATTGGCCAATCGGCGATTGCATCACTACCATCGAGCATACCTTCTGTTTCGCGATTTGGTGAAGCTACAGATCCACAATCAAGATGATCTCTTCCGATTACAATTGGGGCTTTAACTTTTCCTTCTCGTACGAGTTGATTGAATATCAATCCCATCTTTGCTCTTTCACCATAACCAAGCCAGCAAATTCGTGCTGGTAGTCCCTGAAATTTTACATGTTCTTGAGCAAGTTTTATCCAGCGGACAAGTGATTTGTTTTCAGGGAAAGTGTTAATGACAGCCTCATCGGTTACATAAATATCTTGAGGATCACCAGACAAAGCAGCCCATCTAAATGGACCTTTCCCATCGCAGAATAATGGGCGAATATATTCGGGAACAAATCCAGGAATATCAAAAGCGTTTTTTACTCCATTTGCGAAAGCTTCACCTCGAATATTATTCCCATAATCAAAAGTTATCGCACCCTTTTTCTGAAATTCAAGCATTGCTTGAAGATGAACCACAATTGATTGTTTAGCCATTTGAATATATTTATCTGGATCTGATTTTCTTAACTTTAATGCTTCTTCATAAGGAATACCATGTGGTACATATCCATTTAATGTATCGTGTGCCGATGTTTGATCAGTTAAAACATCAGGAATAATTCCTCTTCTTAATATTTCTGGAAGGACTTCTGCCGCATTCCCAAGCAGTCCAACAGATAAAGCTCTTTTTTCTTTTTTCGCTTTAAGGACTAAATCAAGAGCTTCGTCAAGGTTTTCGCTCATCACATCAAGGTAACCAGTTTTTAATCTCTTTTCGATTCGTGAACGATCAACTTCCACTCCTAAGAATGCAGCACCATTCATTTTTGCAGCGAGTGGTTGAGCTCCACCCATTCCACCAAGTCCAGAAGTGAGTAAGAATTTTCCACTTAAACTTCCATCAAAATATTTTTCTGCACAAGCTGCAAATGTTTCATAAGTTCCCTGTAAAATTCCCTGTGTTCCAATGTAAATCCAGCTCCCTGCTGTCATCTGTCCATACATAATAAGACCTAAAGCTTCAAGTCTTCGAAACTCATCCCATGTTGCCCATTTGGGAACAAGCATTGAATTTGAGATAATTACTCTTGGAGCAAGTGTGTGAGTTTTCCAAACAGCAACTGGTTTCCCAGATTGAATGAGCAATGTTTCATCATTTTCAAGATTTTTCAATTCGCGAACAATTGCATGATAACATTCCCAGTTTCTGGCGGCTTTACCAATTCCGCCGTAAACAACAAGTTCTTCTGGCTTTTCAGCAACCTCGGGGTCGAGATTGTTCATTAGCATTCTTAATGCAGCTTCTTGAATCCAGCCTTTAGTATTCAGCTGCGTACCTCGAGGAGCTCTTATTGGTTCGTATTTAAAGTTTGTCATAGCTTTTGACTAAAATGTCTGCTTAAAATTGATTCGTATTGTTTTAAAAGTGGTTTGTATAGCCATCTCAAAAAGAAAATTGATTTTATAATTTTTTCTCGAAGAAGTTTAGCATTTTCTTTTAATTGAAGTTCTAACCTTTTGACTTCTTCTTTAGTTAGTTTAATTGGTGATTGGGATGAGGCTAATTTTTCACTTAGACTTTTATAAATTCTAATTTCAGTAATGTATCTATCATCACCTTCGATTTGACGAAGGATTTGCTTTACCATTGTTGAGAGAAGTTTTTTCTCTGATGAATCGAAATCGAAATTGTAATTTTTGAATAGTGGTTTCATTTTATTTAAACGCCAATAATTTTTCTCTTACTTTTTGATAACCTGGTTTGATTACATTATAGATGTAATCAATTCTTTCATTATAATGAATAAATGCACTTTTCATTGCGTTGATTGTTAATTTTTCCATATCATCAAGAGTGAGTCCAAAGACTTCAGCAGCAACTTTAAATTCATTTGACATCGTTGTATTGCTCATCAATCTGTCATCGGTGTTCAAGAATACTCTGAATTTGTTTTTGTAATAAATTCCAAATGGATGTTGTTCTATACTTTTTACCGCGCCAGTATGAACATTACTAAGTAAACAAATTTCGAGAGGAATTCTCTTGTCCAGCACATACTGCGCTAAAGTTCCCATTGCAACGAGTTCACCATCAATAACTGTCATATCTTCAATCAATCGAGTTGCGTGACCGAGTCGATGAGCTCCGCACCACTGTAGAGCCTGCCAGATGGATTCTTTTCCCCACGCTTCACCGGCATGGATAGTAATATTAAAGTTAGCTCTTTGAATGTATTGGAATGCTTCAATATGTTTTTTGGGTGGATAACCACCTTCTTCACCGGCAAGATCAAAACCAACAACGCCTCTATCACGGAAGTCAACTGCAAGTTCTGCCATTTCAAGACTCAACTTCATATTTCTCATTGCACAAATTATTAGACCGTAACCTACGCCATATTTTTGTTTGCCTTTTTCGAGTCCATTCAAAACAGCTTGAACCACTTCTTCCCAATGCAAACCTTTTTGAGTGTGAAAGACAGGAGCAAACCTTGTTTCCACATAGACAACACCATCATAATACATATCTTCAATCATTTCAAAAGCTACTCTTTCAAGAGCTTCTTTTGTTTGCATTACTGCAGTTGTGTGTTCAAATCCACGAAGATATTCAGTAAGACTTCCCTTGTTGGCACCTTCGTGAAACCAGGCAGCAAGTTCTTCCGGATCAGTGGTTGGTAATTTATTATACTTGATATCTTTTGCTAATTCGATTATTGTTTGTGGTCTTAAACCGCCGTCGAGATGATCGTGTAACAATACCTTTGGTACTTCACGAATAATTTCTAAGGTTTCTTTTCGCATAAAGCCCTCAATTTGTGTTGATTTAGTAATAGATTTAATGAAATTTGTTTAATCAAGAATAAATCTTTTATTCAAAATTAAAGAAAGAGAGTTCATTTTTCAATTCGATTGAGATGAATAACAAAAAAGCCCGCCATTTGAATTATGCGGGCTTTTTCTTTTTGCAGAGAAGTAAATTACTTCAGTAAAATCATCTTTTTGGTCGCTGAAAAATTATTTGTAGAAATTTTATATATGTAAATTCCACTTGCAAAATCTTGCGCATCAAAATCCACATTGTGAGTCCCAGCATCAAGCTCTTCATTGATTAAAGTTTTCACTGCTTGTCCCAGCAGATTGTAAATTGTGAGATTTACAAAAGTACGGTAAGGAATAGTGAATGAAATTTTTGTATGAGCATTAAATGGATTAGGATAATTCTGATTCAATCTGAAAGTATTCAAAGGTGAGAAATCTGGATTAACTGATAATGGATTCTTAAACCAATTATAAACAAGAGAAAATAGTTCATTTCGTTTAATCGAAGATAGACTATCATTAATGCTTTCAAAGCCAAATCCTAAGTAAAATAATTTTGCTCCAGATGTAAATACTTTCCATCCACCAGTTGCGTCACTTCCATCTGACTTAAATGCAAGTGAAACATTGAAATCACCTCTGCTTTGAACGATATCGATACTCGTTTCATTAGCTGCACCTTCTGAACCATTAATTCGAAGTTGAGCAATATCTTTGCCAAAGTAATCTGTAGATTTACCGTAAATTTTATTTGCAAAGATGCTTGCGTTCTTTAAGTAATTGATACCGATATAGTTGTATAGGAATTCTGGATTTGCCGTGTTCAGATATTCCGCAAAGTTTTGACCGCTTATGAATATTTTTTTACCTGAATTGAACATCATTTTCAATGAATCAATAAATGAACTTTCAAATAGTGAATCTTTATTCTTGCCAGTATAGATCACAAGAATATCTCTTCCGTAAAAATATTTTGGCGTATCATTCTCAACGAACTCATATTTTGTATTTAAGTAATTTAAGGCATTAAAGTAATATTCTCTCAAAGCTGATTTTTCACCTCGAGAATAAAGTAAAATTCTGGGAATGCCTATTATTGTTTTTATACTATCTCTAAAGATCTGCTGACCACTAACAATTTGATATTTAAAATAAACATATCGACTTTCAAAATTATTTTGTACATAAAATGCACTATCAAGTTGAATGTTTAATTCAGATAGTCCGCCTAATGGAAAAGTTTTTGAATTATTGGAAGCTGATATGTCATTTTCATTTGTTGAAATTGTAAGAGTTGAAGAAGGTGAACTAACCTGTTCAATGTTAGCCAATCTGATTTTTACATTAACATATTCTCCCGGTTCAATTCGTCCATTTTTTAAATCTCCTGCTTCCTCAAGCAAAATTGATTTAGCAATAACAAATGGTTGTGTTCCTACATCAAGTGTTGCGATTACATTTTGTCCGTTGAGGCGAATATTTCGAACAGAAACATAAGTTGGATTATTCTGATAATCATTACTGTTTGGATTGGAAGCGACATCAAAAATTGTATTGTTTGTTGATCCTGGATAAGGATCACCAGCATCCCCACGATTTCTACCTTTATTTAAATCCCACAAACCATCGGCTTGAACGAGTCCAACTTTATAATGATTTTCATCTCTATTGTTAGGTTGATTATCATCTACATAATAAATCAAAAGTCCACCGATGTAAAGGAATCGATCAAAATTTATTTTTTGTCTATTCTCTAACAGAAAATATTCTTTATTGATTGGTCCCTGTCGCCATATTTTATAAACAACTGGATTTTGTTCAGCATTCACAAATACTTCATCTGGCATAAATGTATTAACAACAGTTGGAGTTACCCATCCAAGCTGAATTTTGCACCATGCACTCATATGAACTGGAGTATGTGGTGTATTTCCATTTCCACCCCACGAACCACCAGCCATTAAACACCAATTGCCTAAACCTTCTGAACTATTATCTGTATCATATAAATCTGGAAGACCAAATATGTGACCGAACTCATGTGTAAAAACACCAATATCTACCAATTCACCAAGTTGATTATTATTTCCTGCGAGTTCAGGTTGAATTGCGTAATCTCCATCAATCAAAACATATTTACCTGATACTGAATCAATATCATTTGTGCGATATGGTTGACCGTTTGTTAACATTCTAAAGTTCCATCGATGTGACCAGATATTTTGAGCACCAGCTTCCGCTCCAGCACCAGTGTGAACAACAGCTACAAATCCAATTCTCGGATTTCCCTGATTGTCATAGTACTGAATGAATTTTGAAAAATCGAGTGTTGAATCTGCAACTTTTATTAAATCAAGAGTAAATCGTGGACCACCTTGAGCTGAAAGTCCATTATCTGAACCAACATAAGATTGCATTGTACCTGGAACTTGAAACCAGTTAGTGCAATATCCAGTGAAGTATAATTGATTGTAGGAAATTTCTCGATAGTAATCTGTAATTGTTCCAGTAGGATTTGGACCATCAAATAGTTTTTGTTGAAATTGTTCCCTTGAATAATGTGGATTAGAATCTGCGTAACGACCGAGAAGAGTTAAAGCTTTGACTGTATCGGAAATGAGTAATGACTGAGGATATAAACCTTTTGAAATTTTTTCTCGCAGTATTCTTCGTTCTTCAAACTTTTTTGCAAAATACCCTTCCGAATAGGTTTGTTGAACATCTACAAAAAATTTCTTTACATGTTCTGGCATTTTTAATCCGGGTTTAGGCGAGGTGATTGAAAAAAGATTTGAAACTATGGCGAGTAATAGAATTAGTATAAGTTTTTTCATTGAGTTCTCCTTTAATTAATCTTAGATCTTTTTATAATGTTTTTATACTCTCTACTTATGCAAATTAGTTTATAAAGTTAAGAACTTCAATAGACTTCGGATAAAATAAAATATCTCTGAGGGTAAAAACCGGTGGGGATGTTTTTAAGTAATTAATCATTGATTTTAGTCGGGGCGGCCGGATTCGAACCGGCGACCTCCTGGTCCCGAACCAGGCGCTCTAACCGGGCTGAGCCACGCCCCGTATTTCAACAAAAAAGTGAACAAATCTTTAAAATCAAGATCCAGTGCAAAAATAAAAATTATTCATTATAAAATGGATTTTTACTTCTCAGAAATTTAAAGGCAAGATAATTAGTTATGAGCTTTAGAAGGTTTAAGAGTGAAATAAACTCTTGTCCATTTCCCTTCTTCACTTGCAATCCAGAAATGCTCACCGTGTTTATCAATTATCGCTTTGACTATTAATAGTCCAAGTCCAAGACCTTTCTCACCTTTTGTACCTCTTGTTGTAAATTTTTTGGTAGAGACGAGGAGATTCATCAGAATTTCCCTATCTATTCCTATTCCTGAATCAACAACAAGCACAACAAGTTTATTAAGTTTCTCGTGGTAATGGGTGTGAATTTCAATCGAGTTATCAGGATGAGAAAATTTTATTGCGTTGTCTAAGAGATTTTTCAAAACTTCAATAATCATAAATTCATCGCCATAGACATAAGTCTCTGGTTTTGAATTGACAATAATCTTAATGTTTTTCTGCTCTGCAATCTTTGACATTGTTTTCACTACAAAATTAATTGTCGAAGTCACATCAAAGTCAGTGGGATTTAATGACAGAGTTGGTGACTCATATTTTGTCCATTCAATTATTCTGTTCAATGCATTTAATTGCTGCTTTGAAAGTTCAAAGATATTCTCAGCAAATTGTTTGACTTCTTTTTTATTCTTGTATTGACCATCTTTTAGTAATTGACAATAACCAAAAACGCTTGTCAGTGGTGTTCTCAAATCATGAGAAATTATTGAAACTAATTTATCTCGCTGGAACTTGATTTTATTAAGCTCTTCCTTAATCTTATCAACTTCGCTTCGTGGTTCTTCACGAGTTATAAACTTTGCAATTACAGCTTTACCATTAGTCGGAACTTCTTTAATGTGTTCTTTGGGTTCCTGAGTTTTTGTTGCAGTTTCAATTTCGCTGGTTTTTGGTTCTTGGACTTTTATCGTTGTCTGGGTTTCGTGAACTGGTTCCTTTTGAGTCTTGATTGGTTCTTGTTGTGTTGATATTCTTTGAGATGGAGTTTCAGATTTAAATTCACTTTTTACAGGCTCGTGAAATTTATTTGAGGTTTGTGGTTGATAATAATAATTAGAATTAAATGGAGAATAAAAGTAAGCATTTTCCTGTTTTGGAATTTTCTTTTCAAATTTTTTTGTGATCAGACATATTAATTGAGACAAGAAAAGAATAGTTGTTCCAATGAGAGATATTAATTCAAAAGGGGAGAGTAAATTTTCTTCTAAAGCTTTCATTGAGAGGAAATCATTAATCTGAAGAGCTGAAATTCCGATTAAACTAATTATGATTAGATAAAAACCACCTTTGGCTTCAGTCTCTTTTGAAAGCATTAGAGCTAATATTATATTTCCAAGATTAATCAAAATCGTTATAATTATTATTATTGAGTACGAATTCCAGCTCACATATAACTCCGATAAAATAGATTCATTTCAGAGACATTATCGAAATGTTATGAAAAATTTTTCAAAACAAAGATTTTAAACTGCAATAACTCGTTTCCGATAATATCGGTGTGAATGAAATACAGATAAAGCGATAAAGGTTAAAATTGAAGCAGAAACATTTTGATTCAAGGGATAATCAGTTATTACTTCCGGCAAAACAAATTTCCAGCAACAAAGATGATGTTAAAGAAATTATTAGATTTAGGTTAGAGAATGGATTTTATAATCAAGAAATTGTTCAATCAAATATTATAAAAAAGTTGATGAAAGACTTGTTTAAAGTCCCACCTTTTAATTGATGAAAATTTTTTCCATCTATTTCACATTGTTTTCACACTGGATATTCTTCAGTTTTTAGAACCAATCAGATTTGAATTACTCAAATAAAACAACTACTTTAATTTCAAAAGAACTTACAAAATGAAACAAGCTGAAAATCTTATAATTAAAATTTCCATTTTGGATACTAATATTTTTATTACAGAGGCAATCGAAGAGATATTGAGAAATTATCCGTGTGAAATTAAAAGGGTAAAAAGTCCATCTGATGTCAAGGAATTTTGTGACTATTTTATTTTTTATGAAGAAAGTCTGAACGAAAATCTAATAGAAGAGATTATTTACTTACCTGAATATGTTGAGAGAAAAGTTTTAATCTGCAACAGAGATTCTAAAATTCCTCAAAAACTAATAGCATCATTGCAGCACATAATCAATATAAAGGAATTGGATTTTCATCTGAAAGAGATTATGAATGATTATATTTTGATTTACTCTGAAAAAACTTATGAAGAAGAAATGAATTTGATTAAAAAGTTGATGAATGACTCAGCCCATTATATAAATTCATTGCTTGTGTATTCTGAAGCTTTGAAAAATGATCTTGAAAAGAATTCCAATGAAAAAGTTGAGTTGGTTAAGAAGTATGAGGAATTGCTTAAAAAATTTGAGAAGGAATTTTTAGGCTTTCAGAATTTTATTTTTATAAACAAAGTCCCGTTGAAGTATGAGGATATAAATATTCTTATCCAGAATGTCCTGAGAGAAAGAGAAAATGATTTGAAAAACAAAATTGAAAATTTAGTTTACTTGCCTGATTACACTTTGCCTATGATAAAGACTAATTCAGTTGTGATTACTAGAATTCTTAACAATTTACTTGATTTAATTCTGATATCAGCGAAAGAAATTCAATCAATTGAAATTTCAACAAAGAAGCAGAACAATTACTTAAAAATAAATTTTGATATGATCTGTTCTGAGTTTGATAGGTCATTGAATTATCAGATTTATAATCCGTTTTTTCCGAGAAGCGTTTTAGAAAATGCATTCATTAACTATTTTCGTATTAAAATTGAAAAATTTCTGAGGATGTCTATATACGATCATTTTAATGAAAATAAAATTTCATTCGTAATTAAAATGGAGATTGGAGAGTAGAGAATGAAACAAAAGATTTTGATAATCGATGATGATGAACTTGTAACCACTTCACTTAAACGAGCACTTACACAGAGTGGTTACGAAATTGATATTGCATCAAGTGGAAAAGCTGGTATCGAGAAAGTCGAAAAAGTTAATCCAGATATGGTTTTGCTTGATATTTTTCTTGGCGATATAAATGGAATGGAAGTTCTAAAGAAAATTCTTCTCATTAATCCCGATTTGCCCGTTGTTATGATTACTGGTTTCGCTGATGTTCAGACAGCTGTAAATGCAATTAAAATGGGAGCGATTGATTTTATTCTTAAACCAATCAATATTGATCAGCTTGAATTAATAATAAATAAAACATTAAAACAGGTTGCTTTACAAAAAGAAGTTCAAAGATTAAAACTAATTACAAAAGAAGGTGAAATTACTCGTGAAATGTTTGGCAATAGCCGAGCAATTAGATCAACACTTGATGCTGTAGAAAAAATTGCAATGAGTGAAGGCACTACAATTTTAATTGAAGGTGAAAGTGGCGTAGGTAAAGAAATGATTGCTCGTTACATTCACAGTATTTCAAGTAGAAGAGAAGGCCCATTTATAGCAATAAATTGTGGGGCAATTCCGAAAGAACTGGCAGAAAGTGAATTGTTCGGGAGTGAAAAAGGTGCCTACACAGGAGCTGGTGAAAAGACTCGAATCGGCAAATTCGAAGTGGCTGATGGTGGAACAATATTACTTGATGAAATCGGTGAACTAAGTCTTGAACTTCAAGTGAAACTTTTAAGAGTACTTCAGGAAAAAAAGTTTTTCCGACTTGGTGGAACGAAAGAAATAAGCGTAAATGTCAGAATAATTGCAGCAACAAATAAAGATTTGCGGCAGGCAGTAAGTGAAAAAAATTTCAGAGAAGATCTTTATTATAGATTGAATGTTGCAACAATTTATGTCCCACCTTTGAGAGATAGAAAAGAAGATATTCCTGTACTTGCGATGAGATTTATAGATGAATTTAATAAAGCATTCAACAAGCAGATCAAAAGAATTTCCCCAGATGCAATTGATATGATGATGAATTATTCTTGGCCTGGTAATGTTCGCGAACTAAGAAATACAATTGAAAGAGCCGTCCTCCTCATCACAGGTGACGAACTTAAACCAGAACATTTAAATTTCATTGAAAAAGATAAAACAATAAAGTCATTCTCAGATGACGAATATGTTTTGAAAATTCCAAAACAAGGAATTAAAATGGAACAGGTTGTTCGAGATCTTATCATTAAAACACTTGAAATCACAGACGGTAATCAAATTCAAGCAGCGAAAATCCTCGGTATTTCGAGATCAAAACTTCGCTATCGAATGGAACAACTTAACATTGAGGTTAAAAAACAGATAAAATGAGCACATCAAGTAAATCAACTGATTTAACAGTTCTTGTAATTGACGATAATCCACTCGAACTTGGATTAATTCGTCTCGTGCTTCAAAAAAATTTTCCTGATGTAAAATGTATTGCTCTCACTCGTGTACCTGATTGGCAGAGTTTTTTACAATCGCAAAAAGTTGATGTGATTATAATTGATTATAGATTGCCTGAAAAGAATGGAATTGAACATATCAAAGATTTGAGAAAAGTCGATAAAGATGTTTATGCTTTTTTAATAACTGCACTTGAAAGAGACGAGATTGACCAGGATATCACAAGCTCAGGTGCAACAGACTTCATTGTTAAAGATAGAAGCTACTCAAATTTAATTTCCAAGTTAAATAATGTGATTTTGAATGAGTCGGTTAAGCAAATTGAAGACGATCTTAAATCTTACAAATTGATTTTAAATGAACTAACTGACTTTGTAATACTAAAGGTTAATTTCAGAGATGAATTAGTTGATGTTTCAGGAAACATTGAAAAATTTAAATCGGTCACAGGAATAAACAATATCATATCTGAATGGAAAAAGTATTTTGAAGAGACTTATGTTTCACTGAAATCAGAGATTGAAGAAAATCAAAGATCATTTGTCTTCAAAGAAGTTGAGATTAAAGTCAACGACAAACATATTCGATTTGGAATTTATTTATTAAAATCACACCACAATTTTTATTTAATTCTCAAGCCTTTCTAACCTCTATTAAATTCCAGAAATCTCATCAATATTCCACAAGTGGCTAAAATTAGCCACCTTTTCTTTTTAAACTTATTTTCTTAATTCATTTAGTTAACTCATATCTCATTGAAAAATAAGCAATTAGAGGGGAAAGTATTTTCACATTTTTTCTGGCACTTAGTTTGAACTATCAATGGAAAAAGGAATGAACAATGAAAACGAAATCTAAAAACAATCAGGAAATAGTAAAGATGCAAATGATATCGTTGATTTTATCTTTTATTTTCTTCAATGCAATCCTTAAAGAGACCGATTGGTTAATCACAAGTTCAATAGTTCTCCTGATTGTTTTGATTATCGTTGTTAGGATTTGGGGTGAGAGGAGAAGTGAAAATGTCAAATTAGCAAACTCAAATTATCCGAGGAGGATGTCATGACAACCGCAATGCTCTGGAAAAAATATAAGAAATCAAAATCGTCAAGTTTGAAAGAAGCTTTGATTAAACAATATCTAAGACTTGTTTATTATGTCATTCATCGTACTGAGCTAAAAGGGGCAAATCTCTTGAATGAACAGGATTTTTATCAATTCGGAATTCTCGGTTTGAATGAAGCTATCGAAAGATTTGATCCCAATTATGGAGTGAAATTTGAAACTTATGCAATTCCAAGAATTAGAGGAATGATATTAGATGAACTCAGAAAATTGGATTTCATCCCGAGATCTTATAAAGAAAGCGTGAAAAAAGAGCTTGACGAGGAAAATGCAAGACGAAGAGAAAATGATCAATGTGAATTAACAATTACTGATTATTTGAGAGAATATCAAAAGCTTTCACTTTCACAGCAGGTTGGTGAAGAAGAAGATACTGTGCTTGATTTATTACCAGGAGACGGTGAGTCACCAATGGACATTGTTGAGAAAAAAGATCTTAAAGAGATTATTCTTAAAGAAATAAACAAACTTCCGGAACGACAGAAGCTTGTAATAACGCTCTATTATTTTGAAGAAATGAATTATCAAGAAATTGCTGATCTGTTGAATATATCCGTTTCACGAGTTTCTCAACTGCATACTGAAGTGATTAATAAACTGAGGAAGAAACTTAAAAAATTGATGAGGTGATGAAATGATTACGAAAAATAATCCTCTTGTAGATGTGTTGAGCTCGATTGATTATTTACCTGCTGTACAATCATACTTATTGATAAATCTCTTCAATAATGAGAATTTAACTCCATCACGACTTGCGGAAATAATAAATCGTGATCAATCACTTACCGCAAGAATACTTGCTCTTGCAAATTCACCCGTTTATGGTTTATCGAAAAAGATTTCTACCATTGAGATGGCAATTTCAATTTTAGGCATAAAGACAATAAAAGATCTTGTATTTGGTTTCTCAGTTTTTACTGCGACATTGGATAAAGGAGATAGATATTTCTTACTGGATGAGTATAATCAGCATTCTTATTTATGTGGATATGTTGCTCAGCTACTTGCGAATGATTTTAATTATCCAGTGAAAAGCGAAGCATTTGTTGCTGGTCTTTTACACGATATTGGAATTTCAATAATTCATCGTTATATGAATAAGGAATTTCAACTTATAAGTGAATTAAAATTTTACAGAAGGATAAGCCAAACAAAAGCTGAAAAATTAATTCTCGGTAAGACACATTGCGAGATTGGTGCAGCGGTTGCTTCGAAGTGGAATTTTCCAGATAAATTAATTGATGTAATTGAAAATCATCATACACCTGTTGAATGTTCAACTGATAAAAAACTTGCAGCCATTGTTCATATTGCCGATTTTATTGCGACAAAAGAAGCACCTCAATTTCTGTTAAGCTCTGAAGATGAGCAACTCGATGAAAGTGTGGTCGAAATCTTGAACATTCCCGATTTGAGTTACCTTTTTGATGTAATTAACAATGTTTCAGAGTTAGTCAGAACTGCAAAAATATTAGATGATTTAAAGAAATGAATCAGGCAATTCTTAAAACAGATATTGACTTACAAAACATCAAGAGCCTCAATTTTAATAAGGCTGATGATTTTGGAAAGAATGTAAAGACAGAAGAGAGGCTCTATATAAATTTTGCCAGTTTAGCAGGTAAGGTTCTTGAATTAATAAACTCTGACTTACAACTTGAAATTTTAATTCGAAACTTTATTGAAGAAATTAAAAAATACATTAAGCTGGAAGGTTACTTAATCTTTACAAAGTTTAAAGATGAAAACTTACTTGAATTGAATGAGGGTTTTAATTATGAAGTTAAGAATTATCTTTTTGATGGAGGTTTAATTCAGCTTACCTTAAAAGAAAGGAAATCGCTCATAATTGAATACCCGATTAAAATAAATGACGATTCGACCAAATATTTGTTGATAATCCCTTATGTTTTTTCAGAAAATACTTTTGTAGTGTTTTGCTTAGTAATTGAAAATGATCAATTAGATTTTAGTAACTCTTTATTCTCCTTAATTGAAATGCAGTTTAATTTTGTTGGGAGTTTTCTTATAAACAAATTTCTTAATGAAAAGAACAAAGAATTGAAATCGAACTTATTCAGACTTGAGCAGGATATAAACCAGGAATTAAATTTTGCGACTGCAGGAAAAGTTTGTTTGAAATCATTCCATAATTTGAAAAACAGGACACAGGTAATTGTTAGCTCGTTCAATCTTCTCAACAAATTGATTGATACAAAAAATGACGAAAGATTAAATAAAATCTCGGAAATTCTTAACAAAGAGATACCAGAATTTTCAAAAGCAATTAAGTTAATTTCCGAACATTCGAAATCACTGATTACGGAAAGTAAACCTATTTACTTCGAGTTTGATAAATTTATTCTCGATATAAGAAATCTTTTTGATGCAACTGGATTATCAAATAATTTCAAATTCAATTTTTCTAAAAAACTCTCCAGTTCAAAGATTTTTGGATATAATCAAAAGTTACTACAAGCTTTCATTTTACTTTTTTATGAATTGCAATCGAATGGAATAAAAGAAGTTAGCTTGGAGAATGAAGAAGATGAAAAACGTTTGAGATTAAAAGTGAATTTCAAATCAACTGAAGAAAATAGTATTGATTTAAGAAGTTTGTTAAACGAGAAATCTAATCTTAAATTTGCTCGAATTAAAAATTTGTTTATGAAAAATTCCTGTGTTGTGATTACTAATTCTGATGGTTGTCAATTTGAAATTGTAATTTCTATTCCAAAGCGTTCAAGTCAATTTAAGCCAGAAAATCTTAGTTATGCCAAAGATTTTGATAGTTGAAGATGATCCATTTAACATTGAGCTTTTTGATCTAATACTTAAAAGACTTGGAAAGTTTGATACGGTTGTCACGGATAATTTTGAAAAAATTTTTGAAGAATTGCGAAGTGGTTCTGTTGATTTGATTGTAATGGATGTTAGTCTTGACAATACTTACTTCAACAGAAAAAAGATTGATGGAATTGTTCTTTCTCGAATGATTAAAGAGGATGAACAATTCAAAAATATTCCAATTATTATTGTAACGGCTTATGCAGGCGATGATGATATAAGCCGTATCCTAAAAGAGAGTAGAGCAGAGCAGTGTATAAAAAAACCAATTATTAATTATCACGAATTTATTGAACTTATAAAAGGATATCTGAGGTGAAGGAAAAAAGACACATTTTAATCGTTGAAGACGAAGAGCATACAAGATATTTACTCGAGCGTCTTCTTATTGTTAATAATTTTGATGTGCGTTCTGCCGAAAACGGCATTGATGCACTCAACACAATGACAACTTTCAAACCTGAGATTATCCTTGCCGATTGGAATATGCCTGAAATGGATGGCGCCGAACTATGCTCAAGGATCAAAAGCAATCCTGATTTAAAACACATTTATTTTATAATGATTACGGCAAAAACTTCAACCCACGAGAAAGTAATTGGACTTGATACAGGTGCTGATGATTACATTACTAAACCAGTGGAAAATGAAGAACTACTTGCAAGAATAAGAAGTGGACTCAGAATTTATGATCTCCAGCAAGAAATAAGACAACTCGAACACGAAAAAGCTTTGCTTGAAATGGCTGCAACTTTAGGGCATCAAATGAATAATCCATTGAGTGCTGTGAATATGGCTTTAGCTTCATTGAAAAAGAATATTCAGGATAGAAATTTCAAAGAAATTGATGATGACATTAAGTTGATTCAACAATCAGTACAAAGAATGCAGGAGATTACTCAAAAGTTAATGATGCTGAAAGATCCAAAGCTCATTACATATCTTGATAATCTCAAGATGCTTAAGTTATGATCTTATAAGATAAATTTCTTTTTGCGGTTCAGATAAAAAATCAACTCCATTTTCTCTTACGACAACTTCTTCTTCAATTGTTGCAATTCCAAATCCGGGAATTGTAAGTCTCGGTTCGAGTGTGTAAACCTCATCAATTCCAATTATTTTGTACGGAATTTCACCATATCTTTCCCACCTTGGAGCAAGTATCACTCCTCCATCATGAGCTTTTCTTCCAACTTGATGACCAAGTGCGTGTGGATATTCTTCATAACCATTTTCAACTATGTAATTTCTTGCAACTGCATCAACCTCATAAGCAATTGAGCCTGGCTTCATAAAATCAGCAGCTTTTTGAATTGAATCAACAATTACCTGAAATCCTTTCTTCACTTCCATTGGTGCATCATTTTCATTATCTCTCAAAATATACCAGGTTCTTTGAAGGTCAGAACAATAACTTTTGTATTTCACACCAAAATCAATATTCAAAACATGACCTTTTTGAACCAATCTATCCGTTGGACCAGCATGAGCACCAGCAGTATCTGGACCAGTAAAAACTGATGGACAATATTCTTTATCCCAGGCGGTTTCAAGTCCTCTTTTATCAACTTCATTCAAAATAAACTCAGCAATTTGTTTTTCTGATACACCTGGTTTTATGAACTTACCAACAAGAACGAAAATTTCTAAGGTGATTTTAATTGCTTCTTTCATTAATTCAATTTCAGTTGGAGATTTTCTCCCTCGAAGCAAAGAGATTATTTCTTCTGATGAAACTAATCTATCAATGAAAGGACTTCCATTTAATTTATCGATTAAATCCAGATACATTCCATGCGTAAGTCCATCAGCTAAGTTACTATTTCTAGAAAAATTAATTGCGATCTTTTGTGGATTAAATTTTTCCAGAACTTTCATTAAATCATCTTTAATTCCCTGAACATAACCAATAACTTCATTAAAAAGATTTTTGGATTTAATATTTGCAACATCAAGACTTCCGACAATTGCAATTGTCTCACCAGATTTAGTAATGATGAAAGCAGACTGCCAAGTACAATTTGTTCCTAAGATTAAGTCAAGTGATGGATCTCTAATTGTCTCTGTTTCACGGACATAAGTCAACCACATATCAATGTTCAATTCATTTAAAATTTGGATGGCTTGCTGAATTTTTTCTTTATAAATTGATAGCATATTAACTCCTTAATTAGAATTTCTTGAATGCAAGTTACTAAATCGGAATTAATATAAACTTTTAATAATCAAGTGTAAGAAATCAATTTTATCTCTTTCTCTGATATTTCCCCATTAATTCACCTTGTGCGATTATGTGACCTTTCATTGCATCGAGTAATTGTTTTTTAGTTGCACCTGGCCCGAGATTAAGTTTTGTATCTAATGCATAAAGTTTAAAAAAGTATCTGTGAACTCCAGAAGGTGGACACGGACCGCCATATCCGTATCTTTTCCAGTCGTTTAATCCATGAATTGATCCATCTTTTAGAATTTTATCGGATGGAATGTGTTCTTTTAATTCACGCGTTTCTGGTGGAATATTATACAAAACCCAATGAACCCAATCACCAATTGGTGCATCTGGATCATCACAAATTAAAGCTAATGATTTTGTTCCTTCTGGGATATTGCTCCACTTTAAAGCGGGAGAAATATCTTCTCCATCACAAGTATATTTTGATGGGATGAATTCACCATTTTTGAATGCAGGGCTTTCAATTGTAATGTTCATTTTTGCACTCCATTTTTTTGTTTGTGAATGAAGTTGACTTAATTGAAAAGTAAAGAGAGATAAGCTTGCAAGTAATAAAACAAAATTTTTTAACATTATTTTTCCCCTCATATTTCTAAATAAAATTATAAAAATTTTTGAAAACTTATTTGATGTTGTTGTAACTTTACAATGTGAAAGTCGTATTAAATTGCAAAAAATGAATTGATTACAATGAAAACGGCATTTAAACTTCTCGTTATTATTATTTTGGTTTCAGCAATTTTCGGGGAAGTTAAAGCTTCCAATCCAGATTTGGTAAATCTTTACTTTATGGGCGATGTAATCTTCAATAAAACTTTTAAGACAACTGAGGGCAAGACATTAATTTTGGAAGCATCATCTGGTGATGTGAGAATTTATACAACGGATAAACCTGAGATTCGACTTAGAATTTTTGGTGATCCAGATGCATTGGAAAAGCTTGATCTTGTCTATTCTGAAACATCAACTGGAATTAAAATTAAAGTAAAGAGAATTTCTTCAATATGGAGTTTCTTCTTTGGTAAAGTTTATGTTGACTATGAATTACTTGTACCGAGAAAATACAATCTGAATATTGTTGCAAGTGGCGGCGATATCCTATTAAAAAACTTGATTGGCGATGCAAAACTTAAAACAGCAGGTGGCGATATTAAAGCCGAAGAAATCTCTGGTGAAGTCAATGCGACAACAAGTGGTGGAGATATAATTCTGAAAAATATTTATGGCAATGTAAATGCATACACAACTGGTGGAGATATTCGTCTCGATGGAATTGAAGGTGATGTAAACAGCACGACTACTGGTGGTGATATAAGAATAAAAGTCAAAAATGGAAATGTAAATGCAAAGACAACAGGTGGCGACATTGTTATTGATCTTTCTGGTAAAGATAAAGGAGTTAAAGCTTCGACTGTTGGTGGAGACATACGAGTTACATTAGATGAAGACTTTCAAGGTTACTTCAGCTTAAATTCGGTTGGCGGTGATTTATATTATGATTTTCCGATGACAAATACATTTTCGAAAAGCTCATCAAAACTTGAAGCAGAAATTGTTAAATCAGAACCAAAAATTGAATGCAAAACTACTGGTGGTGATATAAAAATCTTGAGAAGGGGGAAATAAAATTAAAGTTCTTTATGTGAATTTATTGAAGCTGATAAAGTTTTATTGTTTATCGAATTGAAAAATCGAGATAATGTTAAACGCCCCTTCGTTCTGGTTCCCAGATGTATTTATGAAGTTGAATCTGAAATCTAACTGAAAGATGATCTTCGAGTATCCAAGTTGCGAGTTCAACATTTGAAAGTTCACCAAACACACAACCCATCAAGATTTTACATTTGTTTTTCAAATTATACTTTTCGATTATTTCTTTTGACCATTCATAGTCTTCACGGTTACCGATTACAAATTTTACTTCATCATCTGGCTTAAGAAAATCAATGTTTGAGTAAAGATTTTTTTTCATCATTTTTGATGATGGAGTTTTCAAATCCATAATTATTGTAACTCTTTTATCAACATTTTCAATTGGAAGGCTTCCGCTTGTTTCGAGTAAAACTTTGAAACCTTCATCACATAATCTTTTCATTAAATCGAGTGATTCTTTTTGAACTAAAGGTTCACCGCCGGTAACTTCAACTAAATTGCAATTGTATTTTTTGACTTCAAAGATGATTTCGTCAATTGTCATATCTTTTCCTTCATAGAAGGAATATTCGGTATCGCAATAAGTACAACGCAGGTTACAATAAGTCAATCTTACAAAAACGCAAGGAAGTCCAGCGTAAGATGACTCACCCTGAATGCTGTAAAAAATTTCATTAACCTTTAACATAATTTTTCTTTCATTAAATCATTTGATGTTCGATTGTGCAATAAAATCATTAAGCAATCTTCAAGTCGAAATAAAATTTTGTGCCTTGATTTAATTTGCTTTCAACGAAGATTTTACTTTCATGAGCTTCGATTATGTGTTTTGCAATTGAAAGTCCGAGACCAGTTCCGCCGGATTCACGAGATCTTTCCTTGCTTACACGATAAAATCTTTCAAAGATTCTCGGCAAATCTTCTTCTGGAATTCCAACACCATTATCTTCAACAAAAATTCTTAAAGTCGAATCTAATTTTTGATAATAAATTTTAACGACAGTTTGAGGTGGATTATGACGAATTGCGTTATCAACTAAATTCTCAAGCACCTGATACAATCTTTCTTTATCTCCCCAGACCAATTCTTTTAGATTCTCATCTTTCTGAAATTCAATCGTTATTCCTTTTTGTTCAGCGATTAATTTCAAATTGTCTACCACTTTTTGAATCAAATCGTTGATGTTGAAATATCTAAAACTAAATCGAAGCTGTTTCGACTCAATTTGTGAAATATCAATCAAGTCATTTAATAAGCGATTTAATCTTTCGAGATTTTCATAAGCTTTCTTTAAGTATCTAATGTTTATTTCCGGATCGTTAATCCCACCATCGATTAATGTTTCGAGGTAAGATTGAATTGTAAAAATTGGTGTTCGCAATTCATGAGAAACATTTCCTAAAAATTCAGAACGATATTTTTCCAGTTTCTTCAGTTCATTAAAATCGGCTTCTATCTTTTCTATTAGTTTGTTAATTGATTCAGTTAGAAATTTAAATTCTTCACTTCCAGTGAGTTCAATTGGTTTAGCAACACCAGTTGTTGAATATTCTTTGAGTGAGTTTATAATCACATTAATTGGTTGAATTATTTTGTTTGTAAAGCCTCTGATTAGAAAAATTCCAGCAATGAAAATTAAAAGTGCTGCGATAATAATTTTTGTTCTTGTTTCCGAAGCAAAATAGTCAATCCTTGAAAGGTCAGTAACTATAGTTATAAATCCAACATCTCGAACTCGAAATTGCCTGAGATTTATGGTAACTTTTTTGGTTAAGTAAAGATATTTCTGTGGATTGCCACTAAACTTTCGGATTTCAACTTTGTAATTCCCCGTTTGAGCTAATTCGAGAATTCTGTAATCACCAGAAGGTTTATCAAATCCAGACGAAAAATCGAACAAGATACTTTTCTGTTTGTCGTAAAGAATTATTCTTGAATTTAATTGAGCTGAAAGTTTTTCCAGTCGATTGATATGAGTTGAAAAATTATTGATGTCGAGATCGGTCAATCCAAATTCAATGATGCTGATTTCTTTCTTTAATTCATCAATCAACTGATATTTTAATTGATCAACGACGATATAATTGAAACTGAATAAAAGTAGAACTACAATAATTGATTCAATTACAACGAAACCAAACAGTAGTTTTGAGCTTAATGTCTTAAACATCTTCTTTCCTCAATCTGTATCCAACACCTTTAATTGTTTCAATGATGTCGGCATATTTACCAAGTTTCTCTCTGATTTTTCGAATATGAACATCAATGGTGCGAGGAGTTACAATGATTTCATCGCCCCAGACATTTTCAAGCAATTGTTCTCTTCTGACAATCTTTCCACGATTTTTTGCAAGATAAATGAATGTTTCAAACTCTTTTCGTGGAAGTGAAATAATTTGATTTTCGATTTCAATCTCATAGTTGTCAAGGTCAAGTGTAATTTTTCCAATCTTTAATTTTTCTGGTGAAGTTGAAACCTCTTTCCTTCTCAAAACTGAATTAATTCGAGCTAAGAGTCTTTTAATACTAATTGGTTTTGAAATGTAATCATCACCACCAGCTTCAAGTCCTTTGATTTCATCTATTTCAGAATTTCGAGCGGTCAGGAAAATAATCGAGATGTCTCTTGTCTTAGGATTTTCTCTCAATCTTTTACAAACTTCAATTCCATCAAGTTGAGGCATCATCACATCGAGTAAAATCAGGTCGATTTCAGGAGTAATTTTTTGTAGAGCTTCCTGACCATTGTATGCTGTGATTACATTAAACCCTTCTTTTGTGAGATTATAACTTAAGACATCGACTATATCTTTCTCGTCATCACAAACTAAAATGGTTTTGTTTTTTGTCATAGTGATTATATTCTATTCTTCCTGATTTCTTTCTGCAATTTCGAAAATTGCGGACACTTTTTCTTTGCCATCAAAAATCTCCACTGAATATTTTCCAGGAATTAAATAGAAATTTCCGTCAGATTTTCTTGAAAGATATTCTTCAGTTTTTGTCTTCTGATTTTTTGTAGTGATTAACTTTGTGAGAGAAAGTGAATCAGTCGTAAGGTTATAAGAAAAATAATTCAAGCCATAATCAGCATTTAACTTTTTCGAGAAAACAGTTACTCCATTTTCTGAAATGATTCTTAGTTCCACATTCTTATTTTGATTTGAATAGAAAGGAATTTTTAATTCCGGTTTTACAGGCTCACTCCAGGTATAAGTTTTGTTCCCCCAATTTTTATTGAACCAGATTTTTTCAATTTCAAAAATGTAAATTGATTTTGCTAAAATTTCCTGAGTGAGTTGCTGCAAATGTTTTACATCAGCTTTGTAGATTGATCTGCCGTGAGTTGCAACTACTAATTCTCTATCTCTTGGATGGATAACTAAATCGTGAACAGGAGCAAAGGGAAAGTTCTTTGAAATTGGATAAAAAATTTCTCCACCATTTAGTGAAGCATAAATTCCATGATCTGTTCCAACATAAATTATATTTTGGTTTAATGGATCTTCGGCAACGACATTGATTGGTTCATAAGGTAAATTTTTTCCTAATTGTATCCATGTTTTTCCATAATCAGTTGACTTAAAAAGCAACGGTTCGAAATTATCCCATCTGTATCCATTCAATGAAACAAAGACAGTTGATGTATCAAACTTTGAAGCAACAACTCGACTTATCCAGAAATTCTGTGGAAGTGGATCCGAAATTCTTTCCCAGTTACTTCCACCATCTTTTGTTACATAAATTAAACCATCATCACTTCCTGTATAAATTAGTCCGAACTTTAATGGTGATTCAGAAATTGTCGTTAATGTGCCGTAAGGAACATCACCTTGTTTTCCACCTTTTGTTAAGTCAGGAGAAATTGGTTCGAAAGTTTCGCCTTTATTAAATGATCGATAAAGACGATTTGCACCGAAGTAAAGAATGTCCTGGTTGTGTTTCGAGAGAAGAATTGGTGTGTTCCAGTTAAATCTCAAAGGTCGCTCACCGAGTTCATGTTTTGGTTTGATTGGTGTTCGTTTCCCACTAATGCGATCAATTCTAATATAATTTCCAAATTGAAAGCCTGTGTAAATTGTTTTATTGTCTCTTGAATCAACTTCCACTTGCATTCCATCACCGCCCAGTAAATTCTGATAAGGATATCGTCCAGTTTCATACCATTCGTAACTGAACTTGTAATTACTTGGACCAAACCATACACCGTTATCTTGTAATCCGCCATAAACATTGTATGGTTTTTCAAAATCTATTTCGACAGAATAAAATTGTCCAACTGGTGGAGTGTTTGCTTTGAAATAAGTCTCGCCGTCATCGTAAGAAATGTTTATTCCACCATCATTAGCAATGATAATGTGACCTTTTCTTTCAGGATTGATGAAAATAGCGTGATGATCAACATGAACATTTTCTTTATTGATAGATTTGAAAGTTTTACCACCATCAGTTGAAATTAAGATCGGAACGCCTAAGATAAAGATTTTATTTTCAGCATAAGGAGACACACGAATCTGACCGAAATAGTAACCGTAAGAATAATAGAAGTCATCGATAAAATCTTTATGAGTTTTGTTCCAAGTTTTGCCGCCATCTGTTGATTTGTAAACTTCTGCACCGATTACATTCTTTTCAAAAAGTTGTGCATTCGCATCTTCAACATATTCGACAAGAGTTTGTGGTGTAATTTTGTTTGTTTTAATTAGAAATAAAATTGTATCGACGGTGTATTTCTTAGGAAAATCATATTCTTTGAGAAAAGATTGAATTAACTTTTTGTCCAGTTTAAGAAAATCTTCTTTCGAGATTTTTCTTAAATCATCTTTGGTAAGTTTTTTCTCTTTTGTTTCTTTCTTTGGTCTTTCGTATTGATTATCAAGTAATGCATAAATTATATCTGGATTTTTTTGGAAGATTGAAAGTCCAATTCTGCCAACACCTTCGCCAGTTGGGAAACCGCTTTCTTTTGTTGAGATTAAAAACCAGTTTTCACCACCATCAGTGCTTTTGTAAATTCCAGATGTAGAACCAGACTCTTCAAAATTCCAGGCTCTTCTTTTGCGATACCACATTGCTGCATACAGAACATCAGGATTTGATTTGTTGATTTCTAAATCGATACAACCAGTATTTTCATCGATGTAAAGAACTTTTCTCCAGGTTTCTCCACCATCAGTTGATTTAAAAACTCCTCGTTCATCGTTTTCGGAGTATAAATGTCCCATTGATGCAACCCAGATTATATTTGGATTATCAGGATGAATTATAATTCGACCAATGTGATGAGATTCTGGAAGTCCTTTGTGCTGATAAGTTTTTCCACCATCAGTGCTTTTGAAAATTCCAAATCCAGAGTAAGATGATCGACTTGAATTGTTCTCACCAGTTCCAATCCAGATTGTTTCATTGTGTTTCCAATCGATTGCAATATCGCCAATGGTCATCACGATTTGATTATCAAAAATTGGACTAAAAGAAATTCCATTGTTCGTTGTCTTCCATACGCCACCTGAAGCATAAGCAACATAAAAATGAGTTGGATCGAATGGAGAGACATCAATATCGACTGCACGACCACTCATAATTGTTGGACCAATGTTTTCAAATTCAATGTTTTTGAATGGAGAATGTTCAACCAGTTTTAATTTCTTTTGATATTCTTCAAATCTTTTTGCTGCAGGAGTTGGTTTTGGAAAATCATTTTGAGCAAAGATGAATGAGTAAAAGAGAATTAAGATTGTGGTTAGGCAAAAAGAACGCATTTTGAACTCCTTGATAAATTTTATTTATGACAAATTTAAAATTTGAAATTGAAAAAATTGTTAATAAAAGTTTGGTTGACTTGATTCAGAAATAATAAAAGCTTCATTTCATTCTCAATTTAAATGATTAAGTAAAACAAAAAAGCCAGTCACTACGACTGGCTTCTGTAAATATTCAAGTGAACATAAAATCATTTCACTAATCTTCTTCTTTAGCTCTCATTGTTTCCCACATCATATAAAGAATTACAAAAGTAATCATCACCATTCCAAGAATTTCAGCTGAACTTGTTTCAGACCACTCAGAATTAAACCAGTTAAAGCCAGCAAATCTCAACAATGCACTGAATACACCAAAGAGAGCACCACCAGCAATAAATCCACTCGCAACTAAAGTTCCTCTTGAGAATCTTGCGTTGTTAAGTTTTTCATTGTTTGATCTTGTTTTTGCCCAGTGTGCGATTAATCCACCAATAAGAAGTGGAGTATTCAGATCAAGTGGAATGTACATTCCAAGTGCAAAAGCGAGCGGAGAAATTCCGAGCCAGGTCATAAGCAAAGCAATCACAGCACCAATAAAGTAAAGCATCCAAGGTGCTGGAATATTTGACATCAAAGGTTTAATAACAGCAGCCATTGCATTTGCTTGCGGAGCCACAAGAGCGCCTTCACCAACAAATCCATAAGTTTGATTTAAGATTATGATTACTACACCAACTGTAGCTGCAGAAACAATTGTTCCAAGAAACTTATACATTTCTTGATTTCGTGGAGTAGTTCCAATCCAATATCCAATTTTCAAATCAGTAATGAAACCACCAGCCATTGAAAGTGCAGTGCAGACAACTCCACCAATAATCATTGCACTTAGCATTCCAGACTCACCATTTAATCCAACCTGAACTAAAATGAACGAAGATAAAATCAAAGTCATTAAAGTCATTCCACTTACTGGATTTGTTCCAACAATTGCGATTGCGGTTGCAGCAACTGTTGTAAAAAGGAAAGAGATGATTAAGACAATTAAAAGTCCAACGATTGCATGATAGAGATTGAAAGTTACTCCAGCATAAAAGAAGACAAAAATCATTAAAGCTGTTAGAATGATAAACAAAACATTGAAAGACATTCTTATATCAAGTTGTGTTCGTGGAATTACCTGATCAACACCAGTTTTTTTGTGAAAGATTTCGTTGTAAGCAAGTGTGACGGCGTTTTTGATAATTTTAGAAGATCGAATAACTCCAATAATTCCAGCCATTGCAATTCCACCAATTCCAATATGTCGAACATAATTTCGGAAAATTTCTTCAGCGCTCATTTGGGAAATTAGTTTTGTTGCAGTCGCACCGAGTGGAGTTGTAAGATATTGACCTATCTCATTAAACAATGGAATTAAGACAAACCAGCTCAAGAATGAACCAGCACATATGATTATTGCATATTTCAATCCAACAATGTAACCAAGTCCTAAAACCATTGTGAGAGTGTTCACTTTGAAAACAAGTTTATATTTTTCAGCTAGAATTTCTCCAAAGTGAAATATTCTTGTTGAAATAACTTCAGACCACCATCCAAATGTTGAAACAATGAAATCAAACAGTCCACCTACTAAACCACTAACTGCCAGGACTGAAGCTTGCTTTCCACCTTTTTCACCGGCAACTAAAATTTCAGTTGTAGCAGTTGCTTCTGGAAATGGGAATTTTCCATGCATTTCTTTTACAAAGTATTTTCTGAAAGGAATCAGAAATAAAATTCCAAGAAATCCACCAAATAATGACGCAAGAAAAATCTGATAGAAATTAACTGGAAGATTTAAAATGTAAAGAGCTGGAATTGTGAAAATCGCACCAGCGACAATTACGCCAGAACTTGCACCAATTGATTGGATAATTACATTTTGTCCCAGTGCATTTTTCTTTTTTAAGAGTGATGAAATTCCAACTGCAAGAATTGAAATTGGAATTGCTGCTTCCATTACCTGTCCGATCTTCAAACCAGAATATGCAGCCGCAGCTGAGAAAAGAATTGCCATCAGTAATCCCCATGTGACTGAGTAAGGCGTTACTTCAGGGTAAACTTTATCGGGATGAAGAATTGGAATATATTCTTCACCCTCTTTTAATTCCCGATAAGCATTTTCAGGAAGTCCATTTGTAGTTTTTGGAATTTCCATATTTCTCTCCTGTTTGTGATTGATTTATTCAAGAACTTCTTTAATTGCTTCTTTGAGAGTTTTGATTTGAATGACTTTTATTTTGAGTTCATTTAGATTCAAATTCACTTTTTGATTTGGAGTAATGATTTTATTAAAACCAAGTTTTTGTGCTTCCTGAATTCTTTTTTCCAGATTGCTGATACTTCGAATTTCACCGCCGAGACCAACTTCACCAACAACACAGGTTAATGAATCAGCTGGAATATCTTTTATGCTTGAAATAATTGCACAGCAAACAGCCAGATCTGCCGCTGGTTCATCAATTTCAACTCCGCCTGCAATGTTCAGAAAAACATTTTGTTGACTCAGTTTGAAATTCAATCTCTTTTCAATTACTGCCAGAAGGATTGAAAGTCTTCTGGAATCAAATCCAGTAGTAACTCTTTGAGCCATTCCATATCCCGATGGAGTTACAAGAGCCTGGACTTCAACCAAAATTGGTCGTGTGCCTTCAATAATTGATGTGACAACAGAACCTGATGCACCATATTCTCTTTCAGCAAGAAAAACTTGTGATGGATTTTCAACTTCTTTTAATCCATCTTCATGCATTTCAAAAATTCCAATTTCGTTAGTTGAACCAAATCGATTTTTTATTGCTCTTAAAATTCTGAATGAATAATTCTTTTCACCTGAGAATTGAATTACTGTATCGACGATATGTTCAAGTGCCTTTGGTCCAGCAATTAATCCGTCTTTTGTGATGTGGCCGATTATGATTACTGCAACATTATTCTTCTTTGCAAAATCCATAAGTGATGAAGTGCATTCTCTAATCTGTCCGATTGTTCCGGGTGAACTTTCAAGCTCATCTCGATAAATTGTTTGAATTGAGTCTATTACAACTACAGATGGTTTCTCTTCTTCTAATATCTCCAGTATTTGATTGAGATTTGTTTCAGGTAGAATGAAAAGATTTTCGTTTTTAATTTTAAGTCGAGAAGATCTCAAACTGATTTGTTCGAGTGATTCTTCTCCAGTTACATAAATAACTTTTTCTTTGAGATTTGAAACAGCTTGAAGAACAAGCGTTGACTTTCCAATTCCTGGATCGCCTGCAATTAATACGATACTTCCTGAGATTAATCCACCGCCGAGAACACGATCAAATTCTTTTATGTTTGTTTTTAGTTTGTAAGCTTTATTGATTGATTTTTCGTTGATTGTTGAAATACTTACAAGTGCCGTTTCAGATTTTTGCTTGAAAGTTTTCGTTTTCTGTTTCTTTTCAAATTCTTCAGCGAAGGAGTTCCATTGCCCACAAGAAGGACATTTGCCCAGCCATTGAATTGATTCATAACCGCAATTCTGACAGACAAATTTTTTTCTGATTGAATTCATCAATAACCTGTACGTTTGATAAAATCTTGAATTACAGGATCATCACGATTTATGAAATCATCAAATTTTCCATCAAAGTAGATTTTGCCATCGTGAATCATTGCAACTCGATCAGAAACTTTTCTTACACTCACCATATCGTGAGTTACGACAATTGAAGTGACATTTAATCTTTTCGAAAGATCGTAGATTAATTGATCAATTATATCTGATGAAATTGGATCAAGTCCTGTGGTAGGTTCATCATAGAGAATATATTTTGGATTTGTAACCAGAGCTCTTGCAAGTCCGACACGCTTTTTCATTCCGCCGCTTAGTTCAGCAGGTTTTTTATCGTTAATTCCAGACAAGTTTACGAGTTCTAATTTTTCATTAACTATTTTTCTGATTTCATCAATTTTCATTTTTGTATTTTCAATTAATGCAAGTCCCACATTTTCTTCAACAGTAAGAGAATCGAAAAGAGCAGCACCTTGGAAAAGATAACCAAAATTTTTTCTCAGTTCGTAAAGTTCATCTTCATCAAGTTCATTGACAATCTTACCATCGACTTCAATGTAACCTTTGTCAGGTTTAAGTAGTCCGATGATGTGCTTGATCAAGACACTTTTGCCGCATCCACTTCTACCTATAATGGCGATTGTTTCTCCGTCGTGAATTTCTAAGTTAATTCCATTGAGGACTTTCTGATCACCGAATGATTTGTGCAGGTCAATAATCTTAATCATATTGATTCAAATTTAATTCTAAACTAATATCAAATTCCATAGAGGCGAGAGAAAAAAACAAGGATTTATTGATTTTGAAATAACAAACTCAGAAAATAATCATTTATATTTTTCGCGGACGAGAAAGCAGTGCGAACAAATCATCAGAAGTGAAAATGATATGGCTCAATTATCGCTGAGTGAAGGAAGAATTAATTATGTTAACGATTAGTTTGCAATTTCCTTTGTCGCAATGATTTTTTCTTTTAGCAGTTATTGTAAATAAAGTTGGGGACGGGCTTGCCCGTCCATAGAAATGTTTTTTCACAATTTGAAAATCAATCGGAAATGTAAGCTATGTCCTGCCCAATTTTTTTGTGAAATCGTTTTAGCGGTTGAATTAAAAAACTTTATTGCATCGGTTTTCTCGATACGAACTTTCGCTTTGCTCAATTTCTACTCGAAAACCAGTTGTAATCGGTCTTCGAGTAGCGAAGCGTATCGAGAAGACTGATTTAGTATCAGCATCATTTATGATGCTTTGTTTGAATAGCATTGTCGTTTACGGCAATGCGGATTGAAAAGATCATTTCTTGACAATTTGATTTTGATTTTTTATAATGCCATTAGAGATGTGAGGGAAAAAATGAAAAAAAGAAATGACATAAGGAAAGCTCTTCAAGCTCCCCCCCCCCACCCACACATTAACTTTTATTATGCTTCTAAAAAATTTTTACCAGTCTCTTTGCAACTCAAAACTCATAATTCAAAAATCAAGCAGAGAGGGAAATATGCTTAGAGTTTTTAGAACACTCCTATTTTTGATTGCCACAATTTCTTTATTAGTTACAAGTCTAAGCTGTCACAGGACACCTATTGAACCAGAGAAGATAAAAGCCAATTTGATTTACGAAGATGCTCTTTGCACTGAAGCTTACTTTAGATTAAAACTTGCATACATAGATTTTCCTGCAAATGTTGATTTGTATGTTGATAAGAACAAGGTAAATAGTTTTAGAACA
>Ga0123519_10000855_pt1 | contig 53459 bp, 46 predicted proteins | sample YelNatPaOPRAMG02_FD_87396 | JGI IMG/M metagenome (GOLD analysis project Ga0123519, IMG submission 87396) | Hot spring microbial communities from Yellowstone National Park - Yellowstone National Park OP-RAMG-02 (version 2) | ecosystem: Environmental > Aquatic > Thermal springs > Hot (42-90C) ...
TCAATGTGGTCTTACCATGGTCTACATGTCCTATAGTTCCCACATTTACATGAGGCTTTCTTCTCTCAAACTTCTCCTTTGCCATAAAAATAACACCTCTCTTGTCTTTATAGGTAAAAAATAAATGTTCATAGCCCACGATCGGATTTGAACCGATGACCACATCCTTACCAAGGATGTGCTCTACCTGACTGAGCTACATGGGCTTTCGCTGAGCGGGAAACGGGATTCGAACCCGCGACATCCAGCTTGGAAGGCTAGCGCTCTACCATCTGAGCTATTCCCGCAAATCTGGAGGGAGATGGATTCGAACCACCGTAGCGATCACGCAACAGATTTACAGTCTGTCCCCTTTAGCCTCTCGGGCATCCCTCCTTAATATAAGCCGACGGTCCGACTTGAACGGACGACCAGCTGATTACAAATCAGCTGCTCTACCGCTGAGCTACGCCGGCTTATTGTATTGAAATATTATACATAGTTTTATATAGCTAGTCAAGAGATTTTTAAAAAATTTTATAAAATTTTGTCTATTATTATTTATCCTATAAAAAAAGGGAAAATGCTATATTCTCAAGAATAATCATAGTGGGAGGTGTAAAAAAGTGTTAATAGATCTTCAAAAAAAATTTTTAGAGTATTATCAACAAAAAGGCAATGGTAGAGACCCTTTAGTAGTTTATGAAGAATGGAGCCAAACACCGCAAGATTATTTAGATGAGAAGACACCTGCTAGATTTTTTAAAGATATAAAAGAAATTAATCTTTTAATAAAAATGCTTCCTATTTATACTCATGACCTGCCACCTCTACTAATAAGCCGAATAAGAAATTTTAAAACAAAAGCTATAGCTCCACTAGAAAAGGTAGCTTTAGACAGTAATCTCTTAAATAATCCCGAACAATGGCATACTGTAATAAATGCTATATACCTTCTCGGAGAGCTGCGATATAGTGGATGTGTATCAGCACTGATAAAAGCTACAAAGGTTGCTAAATCTCAAATAATTTTAAATTATATACTGGATGCCTTTTCTAAAATTAAAAACAAAGCAATACCTATATTAATTAAAGTATTAAGACAGGAAGAGGATCCGGAAACGAAGGCACGGCTGGCATGGATTCTGGCAAATTTAAAACAAGATGATGAGGTGTTTTTACTTCTTAAGGAATTACTTGTAAAAGCAGAAAACAAGGTCTTCTGGGCAGATTTATTAGCAGATTATGGTGAGAGGAAAGCTACAAAGATTTTACAAACATTAGCAGTAAAAGAAAGAGAGAAGCTTTCATATCAAGAGATAGATGCTATAGAGAGAGCTTTGGTTTTATTGGGTGGAGAATGGAACTGGAAGTTAGAAGAAAATTTTCAGGCTATCAAAATACGAAAGATGCTTCTAATGGAAACAGAAATGGTACTTATACCGGAGGGCGAATTTATTATGGGTAGCGAAGAAGGGTATCCCAATGAGAAGCCCTGCCATAAAGTCACATTGCCAGCTTTTTATATGGACCGTTATCCAGTTACTATCCGTCAGTACAGATTATTTCAGCAAGCTACTGGTTATCATAGTGAGTCTGATAAATATAGAGGAAATGATTACCCAGATGACCATCCGGTAGTTTATGTTAGCTGGAAAGATGCTTATGCATATTCTTCATGGTTAGGGAAAAGATTGCCTACAGAGGCAGAATGGGAAAAATCTGCTCGTGGTGTAGATGGAAGAATATGGCCTTGGGGGAATGACTGGGATGCAGATAAATTAAATAGTCTGGAATCCCGTATCGGTACTACAACTCCTGTAAATAAGTACCCGAAAGGATGCAGTCCTTACGGGGTAATGGATATGGCTGGGAATGCTCAAGAGTGGACATCCAGTCCTGAACTGCCATATCCATATAAAGATACTGGAGAAAACAAAAGTATTATACGAGTTCTGCGCGGTGGTTCACATCATATGGGAAAGTTTTTTACTCGATGTAGTTATCGTAACAGAGGTGGTGTGGATGGTTGGGCTAATGATATTGGTTTTCGCTGTGCTATAGGGGTTGGGGAATGGGAAAAGCTAATGGAAGAGATTGAAGATCAGTAAATTCTAAATATAAATTAACTTTAACCCCAGAAAAACTCCCATTCTCTAAGCGGTTGCCCTGAATTATACTTTTTAGCTAAATCATAAGCATCAATTGCAGTAAGTATATTTAACAATCCACAAAGATAACCTAGAAAGAAGCCTCCTACTAAAATTACTACGCCCTTTGTTACCTGACCTATAACCATCTGACCTACTCCAGGAATTAATAAACTTAATATAGCCATTAGTATTGGGTCTTTTTTAACAGTTGTGGCAGAGGTAACTGGTGCAGAGGCAGGTGGTGGGGCAGTATATCCAGTAGCTGGTGGGGGAGTATATGCTGACGATGTAGGGGGAGGAGGCGCAGGTGGTGGTGTGGCAGTAGTGGGAGGTGGGGGAGGAGTATAAGGAGCACTTATAGGACCAGTTTCTAATTTAGCACCACAATTAGTACAGAATTTATTTACATCTTCATTTTCTAATCCACAATTAGGACACTTTTTCATAATAAACCTCCTTTATGTTTTCTGCTAAATTCTATAATATTTTTAATATTCCTGCTAAAAGTGTGTTAATCCCGAAAACATTCATACAGCCGTAACGGCACAAAGGAGGATGAAACATTTATGTGAAGAGATATGGATAAGGCAAGCCTTGAACGCAAATTGTTGAGCATGTTAAGAAAACTCTGTGAGGTTTAGGTAAATTTCCCCCCCTGGTGAGAGTTGGTTTATTCTAAGGAAAGGAGTGATGAGCAATTACATCAAAACAAAAAATTAAGTTTGTTAAGCATAGCATTACTTAGGTTAAAATATAATAAAATAAGCCTGCTCTAGATAGAGCAGGCTTATTTTTAAATCTTTTCTAAAAGCTTTCTGCAGAACCTGCAGCTAAAATCGCTGCTTCACTATTTAAAGCTGTCTCTAATAACTCTTCTTCTTCGGTTTTTCCTGCAGGTATTATCGCAAGAGGATTATTCCTTACAGCAATATCTTTCAATTCGTGTCTAATAATTGGTCCTTCTATCTTTTTTGTCCCTTTAACATCGTGTAGTTGAGAATACTTCTTAATAGCTTCTGGCGACTTTATTTCTACATTTACAATTTCAGAAGCTGTATTAATAGCAGCATTAGAAAGTTTAGTTTTTGCCAGAAACTCTTCTATACTTTGATGTCTTTTGTGTTTTAAATCTTCTTTCTTATTTAAAACAGCTTTTCCCAAAAGTCTTTTGTCTTCCAGCTCTTCCTTCCGACTTGTTTCAAGCTCTCTTGTAACTTTATCAGAAACTTCATCTTTTTCCTTCTTTTTGGTTAACCCTATTGCTTCCTGAAGCATACCTGTATTAGTTACTCCAACTAATTCCTCTTCAACTTCTTGTGAAGTTAAGCTTACATCTTTAGTTAAGGATTCAGCAAGAATTACTGTCTTATATTGCCTAGATTTATCGGTATCTTTTGCTTTTAAAGAAATCTCTTTATCGGTAGTCCTACCAGGATGGAAACCTCCTTTTATCTTAAGCTCTTGCATTTTCTTCATAAAATCATTTATCTTTTTCATCTCAGGATCAACTGCTCCAGAAGCTTGAAAAACTCCACTCTGCTTAGCAGCTGCCATAGATTCTTGAGCAGTTGGTTTTTTTATGTCACTAGCTTTTATATCTGCTTTTTTCTCCTCTATTTCTTTATCCTGTCCTCGCTTTTCTGCTTTTTGAGCCGATTGCGCACCCGCACCTAATTGGGTTGCAGCAGCAGTTCTCTGTTGTTGTAACATACGATAAATCTGGGCAGATTTAGATACATCTGCACTCATATCAAACCTTTTTATATCCATATTATCCCCTCCATTTTAAATACAACCTATTCTCTTGTGTAATTATAACATAATTGTCTTTATTATTTTGTTAATTTTATGTTAACATTTAAAAATAAACCTCTTTTTTACCTTCCATTAAGGCGGATAGAAGTGGACCAAAAGTAAATTCTTTTACTTCCTCTTTGCTTTCACCCATCACCAGTGGAGCTAACTCTGCTCCTGAAGATACATTTGTAAGTAGAGAATTGCCATTTTCTATATTTTCTCCACAAGGAACACAGCGAGAAATTCCTGAAATAAATTCCCATTCCCCTTTCCTAGCATTAAATAGCACATTAATTCTTGTATCATAAACTAATCTCTTTTCTTCACTGAGTTTGCGTGCATCTATTGTGCGTAATTGCTGAACAGTAGCATCTACACTTAAATTTTCAATTTCTTTAAGGTAATTTGGCAGGCTCTCTTCTGTAATTAAAATCATATGCCGTCCATCGAAACGGCGGTAAAGTTGACTGTAGATATTTTCCACACTCGGGAGATATACATGTAAGAATACCCCTTTACCTCCGGTGCTATTCCAGAGTTTATGGACATATCCACCTTCTGAAAGCATCTCTTTAATTTTATCTGTAGTAATTTCTTCTGGTAGCAAAGTGACTGGCCGAGATATTGTTTTTCCACTCCATCTTTCCCATTCACGAAAAGCTCTTTCTTCTATAGTTTTGGAGCGCAGGTCATCTATTTTCCAGGGATTTATCCAGTAAGTATTTGGGGTATCTTCTATAATAGATTTGGCTAATTTTTCTCCATAAAAAACTGGCACATGTATCCTTTCTATCCGCCTGTAGCACATATCTACAGGAATGGTGCCTACCCAAATCCTGCCTTCTTTTACATAAGGCTTTTCTTCTGGTGTTATTCTTAATGTTTCAAATCCTCGCCTTTTAAAAGCTTTGATAACTTCCAGATGTGCTGTCTCTTCTTCACTTTCTGAATATGGTCTTGTAAATACTCCAATTACTGGTTTGCCAGCTTTACCTTCTTTTTCCCATAGAAATTGAAAAGCATCTACTAATTTATCTAAAATTAAATTAGGATTAACCGGGTAGTTTACTTTGTCTACAGGATACCCACTTGCTTTTAATTGTAGATATAGCCTTTTTGAAAAAAAGCCAGGACATGCAGGGTAACTATTACAACAAGGACCTTCAAGTATTGTAGGGCGAATATCTATTACCTTATTTTTATTATTAGGGTCTATTTTCCCAGTAATTAAAATGTCAAGCCCTAACAGATAACTATGGGGATAAGAATGATTTTTACAATAATAAAGATAAGCTTCCAGAGCATTTTGGGCAACTTCCTTTACGCAAGCCCAAGCTTCATTTATTACTATTGTAGGAGATGTAATATGAGCAGGGATTTCTTCTTCTTCTCCTCTGCCACCTGTAAGAAGGCGTAAATCTTCTTCCATTTTTAGTCCTCCTTTTTCTTTTGTTTTTTTATTTTATACCAACGAGCTTTTTCTTTGCATCCACTACATTCAGGGAACTCTGCTCCTTCTGTAATATTTAATTGATAAAACTCTCCATATTCATTACAAAAATCACATTGATATGTGCCTGTTTCTGGCACCTTTTCGCCAGGAGAAAAGGTTTTTCTTTCCATTTAACTTCACCTCCTATCTGGTAATTGTTTTTTATATTAAAATAATTATTCCTGCCGATTGCCTACTTACTTTGTAAAGAAAGTAAGCAAAGGCGCTCCAGGAGGAGGTACGCAGTACCCGAACTTTCAACTGCTATCGCTCCATTGAATTCTTTGTTAAACGGGGCGATAGCAATTGAAGTTCTGGGTGCTTTCCGCTGCTTTGGCCCGCCTTAAGCGCGCTACTGGCACTTGCCTGCCTTTGCTTACTTCTTTTTCAGAAGAAGTAATTGCTTTCTCCTTAATTCGTTTATATTCCATCTAAACTCTTCTAGAAGTTCTGGTGCAGAAGAGAAATCTATTTTTTCTATTTCTAAAAGCATTCTTTCTGCCTCATCAGAGTAACCCTTGCGATAATAAAGAACAGCTAAATCATACAAAGCCTTAGCATAAGGAGCTAACATATAAGTCTCTACCACATCTTTTTTATATTTTTTTTCAGCAATCCCTCTCCAGGAATAATTGTAAAGCACAAGCTGCGAAAGTTTCTTCAAATTCACTTCTTCCTGCCCCCACATATATACCAAACCACCTGGAGTTAAAAGTAGTGAATCATATACTTTAGAAGCAATATGAAATGTAAAGTAAACCTTTTGTTTTCCCAAAATACTTTTTAGCTTTTTAAGATAACTTACAAGTTCTTCTTCTGGATTAAAAGATGGTAAGGTAATATTATACTTTTTAGCTAGATACTTTCTGTAGTAAGGATCCCAGAGTAAAGTTCCAGAAATTACCACTACATCAGGCCGCATCCCTTCTACCCTGGTTAAATACCACAAAGGAAATGTGTCGTTTTCGCCATCTGTAATAATCACTGCTTTATAAGGTAGTGAAGCAAGAATATTTTTAGCATAATCATAAGCTAAAAAATTTAATCTCTCATTATTTTCTTTAAATTGTAAAGTGAAAAAAAATATGATTACTACAATCCATAAGCATTTTTTAATAACACTAGTTTCACAAATTTTCCAGGCTCCTGCAATTACCCAAAAAGTAAGGAAAAAATATACAGGCAAAAGAAATCCTCTAAGCATCCAGCAAGTAAATGGAGTAAAAGTGGGCTTAACAATTACTGCAATACTAACTATTATCAATAACTTATATATTAGAGAGGGAAAAAAGAATGAAGGAAATGCTTTCTTAATATACCACCCTCCAGGTATTATTAATGGAATAAAAAACAGATACTCCTTAAAAATTAACATAAATATTAAAAGTAATTCTACTAAAGAGTGCTTTACAGGAGAGGTGGCTTTTATAAATTCTGTAAAAAAACCATATCTTTCGCCCCGTATAATCTCAATAAAACCGCTCAATGTGGTTGGGTTCCCCCAGGTATATTCCAGTGGAATCACAGAAGCACGAATAGGCAAAAAAAGATAAGTTAAGCTTCCCAAAAGTGTAAATACAAGCCACCAAACTGCCCCACCTTTTTCCCAGTAGAAAGGTAAAAAAGAAATAGCCGCCAATATCATAATCTGATAAAGATAACCCATACTAATCCCAAATACTACTGCCCCCCCTACCCAATATTTCCTGTCTTTCTGAGTAATTAATAAAAAAAATAAAGAAAGAAGAAAAAGGCTTAAACTATATCCTTTAGCATAATGAGCATAAAACCAGAAGGTTGGCAAAGTTGCCAGCAATACCATAGCACTACTTGCCCAGAAACTGCTATTGATTAAGCGTTTGGTGAGATAATAAAAATTTAATAAGGTGAGCAAGGCAAAAAAAATAGAAAGAAGATGTATCCGTAAAGGTAAATCTCCTATGGGTAGAAGTGTTGCAACTCTACCTAGAACAGCATATAAAGGATAGCCAGGTGGGTGAAGTGGCAAAAACAGGTAAGCTGATGTTATAAACTCGCCACTGTCTCCATAAGAAACACCTGGAGGAGCTGTAAAAAGATAAACAAAACCTATCAGAGAGAGTAAAGCTATCTGTACTATAAATTCTTTATATTTTCTCATCAGGGGGAGTAACAACAATTTGAAGCTGTTGTGGATAGATTTCTGTAACTTTTCCTCTATCAAGTGTTACTATTCTACTGATGCCAGCATTAATAATTAATCTAGCACATATAATACAGGGATGCCATCGCTCTGTGGCTTTGCCAGAAGTTACTTCTTCTCCATATAAATACAATGTGCTTCCGATAGTATTTTTTCGGCCTGCATGTAAAATGGCGTTCATCTCTGCATGAACTGCTCTACACAGTTCATAATTAGAACCAGGGGGAATTAAATTTTCTTCTCTAAAACATTTACCCAGGTCTATACAGTTTTCCCTTCCTCGTGGAGCTCCATTATAACCTGTTGCTACTATCTGGTCTTCCTTTACTATTATTGCGCCATAACGACGGCGTAAACAGGTAGAACGACTAGCCACAGCTCTGGCAATTTGAAGATAATATTCATCTTTAGAAATTCTTTTATTAGCCAAATTTTACTCCCCGATTTTTCTCTGGGCAAACCTTTGAGAGGCTTTTTCGGCTAGCTCTATAATAAGTTCCTCAAGCTCCCCATCTCCACCTACAGTTACTGGTATATTATCCATATAAACTACATCTAATCCATTTTCTACTCCCAATTTAGTAGCAACATCAATGGAAGCTGCTTTTACCTCAGTAAGTAAAACATTTATCTGGGGGAACTCTGAAAGCGCTTTCTCTATATCTTCTCTTAATTTGGGTCGATGAGAAAGATGATGACTTACTGCTAACACGTTACATTTATAATGCTCTTCTAAATATTCTACTATTATCTTTCCTACACTGGGGGGAGCAGTAGTAGTATAAAGCACATTTTTGCCTTTAAGTGATTCCAGTGGCTTTGGACGGAAAACTGTGTGCACAACTTTTGCTTTAGGATTTATATGCCTAAGTAATTTATCCATTTCCTCTACTTTTTCTTTAGATGCCATAGGTTCTTCACACATTGTAAGAACAATCAAGTCAGACATCATAATGCGATAAGGTCCCATATAACTACTAATATATTGAAGAGGTTGATGAGCTCCTACTACCATCATCCATGCATCAGACTTAACCGGTGGTAAAGAAGCACCACTACCTTCTAATATTATAAATTTACAGGGTAACTCGTTTGCTACTTCTACTCCCTTAGGGACAATAGAGGTAAACACCACTCCAGCCATTCCCCCTCCACATCTTCTACAACCAATTGTTGTAAGCCTTGCCAGTAAAGCATCTTCAAAGTGGTCAGAAGCAGCATGTTTACCCATACTGCTCATCTTAAGAAAATACTGAGGTGTCATCTCTATTTTATCTCCCTCTATTACTTCGGGTTGTGGCGGTCCACCACGCCCCATAGTGACAATACAAGGAAAATAATTTATATCACGCCTGCCTTCCTGTCCACTTAGCACTCTTCCTGTATAAGCTCCAACAGCAGTTTTGCCAACTCTCTTGCCTGTTCCTCCAACAGCCATTGAAGGCTTTTTGGCTATATCAAGATATAGAGGTGGGGTGAAACAAAAATCTGCTCCCTCATATATAACATTTTTGCTGAGTATTAAATTAGCAAACTGGAATCTCTCTATATAACCTACTACGGGCTCATCACTTAGGTCTACTACTACCTGGGGTTTATACTCCTCCAGTGCTTTAGCAATTCCCTCTAGTGGATTTTTTTCTATAATTATTGGCAAGCCTAATTGTTTAAGATCTTGCGGAGTTCCTATCTTTTCCCATCCTCCAATGAATACAGCTGCTAAAAAATCATACCCTCTTTCATCTCTTAACTGCTGTAAAGCAGACTTATTTACCGGTATATAATGTTCCCCATCAATTAAAGCAATTGCTTTCATTGTTTTTTCTCCTTTCTTCTGGATTTAATAAATTCCGTGAGATAATTTAATGTCTGTTTTATAGTTTCATCAAAATCTATATTTTCAATTACAAAACACTGTTGTAACCTCGACCTGTCTATAATGTAGTGTTGTATAGTTCGAATACTAGCAAAATTTTCTAAATACCTCAGGGCAGAGCGTTCTTGTGCATAGCCTTCTCTAAGCTGGAATCTACTCTTGTGGATTTTTTCATCAGTGATAGTAAAAATTATTAAAGCAATATCAGCTTTCTCAAAATACTCTTCTTTAAAAAAACCTGGTACTATATGCACTCCATCAAGTATTAAATTGACATTTTCTTTAATGGCTCGTTCAATTAAAGCCATTACTCCTACAGCTACCTTTTGTGCCTGATCGCGGAAAGCAATAATTACAGGATCAATACCAACCGGTAAAGGTGCATTCCAAGCTTTCCAAGCAGAAAAAGAAGAGTGATGTAAAGTAGGCATAAGTTCAGGAGTAATAATGATTCTCATAATCTGTCTTATAGCGTCTGTAGAAAGAACCCGAGTAATTCCAAGTCTATGAGCTATCTCTGCTGCTATTGTTGATTTACCTACACCTGTTGCCCCTCCAAATAAAATTATAAAAGGTTTTTGGGGATATTTAATTGATCTCCATATTAAATAACGCTCTGCAATCTCGCTACCACATTCCTTATTTAGGAATTCACAAGTTATATGTCGCAACTCTTCCTTTTCTATTTTTGTCTTATGGTTAAGTATTAAAAAGTTTTCTATTTTTCTGGCAATTTCAAAAGCTTCCCCAGGAGCTAGTCCTGTAGATTTGAGTGACTGAGCCATTATTCCTTTTGAGTAAGGGAAAGTATTTGAACCTGCAATAACTTCTATTCTGATAGATTTAAACTTTTTAAATTTATCAACTAACTCTACATCAAAAGAGTTACTGAGTAAAGAAGCTACAAATTCTTTTAATTGAGTAGTAGTTATCTCCTTTATTCCTTGCTGAAAAAGTTGTTCCTGAACTTCAGTGGCAATATGATATGCTTTCTCCATAGGTAACCCTACACCTATTAAAGTCTGTGCAAGAATGCCACGAGAAAAAGGAAACCAATAATCTCCATCTATCACAAATGGTTTTTGAATTGGCTTATTTTCCACCTTTTATCACCTCTCATAAAAAGCTCTAAGTTCTACCACCTGAAAATACGGTTCTCCGCTAGAATTATAAAGGCCAGTTAATTTTATGTACTTTGCTGATGTTGCAGGGAAAGTAATTGTCTGCCAATCCTGCCATTGACCGGTAGCTCTATCTGCTACTTTTTGCCAATGCTGACCATCTTTAGATACTTCTAAAATGTATTGATAATAACGATCATCAAGATTCCAGAGTAAAAAGTCTATTCTGTTAATTATATAGAGTTTAGCCAGCTCTATTATAATGGGAGAATTAAGAAAAGCAGCAGTAAAGCCACGAATTCTATCATAATTGCTAAAATCATCATCAATTATTGCTTCTAGCTCACCAACATCCATTCTAGCTTCTCCTTCAACTTTTGAACCAAAAGACTTACTGGCAATATTTACTCCTGCAGGAGGTATTATACCCTGTAGAGAATTATTTTTTGTCCCTTCTTGAGAATTCTCTGCAACCTCTTTGCTTCCTATACCACCTAAATAAAAACTTTCTAGAATTGTGTTAAAGCCAGTTATAACCTTCTTTGAAGTATGAGGAGCAATATAAGCACATATAGCAAAACCTTCTTTGCCTTTTGTAAGATATACTTCCCACACTTTAGCTTTGCCATAAGGCACAAGTAGCTCTCCAGAGATAACTTCTCCTCCATCAGCTCCGATTGAAGAGAGTTCTATCTGACTTAATTTTTTTACCACTTTTTCTCTTAAATTAGCTTTATTACCTAATCGGCGGGGAATATTTTCTAAAGAAGCTCTAATAGGAAATTGTACACGATAAATCTGTAAAAAGCTCTTTCCCTCTACTGGAATAATCTCAACCAGCTCTCCAGTTTCTTTCAATTCCCAATCTTTAGGATACAAAAAGCTAACTTCCCACTCTAAGTTTATATATTCTTTTTCTATATTTTCATATTCTTTAGATTTAGCAGGAGAAACCTCAATTACCATCCAGCTAAGCAATATGAATATAAAAGTTAATTTTATATATTTTTTATAAAAATTCTTTCCCTTCAAATACTTTTCCCAGAATCTCTTGCAATTTCGGATGTAAAAAAGAATTACTTGCTATAATATGACCTTTCTCAACAAAGTTTCTCCCGCCTGAAAGGTCACTCACCACTCCTCCTGCTTCTTCCACAATAAGACTACCCGCAGCCACATCCCAGCTAGAAAGGCCAAATTCCCAGAAAGCATCTACTCTACCACAAGCTACATAACAAAGGTCTAAAGCTGCAGAACCTGCTCTTCGCATATCCTGAACTTCTAAAAATAGCGATTTAAATGCAGAAAGATAATCTAGAAGATATTTATGATGACGGAAAGGGAAGCCAGTAGCTACAAGTGCATCACTCAACTTGCTGGTGGGCAATGTATGTATAGGCCTTTCATTTAACCAGGCACCTTTCCCGCGTTCAGCATAAAATAGCTCCTGGCGTAATGGGTCGAAAACTACTCCTAAAACTATTTCCCCTTTTTTAGCTAAAGCTACCGAAATAGAAAAAAATGGGAATTTATGAATATAATTAGTAGTCCCGTCCAGTGGATCAATAATCCAGGTATACTCAGATAAGGGAAGAGAAGGAAGGTTTTCTTCAGCTTGAATAGAGTGCTCTGGAAAATATTTATGAATACTTTCTACTAATGTCTTTTCTGAAAGAGTATCTGCAAGAGTAACAAAATCATTTTTCCCTTTTGCAAAGATCTCTTCCTGTGCAATATTAAAATTTGCCATTAATAACTTACCTGCTTTTTTAACAGCATTAATAATTATGTCCTTCATTCTTCTTTTCCCTCTTTTCTTTGTATTAACTTCTTTTATATTCTATACTTTAAAAATTTTCCCTTTCCTGATTTTAAAAACCTTAGCAGGAATTTTAAATATAATATAAAAATATAACACAAGAGTGTAAGTGATAATAAAAGTAAGGAGGTAGAAAGAATGAAAAAATTTAGATTTTCTTTCTTTGTTCTTTGTTTTTGTCTTTTAGTTTTTATTAGTAATGCCCAAGCAAAAGACTTTACTTTTGCAGTCTTTGGCGACTCCCGCCCTACAAATTATGGAAATGAATTCCCTCCTGTATTTTACCAGATTATTGAAGAGGTAAACGCTATAGGCCCAAAGCTTTGTTGCTTTACAGGAGACCTTGTCTATGGTTATGGTGAACCACCTCTTCAGTGTGAAGATGATTATATAAGAGCAAAAGCTATTTTAGAAAAAATAGAATCTCCTGTATATATTGCACCAGGAAATCACGAATATGCTGCAAAAGAAGGAAAAGATGTGTATGAAAAGTTATTTTTTAGTCCTACTTATTATTCTTTTGATGAAAATTCAATCCACTTTATCTTTTTAGATACCGAAATACCAGAAGAGGAGGGCACTATTACGGGGGAGCAGTTAAACTGGCTTAAGGAGGACCTTGAGAAAAATAAAGACAAACTTATATTTGTATTTATGCACAGACCAATGTTTTCTCTGGTAAATCCTGATTTTGACCCTAATAAAAAAGAAAGCTTTACAAGTAAAGAAAATAGAGACCTGCTTGTAGATTTATTTGCTAAATATAGGGTAAAAGCAGTATTTTCAGGACATGAGCATGCTTATTATCGTAAAGTAGTTCGCGATGTAGAGTATATTACTACTGGTGGCGGAGGAGCCCCAATGTTAGTTCCACCTCAGGAAGGTGGTTTTGCACATTATATAATAGTAAAGGTAAAAGAAAATAATCAAATAGATATAAAAGTATATGAACCTTATCATTTATTAATAAAATATGTGTCTTTGCCTGAAGTAAATGCAAAAGAACTTCGGGAAGAAAAGATAATAATTACTAATGCTAACTATGAAGATATGACACTTGAAGGTTTAAAAGTAAAAGTATTAAAAGGAAAATACGAATTAAAAACAGATACTAATCCACCCAAAGTAGCTATGGGGGAATGGGGAAAAGATGTGCCTGCAGAAATAACCAGCGTAGAGCCTATACCTGACTCCCCTTACCAGTGGATTAAAATTAAAGCCAAAGTTCCTAATCAATATACCTCTGTAATTAGTATTATTCCTGTCGTGAAAGAATAAAAAGCTCCCGTGCAATTGTAAATATTAAGCCCAAAGAGATAGGTTGCACAAAGTAGTGCATACAAAGTTAATACCTGCACTTAGGGTGTGGAGGAAGCACCTCCAGGAAAAAGTTAGCTATTTATAATTTTTACATAAAAACTTCTTCTTCTAGGTCCATCAAATTCACAAAAGAATACTTTTTGCCAGGTTCCTAGTTGAATTTCTCCATTATGAACAATTAAAGTTTTTGAACAACCTACAAGAGTAGATTTAATATGAGCAGGAGAATTACCTTCCAGGTGAGTGTAGCTTGCAATTTGAGGGACAATCTTATCCAGAATAGTTAAAATATCTCTAACTACACTTGGATCTGCTCCTTCATTTACTGTAATACCTGCAGTAGTATGAGGGACATAAACAGTGCAAATGCCTTCTTTAACTTTAGCCTGTTGAATTAATTTTTTTATTCTACCAGTTATATCAACAAAACAGACCCTTTCATTTGTCGAAATCTCTATCTCCTCTAACATACTTACCCCCCTCCCTAACTATTAAAGGGTGAGCTCTTTCTTCTAAAATAAAAAAGAGAAAACTTTTTATCTCTATATCTTTTTCTTCCTTACTTAAATTAGTTAAAAACTCTTCTATATCTTTGCCTTCAAGGTAACTTAATGCATCCAGTGCAAACAACCTTAATTCTTTATCTACGTCACTGCTAGCAACTTTAAGGAATAATTCCTTTACCTGTGGTTCATCTATAAACACTTCCAAAAATAGTAATGCTCTTTTTCTAACTGCTACTTCCTCTTCTAAATTAACCACATCCATAAGAACAGGGATAATCTCTTTGCTTCCAATATTAACCATAGCATCTATAATTGCACACTTGACTTCTTTGCTGGTTTCACAAGAGAGGGCCTTCGCAAGGGGTGCTATACACTCTTCATCTCCTATCTCACCTAGCGATATTGCTGCACTTGCCCTTACTACTTGTTCTTTATCTTCTAAAGCTTTTACAATAAATGGAATAATTTTCTCAGAACGAAGTTTTACTAAAGAAATTAATACACTCCTTCTTACCCGCCAGCTTTCGTCTTTTTGAAGAGTTGTAACCAGTGCTTCCAGCACATCTTTTTCCCCTCCTATCTCACCCAGAGCAGCCACAACTGCACATCTAACTAGCGGGTGTGGGTCGGCTAAAGCATTTATTAATACTTTTACTGCTTTTTCTTCTCCTAAATAACCTAAAGTTAATGCTGCGTTCATCCTTATATGAGGGTCTTTATCTTTCATAAGCAACTCAGCAAGTGGCTTAAAAGTGCGTGGGTCCTTAATTTCTCTTAGAGCAAAGGCAGAAGCGCGCCTAACCTCAAGTTCTCCACTTGAAAGGGCTTCTAGTAAAAGCAATAGATAGTTTTCCTGTTCTATTACTGGCAAATTTAAAAAAGTGCTTTTTATCGTTTCTGGCTCCATACTCATAATATGATGCCAGTTAATAGATAAAAGTCTTACTATATTTAAAGGGGAGCGTGGATGAAATTTATCCTCACGAAAAAGTAATGCTTTCAAATTACCTCTTCTGCTAGCAGTAATAAGTGCGAGAATTACAAAGAATACCCCCAGATAAGGAATTAAAAATAAGTAATTTTTAATATCAAAAGGAACATTAACTTCAAAATCTGCTTTTAGTTTGTTTAACTCCAAAATAAGCTTTTCTCTCTCTTTGGAATGAGAAGAGAAAATAAGCTTATAATAAGTAGGTGCAACTTCCCTCCCACGAATTTTCTTCAACTCACTTACCCCTGTAGCATAATTGGGGAAAACTTCTACACTTTTAATTTCGTTCTCTTTAACTAACTGAATAAACTCTTCTAAACTTACTACTATATAATTAGAGATAGCTTTATTTATTTCGCTAATTATTGTTAACTCTAATATAATAAATAAAACTATTATTCCTATCCAGTAAGGTAACTTCTTCATAAAAATTTTAACTTCGTTAAAAATGTTCTAACTCCTCCTTATCTTTCTACAGTTATTTCTAGGGGAGTAAAGGATTAATTTATAAGTGTGGAGAAAACTCTTTTTTATGTTAAAAAGACTGATAATAAAATTAACTTTAATCATTGTTTTAACTACACCAGCAGTTTTTGCTGAAGAAAACTTTTTCTGGGATGCAGTGTATATATCAGAGAATGGCTTTAATACAAGTAGTTTCCCATTAAAAGACCCTTTTACTCTTACTCCACTTACTGGGGGGAAAACACTGGTTAATAGTGGAGAAATTATTCTCAGAGAGAACCTAGATTTTAACTTTAAAGCTTCTGCTAGTATTTTGTTTTATAACTTTACAGGTGCAAAAGATGTTGCTAGAGATTGGGGTATAGGGATAAGGGAAGAAAAGTTTAGTCTCCAGTTTGGGGGGGTACGTAGAGTTTCTATAATTTCTAATTTTCCTTCTTTTAGCATTACTTTTGGAGAGTTTAATCCGGGTTTTAATCGGTTTTTTTATGCTCCTCCCTTAAATCCATCTGCCTTCGGGCAGGAACTTTTGCCTACTTCAGGAGTAGATTTTAAATTTAATTCTCCTCACCTTTATATAGAATTAGCAAAAGACCTAAATTTAAAATTAAATGACTTTTATGCAGTTAAAGGGGAATTACGCTTTAATAAATACTCTTTAGGAGTAAACTTTCTTTGGGGAGAAAATGCAAGTGATTATGAAAAGTTATGGGGATTAGAAGGCAAGGTGAAACTTAAAAAATCTACCGAGTTGTTTGCTAATTTGGGAGCTTCTTCGCTAACCCTATCTCACACTACTTCACTTGCCTTTGAAGTAGGATTAGATAAGGAGTTTAGTAATTTAATTACTAAAGCATCCTTTATATATATCCCTCTAGATTATGATACATTTCAATTCCACCAGTCCCTTTCTCGCTATTCCTGGCAGGGAGAAGGTAAATACTTTCCCAATCGCAAAGGCATAATATTAGAAGGACTTTATTTAAATAAAAACTGGGAAGTAAGTTCAGAAGTCAGGTATTTAAAAGCTTTGACCTCTAAAGATTGCTACTCTGGAATTAGAGGTAAAGTTAGCTATATAAAGGAAACATCCTCTCTTTCCCTTCAGGGAGAATGGTGGAAGCAGAATAAGCAACTAAAATTAGCTTATAAGAAAAAAATAAAATCAAATTTAACGATTGGAACAAATTTAGGCTTTGCCTGGTATAAGAAAGAGCCTGTAACACAATACTTTGTTCCTGGAATAAATCTGGAATATAAACTCTCCCTTAAGGGTTTTGTTGTTGCAGAATGGAATAAGTTTTATTATTACTCCTCTTCTCACTGGCATAATGGGAATCAATTGATTACTAGCTTAAAAGTACAATTCTAACTTACTTTCTTTGTAAAGAAAGTAAGTGTCTACTTTTTTCAAAAGAAGTAGACACTTACACAAATACTCACGCAACTGTAAAAGCTCTCTCCTGGCATTGATAGAAGCTGGTATAAAAACTTTACTGCCTTGAGGTGAGAAAAATAATTTGCCAGCCCTCTCCCCCTCTGAATAAACTCCAATGGAGTAAGAAAGTAAAGGAATTTTTTCAATCTCTACAAGCACAGCCAGCGGATCCCAGAGAAAATACTTCCCCTTTTCTATCCATTCTTTCTGGGGAAGGAGAACACTGCTGGCTATCTGTGCTAAAGGATTAGTGCAATTAGATAACCCTTCTAGCAATGACAAGGTGATAGGCACCTGATTAGTTATATCTAGTGGTACCAACACTTTTTTAGAAGGTGCAGTCAAAACCACTTTTACGCTTTCTGGATCCTGAGCAAAATTCCACTCCGCTCCATTCCGGGTATTTCCCCTTACTTCTAAAGCTCCACCCATAATAACTATTTTTTTTACCTGTGAGAATATTTTTGGGTTTTTCTTTACTAATGAAGCAATGTTAGTTAAGGGGCCTAAAGTAAAGATTACTATTTCGCCTGGATTATTTAAAATTTGCTTTTCTAAGAAGTCAACTCCTTCATCAGTAATTTTCCCACTTTCTTTATCAAATTGCAAGTTGGACAGTAATTTTTCAGAAATTTCTCTATAAACCTTATCCTCTCCTGAAAGTTCTCTGTTTCTTACTATGCCTTTTGCTACAGGTGCAGAGGAAAGGTTTAAAAAATTTAACAACTTTCTAGCATTTTCACTTCCCTTCTCTACTGAACATAAACCTTCGCATACCAGAACTCCTATGAGTTCCACCTTTTTACTGGCTACTAACACCTCTACTGCTATTATATCATCTGCTCCCATATCGGTATCTACTATAACTTTTTCTCTACTCCAGCTAGTCTTATATAAAGCCAGAAGAAAAAGCAGGAAAACAAAAAGGTATTTTTTTAGGTTTACTCTTTTGTAATATTCAATCGTAAGATAAATTCCTTTTCTTCTCCTTCACTTAAATTGATTTCCCATACAGGAAGTATTACTTGACTTTGGGGAGTAAGCTCTATACCAGATTCACTGCCGGAGACTGTTTGAATTTGATAATACCACATAGTTTGATTCCCTTCTGCAATGACATTAACCTTTAAACTTGCCCCCTTAAACTCACCTGGCGATTTAGGTGATAAAAAACTACTTAAATTAACTTCGGGTATAAATAAAACATCTCTAATTGGCATCGAAGACCGGTTTTTTACTTTATAAGTTAATATAATCTCTTCTTCTTTTACTAGAAAACTCTTAATAAGCTCTACAGGTTTTTCAGATAATCTACCAGTTGCAGCTATCTCTAAACTAGCTTCTCCTGTCTTTAAAACAGAATAGCTAGCTTGCAGGAAATTGCCAAGCTCCTGGTAATTAACCTCATAAATTTGTTTGGAACTTGTACCCGCAGGGGCAAATCGCACTAAACCAATTCCCCTCATTTTAATATCTTCATCAAAGAAGAGGTAATCTTTAAGATTATTCTGTTTTTCTACGAATATTTCATGAATAGTTTTGGCTTCTTTAATTTCCTCACTTTTCTGTCCCTTAATTTTACTGTGATAAGCCTCGTATTGACGCTTTTTTGTAACTACAATATTTTGTTTTGAATGCTTCTTTTCATCTAACTCAAAAATTATTCCTCCTGCATCAAGGTCAATATAAAGTTTAAAGTTTTTTGAATTAATTATTGCAACTCTAGTAAAATCAGCAAAAAAATCTCTTATCTCTACCCCCCAATTTCCCCCAATCTCTTCTTCAGCAAATACCTCGGCTTTAATTAGATGATGATAATTAGCACCTCTCAGATGACTATAGTAGAGGCCTCCAAAAAGCCCATGCCAGTAAGGGCAGTTACATTGGCCCTGGTAAAGCTCTACCAGGGCTTCCTCTTTTCTTTGCCCCTGCATTGAATTTACAAGACTACTAACTTCTAGCATCTTCTTATGTAAAGCATCGCTTTCTCTATACTTTTTAAGGAAATTACGCCAGCTTGTGCCATGAATAAAAATTTTTTCCTGCACATCTGCTTTTTTATTTAGATTATGTATTACATCTACAAGAGGTGCAAAGCTAGCCCACTCCCCCATCTCTTGATAAGAATTAGCAGGTATCACTACCTTATCTCTAACTCCAAATCTTTCTAAGTATTCAGAAAAGCTAATAGGAATAATAACTGAAGAGTTCTCAATCATGTTAAAAATATGCTCTAGATGCTTTTCCTCGTAACAGTGATGATAAGTACCAGGCCATTCCCCAAATTTCTCTCCATCATCAGCATTAGTTATTACTGCTCCATCATCACTTGCACAGCTTTCCAAAAACCACTTTATCTTCTCAACCGGGGCATACGGAATTAAATAACGAGAATCCATACTACTACCAAATACAATAACTTTTGCTCCAAGGTCCTCTACTACATAAGGATAATGAAGCTTAGCAGATACCACTCCAGCAGATTTTAAATGTTCATCATCTAAAATAATAAAATCCACACCTGCTTTAGCTAGATAATAAGCTAACTGTGGCTCCCAAACGCGCTCTGCTATCCACATTCCCCTTTTAGTAAATGGGAAATGCTTCCCTACTCTTTCTGTCATTAAGTGAATCTGCCCGAGTCGGTCAATGGGCGGGATTATAGGCATAATTGGTTCATAATAGCCACCTGTAGCAATTTCTATCTGCCCTCTCTCGTAAAGGTGATAAAGTTTATCTAGATAATCCCGACGCACTGCAAAAATATAATCCCAAACTGGTCCAGAATAGTGAAAGAATGCTTTAATACGAGGATGTTCTCTTAGAGTGTCTATCAGTGGGTCATAAGATTTTTTAAATACCTTTTCAAGATAATCTTCATTCCCTACTGGCTGATGACAATGAAAACCAAAAATTAAATAAGTTACTTTTTCCACTATTTTTATGCCCTCCTTAATTTTTATTTAAAATGTAAAATATAGTTCGTAAAACAACAGAAAAAATCCTTTTTTATAATGGAATTGAATATGCTTTTGTTTTATTTAGGCGCCCAAATAACTACCGCAATGATAGATTTAACAATTTTCATTTGAAAATAACCCTAATTTCATCATGGATAAGGTAAGCCTTGAAGCTATTTTAGAGCGTTATAAGGATTTATGGCGTATAGAACTTTTAGGATTTTTAAAAGTCAACTAGAAGCACGTCCAATATTTCATTGGACAGATAAAACATTTTTTGTAAGGTCTCTTGTAGAAGGTTTAGCTTGATTTTGAAAGCATTAAGTATAAAAATTCCTCCCCCAAAACAGCGCCTTACAACTTCTGTTACAGAGGTAGTGAAAACGATTCTTTAGCCACCTATATATTCTATATGTTTCTTTTAATTTTCCGTTTTTCTTTAGTTGCCACTGTTTAAAAAAATTAGCCTTTAGAAAGGGGAAATAAATTTATGCTAGAAAGTATTATTATATCTCTGAAGTTTAGTGTAATGGGGGATATTTAGATATTTAGTGGAACTCTCATAAGAGAGATATTGCTGGTGTTAGAGGTGGCTTGAAATTGCGAAGAAAGTCCTTAAAAAAGGAAGATATAATCGAAAGTTCATGGAGTAACGATGAGCGGGTCAATGTGTATAAAATTAAAGAGGAATATAAGCAAATAGTATCCGATTGGGTAAAAAGTGAAAAATTATGGATAAAAAAAGAAGAAATTGGATAAGTGTTTGGGCAACTCCCGATAACAGCAGCTATACTGTTTGGGCTTATGTCTTCAGCCAAATGCTTGGCTTTGCCTTGCATTTTTATAGGCCTGCAAGATGTTAAGCGACATCCTTTAAAGGAAAAATAAAATATTAAGGAGGTAAAAATTATGTATGAAAAGGAAATTGAGTTGAAAATACGAGAGCTTCCTGAAGATTTGAGGAGAGAGGTTTTAGATTATATGGAATTTCTGCTAAAGAAATACAGGGTCAAAGAAATCAAGGCAAAGAGGTTTAAGTTTGACTGGGAAGGGGGCTTATCAGAGATACGGGAGAAATTCACTTCCGTTGAGTTGCAACATAGAGCTTTGGAGTGGAGATAATGTTTTTAGTGGATATGAATGTATTTTTGGAAGTACTTCTTAGGCAGGATAAGAAAGAAGATTGTAAGAGGTTTTTGGACAAAAATATAAGAAATCTTAACATAACAGATTTTTCCTTGCACTCCATCGGTGTAATCCTGTTCAGATATGGTAAAGAGGAGATTTTTCAGAAATTTGTTGCAGATGTCATACCCAATATCAGACTTCTCTCACTGCCGATAGAACTGTATAGAGAGGTTGTGAATGTCAGAAAAAGCCTGAATTTAGATTTTGATGACACTTGTCAGTATAGCACGGCTAAATATTATGGATTAAAAGTAGTTACAATGGATAAGGATTTTGAAAGGATAAAAGATGTGGAGATCATATTCTTATAGGACGTCGCCTAACAGAGCGTATGTGGCTATGGCTTATTACTTTTGCCTAAGTTCTTCTTCAGGGTACTTTAGATGCGCTCAAAGCGTTAGACGTAACTGTTTTATGAACAAATTTTTAACGATAAAATGAAAGGAGGAATAATCATGAAACAAATTATTTTTACACTGATCTTGACAGTTACTATGTTAAATGTGGTATGGGCTCAGGAAGATGCAGAAGGTTGCAAAGACTATCCTTTGTTTAACCGTATGCCCAACTATTATCTAAGCGACTGTGCTCAGCTTGAATTCGGTTCTATGGCATTTCCCGTAGGCAAACCCGATCCGAAAAATGAAAATAAAATCAAATCGGAGACAGTAGAAGGCAAGATAATGGTGTTTAATTATCTTTTGAAAGAAGATGCAACACCAGCATCTGGCTTGCAAATCATGCATAATTTTCAAAATGCTGCTAAAGAAAGTGGTGGGATTATTTTAGGTGAATACCCGGGAGCGTGTATAGGAGAGTATGAATACCGTGGCAACGATATTAATAGTGGTGCAATTCCTTTTGGTAATGGCTGTACCTACTGGAGTACAACTATTAAACTGACAAAAGACAATAAAGAAATTTGGGTATATGTTCAACCCAGCGAAGACGGATATGATATGGTCATTGCTGAAAAAGAAGCTATGAAGCAGGATATTCAGATTCAGGCAAGCGAAATGTTTGATACATTAAATAAAGAAGGTTTCATTGCACTTTACATTAATTTTGACACAGGCAAAGCTGATATTAAACCTGAATCATATAAAATCATTGACCAGATAGTTCAGATGATGAAGGACAACCCAGATTTAAAAATTAGCATTGAAGGTCATACTGATAATGTTGGAACTGCCCAGTTTAATCAAACGCTTTCGGAAAACAGAGCCAAAGCAGTTATGAACGCTATTATAGCAAAAGGTATAGATAAAAGCCGTCTTTCATCAAAAGGCTGGGGGGCGACAAAACCTATTGCCGATAATAAAACCGAAGAAGGAAGAGCAAAAAACAGGAGAGTAGAAATTGTGAAGAAATAACTACGCATAACATCGGGGTTGATTATTCGGGTTTAATTACATTATTCGAGTAAAAGTTTCTTAACCTGCTTTCTTTACAAAGAAAGCAGGTTAAAGCTTTTTAATAAACTAAATATATAGTGTAATAATCTAGCCTTAATTCTCCGTCCAAACTCCTGCACAAGAGGTGAGGTAGAGAGTGATTTTTCTTTTTCTCCTAAAGAAGTTAGTTCTTCTTTCAAAATACTCTCACTATTATAAATAATCTCTCTAATCACTGGAGCAAATTTTCTCTCTTCCTCCCATTGCTGTAAGGCTTGAGCTTCTTTAAAAATTTCTTCCCAGGTTCTTTTGCATTCCAAAATATTTTCTTTACTGCCCATAAGTTCATCTATATTTAAAACCTCAATATTGGAAAGCTCTTTCTGATGCCATTCTACATCGCGTGGCAAAGCCAGGTCTATTATTAAAAGAGGATGCCTGCGACTCTTTATAACATTTAATAAAAGCTCTTCTCTTATAACATAATGAGGAGAAGAGGTAGCAGAAATCAGTAAATCTACTTCTTTAAGTAAAACAGGTAGTGTAGAAAATTCTCCTGGTTCTACTCCAAGGGTTTTGGCTATTTCTTTTGCTCTATCAAAAGTGCGACTTATAATATATATTTTAACACTTTTTTTCTTGACTAACAATTTAGCTACAAGTTGATTTACCTTGCCACATCCAACTAAAGCAACAATTTTGCCATCCAGCTTACCAAATCTCTTTTCTGCCTCCTCAACTGCTATTAAACTTAAAGAAGGCACCGCTAAACTTTCTCTTCTCTGAGATTGGATTTTTCTTCCACACATAATAGCTCGTTTAAATAGCTCTCTTAAACTACTAATACTCTGCAATTGTTCTGCTAGAAGAAGAGCTTCCTTTAATTGAGTTACAATTTGGCTTTCTCCCTGTGCCTGTGAATCCAAACCACAAGCTAAAGCAAACAGGTGATAGAGAACCTCTTTAGATAGAAAAAAATAGCTCCTCTTTCGCAGTTCTTCAATTTCGACCGAAGAATAATTTTTAATAAACTTAAGTAAATCTTCTCTATATTTATAAGGTTGGGAAGATTTATAGTAAAACTCTATCCTATTACAGGTAGAGAGAAGTAAAATCTCATCAAATTTAAAGCTTAATTCCTTCCACCTATCTATTAGCTTTTCCCGGGGCAAAGAAAGCTTTTCTCTTAAAGAAAGCTGTGCTGTCCTATAATTAAAACCTAATAAAGCTAAAATCATTTTAAATCTAAGAAATTCTCTAATTTTTCTTTTAACCTTTTTACATAAGCAGGAGAAGCCCCTCCAGAAGAAATAGAAATAATTAAATCCCCCTTACGAATAATTGCAGGAAATATAAAATTCCCTTCTTTCCCTCCTTCTGTAACCTGATTAACCCATTTGCCACCCCGTTTTGCTTCTCTTGCTATAAAAGCATTTAACTCCAGGTTAGAAGTAGCTGCAACTATAAGATAAAAACCAGCAGTATCTCCTGGGAAAAAACGCCTTGGATACCAAATGATTTTCCCCTGCAAAGCTAAATTTTTTAATTCTTCTTTAACCTGTGGAGCTATTACATAAGGACAGGCCTGTGCTTCTAACAATTTATATACTTTTCTACAGGCAACCTCTCCTCCACCTACTATTAAACAGGGCTTACCTTTTAATTCCAACATCAGTGGGAAATAAGCCAAAAGACTACACCTCCCTTTTTAACCCAAATAATACAGTTGAACATAAAGATACAAGCTTATGGTTCTAAAATTGCACTTTCCGACTTTAACATCCTGGCAATAGTCTCACCTAACTCTACTGCTTCTAAAACATCTCCCTCTAATTCTGCATAAACTACCTCATTCTCTCCAGCCAGCATCCCTTTAACTTTTATTCTATCATCACAAACTTCCGCATAAGCTCCTGCTCCAAGATGACACCCACCTCCAAGTTCTTTTATAGCTGTTCTCTCTGTTAAAGAAGCAAGATATGTGTTTACATCTATTATTTTACTTAAAAGTTTTAAAATATCCTTCCTGCTTTCTAATACTTCCAGGGCTATTACTCCCTGACCTGCTGCTGGAACAAACTCCCAGGGAGAAAAAAACTCAAGCCTAAATTCCTGCCAGTATTTCCTGCCCAGCCTATGAAGTGCCGCCCAAGCTGTCACTAGGGCATCTACCAGACCCTCCTTTAATTTTCTTAATCTAGTATTTAAATTCCCACGAATTGGTATTATCTCTAAATCTTCTCTATAATTTAAAATTTGTGCCTTTCTCCTCAAACTCCCCGTACCCACTTTACTTCCAGAAGTAAGTTGCATAAAACCTTCTCCTCTTGTTACTATAACTTCAGAGGCATTCTTGCGAGGCAAAACACCACCAAGAATAAGATTGGGAGGAAAAGTAACAGGTAAGTCTTTCATACTATGAACTGCAATGTCGATCTTTTCATCAAGGAGAGCTTTTTCAAGTTCTTTAACGAAAATCCCTGTGCGTCCTAATTTATCTAAGGGTTGACTGGTATTTTTATCTCCCAGTGTTTTTATTACTCTAACCTCCACCGTTATCTCACTACCAAAAGCCTTTGCCAAAGCATCAGATACTTCTTTTACCTGTGCCAAAGCTAATGGACTTCCCCTGCTACCCAAAATAATATGTTTTGTCATAAATACTCAGATAACTCTATAAAATAAGGTATAGAGCTAAGAGTGCGAAAGCCATCCTCTGTTACCACCAGAAGCTCTTCAAGTCTTACCCCTCCCCAACCAGTTATGTAAACCCCTGGTTCAATAGTAATTACCATACCTGCTTCTAAATTTTCTTTACTTAAAGCACTAATTCTAGGCATTTCATGCACTTCAAGCCCTACTCCATGCCCCAGATTATGTCCAAAATAACAATTATACTCACCAAGAACTTCTCTTGCTATTTTATCTAAAGTAGATACGGCTACCCCTTCCTTTATATGTGAAAGAACAGCTTTCTGAGCATCTCTAACAGCTGTCCAAATCTCCCTCTGTTTACTATTCGGCTTACCTAAAACAAAAGTGCGTGTGCAATCAGAGCTATAACCATTATATACAGCTCCAAAATCCATCACTATAAAATCTCCCAACTGAATTAACCTATCAGTTACATTAGCATGTGGTAATGCAGCTCTTTCGCCACTGGCAATGATTGTATCAAAAGGCTCCCTTTCTGAGCCTAAACTTTTCATCCAGAAATCCATTTTAGCCTTGATCTCTCTTTCACTTAAGCCCACAGTAAGCTCCCTTAAAGTTCTCCAGAAAGCCTGCTGAGCAATAGCAGAGGCTTTTTCTATACAGAAAATCTCTTCGGGTGTCTTTTTCATTCTTAAAGATGTTATAAATCCGCTAATATCTCCAAAAGTAATCTCTGGCAAATACTTTTTAAGTGTAAAGTAGTCTCTTAAAGTAAAGGCTTCTTCCTCTATTGCTATATTTTTTATACCTAAATCTTTTATACAATCTGCCACCTTTTGCCATAACCCACCTTTTGTGTCTAGAGATGACTTAACTTCTTGAAATTTAAACTCTTTGCACTCTTCTTTTATTTGCTCCCTAAAACGAAAATCACTAAATATTAATGCTTCTTCCCCTGTAATTAAAAGCACTCCAGAAGTTCCAGTAAAATTACTTAAATATCTTATATTAGCAAAATTTTTAACCAGCCCCCCTTCAAAACCTTCCTTAGTAAATAATCCTCTTAATAAAGAAAGTCTATTAGCTATCATATAGATATTTCTCCTTCAAATACTTCTTTAGCTTCTCCTTCCATTACCATTTCCTGGTCATAATTTGACCAGGTTATTTTTAAAACCCCCCCTGGTAAGTGCACTGAAACCGGGGAAAATACTTTTCCACTGGTTACTCCCCATGCTACCGAAGCACAAGCTCCAGTGCCACAAGCAGGAGTTATCCCCACCCCCCTCTCCCATACAACAAGCTCCAGAGTATGAGGGTCTTTGATATTTACAAATTCTACATTTGTGCGATTGGGGAAAATCGGGTCATTTTCAATTAGTGGACCTGCCTCCTGTGGAGAAAGAGGCTCTTCTATAATGCAATGGGTATTCCCAAGACTTACCCCAAACCCTTTTATAACCCTCCCTTTTAATTTTATATCAACTTCCCCGGGATAAAAAGACGGTTTACCCATTTTAACCTTTACTAAACTATCTTTTATTATAACCACCTCCTTCAGTCCAGAAAGAGTTTCTATTAAAAATTTACTCTTCCCTTTAGTATATCCATTCTTGTAAAGATAAATAGCTACACAACGAATTCCGTTGCCACACATCTCTGCTTCACTTCCATCTGCATTAAATATTCTCATAAATGCTGTTGCTCTTTGAGATGGAAGCATTGCCAAAACCCCATCTGCTCCAATACCCAATCTTCTGTTGCAAAATGCAGAAAAATATGGTATTAAATCTTCAAAAGGTGTTAAACTTAAAAGACAATCTATTAAAATAAAATCGTTACCTAAAGCCTGATATTTAAAAAACTTTATCTTCATCTTTCTTAACTCTTTTGTTACTTTTTAACTGATGCACAACTCTAGCTGAGTTCACAGTATCTCTATAGAAAATAGACTTCACTTCCTATTCTTGACACTCCTTAATTATCCTTCCAGAGGGAAATTATTTTTTGCAAAGCTTCTTTCTGTGACATCTTATCCATTTCAATCCAGACAACATCTTTTTCTTTTCTAAACCAGGTTAACTGACGCTTTGCAAACCTTCGGGTATTTCTCTTAATAAGCTCTACAGCTTCTTCTAAAGTCAATTTGCCCGCTAGATGCTCAAGCAATTCTATATAACCCAGAGGACGCATTCTAAAGAGTGCATCTTTAAATCCTCTTTCTACAAGTACCTTTACTTCTTCCAGGAAACCCAGAGACATCATTTCTTCTACTCTTGTATTAATTCTTTGATAAAGAAGATTGCGTGGCAGGGATAGACCAATTTTAATAATTCTCCATGGCAAAACATTTTTCTGTCCCCAGAAGCTAGAAATTTTTTTGCCACTAAAATAATATACTTCCAAAGCTCTTATAATCCTTATCAAATCTAAGGGATGTATCTTATAGGAAGCCTCAGGATCAATGCTAAGTAACTCATTGTAAAGTGCAGAAATTCCGTATTTTTTAGCTTCCATATACTTTAATTTGCGAAATTCAACCTTGGGTGGCACTCTAGGAAGAGTATAACCCTGTGTTACTGCTCTTATATAAAGTCCTGTGCCTCCTACTAAAATTGGCACTTTACCAGAAGAGAAAATTTTCTCTATTACTTCATAAGCTAACTCTTGATATTGAGATAGTGTAAACTCTTCTCCTGGCAAAACAACATCAATCAAATGATGTGGAATACTATCTCTATCCTTAAGCGGAGGTTTAGCAGTACCAATATCCATAAACTTATAAAACTGACGAGAATCGGCAGAGATAATTTCTCCTCCAATACTTAAGGCGGTTTCCACCGCTAGTTGTGTTTTACCACTAGCTGTAGCTCCCATAATAACCAAAAGTTTGCGGGAGGTAGAAATAAAAAATCACCTCTATACTAACTAGCGAGAAAATAATTTATATAATTCCTTCTGAGTAAATTTTAAAAAAATGGGTCTTCCATGTGGACAGAAGTTACGATTCTCACACTTCCATAACTTTTCAAGCAATTTATGCATCTCATCAATAGTCAAAGTAACTCCTGCCTTGACTGCAACTCTACAAGATAAAGCAGCACATAGTTTTTCTTTATATCTATCACGAGTAACAGTAGCAGGGAAAGAGAAAAGTTCCTGCAAAAGAGAGGAAAACTCCTTTTGCCAATTTACTGTTCTTAATTGGCTTGGTATAGCTCTTAATATAAATTTACCACTTCCAAAAGGTTCTAAATGAAAACCAATTTCTTTAAACAACTGTAAAGAGTCTTTAACTAAAGCCTCTTCTTCTTGAGTAAGAGTTATTAATTCAGGAATTAAAAGTTGCTGTAATGGGGAAGAGGAATCCCGTTTTATAAAATACTCGTAATAAATCCTTTCCTCTGCAATATGCTGATCAACAATAATAAGCTCTTCTTCTCCTCTTTTAGCAAGAATAAAAGTTTTAGCAAACTGCCCCATCACCTCAAATTCCCTTTGTAAATCTGGAGAAAATAAAGACTTTTCTGTTGCTTCCCAATTCTTCTGCAAAGGCAAAATAGAAACTTGATTTACAGAAAGAGCCGATAATGAGTTCTTGGGAGTGGAAGAAACCCTCTTCCAGGAGAAAGGCAAAATTTCTACCTCTTTCTCCTTTCTAAGTTTATTAAATATTTCGCCAGGCGCAATGCGAAGAGAAACGCTAGTTACCTTGCTTTCCATTTTAACTATAGCCTTTTTAAGTACTTCTCTAAACAAAGTAACAAGTTGAGCCTTTTTTAGTATTTTAACTTCCTCTTTCCTAGGATGAACGTTTACATCTACATCTACTGGAGTAATATTAAAAAAAGCTATTAAAAACGGGAATTTCCTTGGAGGGAAAATACCGCTTATAACATCTTCTACTATTTTACTTAAAAGCGGGTCTTTTATCCATCGGTTGTTTACATAAAAAAAGAAATTACTTTTATTTCCACTAGCAAACTGAGGGGTAGTTATATATCCTTTAATGCTTAAATCACTGACATTAGCAGAAAAAGGTATCAAGCAATCTTTTATTTTTTCAGAAAAAATTTGAGTAATTCTATCCTCCTGTAAAGAAACAGGGTAAAGGGTAAGAGTAACTTCTCCATCTTCTTGCAACTCCCAGAAAACCTCATTACAACTTAAAGATAAACCTGTAACTACTCGTTTAATATAAAAAGCTTCTCTTGAGAAAGAAGAAAGAAACTTTCTTCTTGCAGGTAAGTTATAAAAAATATTTTCTACCCTAACTGTAGTGCCAGAAGGAGTGGAGATTTCCTCAACCTCCTTTACTTCTCCGCCCCAGATTACTATTTTAGTTCCCACATAACTTTCAGCAGTAGCTGTAATCATTGTTACCTTGGCAACAGAGGCAATACTGGAAAGAGCTTCTCCCCTGAACCCATAAGTAGAAAGATTTATTATGTCAAAAAAATCACTAATCTTACTTGTAGCATGATGCTCGAAAGCAAGTTGTGCATCTGTCTTATCCATCCCACAGCCATTATCTACAACTTCTATAAGCCTTCTTCCGCCGTCCCTTATCTTTATCTTTATCCTGGAGGCTTTTGCATCCAGTGAATTTTCAATTAGCTCTTTTACTACTGAGGCAGGTCTTTCTACCACCTCGCCTGCAGCAATCTTTTCTACTATCTGAGGGGGTAATATCTTTATCGATGGCATACTCTATTCCTACCTGTTTGTTTTGCCTCGTAAAGAGCCTGATCAGCAATTTCTATCAAATCTTTTTTAGTATCACAATCTTCAGGGAAAGAGGCTACACCTGCACTCATAGTAATTTTTATAATTTTTGTGCCACTTACAAATTCGTATTCTTCCACTGCCTGGCGAATTCGTTCTGCAATAAGCACAGCTTCTATCTTATTTGTGTTAAGACAAACAACAGTAAATTCGTCGCCTCCATAACGAGCTACTACATCATTTTCTCTCGCAACAGACTTAATAATTCCGCCTACTTGTTTAAGCAGAGCGTCTCCTTGAGGATGCCCAAAGTTATCATTTACAATCTTAAAGAAATCTATATCTAAAATAATTAAAGAAATTGGTTTTTTATTATAATAAGCATTACGGAACTCTTTACCCAGCAGGTCCTGAAAATAACCATGAGTATAAAGTCCACTCAGACTATCAGTAATAGCTAATTGTGCTGTAGTTTCATGTAATTGTGCATTCTTTATTGCAAGTGCTGCCTGATTAGCAAGTATTGAAATTAACTTGAGCTCCTCATCATCATAAAAATCCGGGATAGGGTGAGCCAAATAAATAGCTCCTATAGCTTCTCCCTGAAAAAGGCAAGGAGCAACTATTACAGAACGAATTAATTTAAGCTGTGGTATAATCTTTTCTTTTTTATATTGATGAGCATCTTTTAGCAGTATAGAACCTCTCCTTTTGATCACTTCCGCTACTACACTTTCTGCCACATCTAAACTAAAACTTTTAAAAAATCTTTCATAAATAGAATCACAAGCTGCAACTTTTATTATATCTCCTTCTTTTTGCTTTTCTCGGAGATAAATTACACAGGTATTACATTCTACAATATTACGCACCATATTAACAACCATATTGATTATCTTTGGCATAGCAAGACTTGACCCAAGCTCCTGTCCTGCTTCTACCAATGATAAAAGAGCATGTATCTGTTTAACCTCTTTTTGCAAATCTAAAATAGAGGCAGTAAATATATAAGATAAGAAAATTAAAGCAATCACACTCCAGATATTAATTAACAGGTTCTGTAGTAAAGCTGCTGAAGCAATTCCCTCCTGTAAAGCAGTAGATACCAGAATTAACCCACCTATTGCTACAGTTCCAGCCAGGCTAATCTTCATATCCCTAAAGTATTCTGCAATTTCTAAAATAGGTAATAGATATTGAAGCAAAACAGCTACTCCATTACTTATTTTTATTATAAGAAAAATTAAAATAATATCAGTAATAATAATAAAAGCGGCTTTTAATCTAGTATTTAAATAGTAAAGAGAAAAGATAGTAGCAATAATACAATAAAGAGCTATACCACCTAAAAAATAATAAAAATAATCTCTAAAACCCTGTGCAAAACCTTTATTAACAATTAAAACCAATCCCTGAATAAAAATACACCATCGCAAAATAATTAGTAACAAATTATGGCGAGAGTGTTTATAAGAAGTAGTAGTAAGATACCTAACGAAATCACTCATGCAAATCCCCTTCTTTTAAAATTTTTCCTTTTAATTCCGCCAATTTCTCTAAAGCATTTAAAGGTGTAAGTTGATTAATATCTAACTTCTTTAATTCTTCTACCAATCCATTAGAATAACCTTCTTCTCTTTTAGATGGAAAAGGTACTAATACTAACTGAGCTTTTCGCTTATACACACGAGGTGAACGGTCTTCCAGTTCTTTTAATATTTCCTCTGCTCTCTTTAAAACTACATAAGGCAATCCTGCAAGGCGAGCTACTTTTACTCCATAACTTTTATCCATAGCACCTGGCTTTAGTTTGCGATCAAAAAGTATTTTATTCCCTTCTTCATGTAAAGAAACTTTTAAATTTATAATACCCTGAAATCTACTTCCAAGCTGAGTAAGTTCGTGAAAATGGGTAGCAAAAAGTGTCCTGCTTTTTAGCACATTATATATATATTCCCCGACAGCCCAGGCAATACTTAGCCCATCGAAGGTGCTTGTGCCACGTCCAATTTCATCCAAAAGGACTAAACTCCTTTCCGAAGCATTATTCACAATATTAGCTACTTCACTCATTTCAGTAAGAAAAGTGCTCTGCCCCAAAAGCAAATCATCAAAAGCTCCTACCCTTGTAAACACTCTATCTACAAGCCCTATATAAGCCTCTCTCGCTGGAATGAAGCTTCCCATTTGAGCCATAATTATCATCAAACCTACCTGTCTTAAATAAGTAGATTTACCTGCCATATTAGGTCCGGTAATAATATAAAATCTTTTTTGCCTAGTTATCTCTGTATCATTGGGTACAAACACTCCTTCTCCAAGAATCTTCTCCACTACTGGATGCCGCCCATCCTTTATAATAATTTCTAAACCTTGATGTACCTTAGGTTTGACATAATCATAAAGAACTGCTACTTCAGCTAATGTAGAATAAACATCTATCTGTGCTACAATTTTTGCTGTAGCTAAAAGTTGCCCTCCATATTGAGCCACTTTATCCCTAACTTCACAAAACAGAGCATATTCTAAATCTCTTAACTTCTCCTGTGCAGTTAAAACTCTTTCTTCATAGCGCTTTAACTCTTCTGTAATAAATCTCTCTGTACTAACTAATGTTTGTTTGCGTATATAATCAGGAGGAACTAGATGTAAATTTGCCTTTGTAACTTCAATAAAATATCCAAAAAGCTTGTTATATTTAATTTTTAGCGACTTAATCCCAGTTCTTTCCCGCTCTCTTCTTTCTAATTCTATTAGCCAGCTTGTCCCTTTTTCTTTTATATCTCTTAATTCATCCACTTCAGAACTATAACCTTTTCTTATAATACCTCCTTCACGTAGAGAAAACGGAGGCTCATCTAAAATAGCCGAATTGATTAACTTACAAATAGGAGAGGTATCTTGAATTCCTATAGCCATTTCACTTAATTTTGGATTATTAAAAAGAAGCTGTTTTATTTCTGGCAAAATTTCCAGTGTTGCTGATAGAGAAATTAATTCTCTTGCATTTATAGTTTTAAATGTAACCTTCATAATCAATCGCTCTATATCTTTAACAAGAGAGAGCTTCTCTCTAAGATTACTTCTAAGGGAAGTATCTTCTTTAAATACTTCTATAATGTTCTGTCTTTTCTCTATTTCATCTAAATTAAGTAAAGGCTTAAGTATCCACTGTCGTAATAGCCTGGCACCCAGAGCCGTTTTTGTTTTATCCAGCACCTCAAGCAATGTGCCTTTTTTAGTTCCATCCCTTAAATTCTTTACTAATTCTAAATTTTTTTGTGTTGATTCATCAATAAACATAAATTCAGAATTAAAATAAGTAGAAAGAGGGCGAAGTTTAACATCAGAAATTTTTTGGGTTTCTTTAACATACCTAAGCAATACCCCGGCAGATATAATAGAGGGTGGTAGGTTTTGACATCCAAAGCCTTTTAAAGTATTAGTTTGAAAATGGTCTAATAATAACTGGTAGTTATCTTCTAAATTAAAGTATTCTTCTCCAAGAAAAGTAAGATTAAAAGAGTGTTGCAAAAAAAAGTCCTTTAACTTATGTTCTATACTATTTTCCTTTAAGAGGATTTCTGAGGGAGAAATTCTCATTATCTCATTCTGTAAAACATCCTCTTTCTCTGCACTAAAAGTTGTAGTAAAGAAATCTCCTGTAGAAATGTCTGCATAAGCTACACCCCATTGAGAGCGAAAATAACTTAAAGCTAAAATAAAATTGTTCTGGTCCTGTAGCAAAAACTCCTCTCCCACAAGGGTGCCTGGTGTAACAACTTTTATTATTTCCCTTTTTACAAGTCCTTTAGCTAATTTAGGGTCTTCTACCTGTTCACAAATTGCTACCTTTTTACCTGCATTAAGCAATTTAGCTAAATAAGGCTCCACAGCATGGTAAGGCACACCTGCCATAGGATAACGCACTTCAGGGCTTGCTTGACGAGAAGTAAGAGTAATACCCAGAATTCGGGAAGATATAACAGCATCTTCTCCATAAGTTTCGTAAAAATCCCCTACTCTAAAAAATAATATACAATCAGGACATTGTTTTTTAATTTGTTCAAACTGACAAAACATTGGAGTAAGTTTATTCATCTCCAGCAGTTCCACTAGCTAAAAATTTTCTTACAAGCTTAATTAGCTCAACAGGATTAAAAGGCTTAGTTAAATATGCTACTACTCCCAGATCATAAGCATATCTTTTTTCTTCCAATTTACTTATTGCAGTAAGTATAATTACTGGAATATCTGTGCAACCTGGTAAATCTCTCATTTGAAAGTAAAAAGAGAATCCATCTACCTCTGGCATCATTAAGTCTAATATAATTAACTTAGGAATATCTTTTTTAAGAAGTCTTTCCAAAGCTTCACCAGCATTATTAGCCACACCCACTTCATAGCCTTCATAGGATAAAATATTCTTTAATACTCTAGCTACATAAAAATCATCTTCTACAACTAAAATATCCATTTTACTCCCCTTTAAATTTTTTTGGCAATGTAAAAGAAAATACTGTCCCTTCTTTAAACTTAGACTCTACCTTAATATCCCCTTTGTGAACTTCTATAATATTTTTTACAATGAATAAACCTAACCCTGTTCCTCCAATACCCATCTCTTTATGAGAAGAAACGCGATAAAACTTATTAAATATATTTGGTAGTTCTCCTTGAGGTATACCTAAACCACTATCCTTTATATACACTTTCACTTTCTCTTCATTTACAGGGCTACCACCAATTTCTATCTCTCCACCTGAAGGTGAATATTTAATAGCATTAAAAATCAGATTACTCAAAAGCTGTTCTATTAAACCTGCATCAGCTATTATAGGAGGAAAATCAGAAGAAAAATTTAAAATAAACTTATATTTTCTATAAGTATAACGATAGGGGGCGATTAATTTATCTACCAATTCAGGGATGTTGATAGAAGAAGGCACTAGTTCTACCATATCTGCCTCAAATCTTGTTAAATCTAAAACGTTATTGATAAGTCTTATTAATCTTTCTAGCTCCTCCCTCATTATTTGAAGAACCTCTACTTTCTTATCTAAAGAAAGTTTTCTCTCATGATAAAGCAGAATATCTATATAACCTTTTAAAGTAGTAAGAGGAGACCGGAGGTCATGAGAAACAGTTGAAATAAAATCATTTCTTAATTCTTCCATCTTTTTACGCTGTGTAATATCTCTAATTACTATTATTCCACCCTTAAAGGCACGATAGCTCTCTTCCACTGGATTGTAACTTAATTCAAAAAATCTTTTACTGTTTCCTTCTATAACTTCTTTTTCCCAATGAGAAGTATCTCTACCAAGAGGAAAAGCAGGGAGTAGCCAGGGGAAAAGTTCTTCAATATTCTTTCCAATCACTTCCTCCTGTGATATATTTAAAATTCTCTCAGAAGCTTTATTAAAAGAAATAATAGTATGGTCATCTAAAATGCATATTACACCTTCTCTTAAATTTTGCAATATTGCAGAAATTTTTTCTCTTTCATAAACTGCTTGAGAATAAAGCACTACATTTTCCAGTAAAACCTCTAAAGCCTTAACGAGTAAAAAAAGCTTTTCCTTATCTTCCTTTTGTATTTCTTTAGCACCTATTAAAAGAAATAATTTCTCTTTTAAATTGGACTGTATCGGACAGATAAATATTTTACCAATCCCTTTAGGGAAAGGAGGGAGAATAAGCTCTTTTACATAAAAAAATCTGGGAATATTTAAGTTATAGAGTTTATGAGTAATCTCTGGAACAAAATTAACTTCTTCTCCAGTAATCTTTGAAAATAAAAAGGTGTTCTCTTTAAGACGAACTACTCCACCTAATCTAACTTTAAAGAAGGGAAGCACCATAGATAATAAAATTTTTAATCTTTCCTCTACTTCTAAACCTAGCAAAGAATGGGTAATAGCACTATTTAACTGCCTTAGATAAGAGATTGTAGCAGTTAACTTTTCCTGTCTATTTTGTAATTCTTCTAGATATTCTTTCTCTTTCTCTCTTAACGAAACATTTTCAATAATTAAAGCTGTTCGTCCTGCAATAACTTCCAGTGCTTTTATCTCATCTTCAGTAAAGGTATGATAACGAGTTATAGTCCCTATATTTAAAGTGCCTATTTTTTTATCTTTGACTATAAGAGGAAAAGCAGCTAATGATTTAACCTCAACCTGTCCAGGTGGAGAAGGGACAAATATCTCATCTTTACTTGTATCATTAACAATACAAGCTTTACCCGATGCTAAAGCAAAACCAGCTACACCTTCTCCCCATCCTAATTCTTTAACTCCAAAAGGCAAACTATCTGGCCCTATGGATTTCTTTAATTCAAGCTTTTTTTTCTTTTCATCCCAGAGCATAATTCCTATTCTTTCTGCTCCCATAATTCTTTGAACTGTCAGTAAAGTATGTTCAAGTGCATAATCTAAATTTGTAACATTAGCAAATCCTGATGAAAGCTCATAAAGAGAAAGTAAAAGTTCTCTCGTCTTATCTCTTACTATCTTGTGAAAGCCCCTTGTAGCTTCCTTCAAGCCTTTAATAAACCAGTTAAATTCAAATTTAGAATAAGCAAAAGAAACCCAATTGTCTATTAGTTCTTCATAGCTTATAATAGCAGGTTTCTGTTTACTTAAATAAATCCCCCATTTATAAGCATTAGCTAAAAAGTCTTGCTCATTTCTCTGTAAATAACTTTTTTGCAAGGCTTCTAATAAATCATCTTCTAACTTCATCTTTACTTTCTTCAATCACCTCTCCTTTAACACCCCAGAGGTATCCTTCTTTAATTTTAACCTTAACTATTTTCCCAATATATTCATCTGCACCTACTCCAGCAACAAGCCTATTACAACCTGTGCGGCCAGAAAGTAAAAGAGAGTTCTTTTTTGTAAAGCCCGTAAATAATACTTCTCTTTCTTCACCTATCAAAGCTTTGTTCTTTTTTTCAGTAATTTCATTCTGCTCTTTTATTAACTGCCATAACCTTTCCTTTTTTATCTTTTGTGGAATTTGGCCTGAAAAATTTGCTGCTTTAGTGCCAGGAAGTGGCGAGTAGGCAAACATAAAAGCCTGATCAAACTGAACTCTCCTCACTATTTCTAACGTATAATAAAAATCTTCATCAGTCTCCTGTGGGAAACCAACAATTAAATCTGTGGTAATCGCTCCCCTGGGGTATTTTCTTCTAATTTCTTCTACTAATTTCAAGTAATGTTCTACAGTATAGCCTCTATTCATTAAAGTGAGAATTTTATTGGAACCAGATTGCAAAGGCAGATGAAAGTGCTCACATACTTTCTTTAAATTAGCTATAGCAGAAATATCCTCAGAAGAGAAATCACGAGGATGTGAAGTTGTAAAACGAATTCGCTCTATACCTTCTATTTCATTGAGCTCCGTTAAAAGTTCTACAAATGAAGAGGGAGGAGTAAGATTATGCCCGTAACTATTAACATTCTGCCCTAATAAAGTTATCTCTTTATAACCTTTATTTGCTAATTCTTTTACTTCTTTTATAATATCTTGTAGGGGTCGGCTCTTTTCTCTTCCACGAACATAGGGAACTATGCAAAAAGAGCAAAAGTTATTACAGCCATAAGTAATAGTAATATAAGCAGAATAAGGATTCTTTCTTCTAGGATTTATTTTACACTCTTTATGTCGAAAGCTTGTCAACAAAAGAGGACTATTATTAGTAGAAGAGGTAAATACTTTCTTAATATCTCCAATTTGTAATGTCCCTACAATTGCATCCAGGAAAGGAAATTTTTTATAGAGATGAGCTCTTTCTTTTTGTGCTAGACAACCACAAACAAGTATCTTAAGAGCAGGATTTTTCTTTTTTAGCCTTTTTAAGTCCCCAATTTTTCCATAAATTTTATCTTCTACTCCTTTTCTTACACAACAGGTATTGACTACAATCACAGAAGCATCCTCAATGTTAGAAGCTTCTCTCATTCCTAATTCCTCTTTAAGCACAGCTTCTATCAATTCTGTATCTGAAACATTCATCTGGCATCCATAGGTAATTGTAAAATATCTATCTTCACCACCCATCTTAAACATAAAAGGCGCATCTCATTGCGCCTTAAAAACAACCTCCTCCCTCTCTCTAGCTGATGTATCTAAAGCCTTCGCGGTTGACTAAATATTTATAGCTAATTAATAAACAGCAACATCAAAAGGTTTGCCTCCAGGGAATGGTATAGTAGAACCAATTACTGCCCCGGAAGTAAGATCTATAATAGAAACATTGTCAGAGCCATTATTCGCCACATAAGCATATTTACCATCCTGTGTGATGGCTATCCCTATAGGTTCTCTTCCTACAGGCATAGTATTAATTACTGAATTAGTCATAGCGTTAATTAAAGTTACTGAACTTGATGTCTTATTGCTTACCAGGACCTTATTGCCATCAGGGGTAATAGCAACTCTTACTGGTTCTATTCCAACACCTATTGTAGAAATTACCTGTTTGCTTGTTATATCAACTACAGAAACTGAAGCAGCATTATTGTTAGCCACAAAAAGTTTTCTGCCATCAGGGGTAACTGCTACTCCAAAAGGATTTGAGCCTACAGTTACAGAAGCTTCTACTGCGTAGTCCAATCCATTAATAATCACAACCTCTCCTCCTGTAGGAGTGCCTAAAGTAACAAATACTTTTTCGCCAGAATCCATAGCAGCTATCCCCCAGGGTTGTCCTAATTGCCCATCTTTAAGACGCGGGAGAGGAATGTTTTTGATAAAAGAGTTACTAAGCGTATCTATAACTCCTACTGCAGGAGTAGTGCCACTACTTAAAGCACAATATAGTCTTGTCCCTCTAGCTCCTACTGCTAAGTCACAGATTATATATTCTCCCATTGAAATAGTTGCTACTACTGCATTATTTGCTTTGGTATTAATTGCAGTAATATTGTTTGCACTGTCTGCTACATATAGCATACCCTGCGGGGTAATCTTAAGCCAGAGTGGTCTTACCTGCGGGCTCCATTCTATAAATCCTATAGCAGTTCTACTGACAGAATTTACTACCATTAAATTATTAGGTTTTTTATCTCTGTATTGTGAAGCTTTCATAGCCTCCTCATCACTAGTAGGTATACCTGTATCTTTACTTGTAATTTCTTTAAGAGGGTCCCAGCCATAAAGCACTGCTACTCTATCTGTAACACTTGGAGTAGAAGGATATTGTGTAGTAGGGTCATAAGAGCCTAAATCCTGCGGATTGGTTTCCTGCGGTTGAATAGGTGGGCCAGCATTAGCTACATAAATAATATGCACATTCCCTCCCACTGGATTTGTCTGAGTAGAAGTTGCCTGAGCCTGTTGCTTTTCTAATGTTGTAGAAGGTATAGCAGAAGTAAAGGGGTTAGAAGAAGCTGTCGATGCTCCTCCAATTGGAACCATTTTTACCTCAAAGCTTTTCGAAGTTCCTTCATGAAGAACAGCTCTTTTCTGTACTGTAGTATAGCCTTCCAGTTTAAATTCCACTATATAACTTCCAGGGTTTAAACCTGTAAAATAAAAAGCGCCAGTAGAATCGGTAGTATCCGTTTCTCCAGTCCCTATTATAGTAATAGTTACATTCTCTAGAGGGTTCCCCAATGGGTCTACAACCATCCCGGTAATACTAGCTTGTTTAAATTCTTTAGGTATAGAGAAAAAACAACCTGTCGCAACTAAAATTAGTAAGCTTAAACTCAAAAGCACCTTACTTACATTACCCATAATTTATTACACCTCCTCCTCCTTTTCTCGCCAATCCTCCCAGAAAGGGCATTCCTCCTTTCTATTAAAATCTCCTAAATCTTCTTTTACAGGTGCCATTAAATAATCTTCTCTTTGTTTAATCCCAAACTTTTCACAATTAAAAACAATATACTCACTATCTAAAATTCCTGGAAACTCAAACCCTCGCTCTAATACTTCTAAATGCTTACAAGTTACACACACCTTAAAAACATACTTCACAAAGTTATTATACACCAAATTAGAAATATTGTAAATAACTTATCTCCTGAAATTTTGCCGTAAGAAGAAAATAAGGTAAGTATTCAAAAAAATTTTTGACTTATCTTGCAAAAAGTGATAATTGCCTATCAGCTTCTCTCAGTCGCTTACTAAGAATTTTAATTAATGCTTGAGCAACTTTAGGATTCATTTTAAGGAGATAATCAAAGTCTTCTTTCTTAATTACCAGCAACTCAACTTCTGTAATAGCTTCTGCAGAAGCTGTGCGAGGCAGGTCTTCAATTACTGCCATTTCTCCAAACAACTCTCCCCGCTTAAGTATTGCAAGCTCTTCTGGTTTTCCTAATCTATTTAACTTAGTAATTCTAACTTTTCCTGATTTAATAATATAAAAAGCATTGCCAGGGTCGTTCTCTCGAAAAATAATACTACCAGGCTTAAAAGTAACATTTGTAGCTATTCCCTTTAAATGGCTAAAGCCTTCTTCATCTAGCTCATTTATCATATCTTTAAAAATTTGTTTTGTAGGGTCAAATACTTCTCCTCTAAATCTATATACTACAAATCCTTTCCCTTCTATTCTTGCTACAATATTATTTAACTCTTCTCTAGACATTGCACCACAATTAATCCAATTGCCAATTTCACTGCGATAAATAGCCATCTCAATATCTTCTTTCCCTTGCAAAAGGGTGCGAGGAGTAAAGGTTACTTTTACAGGTTCGCAAGATAAATTCCCTATAAATATAACTGTATCATCAACTTTCTCAAGAGATACCACTTCTACTTCATCCCCACTATAATCTATACTATCACTTATATCATCACTAAAAACACTCTTTAAATGTGGAGTTATACAATCTTTTGTAGAAAATATATGAGCTTTTCTTTTATCCCTGATTGCAAAAAAAGAAAACTTCTCTCCCTTATAAGGTATATTTCTCCCAGCAATCCAGTTCCATTCGGGAGGCAAGTTTATTCCGATGTTTAAGCCCTGTTCATTCATCTTTATTCCAAGTAAACCTTCCATAAAACTCTTTAATAACACTGCCAAAACAGAAGGATTAGGAATAGAAGAAAGAGCCACCGGAGCATCTCCATGGAAATACTCTACAAACTGCCCAGGAATAACAAGATTTTGAAGTGGCAAATTTATATAATTTTTCAAAATCGAATTAAACACATCCCATCCAAGCTTATTATTCCCAGTTACTACTGCTCCCCAACTTAATAAAGATGTAAATCTGGTAGAAACCTCCCCCATATTACTCCCAGCGCAAGCAGGAATATAAAATAAAGAATCTCTAGACATAGTTCTTATTCCCCAACCTGTAAGATAGTCTTCTTCACAAAGTCGCTTAATACCTCTAGTAGCAAAATCTACTGGTAACAAATCAAAAATTATAGGGAAAAGTATTTCAACTTTAATTTTGTCACTCTTAGCAAGCTTCTCTTTCAATAACAGAAACTTCTCTTTGCATTGAAAAGCAAGCTCCTTTTCCCCTATAACTTTAGATAAAATAAAAAGACAGTTCAAAGCATAGGTTACAAAGGTAAGTTCTTTTAAACCCTCTACATTATTAATAGAAGAGAACAAAGCTTCACCTGCCCTGCGTAAAAACGGGAAAATTATCTGCAAAAAAGTTCGCTCTAAAGTATGTAAATATAAATCAGTAGAAACAATTATCATCATTGCAGTACTAACGACATCTCCAGTAGTGGGCTTCTCTTTATACTTTTCTTTATGAACAGGTAATTTACTATCTACAAATCCTAATTCCTTCTGATAGCGTGCCATATTAGTTATTATCTTCCTTGAAAACGAGGGCAAAAAATAATTACATCCAAGGATAAACCAGGCTAACTCCTCCGCGTTAAGATATGTGTTTTTACTACTTATACCTGCTAATTTCGGATATGCAGCCATAGCTTTTAGTAGACCACACTTTATCCAAAGTATACTCTGATTTATAAAAGGCTGTGGAGTAACGATTTTAGAAATATCCAAAAATTCTTCATATACTCTTATTGTAGTGAAAAAAAGATTATTAAAATTATTATTTATTTCTAAAACTTTTTTAAAATTCTCTGTAGAAAAAATCTGCCAGATTGCAAATCGTCGTGATTCTCCAGATTTAAGAGAAACTCTTATCTTTGCTTCTCCAACAATTACCTTCCCTTTGTCAGTTTTTCTTTTAATATTAAACTCTGTAATTGGATTAGAACTTCCCAGTACTATCCAGCCGCTCTTCCCTATTTTCCCTCTAATAGTAGAATATTTTTTAGTAAAAGTAAGATTTAGTCCTTCTTTTTTGCCCTTATTACTAAAGTCAACTTCCCAGATAACTTCTAACTCTTTTTTAACAGGAGTATTATTAGTCACATTAATGACTTTAATAAAAGCAGGCATATCCAAAGTAGTGCTTTTAGGCACAAAAGATGTTTCTCCCACCCCAAGACCATCTGAAAGCATACATTCTTTACGAAAAAATGCAGGGTGAATAATTACCTTGCCCTTTTCTTCTTTTAAAAACTTCTCCAAATTAATCTCACGGTATTTAGTTGTCCAGCTTCCAGAAATTTCATCTCCTATATCATAACTATAAAAACTATCTAAAGAACCATTCTCTCTTAATGAACAGGAGCATTTTTCATTTCCTAAAGTTAAGCCCGTAATCATATTTTCCATCACAAGTTCATAAGCAAGGAGACGCCCTATTTTAATAGTTTTTATCTGCGTTTCCATTGTAATCTATACTTCCTCCCTGGATTTCTTTTTTAAACTTTCTATTTTATCTTCTATCACTTCTCTTTCTTCTTTAGTAACTAAAGCTATATTATCTTCACCATACTGACAAGCAAACTGCAGGTGCTCCAGTGCCTTTGAGTAATCTCCCATCTGTTCATAAATCATTCCCAATGCAATTCTAGCTTCCCACAATCTTTCATTAATCTCTAAAGCATGTGTTAAGTATTTAATTGCTTCTTCCAGTTGTCCTACTTTTGCTTTTGCTATCCCCATATAATGATTGGCATACAAATCATTAGGGTTTATTGCCAGAGCCTTTTCATATTCTTCAATAGCTTTACTGTAATCCCCAATAGTAGCATAAGCCATACCCAGATGATTGTAAGCATATACATCTTTAGGATTTAATTCTATTGCCTTTTTATAAGCTTCAATAGCAAGTGGTATTTCATTAATATAAGTATAAGCATTACCAAGGTCATAGTAGAGCAAAAAATCATAAGGATTAAGTTCTACCGCTTTTTTAAATAATTCTACTGCTTTTTTATATTCACCTACTAATTTATAAGCAAGGGCAAGGTTATAGTAAATTTTCCAATTAAAAGGAGACCACTTTTGTGCTTCTTCTAATGCCTTTATAGACTCTTTTATATTGCCTAAACAGGAATAACAGTTGCTTATTTCGTACCATAGCTCTCCATTATTAGGGGTAATGGCTATAAGACTCTGGTAAACCTTTAAAGCCTCTTCAAATTCTCCTCCTTTAAAATAAGCTTCTCCCAGATGAAAAAGGGCCATAGTACTTTCAGGATAAATCTCCAGCGCTTTATTAAAACTTTCTACAGCTTCTTTCCACTTCCCCTGTTGAGTAAGAGTAATTCCAAGATTTATATATCCTCTTGGGTCAAGAGGATTAACTTCTATGGCTTTTCTAAAATAATCAACTGCTTCCTTCAAAAATAAACTTTTCACTTTTAACACCTTCTCTATAATATTTTGATATTTAATTTTAGTGTTCGCCGTAATTATTAATTTCCCTTTTACTCTTTTCAGCAAAATTTTTTAAAAACCTTCTAGCCAGCACCAATGCAGACAGGTCGTCTATAGGGCCAGAGGGTGAGAGTAAAGAAATAGGAATTAATTTTCTTAACCCCCCTGGGGGATTAAATTTAAAATATAATCTTTTAGCTTCCCAGGTAGAAAACTTTTCTTCTATAAGAATTGTCTCCTTTATATCTTTCAACTTATAATAAACTTCATTATGTCCAGTTCCTTTCCCAACCAGAAAAACATTTATATCATACACAGAAAGTAATTGGTTTATTTTGGGAAACAACTCCTCCCTGGCAACAATATATCTTTCTTTACATTCACCACTCCAGCTAACTACTGCCAATCCAAATTTGTAAACCCCGGGGTCTATAGCTAAAATATATCCACTTCGTATCAAATTACTTAACCTCAATAGTAAATTTTAAAGGACCTAAAGTCCATATATCACCAGCAGTTACAACTTCAACAGTCGCAAATCCTCTTTTAGAGAGAATCTCATTACACTTATCAAACAACACCCCTAAAGGCAGATCTACTCCAAGCCCCCCACCTGTAGGGTTAGGAATCATACCTCTTTTTATAGCTTTCCTCCTTACATCTTCTAGCAAATTTGCTAATTCATCCAGCACCTCATCTCGTGAGATATTTGTATCAATCTCTTTACTGGTAATAACTTCATTTTTTTGAAAAACCAATTTGTTATCATAAACCTGAAATCCAGCTATTAAATCATCTCCAAGGAAATTGTTTAAACGAGAGTAAATCAATAACACTTTGCCTTGCTTACTTCCATTAAGTAATCCTACCACTCTATTAAAATCACCAGAAGGAGCTAATACTTTTCTTTCTTCAACAGCGTTATAATCCAGTTTAATATTATACTCTTTAGCAATTCGCAAATTCTCCTGTATAAGCATATTTCTTATCTGTTCAATTCCTTTAAAAATTCTCTGAGTAACTTCTTCCTCGGTTAACCCTGCTGGTATAATCATTGTAAGTAGAGGTTGCTTTGCGTTAAATACCACTGGTTGAGTGCTAGCTGTATCTTCAATAATAGCAGCTAACTCTCTTAATTTCCCTATATCCTCCTCTAAAGTCTTCTTCTCTCTCTGTAGTTTCTCTAAGCCAAGCAATGCAATTCTAGCTTCTCTTGAAGCAAGAAGCAAAACTCCTATAGTAATCAGTGTAATAGTGATGCCAGCCAGTATAGTTATAAAACGAGAAGCTCTTCTAGGCCTCATTCCCAGAATCATTACTCTTCTCTTCCCCAGATATCTCCCCATTACATCTCCCATATAAGCTATCACTGCGCTTAGAATCAACAATAAAACTATTAAAGTAATACCAAACATCTCTGTCCTAACGCTCTTTCTTATAAATTAAACTTATCCCAATGCCTAAAAAAATAATATTAGCTACCCAGCTAGCAAGCAAGGGATCAAGTTTGGCAGAATAACCTAAAGTAGTAAAAAAAATTGTAACTATATAAAAAATAAATATAATAACCAATGACACTCCTAATCCCAAAGGGGTTGAACTGCGCTGTGGTGTAACTCCAAAGGGTAATCCAATCAAACTAAATACCACACAAGAAAAAGGTAAAGCCAACCTCTGGTGATACATAACTTCTATATAACCGCTGGGCAGATTAACTCTTTTAAGTTCTTTAATATATTCTCTTACAGCTTTACTTTTCATCTCTTCTGGAAAAATTTTAATTTCTGAAATTTCTCTGGGAGTATATGGTATAGTCATTTTAAGCCGAGTGAATTTAAATTCATAATCAACTTCTCTCGCCTGATTATAATTATAAGTATTACCTTTTATTAGCTCCCAACCAGTGCCACTCCATATAGCTTTTTCTGCATAAGTTGTGCGTAAAGGGCGGTCTCCTTCAAATTCACTAACTACAACTCCTGACATAACCCCTTTATCAAAGTCGTATTTCTGAGCATAAGTAACTCTTTCTATACCTTCTTCTGTAAAATTACGGAAAACAAGATTTCTACTAGCTTCTTTTAATTTATTGTCAGAAAAAACCTGCATCAGAATCTTTCTAGCTTCAAAAGAGGCAGGAGGAACAATGTTCTCATTCAAAAGATAGGTAATTATAAAAATAATCCAGGAAACAATAAAAATTGATAGACTTATACGATAAAAGCTTATCCCTGCTGCCTTTAATGCAACCAATTCTGTATCAGAAGAAAGCCTATTGATAGCTAAAAGTGAGCCCAATAAAACAGCCATTGGAAAGGTATGGACAAATATCTGTGGCAGGCTAAATATTAAAAATCTCAATGCTAAAATCCACGAGGCTTTTTTCTCTGTAAGCATTTGAGATATTCTAAAAAGCAAACTCCCACCTATATAAAGAAAAGTAAAAGTAGCAAGGCCAAAAGTAAAAGGAAATATAAACTCTTTCAAAATATATCTATGTAAAATCTTGTATCTAATAATCATATATCTAACTTAAACCTATCCCCCAGATAAAATTTCTTTGCTATTGGATCGCTGGCTACTTCACTAGAAGTACCAGAAATAAGTATCTGCCCGTTTCTTATAATATAAGCTCTATCAGTAATAGCAAGAGTTTCCCTTACACTATGATCAGTAATTATAATACCGATGTTACGCTCTTTTAACTTCTTAATCATATCTTGAAGATCTGCCACAGCAAGCGGGTCTATTCCAGTAAACGGCTCATCCATTAAAAGAAATTTTGGTTCCACAGCAATTGCTCGTGCTAATTCTACTCTTCTCCTCTCCCCACCAGAAAGTGTATATGCAGGCACTTTACGCAATTTGGTTAACCCAAATTCATCTAATAACTTTACCAGTTTCATCTCCTTTTCCTCTTTAGAAAAATTAAAACGTTCCCATACTACAAGAATATTCTCTTCCACTCTAAGTCTACGAAAAACAGAAGGCTCCTGAGCCAGGTAAGCAATTCCTTTTCTTGCCCTTAAAAACATAGGTAATGTGGTAATATTTTCTTCGCCAAGATAAACCTCTCCCGCATTAGGTTTTACCACACCTACTATCATATAGAAAGTAGTAGTCTTACCAGCTCCATTAGGCCCCAATAATCCAACTACTTCTCCCTGTTCTACTTCTATTGATACGCCATCTACTACAGCTCTACCACTATAAATCTTTCGTAAATCTTTTGTAAATAATTTCATTTCTCTTCTAATATAAACTCTGCCTTTATATTACCTTCTACAGAATATTTTTTAAGTAACAAATCCACTTTAATCTTATCCCCAGTTAAAATCCAGTCACGGGAACGGAAAACAACATTCCCCTCACCAATCAATTCTTGTTTCTGGTTATCCCAAAAAAGTTTATCCATTTGTAGCATTTCTCCTCTTTTCCCTCGTCCCAAAATTTTACCTTTAAAAGAAATATTTTTGTTTTCAAAATCTACCTCACCATTTTTAGCTACTATTTTAAGCACAACTTCATTTTGTTTAAACATATCACAGTGCACTTCCTCTAAATAAACTTTCTTTTTATCTCCTCTAATAGATTTAGCCCTAATTTCCCATTGTTTTACTCCTTTTATAACAGAAGAAAATTTGATATCTTCAATATTAATTTGAGGGGTAGAAAAAGGAGTAGGCACAGAAGTAGGTGTAGGGAGAGGTGTAATGACTTGTTTTAAGAAAGAACAACCAATACTTTGAAAAACAATCAATAATAAACATATTAATTTAACCATGCTAGACATAAAAAAATCCAGAAACTCCAATTAGTATTTAAAAAACCTAATAAAAAATCTACCTGATTAAATAACAAAAAACCTGCTAAACCTGCTAAAAATGGCAAATCAGATTCCTTATGCAAAAGCTTAATTAACACTACACCTAAAAAATAAATAAAACTTACAGTAGCCAGTATTCCAGATTCAGCAGTAATAGTAAGAAAAATATTGTGAGGATGCCATAGTAAAAGCACATCTTTCGGTAATGTCCTCCAGTGGTGAGGTTGAATATAATTAGGATATATATCCTTAAAATTACCCATCCCAACACCGGTAAGGGGGAAATCTTTAATAAGCTCAATTACATTTTGCCACATAACTATCCTTCCAAGATCAGAAAAATAATGCACAAACAAATGACTTTTTATAATAAAGAATAATACTCCTAACATTATTATAATACATAAGCTTAAAAAGCGCCAACGAAACCATCTGGAAAAGAAAATATAAACCATAAGTGCAACCATAAAAGAAACCCAACCCGCCCTAGAAAATGTAAAATAAACAACCACTAAACTTACTATTAACCCTGAAATTTTAATATATAAATTACCAGACTTATTTATAAAAAATGGAACAGTTAAAACCAGGAAACCCGCTAGATCATTTGGAAAATAAAAAACAGAAGTTAATCTACCACGATTTACACCCACCCCATCACTATTTACTATGTGTATCCATGAGTGATAATTTCCACTTATAAGTTCAATCACTGCTAGTAATAAAACTACAATTATAGAGATATAAAAAGAGGTATAAAGATAACTTAAAGAGAAATAACGAGAAAAGCACAGTAAAAAATAACAACTTAAAACTATTAAAAACAATACTAACCATATAGATAAACTTTTAATCTGAGCAAAAGAAGCAAGACTACTTATAAGTAATACAACTAAAAAAGCAAGCAAGGAATATTTTATATGTTTATCTACTGGAACATCTCCAGGGGCACCCAAGCCAATCCATCCTGTAAGAGCTAAAAAAAATCCAATAATTGCAGGAATAGTAAATAGAGAACTAAAAAACACAAAACTTAAACAACCTACAAAAAATAACTTAGAAAAAAAATTTTTAGTTTTCAAAACATCTACCTTTAGCTATTAGACGGTTAGCAATCTCTGCAATAGTTTCTCTCTGTCCCCACAAAATGTTTGCTCTCCTGGCTATATCCTCCAAAAAAAATTTATCATTAAGAATATCCAAACACTTTTCAGCAATTATAGTAGGATAAGGTGGAAGTAAAATTAAAACTTTATCCAGCAATCTTTTTTGATGTTTAATAAAAGATTTAGTAACCTGTCTTTTTAAAGCTCTAAAACTAATAACAGGAATACCTGCCCCTGCCGCCTGTTCGTTAGCTGTTCCTGCAAGTCCTATAACCACAGAAGCTTTAGCTAAAATTAATTTAATTCCTTCTGTAAGCTTTACCTCAATATCTCCTTTCCTGAGTTTATACTTACCAAATACTTGCCAGTTGTCACTGGTTGCCACTTCCATCAGTTCTTCCAGAGAAACATTGGGAGAAAGGGAAAGGATAAATTCTACTATGGCATTTCTTTTCCATATCTCTTCCACAATTTTAAATATCATCTTCAAGTTATAAGAAAATTCTTTTCGGCTTCCTGGTAATAGACCAATACAGCGAGAGTTAGGTTCCCGTTTATAAGAAACTAAATTCAGTATAGGATTCCCCACAAAACTAGCTTTAATCTTATGCTTAAGCAAGAATTCACAAGTTTCAATGTCTCTGGTAAAAACTTCCAGTGCAAATTTCTTCATCACCCATCTTTCCAAAAATGAGTAACTATGAACTTTAACAGATTGAGCAATACCAACAAATATTAAAGGTTTCCCAGTTAATGCTCCCATAAAAAGAGGCACTCTATCTCCTATCGCTACTATAAATAAAGCACTGTGTGCTAAAATGCGAAGTGACTTGAGCTGTTTCCAGGTGGTGCTAATTAATCCGTGACTAATGTCAGAAAATAAAGCCAGTAAATTATTATTAATTATACCAAAGCTTGGCATTTTACTAAAATATCCTACAATAGGGATCCCTTTCTTTAGGTATGCTTTCCCTTCCCCAACTAGTGGAAAAGCTACTATTTCCCAATCCGAAGAAAGAGAGCTTAACTTCTCTGCAATAGCCCCTCCCACCTCATCTTCACCAAATCCATTACTCAGAAATATTACCTTTGGTCTAGAATTATCGATGCTCATTTCCCCTTTACCATGGTAATCTCTTCCCACAAATTAGATATAGCAGAAGCAATTCTTTTAATACCACCCTGTTTCCCCATTCTTTCTATACCTGCTTTAGATTTTCTCTCATACAACTGTTTATTTTCCATTAATTCAATTATATTTTTAGCCAGCTCTCCTTCTTCTACTACACATAAAGCTTCTCCTAAAAGCTGTTTTTGTCTCCTGCGATACCAATCAAGGCGTTTTTCACCAGCTGGCTTTATAGCTATAACAGGTTTACCAAGGGAAGCAGCCTGTTCATTACCTGTACCAGCCTGTCCTATTACTAGAATAGAAGAGGTAATTATCTCTCCAAATTTATTTTTATATACGGGAATCTTTCTGTGTTTTGTAGTAAAAATATAACCCAGTAAATCTTCCTTATTGACTATTTTAAAGCTTTCCCAAACGGGAAACTCAAGTGCAGAAGACCAGGCAACTGCAAAAGAAATCTTATCCTTATAGTAATCCATAACAAGGTCTATCTCTTTTAATATAACTGGCAGTTGCCTGTAAGCAAACAATCGACTACCTGGTAGTATACCTATTAATGGTAATTGGGTAAACTCTTCTACAATCTCTGGTTTTACTTCAAAAGCATCAACAATTGGATTCCCTACCCATTTTATGTTATCAGACTTAAAGGTATCTGCTGTTTCTTTATCACGCACAAATCCAATAATTGCTAAAGCAGGTATCAATTTTCTCTCCCACCACCAGTAACCACTTACCCGTGTAGACTTAGCTGTTCCTACAAATACTAGTGGCTTTTTAAAAATAAAATAACCCAATAAAAACGGCATTATATCTCCTACAGCAACTATCAGTGAAAAATTTTCTCGCTGGCTCTTTAAAAAAATTATCTGGTCATAAAGAAGTCTAAGTAATCCTGCTTTAAAATCCTTTAATAATACTCCTTTCTGATGTAAATCACCTCCACTTGGCATTGCTTTTATGGGGCCTGGCAAAAGAAACTCTTTCAAAAACTTGCCCTCTCCTACCAGAGGGAAAGCTTTAATTTCAATCTCAGGATTAATAACCTGTATTGCTTTTGCAATAAAATAAGCTATAGTATCTTCTCCATAACCATTGCTTATTAATAGAATTCCCTTCTTCATTCTCATTCACAATATTTAATTTATATGTATTAATTTTACATCTTCCAAAGTAATCTCTTTATCTATATTAAATACTATCTTACTTACAAATCTTCCTCTGGCACCAGAATGAATAATTGCTACTTTGCCCACTTTGAGTGGTGGATATAATGCAATATGAGAGTGCCCGCCAAGAATAATATCAATTTCAGGAAATTGTAAAGCCAGTCTTTTATCTGTATAGATACCTAAATGAGAAAGTAAAATCAATAAATCTACTTTAGAATATAAAGCTGGCAAAAACCTCTTTAAAGCTATAGAAGGAGCAAGAAAACGAAATTTAAACAACCTCTCCCAAAAAGACTTCTCAGGGTAAAGTGGAACAGTTAATCCAATTATCCCTATTCTTACTGTTTTTATCTCCTTTATAATAAATGGTAAAAATAGCCCTTTATCTTTAAAATCCACTAAATTTGCCGCAAGCATTGGAAAGCCACTTTCTTTTTGTCTATTTGCCATTACTCCTCTTATATAATGAAATTCTCTGTTACCTAAACTCATTGCAGAGTAACCTGCTTCTCTCATTATAACTAAAATAGGCTCATTAAAATAAAACAAAGTATTACTCCCTCGCAGTGCATCTCCCGAATCTAAAATCAAATCAACCCCGTTAAGATAAGGAGAAATTACTTCAAGTGGAGGAAACTCATTATGTAGGTCGGAAGTATGAAGAATTGTTATCTTAGGCATTATTTACAATAGAGAGTATTTTATTCGCTAGAATTTGTGAAGCATTATTTAAAGGAAATAGCCTTTTTAATCGCAGAGAAATCTTTTCTCTCCTCTCGGGATGGCATAAAAGCTCTACAGCAGGATTAGCTAGCTCTTCTGCCAGGTAGTTTACTTTAATCTCGGGTACAATTTGTTTTTTTGCTATTATATTAGGATGAGAAACAAACTTTTTCTTTTTACTTTTCCAGAATATCACTGCAGATTTAAGCAGGTTACCTAAAAGTGGTGTTCTCCCTAATACCCCAGCTAATCCTCCAATGGGTAAATCTTTAGTTATTTTTAAAGAATAAAATACAATCATAGGAACCCCCAGGGCTCCTGCTTCTGCAGTTATTGTGCCAGGAATTGTTAAAATCAAGTCCATTGCTTGTAAAACATCATATCTGGCTTCTGTAAACAATCTAACTTTTATGTTATTTGGTGTAAGTAAAAACTGCCCCTCTTTCTTATCTACATATAGCTTTGCATCCACCCATTCTGTCTTCCTTTCTAAATTAGAAACAGAAAAAACCTTAAGCAAATCCTCCACTTTTAATAATGGAGAGAGGGGGATAAAAAATTCTGCTTCTGGTTGCATAGAATTTATTTTTTCTGCTACTGCTAGAAGATATGGTAAACTATGCACAAGAATAGTTCTTCTACTACCAGGTATTAAACCTACTTTAGGGTTATCGTAAGAAACGGAGAAATACTTTAAAAATTCATAACAAGAAGTATACTTAAATTTGATAGCACTTAAAAGTAGATTACCTATCACTTCAAGTTTTTCTTTTGGAATTCCACTACTAATTAAAAGCTCCCCGGTTGCTTTGTCCGGTACCATTATATAATTAAAAAATTTAAGCCAGTATGAACTCTTTGTCGCATAACCAATTAGTGGCAAACGCACCTTCTTTGCTACCAGAAGTGGATGCCAGTAATCTCCTCCCAGGAATACTACTACCCCTCCTTTACTATAAAATCTTCTTGTAGAGAAAAGGAATGGGAAAAACTCTCTTGCGGGTATTACAAGGTCAAATAAATCCCTGTTCTGAGCAACTCTTTCTTCATCTCCACTAGCAAATGGACAAGGCACAAGTAGTAAAACAACTCTTATCTGCCTGGAAAAAGATTTAATTTGCTCCACTATAGAATGAACCCAAGTATATATCTCCCCCGGGCTATTACTGATTATCCATACCACTGGTTCTCCTTCTAAGTAATTGGTAGACAGTGGAAGCAATCTTTCTGCTTACTCCTTTCTTGCCAATACTGTTTGCAATCTCTAAAAGGTTTTTTTTCATTTCTTCCTGCCAGCTATGTGTTTCCCATAATTTAATCATAAAATTAGCAATATTAGTGGGATTAGCTTGTGATTGAAGTAATTCAGGAACTACCTCTCTTTGAGCAATTAAATTAGGTAATCCACAATAAATAGGAAGTTCTTTTACTAGATGTGCCAACCACCAGGAAAACGAAGAAAGGCGATATATGATAAGCATTGGGCAAGCAAACAAAGTAGCCTCAAGGGTAATTGTCCCTGAAGTCACTAAAAGAAAATTAGCCTTGCTCATTATTTGATAAGGATTTTTAACTATCACTATAGGTAATTTATTTTTATTTAATTTAGCTTTTAGCTGTGAATAAAGAGCAGGGCGAGCTAATGATAGAAGGAAAAAACTATTTGGAAACTGCCTATAAAAGATATTACAAGCTTTTAACATTACA
>Ga0123519_10000861_pt1 | contig 53317 bp, 62 predicted proteins | sample YelNatPaOPRAMG02_FD_87396 | JGI IMG/M metagenome (GOLD analysis project Ga0123519, IMG submission 87396) | Hot spring microbial communities from Yellowstone National Park - Yellowstone National Park OP-RAMG-02 (version 2) | ecosystem: Environmental > Aquatic > Thermal springs > Hot (42-90C) ...
ATATTCTCTAATTTTAGAATAATACAAAGATTTAATTCGCATCAAATTAACAAAACCACCTTCTCCTTCAATTTTGGCTCCAATAAATAAATCCTCTAATGCTTTATAAAATTTTTGCTCTTTGGTCATAATTTCATTTTATCACATTCTCCTCGTAAAATTCTGCCATTTTTTCATTTTCCCATAAAAAATTGGCTTTTTCAAGCCTCAAAAGCAAAATCTACCTAGGGTCTGACTTAGGAGAATCTTAATTGCGAGTGAAAAACGGGTATTTATTCAAATATTTTACATCCTATTTAAAAAGCCTCCGAGAGAGGCTTTTTAAATTTGCGGGTCTACCTGCCAACTTGCTAAAACCCTATTTTGTCGGGAGGCAAGTTATGTTAGCGTATCCGGGTTTTACGAAGGCAGCTTAACATCACTGACACAGATAATTTTTTGTATCCTTGCTCTTTTCATGTATATCATTATTATCGTAAATTTTAACAATATAAGTATAGCTGTTTTTAAAACCATACTTAAGAGGGCAATCATCACCGCCTGTGTCTACTGTCCAGATTGTTGTCTCTGGTTGTCCTGCCTTCCGACGACAAGTATTACCAACAGTGACAAGGGCACCAGGATAATGCGTCCATGCCCCGCAATCAACCTTATCATCTGACCAAACAAGAATAGGCAATTCAAGTCGAGCACCAACAGGTCCGGTTGCTGTACCACTGACTACCGCTCGAAGACAATCAATTGGATATCCAGAGCCACCTGTTTTAACAGACCATTTGCAAGTCGTTGAAGCAATTTTAACATCAAATATCGCCGGTGTTACTTGAGAAGTTGTTGTTTTTGGCTTTGTAGTGGTGCTTGGAGTTGCTTTTGTAATGGTAGGTATTGGTTTTTCAGTGGTTGTCGCTACTTCTGTAGTGGTAGTTATGAGCTCTTTGGTAGTTGTTGTTGGTATTGCTGTTGTAGTAGTTTCAAAAGCTACTTTTTGAGAACGATTATGTAAAAAGATATATCCGCCGCCAGCAGCTATTATTAGAGCTAAAATTACGATAATGATATTAGGAGCCCGAGTTTTAAATTGATTATACATAATTTTTATTTAGTTATTATGTACCGACCTTTATTAAACTATAACCCCACATTAAAATAATTCAAAAAGTCTCAGAGAGACAAAGAAAGATTTTAAGTCGGCGCGCTTTAAGCAGACGATTTTAGAATTTTTAGGGAGTGAAAGTTGGTATTTTTTGAGGCTCTGCCGGAAGAATGAATTCTTCTTGGGGTGGAGGATTGAGGTTTAGTGAAGTAGCGGTCAAGAGAAATTCCCCAGCTTCTGTTTTTGTGCGCGATTCGAGGAGGATGTTTGTTTCTTTGTCAAGACAGATAGTGCTAACAGAGATAGTGTAACAATTGGCAACTCTGTTAGCGATGTTTTTTGTGCCAATAAAAACTGGTTTTTCTTTTGAATATGCCGTTGGGTCAGAACTCGGTTTGTAGGTCGGCTCAGAAATTGCCATACAAGACCACTGGCCAAATATTTTTGTGCAAGAATAATAGTTTTCTCCGAGAATGTAAATGCTGGTTAAAACCTGCTTAGTTTCTATTTCCATTTTTTTGGAATCGCCGCTGACCGATTCCTTCCAATTGCCTTGCCCCGTAGGAGATATCATATTGTAATTTACGCTGTATGCTGATGGTACTTTGCCAATTGTTGGTTGGGTTGTAATTGTGGGACCGGTTGTGATTGTGGAACCAATTTTTGGAATTTTTATTTTGCCAAGCGAGGAAAAAACTCCAATTACTATTACGATAGCAGCCAATATAAGGGCGGATATCTGAATTTTCTTTGTCAGCCCTTTAACCCATTTTTGATGTTCAGCTATAACCAATTTTTCATTTTCAGTTAATTGCGTTTCCTTAGGTGCTTCTTTTGGTTTTTTTCTTTTTAAAATTGAGGCGAAAATACCTCCAGCTATTAAGACGATTAGAAATATTAAACCGAGGTAGGTCATCTTTTTCAATTTTTCCTTTTCAGGAGAGACTGTTTGTTTCCCTTCGCTGGGCACTGACTCTTTTCCTGTTTCAACAGCGCTTACCAAATTATTCCATTTATCTTTTTTCAATTCTGATTTTTCTGTTTTCCCATTCGAATCCACAGTCATTGTTTCTCCAGCATTCAATGCAAATGTTTCGCCTTTTGTATTCTGTACCTCTAATGTTCCTTCATTTAGGTAAATTGTTGTGATATTTGTTGCCGGATCATGCTCAATAACGAAATCAGTGCCTCTGGTAGCCGCCACGGCTGTGGGTGTGCGAACTTCATATTTACCCTTAAATTTCTTTAACCATATTCTTATTTTGCCAACTAATAACTCAATCTTTTTCTCTATCGTTTCTAAATTTTTTTCTGAAACCTCCTCAGGGGGTGGCGGCGGTTTGGCTTTAAGACTGATGAATTTAAAAGTAGTGTCTTTATCGATCTGGACAACGCCATCTAAAGATTCTAATTTTACTGCGCCATCCTTTCCTGTCCGAATAACATCCCCTGGTCTGAGTGTGAGACCAGAGGTAATTTCAGAGATTTTCTCGTCCCTGACGAGGTCCACTTTCCCTTTAATGAATTTAACAGTGCCGCTGATTAAAGAAACTGCTTTTTCTTCTTGTTCTCTGACTTGCTGTTCTTTTTGTAATTTTTCTTCTTTGGCTGCTTTTTGTTGTTCTAAAAGTTTTTGCTCTTCTAATTTCTTTTGTTTTTCTAATTTCTTCTGTTTTATCTGTTGTTCTTCAGCCTTTTTACATACTTTATACTCTTTCTCTGCTTCCCAATATTTGCTAAAACAGTTATTTTGACAGGCGGTGCGGCCTTCTGGTAATTTATTACAAGCGTCGTTGCACGGACCAACAATAGTAGACCAATCCGGTTCTATACAAGTTGCATAACTAACGTTTGCAAAAAAAATAAAAAAGAGTCCTGATATCAATGATAGGGTGATAATAATAAAACCCAGTGGTATTTTAAAAAAACTTTGCTTTGGTTTTATTGTCTTTGTCATATCCTATTTTAGAAGCTTCTATTTTTTGAAATGATAATGCAATCTAAGATATTAATTCCTTTGATTTTTCCGGCTTCTATTATTTTTTATTTTTTCTTTTGGATTCGGTGTTCGCGCCAGAGTTTTGCTGCCTCAGGGCAAGCTTTATCTAATTCCAAAAGAATCTTGGCTTCAATTTCCGCGGTAAAAATTTCTTTCTTTTGTTTGGCAAAATCTAAAACCTTCTTTGTTATTTTCTCAACTAATTCGTTTTTCTTTTCTTGAGAAAGCTCCGTTCTTTCAATAGAAGAAATCAAAGCTTTTTTGATATTATTCAAATTAAATTCTTCTCTTTCACCGCCTTTTTTGATAACTTTAATCATATTTTTGTTTTTTGATAGTCAATTTTCGCCTCAAAAATTATTTGTTTTACTAATTCCGGATCTTCAATTTGATCTAAAACAAGCTCTCCTTTTTCCGCCGCCGTTTCAATGGTTAAATCACCAAAGTGAAAAAGAGATGGTAAAAGTCCATTAATTTTTACTGTCATATCTTGAATTTTATCCAGCTCAACGCTCGCATCATAAACATTAAACAACTTGATTAATTTTATTTCAATTATTCTTTGATCAGTGATTACCCAGTAATTAAAATAATATTTAGTGATTTCAAGAAAAATTAAAGACCAAAAAATTGACAGGGTTAAAGAAAAAAGAAAAGCAAAAATGAAATTTAGTTTAAAGGTTAAAATTTCGGGAAATTTTTCTATTAAAAAGTGAGGCCAAGAAACTTTATAAAAAAATAAAAATAAGACAAAAATAAAAAAGAAAAATGAAACAGCAATAAAAGGTGAAAGCCGAAGAAATAAAATCACGCGGTGGCGTCTTTTTAAAATATGAATTCTTTCTTGCGGTTCTAAAGCAATCATTTTTTTAAATTAAAACAAAAAAAATAAGACTTAATAAAAGAAAGAAAAATTGACCAAAAAATAAAGATAATAGAATTTTTTTCTCTTTAAATAAAATTAAAGATTTAAATCTCTTAAAGTGATAGAAAATAATGCCGGAAAGACTGGCGCTGAAAATAAAAACAATCAAAAACAAAATGAAAAAAAATGTTTTACCCATAAAGTTTAATTTATTTTAGCACTTTTAATTTAAAAAAAGAAGAAGCGTTATTTAATAATTTCTACCACTTTATTAACGGGGAGAGGCGAGGTTTTTGTAACGATTTCTTTTGAGTTAGTTATTGAAGGTAAAAAATCTTTTCCCACTATTTTATCATCATCTAACCAATAAATATCTAAATCCAAAAAAGTGTTTTTGTTCCAAAAATATCTTATTTCTTTATCCGGAAAAATAAAAATCATTCCGTTAAAGCTTAATGGCTTTAAAACATTCATCAGTCCTTTTTGCCACTCTTTTAAATTTCTGGCTTCTTTTAATAGATAAGTTCTTCCTTCTAATTCAAAAGAAATGAGTTTTTCATTAATTCTTTTAACGGCGAAGTAATTGAAAACAAACAAAGAAAAAATAGCTAAAATTAAAATAGTTAAAATTAAAACCGGAATAAAGATTTTTGACATAAATTAAAATAAAAAAGAGATTAGTCGGAGTGCCGGGAGTTGCACCCGGGCTACTACCACCCCAAGGTAGCGTCCTACTGTTAGACTACACTCCGAAAAAAAATTAAACCTTGACGTTCTTTCTGGTCAAAATTTTTAAACACTTATGGCAGACAAGCATTCTTTTGCCTTTAACTTTCACCCATTGAAGATTTGGATATCTTCGGCTAAAAGAAGTGGGATTATATTTGCCGCGAAGTTTTTTTCGCTTTCCCCTTATAATAGAAGCTTTGCCACAATATTCACAAACTTTCATTATTTTATTTTTTAAAAATTTTAACCGACATCAATTTCTTTATAGCTTGAGTCGGTGAAATTAAATTCAATAAAATGGCTGTCGTTTTCATCACCGACCTGAAGAATGATTTTTTCTTGATCAAAAGAAACTGGCAGATTAAAGATAATTAAACCTTCGTTAACACCAAAGAAAGGCAAAGAACCAAATTCGCCTTTTGTTTCTTGAGGCGTTATTGTTTCACCGCTTTCTAAATCCAAAATATGGAAAAGGTCAGAAATTTCGTAATTAAGCGGTTCTTCTTTTTCGTTTGTTATCTGAATTTGAAAATCAACTTCGTTTTTTACTTTTGTCGCTTTGGAAATATTTACGGTTAAAGGAAACGACTTAAAAGAAAGAGATAAAGAGAGAAAAGGGGAGAGAAAAATTTCTTTTTTATTTTCATTGTTTTCGGTGGCTGAACTTGTTTCTGTTGAAGTCGGCGCCGGCGGAGTTTTGACAATAACAATTGATTCCGGCGGCGAATTATCTTCTTTTATGGTTTGAGATATTTGAGTTTTTTGCATTGATGCCAACTGATTTTTTAAGCTATTGATTTTTAAAAAAAGGAAAAGAAAAGCGACACCGATTAAAAGAAAAAGGGGCACCAAAAAATAAATGAATTGATAAAAATTTTTCTTTTTCATTTTTCTTTATTATAGCAAATTAAAATAAAAAAACAAGTTTTGAAATTTTTTTCAGCCAAAATGCTATTGAAACTTGCTCAAAAAAAATGACATAATATAATAAAAAAATGAATAGCGTTGTTCTTATTTTTCAATTAATTGTTCTGCTATTTTCTGTTGTTATCCATGAAGTTTCTCATGGTTTGATGGCTTTAAAACTTGGCGACCCGACCGCTAAAAACGCTTCTCGACTCACTCTTAATCCTTTAAAACACTTAGACCTTTTCGGCTCCATTATTTTGCCGTTTCTTCTTTATTTTTCTTCCCATGGCAGTTTTGTTGTTGGTTGGGCAAAACCGGTTCCTTATAATCCTTATCTTTTAAAAAATCCAAAAAAAGCAGCGGGTCTTATTGCTTTGGCTGGACCATTAAGCAATTTTTTAATCGCTTTAGTTTTTGCTTTGGGTTTTCGTTTAATTTCTCCCATTCCTTATTTAAATTCTTTTTCTCTTCCTTTTGCTTTAATTGTTTATCTTAATGTCACTTTAATGATTTTTAATTTAGTCCCTCTTCCGCCCTTGGACGGCTCAAAAATTCTTTTTGCTCTTCTGCCTTCCCGCGCTTATCCTCTTGAACTTTTTTTAGAAACCTATGGCATTTTTTTAATCATTATTTTTATCTTCTTCGGCTTTTCTCTAATCTCTCCTTTGATTTCAGAAACAGTGCACCTTCTTTTAGGCGTTTTTATTTGACAAATTTAAAAAGTTGAATTAATTTTAATTACTGTTTATGCCTACCATTAACCAACTAATAAAAAAAGGACGGAAAAAATTTTTGAAAAAATCAAAAACACCGGCGTTGAGTTTTTATTTTAATTACCAAAAAAATCAACCCGTCTATTCATCTTCGCCTTTTAAAAGAGGCGTTTGTTTAAAAGTTTTTACCACCACGCCGAAAAAACCAAATTCAGCTTTAAGAAAAGTGGCGCGGGTGCGACTGACGAACGGTCAGGAAATTACGGCTTACATCCCGGGCGAGGGTCATAATTTGCAAGAACATTCAGTGGTGTTAGTGCGCGGCGGCAGAGTAAAAGACCTGCCAGGCGTTCGCTATCATATTGTCAGAGGAGTTTTGGATGCGAGCGGAGTTGAAAGAAAACAGCAACGTTCCAAATATGGCGCCAAAAAATCAAAAGAATAAAAATGCGTAAAAAAAATTATTACAAAAAAAGAGAGATTGAACCGGATTATCAATATGGCCGAGTGGATATCGCTCGCTTTATTAACTATTTAATGAAAGAAGGCAAAAAAACGGTTGCCGAAAAAATTCTTTCAAAAACTTTTGAAATCATTAAAAATCAAACCAAAACCGAACCGTTAAAAGTTTTTGAAAAAGCGATTGAAAACGCTTCGCCTTTGGAAGAAGTTGTCTCAAGAAGAATCGGCGGCGCCAATTATCAAATCCCTTGCGAAGTCAAACCAGCCAGAAGATTTTTCTTAGCCAGCCATTGGATTATTGAAGCGAGCCGGAGCAAGAAAGGAAAACCAATGGCGGAAAAATTAGCGGAAGAAATTATCGCCGCTTCAAAAAATGAAGGAGCGGCAGTCAAAAAAAAGCAGGATACCCACCGAATGGCTGAAGCCAATCGCGCTTTTGCGAGTTTTCTAAAAAGAAGTTAAAATGGCTACCCAAAGAGCTTATCCTTTAGAAAAGGTTAGAGATATTGGCATTATCGCTCATATTGACGCCGGAAAAACAACAACGACGGAGCGGATTCTTTTTTATACCGGCATTTCTCATAAAATCGGCGAGGTTCATGAAGGCGAGGCGATTATGGATTGGATGGAACAAGAAAAAGAAAGGGGGATTACCATTACCGCCGCGGCGACTACTTGTTTTTGGACGCCTATTTATCATCGTCTTGATTTTAAAGAATCAGAAAGCGAACTGAAGAAAAAATATGAACACCGCATAAATATTATTGATACCCCCGGACACATTGATTTTACCGTTGAAGTCAAAAGATCATTAAGAGTTTTAGATGGCGCGGTTATTGTTTTTGATGGCGTCGCTGGCGTTGAACCCCAATCAGAAACTAATTGGCACTATGCGGATGAATACAATGTGCCGCGCCTTTGTTTTATTAACAAATTAGATCGTTTAGGAGCCAGTTTTGAAAAAAGCTTAGAGTCTATTAGAGAAAGGCTGACTAATAATATTGCTGTTTTACAATGGCCCATTGGTGAAGAAGATAATTTTTATGGTTTAATTGATTTGCTGCTTCAAAAAGCCTTTAAATTTGAAGGCGAATACGGTGAAAGAGTTGTCTCTTTTGAAATCCCAGAAGAGTTAAAAGAATTGGCTCAAAAAAAACGCCATGAATTAATAGAAAAAGTGGCAGAAACTGATGATGAACTTCTTTCTAAATATTTAGAAAACAAAGAGATTTCCATTGCCGAAATTAAAGCGAGCCTTCGAAAAGCCACTATTTCAAACAAATTAGTGCCAGTATTGGGAGGAGCGGCTTTAAGAAATAAAGGCGTGCAACTGCTTTTGGATGCGGTTGTTGATTATCTGCCATCGCCTATGGATTTGCCGCCAGTCAAAGGCATTAATCCTTTAACCAATCAAGAAGAAGAACGGTTCCCTAAAGATGAAGAACCATTGTGCGCTCTGGCTTTTAAAATTGCTTCTGATCCTTATGTTGGTACTCTTACTTATTTCCGCGTTTATTCCGGGGTGATGAAAAGGGGCAGTTATATTTTAAATGCTTCAAAAAATAGTCAAGAAAGAATCGGCAGAATTGTTCGAATGCATGCCAATCACCGCGAAGAAGTTGAAGAAATTTTTGCTGGCGAATTGGGCGCTATTGTTGGTTTAAAAAACACCACCACCGGCGATACCTTAACTGATCTAAACCATCCTTTGGTTTTAGAAAGCATTCGTTTCCCCGAACCAGTTATCTCCGTAAGAATTGAACCAAAAACAAAAGCTGACCAAGAACAAATGAGTTTAGCTCTTCATCGTTTAACTGCCGAAGACCCAACTTTTAAAGCAACTACTGATCAAGAAACCGGTGAAACAATTATTTCGGGAATGGGCGAGCTCCATTTAGAAATTATTGTTGACCGAATGAAAAGGGAATTTGGCGTCGAAGCCAATATTGGCCGACCAGAGGTGGCTTATAAAGAAACGATTAAAGCAAAAAGCGAAGCGGAAGGTAAATATATTCGGCAATCAGGCGGCCGCGGTCAATATGGTCATGTTTTTTTAAGATTAGAACCATTGCCTCGCGGCAAAGGTTTTGAATATATAAACGCGATTAAAGGCGGAATTATTCCTCAAGAATTTATTCCGGCGGTTTTAAAAGGAGTAAAAGAGGCACTGGAAAAAGGCGTACTTGCTGGTTATCCAATGACGGACTTGGCTGTTACTCTTTATGACGGTTCTTTTCATGAAGTTGATTCTTCAGAGTTTGCTTTTAAAATCGCTGGCGCCATTGCTTTCAAAGAAGCGGCAAAAAAAGCCAAACCGGTTTTATTAGAACCAATAATGAAAATTCAGGTTATTACGCCTCCTGATTTTTTGGGCGATGTCACCGCTGATTTAAGTTCCCGAAGAAGCCAAATAAAAACTTTAAGCGACCGCGCCAATGTAAAAGTTATTGACGCTTTGGTGCCTTTAAAAGAAATGTTTGGCTATATTACTACCTTGCGTTCTTTAACCCAAGGCCGAGGCAGTTTTAATATGGAATTCTCTCATTATGAAGAAGTACCCAATAACATTGCCCAAGAAATTATTGAAGGAAAGAAAAAATAGAGCGCCTCAGCGGTGTATGATATAATATTAAAAATGATAAAGCGTTTGATTGTTTTTATTATTATCGGAGCGGTAATTCCGGCTTTTGCTTTTGGAGAAGTTTCCGGCTCTGAACTTCCTCATATTTATCTAAATCCGGATTCTCCTTTTTATTTTTTAAAAACCATTAAAGAACAGATTCAACTTTTTTTCACTTTTAGTGCTGAGAAAAAAGTAGAACAATATCTTAATTTAGCTGAGCGGCGGTTAGCTGAATATCAAAAAATGGTTGAAAAAGGTAAAACAGAAATTGCTGAAAAAACGCTTAGCCAATATGAAAACTGGCTAAACCACGCTTTTAAAAAATTAGAGGAACTAAAAAATCAAGGCAAAAATATTAATGATTCATATCAAAAAGTAGAAGAACTAATTTCAAAACATTTAGAGATTATTCAAAAAAATCTAACTCAAGTGCCGGAAGCAGCAAAAAAAGAATTAGAAAAAGCGATTGAGACATTAAATAAACTGTTAGAAAATGTGTTTAAAGCAGAAAACAAAAAAAGTATTCAGCCAGCTGAATCAAAATTTGACAATGAGTCTTTAAAGCAAATTCAGCAAAACAATGTTTCTGTTTTTGTTCAAAACGACGGCAAAGAAATAGCAATAACCCAAGATGGAAAAAATCTGGCAATCATTTCTGCAAGCTCAATGCCTTTTAAATACTACGGTAAATTTAGCGAAACTCCTCTTTCTGCTAAATTTAAAGCCGCCTGGGTTATTCCTCATCACAACAAAATACTTTTTGAGTATTGGTATCCGGGCACTGAAGCCCAAAACGTTTTGGATTATTTTGGTGTTAGTGATTTTAAAGGCGAAAATCTCCATTTTTTAAACAACTCTGAGAATGTTGAAGAGGTAATTTTTTCTCCTTCAGGAAAATATTTTTCTTATCTCAGTGGATTTTCAAATGGAATTTGCTATAGCGGTGTTGGAGTTAAGCTATATGATATTGAGAATGAAAAAGAATTAAATGTACCGGAAAAAGTAAGTGGTCGGTATTTAGAAAATAACAAAAATATCTATAATGTTATCTCTCATATTTTATGGCAACAAAAAGGAGAAAAAGAATTTCTTTTATTAACTGATTCTCCTTATCGCTGCGATGATTTGGCAACTAAAGAGATAAAACTAAATCCCAAAAGCTATATTTTATCCGTGCCGGAAATGGAATTAAAAGAACAACAATTTGACACTTCTACTTATTGAATAAAATTTTTCTCTTTTCACTTGACAAGTTTAATAACATCAATAAGAATTAAATAATAGTGATGAGAGATTAATAAAATGAGAATCGAGTAAAAAATTAAAAAGGTCGATAAAAAATAACAAACGAATTTTAAATAAAAATGGCGGAAAAACAAAAATTTCAACGAACAAAACCCCATTTAAACATTGGGACAATTGGCCATGTCGATCATGGCAAAACAACTTTAACAGCCGCGATTATGCATGTCTTGTTTTTAAAAGGGCTCATTAAAAAAGTAGAAACAGTAGAGCAGATTGACAACGCGCCAGAAGAAAAAGCCCGCGGTATTACCATTGCTATTCATCATTCAGAATACGAAACCGAGAAAAGACACTACGCCCATATTGATTGCCCGGGTCACGCGGACTACATCAAAAATATGATTACTGGCGCGGCTCAAATGGACGGCGCTATTCTGGTAGTCTCGGCCGCTGATGGTCCAATGCCGCAGACAAGAGAACATATTCTTTTAGCCCGTCAGGTAGGCGTGCCCGCAATGGTTGTTTTTCTTAATAAAATTGATATGGTTGATGATCCAGAACTAATTGATTTGGTTGAATCAGAAATTCGCGAACTTCTAAAAAAATACGAATTCCCCGGCGATGAAGTGCCGATTATTCGCGGTTCAGCCTTAAAAGCGCTTAATGTAAAATCAGCTGATGAACCAGATGCCAAACCCATTTTTGATCTTTTGAAAGCTCTCGATGATTATATTCCTGAACCAAAAAGAGAAATTGATAAACCATTCTTGATGCCGATTGAAGATATCTTCTCAATTGAAGGTCGAGGAACAGTCGTCACTGGCCGAGTGGAAAGAGGAGTCGTTAAATTAAACGATGAAGTGGAAGTTATTGGTTTAAGACCTACTCAAAAAGTAGTCGTCACCGGCATTGAAATGTTTAATAAAACATTGGATGAAGGTCAAGCCGGCGATAATATCGGCGTTCTTTTAAGAGGGGTGAAAAAAGAAGAAGTGGAAAGAGGTCAGGTATTAGCTAAACCGCAAACAATTACTCCTCATACTGAATTTGAAGCTGAAGTCTATGTTTTAGCCAAAGAAGAAGGTGGTCGTCATACGCCTTTCTTTAGCGGTTATAAACCCCAATTTTATCTCCGCACCACTGATGTCACAGGTGAAATTACTTTGCCTCAGGGATTAGAAATGGTTATGCCTGGTGATACCGCTAATCTCACTGTTAAATTAATTACGCCGGTTGCTTTAGAAGAAAAACAAAGATTCGCTATTCGAGAAGGAGGTCAAACTGTTGGCGCGGGCGTGATTAACAAAATTATTAAATAGAAAGAACGGAGAGTAAAACTCAATGAAAAAAAACGAACCGGTTAAAAACGAAAAGCTGCGTCTTCGCCTTAAAGCTTATGACACTAAGCTTATTGAAAGTTCTACGCGACAAATTATTGAGGCGATTAAACGTCGGGGCGGCGAAGTCGTTGGACCGGTGCCGCTCCCGACGGAAATTAGACGCTACACGGTTAATCGATCGACTTTTGTCCATAAAAAATCACGGGAGCAGTTTGAATTAAGAGTTCATAAAAGAATCATTGATATTATTAACCCCCAACAAAAAATTATTGAATCGCTAACCGAACTCTCTTTGCCCGCCGGTGTTGAAATAGAAATAAAAGAGGTTTAGAAAGAAATGAAAAATTTTAATTTAAAGACTCAAAATAATGAGTTAATATTTTTTATTGCCCTAAAAAATTTAATTGATTGATTTTTAGAATTTTTTTAGAATCGATGGTTATAAAATTTGACAACGATTTAAAATTAAAATAATATAGAAGCTGAAAAATCGACTTTATTTTTTAAAAATATGAAAATTTTAGCCAAAAAATTAAAAATGACTCAAATCTGGCAAAATGATAAAGTCATTCCAGTCACGCCTTTAGAATTGAAAAATAAATTAGAAGAGATTGAAAAGCTCAAAGTGGGAAAGATAATAAAAATCAGCGGTTTGAGCAAAGGCAAAGGATTTCAAGGAGTGGTAAAACGCTGGGGATTTCATGGCGGACCAAAAAGTCATGGTCAAAAAGACCGCTTACGCGCCCCTGGCTCGCTTGGTCCCACCGCTCCTCAAAGAGTTATTAAAGGAAGAAAAATGGCAGGACATATGGGTTTAAAAAGAATCACTTTAAAAAAACAAATCGTTTCTCAAGATAAAGAAAAAAATTTAATTTTAGTTAAAGGGCCGGTGCCAGGAATGACAAATTCATTGATAGAAATTAGTCTTTTTTCAAAAATATGATAACCGAGGTCTACAATCAAAAAAATGAAAAAGTGGAAACAATAGAATTACCGGATAAAATTTTTGCCGTGCCGTTTAAACCAGATTTGATTCAGCAAGCGCTCAATGCTTATTTTGCTAATCAAAGAAAACCTTTGGCTCATACAAAAACCCGAAAAGAAGTGAGGGGCGGCGGTCGAAAACCCTGGCGTCAAAAGCATACCGGCCGAGCAAGACACGGCTCCATTCGTTCGCCTTTATGGCGTGGTGGCGGTGTTGTTTTTGGACCAACAAAAGAAAAAAAATTTAGCCAAAAAATTAACAAGAAAATGAAAAAACTTGCTCTCTTCAGTGTTCTTTCAAAAAAATTGGCGGAAAAAGAAATGAAGGTGATTGAAGATTTAAAATTAGAAAAACCAAAAACAAAAAAAATGGCTGAAATTTTAAAAAACTTTTTTCCAAAATCAGTAAGCCTTTTATGGGTTTTTGATAAAAAAAATAAAACGGCATTTTTAGCCACCAGAAACATTGAAAAAGTTAAATGTCAAACGCCGGAGGCTTTAAACATCTATGATCTTCTTTCTCATCGTTATCTCTTTTTTGAAAAAGAAGCGTTAAATCAATTTATTAATAAATATAGTAAATAAAATGCCTGAGGAACAAAAAAAATTACAAAAAGAAAATGATTCTGGTTTCACAAAACCTTTTTTTATTCATTTTCAAAAAGTCATAAACTATCCTTATACCAGCGAAAAAGCCGAGTCTTTGCAAAAATTAAACCAATATGTTTTTCTGGTTGATAAATCCGCTAATAAAAAAATGATTCAACAAGAAATTCAAAGACGTTTTAATGTCAAGGTAAAAAGTGTCAATATCATTTTGGAAAGGAAAAAACCAAAACACTTTGGCAATCGTTTTCGAAAAGGTCCTTTAATAAAAAAAGCCATTGTCAGTTTAAAGACCGGTGAAAAAATAAATATTTCTCCCACTAAATAAAATGGTTAAAAAATATCAACCCATAACGCCTTCGCGCCGACATTTAACCAATGTCAATTATTCTCTTTTAACAACTAAAGAGCCTTTTAAAAAATTAACAAAACGTTTGAAAAAAGCCGCTGGTCGCAATTCTTCAGGAAAAATCACTGTTCGTCACCAAGGCGGCGGCAATAAAATTCTCTATCGCCAAATTGATTTTAAACAAGATAAGTTTGATATCCCAGCAAAAGTGGAAACCATTGAATATGACCCTTACCGCAGCGCTTTTATCAGCCGTATTCTTTTTAAAGATGGTGAAAGACGTTATATTTTAGCTCCGCAAGGTCTTAAAATTAACGACCAAATAATTTTTTCTGAAAATGCACCGATTGCCTTAGGCAACCGCACTTCTTTAAAAAGAATACCGGTCGGCACTTTTGTTTATAACATTGAAATGATTAAAGGTCGAGGAGGAAAATTGGTGCGAGCTGCCGGCGGTTCGGCTCAAATACTCGCCAACGAAAATGGTTACTGCCATCTTCAATTGCCTTCAAAAGAAATCAGAAAAATTCCTTGGGATAATTACGCTTCCATTGGTCAAATTTCTAATCCTGAATATAATTTAATAAATATTGGAAAAGCGGGTCGATCTCGATGGTTAAATATTCGACCAACCGTTAGAGGCAGCGCGATGAATCCTCGTGACCATCCTTATGGCGGCGGTGAGGGTCGGGCAAAAAGAGGAACAAGAAGACCGAAAACGAAATGGGGTAAAATTACCGGCGGTCATAAAACCCGTTCAAAAAAGAAATGGTCAAATAAAATGATTATCAAGCGCCGAAAATAAGTTTTGCTTAATTAAAGGCGAAAAGCTATCTAAGTTATCTATGTCACGATCATCAAAAAAAGGTCCTTATGTGGACCAAAAACTTCTAAAAAAAATAAGCCAGCTAAAACCCGGTGATAAAACAGTAATAAAAACTTGGGCGCGAGACAGTGAAATTTCACCGGAAATGGTTGGTTTTATTTTTGGCGTTCATAATGGAAAAGATTTTATTGAAGTAAAAATAACAGAAGATATGGTCGGTCACCGATTGGGAGAATTTGCGCCAACAAGAAAATTCATTAAGCATGGCGGCAAAATGCAAAGAGAATTGGAAAAAAAGGCAGAACAAACCCAAGCCTCTCCCTCTCAAAATAAATAACCATTATGGAAAAAACAGAAAAATTAGTCACCGCCAAATTAAGATATCTAAACATTTCTCCCCGCAAGGTCAGACCATTAGCGAGGGTTTTAAAAAATCTACCCGTTGAAGAAGCAAAGGCTTATTTAAACTTATCGCCAAAACGAGCGGCTCAACCGCTTTTAAAACTTCTTCATTCCGCCCAAAGTAATGCGGCTAAAAATTTTAAATTGGCGCCAGAAAAACTTTTTATTAAAGATATTCGCGTTGATCAAGGACCGGTTTCAAAACGTTTCTGGCCGCGAGCCAGAGGAACGGTCAATCTTATTCAAAGAAAAACCAGTCATATTTTTTTAACACTGGCGCCATCTGAAAAAATCACTCCTCGTTTTACTTTCTTAGCCAAACCCAAAAAAGAAAAAGAGGCTTTAAAAAAGAAAAAAGAAAAAACCAAAAAGGTCGAAGAAAAAGAAGTTATTTCACCAACACCAAAACAAAAACCCGGCTTCTTCAAGAAATTCTTCCGAAGAAAAGCAATCTAAAACCTCAAAGGGGTTGAAAAATTTAAAATAAAAAAATAAAATCTTTAAAGGAAGAAAAAAATCTCAAAAAATATGGCCACAAAAACTCATCCTTTTTCTTTACGATTAGGATTAAATAAAAACTGGCGAAGCCGTTGGTTTTTTAAAAAAAACCTCAAATTTTTTATTGAGGAGGATTATTTTATTCGCCAATTTATAAAAAAGAAAATTGCCGCTGCCGGCATTGATGCTATTGAAATTGAAAGATTAGGAAATCAAATCAATGTTTTAATCCGCGCCAGTCGCGCTGGTTTAATTATTGGCCGAGGCGGCAAAGGCATTGAAGAACTCAAATCCGCTCTTTTAAAGGAAATTAAACGATTAAGACGGAAAAATAAAGAGAGTTTAGACATAATTTTAAATTTAAATGTTGAAGAATTAAACCGCGGCGAAGTATCCGCTATGGTCACCGCTCAACAAATCGCTTTTGAAATAGAAAAAAGATTGCCTTATCGAGGAGTGATGAAAAAATTCTTGAGTAATGTGTCTCAATATCGGGGAGTTTATGGAGTAAAAATAAAAATGTCTGGTCGACTCAATGGCGCCACTATTTCTCGCTCTGACTGGTTGGTTTCTGGAAAAATGCCTCTTTCTACTTTAAGAGCGGATATTGATTATGGTGAAGCGACAGCTTTTAATTCTTACGGCACCGTTGGTATTAAAGTCTGGATTTATAAAGGAGAAATCTTCAATGAGAAAAATGAGAAAATAGAAAATAGAAAATAGAATAAATGGAATTCTAGATTCTATTTTCTAGCTTCTAAATTCTAAAACTCTAAAACTATGCTTCAGCCAAAAAAACAAAAACATCGAAAATGGCAAAAAGGTCGAGGGAGGAAAAGATTAAAAGAAACCCGCGGCGTCAATTTAAATTTTGGTCGTTTTGGATTACAAGCTCTTTCAGCCAAATGGATTACCGCCAATCAAATTGAAGCCGCTCGAAAAGCCATTAGCCATAGTTTAAAACATAGCGGTCAGCTTTGGATAAGAATTTTTCCTGATAAACCCGTAACTAAATTACCGCCGGAGGTAACTTTGGGCGGCGGCAAAGGCGAAGTTGACCATTTTGTTTTTCCGGTAAAAGCCGGTCGCATTCTTTTTGAAATCGACGGTGTTGATGAAAAAACCGCTCGACGCGCTTTAACTGTTGCCAGCCATAAATTACCCATAAAAACAAGAATTATTTCCCAATAAAAATGAAAAAACAACAATATCAAGCCTTAAAAAATAAAACGCCGATGGAATGGCAAAAAGAATTAAATATCCTTTACGAAAAATTGGCTCGTTGGCGTTTAGAGCTAATAATGGGCAAGGTCAAAAACATCAAAGAAATAAAGCAAGTGAAAAAAAGCATCGCCCAGATATTAACTCTTTTTAATCAATATCAAAAACAGAAAAAAATATGAGAAAAAGATTAGAAGGCATTATTGTTTCTGATAAAATGCAAAAAACAAGGGTGGTGAAGGTGGAACGATTTAAAAAACACCCCCGCTATCTTAAATATTATCGGGTAAGCAAAAAATTCAAAGCCCGTGATGAAAAAAATGAATATAAAAAAGGAGATAAGGTAATCATTGAAGAAACAAGACCGCTAAGTAAAGAAAAGCGATGGAGAATAGTAGAGAAAATAGAAAGTAGAAAGTAGAAAAATTCCAAATTCTATTTTCTAAATTCTAGATTCTAAAACTTATGATCCAAGAACGAACCATTTTAAAAGTGACTGATAACAGCGGCGCTAAAACCGTTCGCTGTTTTAGAATTTTAGGAGGAAGTAAAAGACGCTATGCCCAAATTGGTGATATTATTATCGCTTCCGTTCAAGAAGCAGAACCCCGCAAAGCCGTCAAAAAAAAGGATATTGTTAAAGCCGTCGTTGTCAGACAAAAAAAAGCGCTGCGTCGAAAGGATGGTTCTTATATTCGCTTTGATGATAATGCCGTTGTTTTAATTAACGAGAAAAAAGAACCAAGAGCAACAAGAGTTTTCGGTCCGATAGCGCGAGAAATTAAAGAAAAAGGTTATGAAACTATCGCCTCAATGGCGTTGGAAATCCTTTAGGTCTTTTTCAATTAAAATTTTTTATGAAAATCAAAAAAAACGATACCGTCAAAATTATTAAAGGCAAAGATAGGGGAAAAATAGGAAAAGTCATTGCTGTTTATCCTAAAAAAGGAAAATTGAGCGTGGAAGGAGTAAATATGTTTAAAAAACATATTCGACCAAGACGGCAAGGAGAAAAAGGAGAAATTGTTGAAGTGGTCAGACCAATTTCTATCTCTAATATCGCTCTTTTTTGTCCCAATTGCCATCAAGGCGTTCGGGTCGGTTTTGTTATAGAAAATGGAATTAAAAAAAGATATTGCAAAAAATGTAAAGCTTTCATTTAATTTTTAAAAATGCCTAAAACAAAAAAAATAGAAAATAAAAAAATAGCTGTCTTAGAAGAAAAAGAAAGAAACGCCTTGAGTAAAATAGAAAAAATAGTGATAAATGTTGGCATAGGAAAATTAAGGGGGCAAAATCAATTTGAAGAAAAAATTTTAAAAGAGATTATAGATGAAGTTGCTCTCTTAAGCGGTCAGAAGCCGATAACCCGAAAGGCAAAAAAATCTATTGCCGGCTTCAAAATCCGAAAAGGCGATATTGTTGGATTACAAGTAACATTGCGGCGGAAAAGACTGTGGGATTTTTTGACTAAACTGATTCATATTGTTTTGCCTCGGGTCAAGGATTTTAAAGGAATTGATTTAAAAAATATTGATAAGAGCGGCAACTTAAACATTGGTCTTAAAGAACAATTTATTTTCCCGGAAATAAATCCGGAAAAATCAAAAGTGAATTTCGGCGTCGAGGTGACTATTGTTTTAAAAACCAAAAAAAGAGATGAAGCTATTGATTTCTACCGAAAAATTGGCGTACCATTAAAAAGAAATGGCTAAGAAGTCAGTTATTGCTCGGGCTAAAAAACCCCCAAAATATTCTACTAGAGTTGTCAGGCGATGTTTTCGTTGTGGTCGAAAAAGGGGATATATGAGAGATTTTAATCTCTGCCGCATTTGTTTTCGAGAATTAGCCAGTCGCGGCGAAATCCCCGGTATTAAAAAAGCCAGCTGGTAAATAAATATGTATATTGATCTCTTGATAAAAATTAAAAATGCTCAAGCGGCCGGCAAAAAAATTTTAAGAACCACTTCTTATGGAAAAATGGATTTGGCTATTCTTGAAAAACTTCTTCAGGCTGGTTTTATAGGAAAAGTAGAAGTAAAAAACAGACTCTCAAAAAAAGAATTAGAAATTCTTTTAACAGGCAAAAGACCTATTCAGGGCTTAAAATTTTTTAGTCGGCCATCAATAAAAACCTATGTTTCTTTTAAAAAGATTTTGCCTTTTAAAGGGGAAAAAGGATTGATTGTTCTTTCTACGCCTAAAGGCATTAAAAGTGGGTATGAAGCGAAAAAAGAAAAGGTCGGCGGTCAACTTCTTTTTGGTGTTTTCTAAAATGTCTCACATTGGAAAAAAACCAGTTATTATTCCTTCCGATATCCAAGTTAAAATAGAAAAGAATAAAATTGTTTTTCAAAAAGGGGAAGAAAAAATTGAACTTTCTTTGCCAGAAACAATTAAAGCAACACTTCAAAATAACGAGCTTCTGTTTTCGCCGCTAAAAGATTCTAAAAGAATAAAAAGTCAATGGGGAACAATAAGAGCCCTTTCTCAAAATGCGGTAGATGGGCTTAATCATGGCTTTGAAAAAACCCTTATTTTAGAAGGCATTGGCTATCGGATGAGTTTGGAAAATAATAAATTGGTTCTTTATTTAGGATTTTCTCATCCAGTTTACTATCCCGTGCCTAAAGGAATTAGTTTTGAGGTAATAAAAAATACTATTTTAAAAATTAGAGGAACAAGAAAAGATTTGGTCGGTCAGATAGCGGCTGAAATTCGCGCCCTAAAAAAACCGGAGCCTTATAAAGGCAAGGGGTTTCATTATGAAAATGAAATCATTCGGCGCAAGCTGGGTAAAAAAGCCGCGGCTCAAACAACTTCTTAAAATCTTAAAAAATGAATAAAAGAAAAATTCTTAATCAAATAAGAGAAAGGCGACAAAATCGAGTCAGAAAAAAAATCCGCCAACTCAGTCATCGGATTCGGCTTTCTCTTTTTAGAAGCAATCGCCATATTTATGCTCAATTAATTGACGATAAAAACCAAAAAACATTAGCCGCTGCTTCTTCTTTAGAAATTAAAAACCAAAAATTGCCTAAAATAAAAATAGCGGAGAAGGTCGGCCAATTAATTGCTCAAAAAGCCAAAGAAATAGGCGTTCAAAAAGTCGTGCTTGATAGAAAATATTATAAATATCATGGTCGGGTTAAAGCATTAGCGGAAGCGGCTAAGAAAAATGGTTTAATTATTTAAAATATGGCTAAATCTTATCATCAAAAAAGTGAATTTGAGGAAAGGGTTTTGGATCTGCGTCGAGTCACTCGGGTGGTGGCAGGCGGAAAACGTTTTAGTTTCCGAGCGAGTTTGGTTATTGGCAATTTAAAAGGGAAGGTTGGTATTGGAGTGGCAAAAGGATTAGATCCGGCGCAAGCCATTGAAAAAGCGCGTCATCAAGCTCAAAAAAATCTGATTAATGTAGAATTAAAAGACAATCGGACTATTCCTTTTGAAATTGAAGCCAAATACGGAGCCAGCCGGGTAAAAATTAAACCCGCCAGAAAAAATCATGGGTTAGTCGCTGGCGGCGCCACGCGAATAGTTTTACAATTAGCTGGGGTTAAAGATGTCTCCGCTAAAATTTTGGGTTCCACCACTAATAAACTGACCAATGCCTTAGCCACCATTAAAGCGCTAAAACAAATTCAAAATCAAAAATAGTTTCAAAAATTAAATTTTTAATATGCAACTTCATCAAATTCAACAATTTCATAAAAACAAAAAGAAAAAAAGAATTGGTCGAGGAGGAAAAAGGGGCAGTTATTCGGGCCGGGGACAAAAAGGTCAAAAAGCCAGAGCCGGAGCAAAAATAAAACCTATGGAAAGAGAGCTTCTTTTAAAATTGCCAAAATTAAAAGGCATAAAAAATAAGCCCTTAAAATCAAAACCAGTGATTTTAAATATTGATGAGTTAGAAAAAATGATAAAAACCGGTTCAAAAATCAACAAAAAAATTTTGTTAGAAAATGGCGTCATTAAAAGTTTATCTCAAGAAGTAAAAATTTTAGGCCGGGGAGAAACAAAAAAAGCCTGGCAAATTGAAGGTCTAAAAATTTCAAAATCAGCAAAAATGAAAATAGAAAAAGTCGGTGGAAAAATTATTAAACCCAATGACAAAAATCATTAGTATTTTTAAAATTCCTGATTTAAGAAAAAAAATCTTAATGGTTGGTTTTTGGCTTTTGATTTTCCGCGTTTTAGCCGCCATTCCTATTCCGGGCATTGATGTTTCTCGGCTTAATGAATTGTTTGCCACTAATCAGCTTTTCGGTTTTTTAAATATTTTTTCTGGCGGCGGTCTTTCAAATCTTTCTATTGTGATGTTGGGCGTTGGCCCTTATATTACCGCCACCATTATTATGCAACTTTTAACCATTATTTTCCCTCAACTTAAAAAAGCTTATTATGAAGAGGGAGCAGAAGGAAGAATTAAATTTAACCGCTATAGTCGCTACCTCACTGTTCCTTTAGCCGCGCTTCAGGGATATGGATTTTTAAATCTTTTAATTTCCAAAGGAGTTTTAGGTCATCTGCCGCCACTTTTAATGACCAGCAATGTTTTAATTATCACTGCCGGGAGTTTGCTTTTAACCTGGATAGGGGAACTCATTTCTGAATACAAAATTGGCAATGGTATTTCTTTAATTATTTTTGCCGGCATTGTCAGCCGTTTACCCCAAGATATTATCTCCGCTGTTTTAACCTACACGCCTAATGCCTTACCAACTTATCTCGCTTTTGTTGTTTTAGCCGTGGTGGTGATTGGCGGCGTCACTTTTATCAATGAAGGAGAAAGAAAAATTCCTATTTCTTATGCCAAACAAGTGCGAGGCAATAAACTTTATGGCGGCGTTTCCACTTATCTGCCGCTGCGGGTCAATCAAGCCGGCGTTATTCCGATTATTTTTGCTCTTTCATTTTTACTCTTTCCTCAATTCGTTGCTCAGATTCTGGCGGTGGCTTCTCCTTCTCTTTCTTTGCATCTTAACGATTGGGTTAATAAGTTTTTCAATAATATCTTTGTTTACAGTTCGCTTTATTTTGTTTTAGTGGTTGTTTTTACTTATTTTTATACGGCGATTACTTTTGATCCTCAAGAAATTGCCAAAAATCTTCAGCAGAGCGGCGGCTTTATTCCTGGCGTAAGACCAGGACAAGGAACAGCTCAAATTATCAGTCGGGTCACAAACAGAACAACTCTGAGCGGCGCTATTTTTTTGGGCATCATCGCCATTTTGCCTTATCTCACTCAAATAATTACCGGCATTAGTAGCTTAACCATTGGCGGCACTTCTCTTTTAATTGTCGTGGCGGTTGCTTTGGAAGTAATGAAACAAATTGAATCGCAATTGACTATTAGAGAATACGAGGGCATAATTTAAAAAATGAAAAATAAAGCGGTTATCATCTTTGGTCCTCCAGGCTCGGGCAAAGGCACGCAAGCGGAATTATTGGCGAAAAAATTTAATTTCATCCATTTTGACACCGGTCGGTATCTTGAAAATTTAATTTATTCGCCAAACGCTTTAAAAGACCCCATTTTAAAAAAACAAAAAGAAAATTTTGAAAGCGGCAAACTTTTTTCTCCTTTATGGGTATTAAAAAAAGTAAAAGAAGCGACAAAAAAAATTGCGGCAGCTGATAAAGGAATTGTTTATAGCGGCTCGCCAAGAACAATTATTGAAGCTTTTGGCAATAAAAACCAAAAAGGACTGATGTCTCTTTTAGAAAAACTTTACGGCAAAAAAAATATTCTTATTTTCAAATTAAACGTCCCTCAAAAATCCTCGATTAAAAGAAACAGTCAACGACTTATTTGTTCGGTTTGTGGCTTGCCGATTTTAGCCACCGCCAAAATTAATCGCTGCGCTTTTTGCTATGGTCCTTTAAGAAAAAGAACTTTAGATAAGCCGGAAGTGATTAAAGTCCGCTTAAAAGAATATAAAAAAAATAGTTTCCCTATCTTTAAAGAACTCAAAAAACAAGGTTATAAAATTTTTAACATTAATGCTCAAGTTTGGCCTTATCAAATTTTTAAAAACATTTCCCGCTTTATTAATTTCTCAAAATGATTGCTTTAAAAAATGAAAAAGATTTAGCCGCCTTAAAAATTTCTGGAAAAATTCTTTCTCAACTTCTTAAAATTTTAAAAAACGAAGTTAAAGTAGGAGTAAAATTAAAACACTTAGATGAGATAGCCCTAAAATTTCTTAAGGAAGCCGGTGCTTCTTCCGCTTTTTTAAACTATAAACCCCAACCCGATTCACCGCCTTTTCCAGCGGCGATTTGCACTTCTGTTAATGAACAAATTGTTCATGGCATTCCTTCGGATTATATTATTTCTCCTGGCGATGTTTTAAAAATTGATGTCGGCGTTAATTGGCAAAACTATATTACTGATGCCGCTTTAACTATTGGCCTACCGCCTCTTTCTAAGACCGCCAAAAAACTCATTAAACTGAACCGCTTAGCTTTAGAAAAAGCCATCGCTCAATGCTGGCCGGAAAAACGTTTGGGTGACATTGGTTGGGCAATTGAAAGCACCATTTTAAAAACCAATTTCCAAGTAATTAAAAATTTAACTGGCCACGGCGTTGGATTTAGACTCCACGAAGATCCTATTGTTTATAATTATGGCCGACCGGGAACGGGCTTAAAATTAAAAGAGGGGATGGTTATTGCTATTGAACCAATGTTTTCCGCTGGCAAGGGGCAAATCCAGCAATTAAAAGACGGAAGTTTTGCCACTATTGATAAAAGCCTCACGACGCATTTTGAAAAAACTGTTGCCATCACCAAAAACGGGCCAGAGGTTTTAACCAAATTTTAAAATCAAGACGGTTTTTGCCAGCTGGCATAATCGCATTGAGGATAACGAGAGCAACCATAAAATATTTTTCCTTTTTTTGTTCGCCTTTTAACAATTTCGCCTTTAAGACATTTTGGACAAATGCCGAAAGATTGATTTTTTTTATCATTAAGACTTTTTGTGTAACGGCACTTTGGAAAAGCAGAACAAGCCAAAAATTTTCCATGGGGTCCGAATCTCACTACCATTTTCGCTCCACATATTTTGCAAGTCTCGTTGGTTTCTTCAAAAATTGGTTTTTGCTCTTTAACAGTTTGATATTTTTCCTCAAGCTTTTTTGAAAATGGTTTATAAAATTGCTCAATCACTTTTTGCCAAAAAATTTGACCTTTGGCTATTTCGTCTAACTCATCTTCCATTTGAGCTGTAAAAGAAACATCGATAATTTCCGGAAAATTCTCCACCAAAATTTTATTCACCGCCTCGCCAATTTCTGTTGGTTCAAATCGATAAGCTTCGTTTTTAAAAACATAATTCCTTTCCTGCAAAACAGAAATAATCGGCGCATAAGTAGAAGGCCGACCAATACCTTTTTCTTCCAACACCTTAATAAGCGAAGCTTCGTTATAGCGAGCTGGCGGCTCGGTAAAATGCTGTTCTTTTTCTATTTTTTGAAGTTTCAAAACTTCATTTTCTTTCACTTCAGGAAGAATTTTTTCTTCATAATTTATAGGCCAAATTTTTAAAAAACCGTCAAAAACCAAAACCATTCCACTGGCATTTAAAAAATACTTTTGAGTTTTTGATTGCGCTTCTATTTTTAAAGAGGTGGCTTCAAAAATTGCCCGCGGCATTTGGGAAGCCAAAAACCGATTCCTGATTAATTCATAAAGTTTTTTCTCTTGGCTTGAGGCATTAATTTCTTCGGCTTTAATATTTAAATCCGTCGGTCGAATAGCCTCATGGGCTTCTTGAGCTAATTTTGATTTTGTTTTAAAAAAACGCGGCGCTTCAGCAACGTAGAGCTCGCCAAAAAAATTTTTTAACCATTCTTTAGCCGCCAAAACAAATTCTTTGTTAAGATTTAAAGAATCGGTGCGCATATAAGTAATTAATCCATTTTCATAAAGATTTTGAGCTAATCGCATTGTTTGCTTCACGGAAAATCGCAACCGTTTTGAAGCTTCTTGCTGCAAAGAGCTAGTGATAAATGGCGGCGGCGGCTGGCGAAAAATTTTCTTTTTCTCAATTTTTAAAATCTTAAACTGGCATTTTTTTAAATCATCAACAATTTTTTCTGCTTCATTTTTTGTTTTAATGCCTAATTTCGGAATGGTTTCATTATTAATTTTGGATAAAATGGCTTCAATATTTTTGACTTCTGATTTCTGATTTTTAATTTTAGAAAGGGTGACGACAATTGACCAATATTCTTCCGGTTTAAATTTTCTAATTTCTTCTTCTCTTTCAACAATTAATCTCAAAGCCACTGACTGCACGCGACCAGCGGAAAGCCGTTTCATCACTTTTTGCCACAAAAAAGGTGAAAGTTTGTAACCAACCAAGCGATCCAAAATCCTTCTGGCTTGCTGCGCATTCACTAAATTCATATCAATGCCCCGGGGATTTTTTAAAGCCTCTTCAATAGCCGACTTGGTAATTTCGTGAAAAACAATCCGCTGAATCCGGTCCGAAACTACGAATTTATCCGAATCTCCAAATTCAGATGTGTCTTTTTCTAAGGCTTTTGGATGCCTAAATTTGGATGTATTTGTCGTTTTAAACCGCGTCTCTAAACCAAGGGCTTGAATGAGATGCCAAGCAATGGCTTCACCTTCGCGATCAGCGTCAGTCGCCAAAATGATTTTTTCCGCTTTTTCCGCTTCTTTTTTTAGCTGATTAACTGTTTTTCTGGCTTTTGTTGGAATCACATACTGCGGCTCAAAATTATTTTCAATATCAATGCCGAGCCGGCTTTTCGGCAAATCGCGAATATGACCGTTACTGGCAACAACTTCATAAGCGCGGCCAAGAAATTTTTTAAGCGTTTTCGCTTTTGTCGGACTTTCAACAATAATTAATTTCATTTTATTTTGCGATATTTGCCAAATTTTTCCTCCACTTTTCCTTTTAGAATTAAAAAAGTAAGGTTTTGACTCACTAATTGAGAAGAAAGATTAGTCTTTTTTATAATCTCGTCAATAGTGAGACTTTTTTTATCTAAAGAATCTAAAATTTTTTGTAAGGATTCATTTTTTGAAGTATCAATTTCTTTTTGATTGTTTTTGTCATTTTTTATCTCCTTTAATTTTTCTTTTAAAGATAAGTCCTCAATAATATCGTCAGCGTTTCTTACTAAACGGCCGCCTTCTCTTAACAAAAGATGAGAACCTTCGTAATTTAAATGATCAACAGGACCAGGGACAATAAAAACTTCCCGACCCTGTTCCAAAGCCCAACGAGCAGTCGCTAAAGCGCCGGAATGAATAGGTGCTTCAATAATGACAACGCCCAAACACAAACCGCTAATAATCCGATTGCGGGCTAAAAACTGATCCGGATAAGCGGGAGTGCCCACATCGTATTCAGAAATAATAGCGCCGCCAAAATCTAAAATTTTAGAAGCCAAATGAAAATGCTGACGCGGATAAATATCATCTAAGCCATTAGCCAAAACCGCGATGGTTGGCGCTTGAGCCGCTAACGCTCCTTCGTGACTACAAGCATCAATGCCTAAAGCTAAACCGCTCACGACAATTAATCCTTTCTTTGACAAGTCATAAGCAAATCTTTTTGCTAAAAGCTTTCCTTGATTAGTGGCTTTTCTTGTTCCAACAATAGCAATTTTTGGGATTTCTTCCGCTGGGAGTTCGCCTAAAAAATAAATAACCGACGGCGGGTTAGAAATATTTTTCAAAAGAAAAGGATAAGAAGAATCAGTGAGGCTTATTTTTTTTATCTCACCCAATGTCTTTGTTTTTGTCATTTTAATTGAGATATGATAAAATAAAAAAGATGACTAATTTTTTAAAAAGATTATTTTTCCAAATTTCCATTTTTCTTTTAATCGCTGGCGCCGGTATTATTGGTCTTTTGTTTTTTGGTTCAAGCATTAAAAATTATGTTAACAAAATTTATCTGACTCGCCAAGAAATCGCCCTTCGTTCTTCAGAATTGGCTTCGCTCGCTATTTTAAAATCTCAATACAACAGTCAGGCTAAAGATTATTTAAACATTTTAGAACAAAAAATTCCAACCCGCGACCAAATGATTGAGCTGCCTAAAAATCTAAAACCTTTAGCCGACCATTTAAATCTTGAAATGAGCTTCACTTTTACTGGTGAAACGTCGCCTTCAACTACTTCTTTTGGTTTTGCTAATTTCAGTTTAAATGTTAAAGGAACAGGCGATTCCCTCAATCAGTTTTTCCAAGAATTAACAAAAAGTCAACCATTAATTATTTTTGACAATTTAAATTTTGACCGCCTTAATGAACAAGAACAAATCCTTGTTCATGGTCGCGCTTTTTTCCGTTAAAATTATGTTTAAAGAAATCACCAAGTTTTTTACCACTCATTCCAAAAAACAAATTTTGTTCAGCGCCTTAAATGGTTTAGCCGCGCTTATTCTTTTGGCTTTTTCTCTTTATCTTTTAATTTTTCTCGCTTCCCAATTAAACCGCGCTCTGAACGAAGGATTAGTCAAAACACCACCACCCCTTCAATTTGACATTGACAGCTTTGAAAAACTAAACTTAAAATAAAATTGTCTAGCTCACTGACTCACTGACAGACACTGAATAAAAATTCGGGTGGTTCGGTCAGCGGCAAAACAGCTTCAGCTTTTATGGGTGCGTAGTTCATTGGTAGACTACAACCCGCCCACCACCCTCCCATCCGCTAAAGCGGATGGGCCCCTCGCCCCGCTTTAAATCTCGGGGTGGCTAGTTCAGTGGTAGAACGCTGCTCTGATAAAGCAGAGGTCGTAGGTTCGATTCCTACGCCACCCACATAAAAACAAAAAACTCGGATTTTTTATCGTCAACCAAAAGTTGTCCTTCAATTATAATTAAGGAGCAGAAGCGGCTTTAAAAATAGCTGAAATAGACTGTTTTTATTTATTTTATTAAATAGTCTTTATTTCACTCTTTAACTCTTTACTGGTTCTTTTTTACCGACTATAATAATGATATGAAAGAATTATTTACGCCCAACGACGATAAAAAACAACAAAAGAAGCAAAATTCCGTGAATGAAGAATCGTTGATAAATATCAAGACTGAGCATGTCTTTAAACTGCTCTTTTTTCTTTTTAGAAAAAAATTCACTGAAAAAATTAAAAAACGTTTTTGAAATTATTAATTAAATGGTTGTTTTTAATCGCATCAGTTTTTTGCGGTAGCTATTGGCAAAACGATGGGCTTCGTCGCGAATTCTTCTTAAGGTGTCAAAAGAAAAAGTTAAAAGTTCTTTGACTGATTTTTTGATGTTTTTTCCGAAAATTAATTTGTCGTTTCTAAATTTAGCAATTCCTATCACCGGAATTTTTATTTTTTTCTCGTTTAAAACACTCTCAACCACTTTCAGTTGCGTTTTTCCGCCATCAATTAAAATTAAATCAGGAAATTCCCATTCAAGGTGATTAAAACGGCGAGAAAGCATTTCTTTTAAAGCTGATAAATCGTCAGAGGGAAAAGCGTTTCTAATTTTAAATCGTTTATAAGCTGAGGGATTAAAATTCCCATTTTCAAAAACAACTAAACTGCCAACGGTTTCTTTGCCAGCAAAATGCGAGATATCATAGGCTTCAATTTTTTGTTTAAAAGAAGAAGGCATCTCATTAACCATTAAAGCTGAATCATCTATTTGGTTAAGCAACGGCAATTTTTCCGGATAATAATTTTTTAAAAATTTTTTCGCTTTTAGAATTTTTCCGCTTAAAAAATCAATTAAAGCGTTGATAAGATTTTGATAATCGCTTTCAGAGATTTTTCCGAGACATTTTCCGGAACAAAGTCCGATTTGGAAATGAAAACAGGGGCGGGATTGATTTAGCTCACAAGTGCTATAAGGAAAAATTTTTCGGAGCAGCAACAAAAAATTTTTAGCTAAAGAATAACTTTGAAGCGGTCCGAAAACAAAAGCCTTACTTAAAAGATATTTATTAACTTCGCGGCGGCGAATAATTTTTGGATAACTCCAAGCTATTTGAGGAATAACAAGATAAACAAAAGAACGATTGTCTTTTTCTTTGACATTGTAAAAGGGCTCGTATTTTTTAATAAGATTGGCTTCCAAAATAATTGCTTCTAATAAATTTTTGGTTGTATAAGTTTTTAAAAATGCCGCTTTTTCAGTCATTTTCTTAATCCGAAAATCAGAAGGATTTAAATAATTTTTTAAGCGGTTTCTTAAATTTATCGCCCGACCGATATAAATGATTTCTTTTTTCTTATTTTTGAAAAAATAAACGCCGGGTTTTAAAGGAGCTTTTTTAATCTTTTCAATAATTTCTTTTTTCATAATTTTTTAAGCGACTGAAAATTTTTTAAATAAAAACCGGTATAAGAATTTTTATTCTGAGCCACTTCTTTTGGCGTACCCAAAGCGACAATTTTTCCGCCTTTTTCTCCGCCTTCTGGCCCCAAATCTATTATATAATCGCAGCTATTGATAAAGTGTAAATTATGCTCTATCACTATCACCGTGTTTCCTCTATCAACTAATTTCTCTAAAATTTTTAAAAGCAATTCAATATCATAATAATGCAAACCGACGGTTGGCTCGTCTAAAAGATAAATAGTTTTAACCGCTGTTTGCGATAATTCTTTAGCTAATTTGATTCTTTGCGCTTCGCCGCCCGACAGCGTCGTGGCGTTCTGTCCTAATTGGATATATCCTAACCCGATACTTTTTAAAATTTTTAATTTTTCAGCAATGGGATAAATATCTTTAAAAAATTCAAAAGCTTCATCAACAGTCAAATTTAAAACATCGGCGATATTTTTCCCTTCATATTTTACTTGAAGCGTTTCCCGGTTAAAACGTTTGCCTTTGCAAACTTCGCACTGAACCAAAATCGGCGGCAGAAAATGCATTTCCACCAATTTATATCCCGCGCCTTCGCACGCCTCGCATCTGCCAGCTTTCACATTAAAGGAAAATCGGCTTTTGGTATAACCCCGGGCTCGGGCTTCTTCTAAAGAAGCAAAAAAATCACGAATGGGAGTAAAAACACCGGTATAGGTAGCGGGATTAGAACGAGGAGTGCGACCAATAGGACCTTGATTAATTTCCACAATGCGGCGAATATATTCGGTGCCCAAAACTTTTGAGGCATAAGGCAGAGGCCCGCTAAATCTTGATAAAATATGATTAACGCTTTTTAATATCACTTCCATTAAAGAAGATTTGCCGCTGCCGGAAACACCCGTAATAGCAATTAATTTTCTTAAAGGAATTTTTACATTGATATTTTTTAAATTATTCAAACGAGCGCCGATAATTTGAAGGCTTTCTGTTAATTTTGTCCGATAAGAGGGCGTTTTAATTTCTCGTTCGTGGCGCAAATATTCTAAAGTTAAAGATTTTATTTTTTTGTCATTAATTAATTTTTTTGTCTCGCCAGCGACCACTACTTTTCCGCCATCAACACCAGCGCCCGGTCCTAAATCAACCAAATAATCGGATTGAGAAATTGTTTTTTCATCATGTTCCACCACCACAATGGTGTTGTTTAAATCTTTTAATTTTTTTAACGTATTTAAAAGTTTATCAGTATCGCGTTCGTGCAAGCCAATAGTCGGCTCGTCTAAAACATATAAGGTATTAGAAAGTTTTGAGCCCAATTGCGAAGCCAAACGGATTCTTTGCGCCTCGCCGCCAGAAAGTGTTTCTGCTTCCCGATTTAAAGCGATGTAGTTAAGCCCCACTTCTAAAAGAAAACTCAAACGATTTAAAATCTCATTAATTAATCCTTCGGCAATTAATTTTTGTTTCTGGTTGAGTTTTTTTAAGAGTTCAACAAAAAATTGATGAGCGTCTTCAATGGTAAAACTAATTATTTCCCAAATATCTTTATTAGCGATTTTAACGGCTAAGGCTTCAGGACGCAGTCTTTTTCCTTTACAATTTGGACAAATAGTTTTTAAAAAAATATCCTCCTTACCTAAACCATGACAAACAGGACAAGCGCCATAAGGGCTATTAAAAGAAAAAAGGCGCGGTTCAATTTCCGGAAAAGAAAATCCGTCTTTGGGACAACTAAATCTTGAAGAATATAAAATTTTTATCTCCGGTTTTAAAGGATAAATAACATTTACAAGTCCCTGGCTATAATTTAAAGAATTTTCAATGGCTTCAAATAAACGAGAGCTGTCATTAATCGGCGCTCGATCAATTAAAATTTCAATGGTATGAATTTTGTAGCGAGAGAGAGAAATTTTGTCGTGAAGCGAATAAAGTTTTCCGTCAATAATTGCTTCAGAAAAACCTTTATTTAAAAAATCATAAAGCAATTGATAATATTCTCCTTTCCGACCATAAACAACTGGCGAAAGAATATTGACATAGCTAAGTTTTAATTCTTTGGATTTTTCCAAAACTAAATTATAAATTTCTTCGGTTGATAATTTTTCAATCGGAGAACCGCAAATTAAACAATGGGGTTTGCCAAGGCGCGCAAAAAGCACGCGCAAATAATCATAAATTTCTGTTAAAGTGGCAACAATAGAACGAGGATTATGCGATAAAGCCTTTTGATTAATAGCAATCGCCGGCGATAATCCTTCAATGTCGTCAACATCCGGTTTTTCCATTTGACCTAAAAATTGCCGCGCATAAGGAGAAAGCGATTCAATATAACGCCTTTGACCTTCGGCAAAAAGCGTGTCAAAAGCCAAAGAAGATTTGCCGCTGCCTGAAAGCCCGGTAAAAACAATCAATTTATTTTTCGGCAATTCTAAATTGATATTTTTCAAATTATGCGTCCGAGCGCCAATAATTTTTATTTTTTCTTCTTGGTTCATTTCAATTCTTCTTTTTCAATTAAAGCGACGACTTCTTTTTGAATACTTTTGGGAGTAGTTTTATGTTTTTTGTTATAAGCCAACTGAATTTCTCTTCGCCTTTTGGCTTCTTTGATTGCTTTTTTAATGGACTCAGTTATTTCATCAGCATATAAAATTATTTTTCCTTTCACATTGCGGGATGCTCTACCCATTAATTGAATTAAAGAAACTTCGCTTCTTAAAAATCCTTCGCGATCAGCGTCTAAAATAGCGACAATTTGAACTTCAGGCAAATCCAAACCTTCGCGTAAAAGATTCACGCCGATTAAAACATCAAAAACTCCTTTGCGAAAATTGGTTAAAATTTCAGCGCGTTCAATTGTTTTGGTGTCCGCATGCATAAAATTTGCCTTGATGTTTAAATTGTTTAAATAATCATTCAACTCTTCAGCGGTTTTTTTGGTTAAGGTATTGATTAAAACGCGGCCTTTTTCTTTTATTACTTTTTTAATCTCAGAAATAATATCGTCAATCTGGCTTTTATTTTTCTTTTTGTCAAAAACGGGCCGAATCTCTATTTCCGGATCAACAAGATATGTTGGCCGAATAATTTGTTCAACAATTTGCTCGGAAACTTTGTATTCATAAGGACCAGGAGTGGCGGAAGTAAAAATAATTGAGCCAGTGCGTTCTAAAAATTCTTTAAATTTTAAAGGACGATTATCCAAAGCCGAAGGCAGGCGAAAGCCGTATTCAACAAGCGTTTCTTTGCGCGAACGATCGCCTTCATACATTCCGCGAATTTGAGGCACCGCAATATGCGATTCGTCAATAATGGTAATAAAATCCGGCTTTCCGTTTTTAAAAGGAAAATAAGAAAGAAGTGTTTCTGGCGGCTCCCCGGGCAATTTATTTAACAAATGACGAGAATAATTTTCAATGCCATGACAATAACCTAAATTTTTAATCATCATTAAATCGTTTTTTGTTCGGCGTTCCAATCTTTCGGCTTCTAAAAATTTTTTCTGTTTTTTGAAAAATTCCAGCCGATCTTTGAGTTCGCTTTTAATATTTAAAATCGCTTGTTCTCTTTGAGGAAAACTAGAAATAAAATGTTTCACCGGAAAAATAATTAATTCATTTAATTGTTTTTTAACGCGGCGCGTAACTGAATCAATAATTGAAAGTTGAAAAATTTTTTGATCTTTTAGCTCAATTCTTTGAATGACCTCGCCAGCAGCGGGAATAAGCTCGAAAACATCGCCGCGCACGCGAAAGCTCCCCCTTTTTAAATCGCTATTAGTTCTTTCAAAATGAATCTTAATTAATTGTTTAATCAAGTCGTTTCTGGTGATAGGTTTATTAAGCTCTAAATGAATCGCTGCCTCAAAATAATTTGATGGCAAACCAAGATTATAAATACAAGAAACCGAAGCCACAATAATCACATCTTTTCTTTTTAAAAGAGCAGAGGTGGCTTTATGACGCAAACGATCAATTTCTTCATTTATCACCGCTTCTTTGGCAATGTAGGTATCAGTTAAAGGGATATAAGCTTCGGGTTGGTAGTAGTCATAATAGGAAACAAAATAACAAACCTCATTTTCCGGAAAAAAATTTTTATATTCGCGATAAAGTTGAGCGGCTAAAGCTTTATTAGGCGCCATCACCAAAACGGGTTTGTCAAAATGAGAAATCACATTAGCCATAGTAAAAGTTTTCCCGCTGCCGGTGACGCCTAAAAGGGTTTGAAAACGATAATTTTTCTTTAAGCCCAAAACTAATTGTTTAATGGCTTTTGGCTGATCACCAGCTGGTTTATATAAAGATTTTAATTTAAACATCTTCATTCAATAAACAAATCGCCCTTTTAAAACTTCTCTAAAGGGGTAAAATCGTTTTTAAGTATAAATCATCAGGCTAATTTTTCAATAATTTAAAATATTTTTAAAATTTAGATAAACGTTAAAATAATTGCGAAAGTTTTCTTCTTGAGATAAAATAAAATCTCAGGGCCAGTAGTTCAGTGGTAGAACGCCGCATTTGCAATGCGGAAATCAGGGGTTCGATCCCCCTCTGGTCCACCAAATGATTAAATTAAACACCTTACAATTATTAGCTCTTTTAACCGGCTTTGTTTTGATTTTAATTATTGTCATAATTTTTGTTTTCATCGCCCCTTCGGTTAAAAAAATAGAAACACCACCTCCTCAAATTTCTACCTCCAGTTTAGAAAAACCCCAAACATTTGGCACCGGTAGTATTTATCCCTATTTTTATAACTCAGACTATCAAAGTCTTAATACTTCTTCTTTTGTTTTTTCTTCATCCAGTTTTTTAACCACTTCTTCAACTTCTTCAGAAATAAAAGCGGAACAAAAACCAAAAATCACCAAAGAGGAAATCTTGAAACTGAAAATGGAAAATTTTCCTTTACAAAAATTTTATGGACCAACGGATTCAAAAGAAACCAAAACAAAAATTTTTATGAACCAGGTTTTTCTTTACCAAAAAGGGAGATTAAATATAGAAGACATTACTGGCTATTACAATGAAGCGACAATTGAGGCAGTTAAAAAATTTCAAACCTATTTGAATTTAGCACCCACCGGTCAATTTGACGAAGCCACCGCTCTGCTCGGCTCCGCTTTTTACAATGCTTTACCTAATGAAGGTAATTTTTCTGATGAACGACCGATATTAAGTTTTGACAAAGAAGATTCTCCTTATTTTTATTTTTACGGCACCGGACTTGTTCCTTTAAAATTAAACTCTAATCTTTTAAGTCCTTCATTTTTTATCACCAAAATTGTCAATGAAAAATTATTTAATGCTGGCGGCGGTAGTTATTCTAATAAAGGGCATTATATCATCATTTTAAATAACACTTCTCAACGACAATCTTGTTCTCTCTATGATTTAGACAAAAACAACGCCCTTATTACCAATTACGCTCCTTTACCCAATAGCCTCAATTTAATTCAAATCAAAAATGAAGCCGGCGCTATTTATCAAAAACAAAATTCTCTTCTTGTTTGCGGGAAAAAAAGAATTGAAATCCATTTAAATCCCTAAATTTTATGCTCCAAATCATTTATGAAGATGAAAATTTAATCGCTTTAAATAAACCCGCCGGCATTTTGGTTCATCGAACAAAAAAATCAAGTCCCAATGAAGAAACACTGATTGATTTAGTTTTAAAAAAATATCCCGAAATTAAAAATGTGGGTGATGAGCCGAAAATTCGGCCGGGCATTGTTCATCGTTTAGACAAAGACACTTCAGGGATTTTAATTATCGCCCGAAACCAAAAAGCCTTCAACTATCTAAAAAACCTATTTCAAAATCATCAAATTAAAAAAACATATTTGGCTTTGGTTTATGGCAAAATGCCAAAAAGGGGATTATTTAGCCAACCGATTGGCTTAAAATCCGGCAGTATTAAACGAGCTGTTTTTGGTAAAAAATTAAAAATGTTAAAGCCGGCTTTTACTGAATATCAAACCCTAAAAATTTTTGAAAAGGACGGTCAGTTTTTTTCATTGGTTCAGTTAATGCCTAAAACCGGTCGCACCCATCAATTAAGAATTCATTTAGCGGCGAATGGTTATCCTATTGTTGGCGATAAACTTTACAGTCAAAAAACTAACCCTTGGAATTTAAACCGACCATTTCTTTGTGCGACATCCATCGAATTTAGTTTGCCGCCAAAAAATTTCCAAAAAGAAACGGCCAGCCGCCGTTTAAAATTAGAAGTTGAGCTACCTCTTGAACTCAAAAAAATTCTTAATGAGCTAAAAATAAAAAGTTGAATTTTAATAAAATGTCACTAAAAATCAAATCCTCAGATATTCCACATATGTGGAAGATCTGAGGACAATAAAAAATAAAAAAACCGAGTAGCAGTATATAATATTAGTGAGGTTGAATCTCCATAGAACCCCATAGATTACTTTAAATTTCAGTGTCATTTTATATTGCGTAAAATATCCTTTCAGTGTCATTTTATGATGTTAAGCGCCCTATTGATTTGCCAATATCTATTTGTTAAACTAAAATATTGTAAATATTATGGACAAAGAAATTTTAAACAAAATCAAACCCGGCGCCAAAATTAGGGTCTGGGAAAAAATTAAAGAAGGAGAAAAAGAAAGAGAAACACCTTTTGAGGGATTAGTGATTAGCCGAAAGCATGGCCAAGAACCCGGTGCTACCATAACTATTAGAGGAGTATATCAAGACATTGGCGTTGAAAAAATTTATCCTCTTTATTCGCCGATTATTTCTCGAATAGAAATTTTAAGCTCCCCTAAAAAAATTCATCGAGCGAAACTTTATTTTATAAGAAAACTATCAAAGAAAAAAATCAGACAAAAGATAAGCAAAAAAACGTCGTTATCTTTATAAATAATAAATATTCAAAATGCGTTTCGAAAATCCATCTAATTTTATAAAGCCTTATCAAGAACAAGAAAAAGAAAAACAAGAAGAAATTAAGTTAGCTCCAGAAACAGAAAAATGGTTAGCTTTTATTGCTGAAAATGACAAAGAAAGAGCGGAATTACTTCGCCAAATAATAATTGAAGACATAAAAGCGCAAAGGGAAATAAAAAAACCAAACAGCCCGTGGCAGGAATATACCAAAAAAATAAAAGAGGAAATAAAGGAGCCAGAAGTTGCGTCTTTGTTAATAGCAGGTACGCCATTTGTTGCTGCGGCCGGCGCTTTTTTAGGTTATAGTCTCTTTGGCGGCAGTGTCGAAGCAGCGACAATTGGTTCAGCGACAACGGTCTTCTTTGAAACTAGTTCTTTATGGGGTGAGGGAGCCGCTGTGGCTATTAAAGAATTTATTTCGAAATTGAAACAAAGAATTGAAAAAAGATCCCAATCAAAAAAAGAACCCCAAGCAAAAGATGAAGTTAAATAAATTTTAAAATGGAAACTTTAATCAATTTTTTAAAAGAAATAAATCTTTCACCAGAGACAATTGATTTTTATTATGATTTTTTCGAACTTCTGCCGGCAAAAGATACAATAACCAAACAAAAAACAATAGATCTTTTTATCACCCTTTTGAAAAAATTTTTAGAAATAAAACCCCAATCAGAAGTAAGAGAGCTTTTAGAGATTCAAGCCCGAAGCCTAAAAAGTTTTGTTTTAGGTGATTTAGAAAATTACCAAAAAGCTATTAACGATTTTTTTAGTTTTCTTAAAAGTCACACTACCTCAAAAAATCCTGAGAGTGAAATAACAAAATAAATTTTTAAAATGGATTCTTTTATTCCTTCTAAAGTTTTTTTTACTAAAGGTGTTGGTGTTCATAAAAATCGATTGACTTCCTTTGAAATCGCTTTAAGAAAAGCCGGAATTGAAATAGGAAATCTCGTTAATGTCTCAAGTATTTTCCCTCCTGGCTGCAAAATCATTCCCCAAAAAGAAGGGATTCAATTTCTCAAGCCGGGTCAAATTGTTTTTACGGTACTAGCAAAAAATCAAACCAATGAACCGAATCGTTTAATTGCGGCGGCTATTGGCTTGGCTATTCCCAAAGAAAATAATACCTACGGCTATTTATCAGAGTATGAAGCTTTTGGCGAAACTGCTGAAAAAGCCGGGGAATATGCTGAAGATTTAGCCGCCACGATGTTAGCCACGACTTTAGGCATTGAGTTTGACCCTGAAACCAGTTGGGACGAAAGAGAACAAATTTATAAAGCCAGTGGCAAAATTTTTACCACCAGCCATATTTGTCAATCAGCCGAAGGCAACAAAGACGGCTTGTGGACAACCACTATTGCCGCGGCTGTGTTTTTGCCTTAAAAATTAATAATTTTAGTCTTGAAAAAAGGATAAATATCTGATAAGATGATAATGTCCAAAAGGACTATTTTTATTTATTTTATGGAAACAAAAAAAGAAACATTAAAAGAAGAGCCGAGTTATGAAGCAAAAGATATTTATGTTTTAGAAGGCCTCGAACCAGTGAGAAAAAGACCAGGAATGTATATCGGTTCAACTGGACCCGATGGTTTGCATCATTTGATTTGGGAGGTAGTTGACAATTCAATTGATGAAGTAATGGCTGGTTATGCGAAAAATATCAAAATTGAGCTTTTGAAAAATAATCAGGTGGCGGTCACAGACGACGGCCGAGGCATTCCGGTCGAAACTCATCCCCAGACAAAAAAATCAGCTTTAGAAACAGTAATGTGTACCTTGCACGCGGGCGGAAAGTTTGGTGGTAAATCTTATAAAGTCGCTGGCGGATTACATGGCGTTGGTGTTTCAGTAGTTAACGCTCTTTCCTCCTCAATGCAAGTGGAAGTCTGCCGCAAAGGCAATCTCTATAGCCAGAAATATCAAAGAGGGAAACCTATTCAGCCGGTTAAAAAAATCGGCACCTGTTCTGTTAGCGGCACCAAAGTAATTTTTGAGCCGGACCCCCAAATTTTTCCCAAAATTGAATTTGATTTCAAAAAAATTTTAAACCACTTACGGCAACAAGCTTATCTCACTCCTAAGGTAAGAATGGAAATTGTTGATGAAAGAAGTCAACCGGTTATCCGTTACGGTTTTTATTTTGACGGCGGTTTAAATTCTTTTATTAAATATCTCATCAAAAAAAAGAAGCCCATTCAAGAACATTTTTTCAGCGTGAGCCGGTCTCTTAATGATATGCTTATTGAAGCGGCTTTTGTTTATGTTGAAGACAATGAAACTGAAGAAATCAGCTTTGCCAACAATATTTATACGGCTGATGGAGGAATGCATTTAACCGGTTTTCGTTCCGCTCTCACCAGATCTTTAAATGATTATGCTCGAAAAGAAGGCTTTATTAAAGAAAATGAAGAAAATTTAACTGGCGATGATGTCCGTGAAGGATTGGTGGCGATTGTTTCCATTAAACTCAAAGAGCCTCAATTTGAGGGTCAAACCAAAGCCCGATTAGGCAATCCCGAAGCCCGAACAAATGTTGAATCAGTTATCAATGAAGCTCTTCAAGAATTTTTAGAACGTTATCCCGCTGACGCTAAAAAAATTATCAATAAAAACCTTTTGGCTCTTCAAGCTCGAAAGGCGGCTAAAGCGGCTAAAGAAAATGTTTTAAGAAAAGGAGCGTTAGAAGGAATGACCTTGCCAGGAAAATTAGCGGATTGCACCTCAAGAAAGCCAGAAGAATCGGAATTATTTATTGTTGAAGGCGATTCAGCTGGCGGTAGCGCCAAGCAGGGCCGCAATCGTTATTTTCAAGCCATTTTGCCTTTACGAGGAAAAATTCTCAATGTGGAAAAAACAAAAATAGAACGAATGCTTTCTAACAATGAGATTCGTTCGCTGATTATCGCTTTAGGCACAGCCATTGCTCCCAATTTTAATATTGAAAAACTGCGTTATCACAAAATCATAATTATGACTGACGCCGATAGTGTTACCTATGACACCCCCATTTTTATTTTTGATAAACAGCAACAAAAATTAAAATTAGTAAAAGCTGGTGAGTTTATAGAAAACCAATGCGAGGATACAGAAAGATATCAAGTTTTTGCCTGCGATTTAAATAACAAAACTTTTTCTTTAAGGGATATTGAAAAAACAATCCGCCATCCATTGCGAACTGATATTTATGAGATAAAGACTCGCTACGGCTATCAGATAAAAATAACCTCATTTCATAATGTGTTTATTTATCGTGATGGAAATTTCATCACCGTGCCAACGACAAAACTAAAAATTGGAGATAAAATTGTTTTTCCTGCTTCTTTGCCTCGATTAAACAAAAAGACAAAAATAGATATCAGCCCGCTTTTAAAACATTGTCAGGAGGCAAAAAATGTTCAAGTCAAAGTACCAACATCAGAGATGAAATTTATTCCTAATGATAGTTGGATTGATATTTCTCGTGGTCTCTGGCAGAAACTTCAATTAAGACGAGAAGGGGAGGGAATAAGTAGAGAAAGATTAGCGACAGCTATTGGAGTTTACCCCACGGTATTAGAACAGTGGGAGTTAAAAATTGATAATGTGATGCCACGCTATAAAATTTTTAAGAAATATCTTTCAAAATTAAATTTAAAAGAAAAAAATTTTTTAAAAAATGTTTCCGCTTATATTCCTTTATCTTCTTTTTCAGAAAAAAACCAAGCCAAGACGTATTATTTTAAAAACCATAGCCGAAAACTGAAAACTGAGTTTGATCTTGATAAAGATTTGGGTTATCTTTTGGGTTTTTATATTGGTGATGGATATTTTGCCCCCCAAAAAAAGAATCCCCATCGTTTTATTCTCTCTTTAGGAAAAAACAAGAAACCATATACCTCAAGACTTATCAAAGCCATTGATAATGTTTTAAAAGTAAAAGCATTCATTGATAAACGGAATGATAACAATATTCAATTAGTGTTTCATTCCTACGAATTTAAATTGATTCTTCAATTGTTAAAACTTTTAGGAAAGAAGGCGGCTGAAAAATTTGTTCCTGAAGAAATTTTTAATGTTGGTCCAAAAGTTCAAAAAGCTTTTCTCGCTGGTTATTTAGAAAGCGACGGCAGTATCATTGTGAAATCCTCTAAAAATAAATCAAATGTAAAATTGACTTTTACTACCGCTTCCAAAGATTTAGCCGATGGTATTGTTTTATTATTCCGCCAACTAGGTGTTTTTCCTGAAATTACTAAGCGATTTTCAAAAGACCACCAGCGTAAAGACGGCGTAATGATAAAAAGTAATTATCCAGGATATCTTATCTCAGTTAAAGGGATTAATCAGTTGAAAAAATTAAAAGATATTTGGAAAAACCATCCAAAGAGCAAAGAATTAGAAAATTATCTTGCTAAGGCTTGTTTGAAAAAAAGCAGTTATAAAAAAATTCAAATAGGCGAGGCGGTTCTTTTGCCCATCAGTTCAATAAAAAAAGTTAAAGCAGAAAAACCTTTTGTTTATGATTTCGCTGTTAAAAAAGATGAGAATTTTGTCGCTGGCACCGGCGGATTTCTGCTCCATAATACCGATGGGGCCCATATCCGGACTTTGCTTTTGACTTTGTTTTATCGTTATTTTAAAGAAATTATTGAAAAAGGATATCTTTATATTGCCCAGCCGCCGCTCTATCGCATTCAAAAGGGAAAAAACATTCAATATGTTTATAAAGAAGAAGAACTCAAAAAAGCGCTAAAAGTTTTTGGCGAAGGAGCAAGCGTTAATCGCTATAAAGGTTTAGGAGAAATGAATCCCGAACAGTTGTGGGAAACAACAATGAATCCGGAAAAAAGAATTTTAAAAAGAGTCACTATTAAAGATGCGATGGAGGCAACTAAATTATTTGATATTTTAATGGGAGAGATGGTGGAGCCAAGAAAGAATTTTATCCAAACCCATGCGGAGGCAGTAAAAAATCTTGACATTTAAATTTTTTTGAGTTATTTTAAAATCTATTATGTTTCAAAAAATAAAAATTTTTTTGCAAGAATCCCATCAAGAATTTAAAAAAGTTAACTGGCCAAGCAAAAAACAAACAATAAAATACACCCTTTTTGTTATTGGCCTTTCCTTAATCGTCGCGGCTTTTTTAGGGCTTTTGGATTTTATTTTTGGTCAACTCTTGGCAAAAATTATTACCTAAATAAATGACTCATTCTCAACCAGAAGAAAAAACCCAAAATGAAAAGCCTCAAAAAAAATGGTATGCCATCCATACCTATGCTGGCTATGAAGATGCCGTTTGTCGCTATTTAAAACAAAGAATAGAATCATTAGGAATGGAAAATAAAATTTTTAATGTTATTGTTCCGAAAGAAACAAAAATTAAAGTTAAAAATGGCAAACGGCAGGTGATTGAAGAAAAAATTTATCCCGGCTATGTCTTGGTAGAAATGATTTTGGACAACGAATCGTGGTATATCGTCAGAAACACACCACGGGTCAGTGGTTTTATCGGCGCGGAAGGCAAAACACCATCACCACTTTCAGATGAAGAAATAAAATCTCTTTTCTCTAAAATGGAAAAGAAAGAGACGGGTTTTAAAATTGATTTAAAAGTTAATGAACTGGTAAAAATTACTGATGGACCATTTAAAGATAAGGAAGGAAAAATTATTGAAGTTGATGAAGAACGGGGTAAAATAAAAGTATTGGTGCCGGTTTTTGGTCGCGATACCGCTGTCGAATTAGATTCTTTACAAGTTCAAAAAATTTAAATAATTAAAAATATCCGCCATTAAAAAATCTCTAATAAGAAATTAAAACTCAAATGACAAAAAAAATTAAAACCATCATCAAATTACAAATTCCCGCTGGTCAGGCAACACCGGCGCCGCCCATCGGCTCCTCTTTGGGTCAGCATGGAATAAATATTTTAGCCTTTTGCCAAGAATTTAATGAAGCCACCAAAAATATGGCTGGTGATATTATTCCCGCAGAAATTACTATTTATGAAGACCGCAGCTTTTCTTTTATTTTAAAAACACCGCCCACTTCTGTTCTTTTAAAAAAAGCCGCGGGCATTGAAAAAGGATCCGGTTTGCCCCATAAAAATAAAGTGGGAAAAATTAGCCGCGCCGATTTAAAAAAAATCGCCGAAAGAAAATTAAAGGATTTAAATACTGATGATATTAAAAAAGCAGAAAAAATTATTGAGGGCACAGCCAAAAATATGGGCATTGAAATAATTGAGTAAAAATTAAAAATATGGTTTTATCGGACAAAGAAATAAAGGAATATGTCAAAAAATACAAAATGATTTCGCCCTTTATTTCTTCTCAAATTAAAAAAGGGGTGATTTCTTTTGGTGTCTCTTCTTATGGCTATGATTTTAGAATCGCTGATGAATTTAAAATTTTTACCAATGTTAATAATTCCATTGTTGATCCGAAAAATTTTGACCCTCGCTCATTTATTGATTTTAAAGGAAAAATGGCGATGATTCCACCCAATTCTTTTGCTTTAGCCAGAAGCATTGAATATTTCAAAATTCCTCGAGAGGTAATTGGCATTTGTTTAGGAAAATCCACTTATGCCCGATGTGGAATTATTGTCAACATCACGCCTTTAGAGCCTGGTTGGGAAGGAATAGTTACCATAGAGATTTCCAATACCAGCCCTTTGCCAGCTAAAATTTATGCCGGCGAAGGAATCGCTCAAGTAATATTTATCAAAGGAAGCCAAATATGTGAAGTTTATTATGCTGATAAAAAAGGGAAATACCAAAAACAAAAAAAACTGACCTTGCCAAAGATATGAAAAAAAATCTTTAACAAAAAAGATTTATTGTTTTTGAAGGACCTGATGGTTCAGGTCAAAGCACTCAAGCAAAACTATTAAAAGATTATTTAGAAAAAGAAAAAAAAATTTCCGTCATTTTAACCAAAGAGCCAACAAATAAACCACCGTTTGGCAAACTTATCCGCCAAATATTAAAAAGAAAAATGGCGGTTAGTCCATTAAGTTTACAGCTTCTTTTTTGCGCTGACCGCAGCGAACATTTAAATAAAGTCATTAAACCGGCACTTTTAAAAAATCAATGGGTGATTTCCGACCGCTATTTTTATTCCACCATTGCTTATGGCTCTTTAAATTTAGACATCAAATGGCTTATCAAACTCAATGAAAATTTTTTAAAACCGGACATTGTTTTTCTTTTGAGAGTGAGGCCAGAAATTTGTCTTAAAAGAATAGACACTAATCGCGGCAAAAGAGAATTTTTTGAAGAAAAGAAAAAATTAGAAAAAGTTTTAAAAACTTATGAAACCTTAAGCCATTATTTTTCCAATATCGAAATACTCAATGGCGAAAAAAGTATTTTTGAAATCCATCAACAAATAGTAAAAAAATTAAATTTATAATTTTATGCTTAATCCAACCATTGGCTTGGAAATCCATTTAGAACTCAAAACTAAAAACAAGATGTTTTGTGCTTGTCTTAATGACCCAAAAGAAAAGCGGGCGAATATTAATGTCTGTCCTATTTGTTTGGGCCATCCCGGTAGTTTACCCACGATTAACAAAGAAGCAGTAAAAAGTGTTTTAAAATTAGGTTTGGCTTTAAATGCCGAGATTTCAAATATTTCTCAATTTGAAAGAAAAAGCTATTTTTATCCTGATCTGCCAAAAGGTTATCAAATCAGTCAATACGAAAAACCTCTTTGCCAAAAAGGATTTTTAGAAATATTTCCTTATCAAAAAGAACCAAAAAAAATAAGATTGCGACGCATTCATTTGGAAGAAGATACGGCCCGTCTCATTCATCAAAAAAACAAAAGTCTTCTTGATTTTAATCGCGCCGGCGTCCCGCTTTTAGAATTAGTGACGGAACCAGATATTCAAAGCAGCAAAGAAGCGGTGGCTTTTGCTAAAGAATTACAACTTCTTTGTCGCTATTTAGAAATCTCTGACGCTGATTTAGAAAAAGGCGAGATGCGCATTGAACCAAATATCAGTCTAAATTTAGGAACAAAAGTAGAATTGAAAAACCTTAATTCTTTTCGGGCTTTAGAAGAGGGGATTGAATACGAAATTAATCGGCAGAAAAAAGCTCTTGAAAAAGGCGAAAAAATTCGTCAAGAAACGCGCGGCTGGGATGAACAGAAAAAAATAACTGTCATTCAACGCTTTAAAGAAGAAGCTGAAGACTATCGCTATTTTCCTGAACCGGATTTGCCCCCCTTAAACATTCCTTTAGCTTTTGACCTTTATAAATTGGCTTCTGAATTGGAAGAATTGCCAGCAGCAAAACGTCAGCGTTTCTTAAAAATTTATCGCTTGGAGAAAAAAGATATTGAAATTTTAATTGAAGAAAAAGCAAGCGCTGATTATTTTGAAATGGCGGCATCGGAATTAAAAAGTTTTAATCCCCAAACAAATTATCAACTGCTTTGTAATTATTTCAATTCTGATTTAAGAGGATTAATGAAAGAAAAAGGACTTGATTTCAAATCTTTAAAAATAAAACCCGAGCATTTGGCTCATCTTGTTTATTTAGCCGAAAAAGAAAATTTTTCCAGCCGTTTGATTAAAGACCTTTTGGCAGAAATGCTTGAAAAAGGGGAAGATCCAGAAACTTTAATTAAAGAAAAGAAAATCAGCTTCATTAGTGACGAAAACCAATTATTAGAGGTGATTAAAAAAATTATTGAAGAGAATAAAAAAGCGGTTGAGGATTACAAAAAGGGGAAAGAAAATGCTCTTCAATTTTTAATTGGCCAGGCGATGAAAAAAACAAAAAGCCAAGCGAGCCCGGAAAAAATCAAAGAGATATTTTTAAAACAATTGAGTTCGATCTCTCACTGAAAAACAATGGTATAAAAGCGAATAACGTTTGATTTTTTATTTTTCTTTTTTATTTTTCTATCATCCTCAGATATTCCACATATGTGGAATATCTGAGGAAGCAGTTTTTATAGAGATTGAATCTCGGCAGTTGAACTTCAATAAAAATTCTTTAACGCTCTAAAATCATTATAGACCTTAAACTGATTCATTTTAAAAATTCTTTAACTAATTTTTGAGCTTCATTATAATTTTTTACCCAATGAATGTTTTTATCCCTTTTAAACCAAGTCATTTGGCGTTTGGCGTAATGATAAATTTCTCTATTTAATGTCTCAATCATTTCTTTATAATAATTTTCTCGAATTTTTTTCGGATTATCTCGAATGGTTCCCGAATGTTTATCTATTCGAGATTTATTCGAGTTGATTCGAGAATTATTTGAGAGTTTTCTAAGATAGCGAGCCAGATAGCGATATTCTAACCCCAAATCATCAAGCCGTTTCCAGCTCATCCCTTGTTGATAATGAAGATTTTTTACTTCATCAATCAGCCCCATTTTTAGACGCTTCAGCAATCTTTTTTTGATTAATTTTTTCAATTCCTCCGGCGATTTTTTAATGCCAATTTTTAACACGTCGTAGATGGATTGAGGCGGATAAATACACGGATTGACGCGGATATTATTTAATAATGGCACGGGTTTATTGGTTATCAATATGATTTCTATGGCGCGAACAAGACGACGTTTGTTATGGCGGTCAATATTTTTTGCCCGCTCTGGGTCTAATTTTTGAAGTTGTTTAAAAAGTTCTTCAGTTGATTTTTTCTCTAATTTTTTTCTTAATGTTGGCTGGGCCGGTACCTGAGGAAATTTGTAATTGTAAATTAAAGCATCAATATAAAAACCGGTGCCGCCGCAAATAATGGGCAATTTACCTTTAGCTAAAATTTTTTTAAGCGCTTTGGTGGCTAACTTTTGATATTGAAAAACAGTAAAAATTCTTTTTGGTGAAGCGACATCTAAAAGATGATGGGGGATACCATGCATTTCTTTTTTGGTAATTTTACCCGAGCCAATATTAAGTCCTTTATAAACCTGACGCGAGTCAGCGGAAATAATTTCGCCATTAAATTTTTTTGCCAATTTTACTGCCAGCTCGGATTTTCCCGAAGCGGTTGGTCCTAAAACAACAATGATTTTAGGCATCTATTTTATAAATTAAATTATAATCCAATTCAAAAAAAGAAAACCAAAAATATTTCGGAAAGATTTTTTAATAAAAACAAATCCCTAAAACTTACTATTATAAATTACGATCGTAATTTATAATAGTAACTAATGGTTGCGGGTTTCATTTATCTAAAGTTGTTTTATTAAATTTTTGGCAAGAATTTAAATAGTTTTGTTTTTAATTTCTTTTTCGATTTTTTCAATCAATTTATCAATTTTTATTTCGCCTTCAAGGCCGCGACGATAATGTCTGACATTAACAGTTTTATTTTTCAACTCTTTATTGCCCACCACCAGAATATAGGGAATTTTTTGAATTTCCGCATTGCGAATCCGTTTAGAAACAGTCAAATTTTCATCGCTTAAATTAGTTCGAATGTTTAAAGCCATTAACTGTTTTCTAACAAAATTGGCGTAGGGACGATGACGCAAACCAATATTGATAATTTCAACCTGAATAGGCGCAAGCCACAAAGGCAGAGCGCCGGCATAATGCTCTATTAAAATAGCTAAAAATCTTTCGGTGGAGCCAAGAATTGCTCGATGAATAACAATGGGCTGAGATTTTTTGCCTTTTTCATTAATGTATTCTAACTGAAATCTCTTTGGCAAATTCATATCCAGCTGAATAGTTGAAAGCTGCCAAGCCCGACCCAAAGCGTCTTTAATCATAAAATCAAGTTTCGGACCGTAAAAAGCTGCCTCGCCAACACCGATTTCTTTTTTCCAACCTCTTTTTATGACTAATTTTTTTAAAATTTCCTCAGACTGTTTCCAAATTTTAAAATCACCAATATATTTTCCTTTTTCCTTTGGATTATGAAGAGAAATTCTTACCCAAAATTCTTTAAAACCAAAAGCCTTATAGGTTTCCTCAATCATATCAAGCATCAAATTAATTTCAGAACTAATTTGAAAAGGAGTGGCGAAAACATGACAATCATCTTGAGTTAAAGCCCTTACCCGCGTCAGACCCAAAAGCTCGCCGCTTTTTTCATAGCGATAAACCGTGGTGGTGGCGGTGTAACGCAAAGGCAAATCTTTGTAAGAATGGGGTTCGCTTTTATAAAGCATCATAAAATGGGGACAATTCATTGGTTTTAGATAATAATCACCTTCGTTTTTTAATTTTAGAGGAGGATACATTGCTTCATATTTATCCAAATGACCAGAAATTTTATAAAGCTCGGCTTTGGTTAAATGAGGCACCCAAATAGGCACATAGCCGTGTTTTTCTTGAAGTTCAATAATAAAATTTTCAACAATTCTTCTTAAAATGGCTCCTTTGGGATAAAAAAGAGGCAAGCCGGCGCCGACCTCATCAATAATAGTAAAAAGTTTTAATTCCTTGCCCAATTTTCGGTGGTCGCGTTTTTTCGCTTCTTCTATTAAATAAAGATAGTCATCTAATTCTTTTTTATTTTCAAAAGCCACACCATAAATTCTTTGAAGTTGGGGATTTTTTTCATCGCCTCGCCAATAAGCAGCGGCTATCTGGGTTAATTTAAAAGCAGAAGGATCAATTTCATTAGTTGATTTAATATGAAAACCGGCGCAGAGATCAACAAAAACATCAATTTCTTTCTTCTCTTTTAAATCTTTTTTAAATGTTTTATAAATTGAAATTTTTTTATTTTTCTTTTGGAGTTCTTTAATCAGTTCCAATTTGTAAGGTTGATTTTTAAATAATTTTTTAGCCTTTTCATAACTAATCATCTCTTTTTTAAATTGCAAATTTTGTTTAATCAATTCTTTCATCCGCGTTTCAATTTGGCTCAGATATTCTTCGCCAAACGCAGATTCTTCTAGATCTGACGCCGATTTACGCTGATGACTATGTGAATTATCTGCGTTTATCTGCGTATTTAATCTGCCTGTATCTGCGTTGAAGTCAAAATCATAATAAAATCCGTTTTCAATCACCGGTCCAATACCCAGTTTAGCGTTTGGAAATTTTTCTAAAACCGCCGCGGCTAAAAGATGAGCCAAAGAATGACGAATGCGTTCAATTTTTTTCATTGTATTTATTATAGAAAAGATGGATTTTTTCAGCAACTAAAAATTAGTTCAGCTCTTGTACTTTCTCACAAATTAATTTCGGTTCGCCGTCGCGCCAAGAAAGCCGGCCAGAAATCACGACGGTTTTATTTTCTTGCCACAAAAAAGAAGTTTTTAAAAGCACATCATTAAAAACTAAAACCTCCAAATTCGCTTCGACATCTTCCACTTTGACAAAAAACATCGGCTGACCATTTTTAGTGATAATTTTTTTAATGCCGGAAATAATGCCGGCGATTTTAACCCGGCTATTGTTTTTAAAAGGAGAAAAACTTGGTGTTTGGGAAATCAACTCTTTAATAGGCGTAATGCCATTTTTGGAAAAATGAGGTAAATGATTTTTCAAAGGATGGGAAGAAAGATAAAGACCCAAAAGTTCTTTTTCCCAGATAAGTTTTTGGATTTCGGTTGCCGGTGAACTTTCTTTTAGGGTCAAAGGAATTAAAGAAGCCGGACCAAAAAGATTAAACTGCCGACTAAAACTGCCTTTTTTGGCTGCCTGATTAAATTTCAAAAGCGTCTCAATATTTTCCAAGGCTTGTTTTCTTTCAATATTTAAAGAGTCAAAGGCGCCGGCTTTAATCAAACTTTCCAAAGATTTTTTATTTAAATCGCGGTGTCTTATCCGCGAAAGAAAATCAGCCAAATTATTAAAAGGACCGTTTTTATTTCTTTCTTCAATAATAAAATCAATGATATTAATGCCGATATTTTTTATCGCTGAAAGTCCAAAACGAATTTTTCCTTCATCAACACTAAAATCTCTTAAACTGGAATTAATATCCGGCGGTAAAACTGTTATGCCCAATCTTTTTGCTTCATTGACAAAAAAATTAATTCTTTCAATATCACCGCCGCTGCTGATATTTAAAAGACTGGTCATAAACTCCACGGGAAAATGGGCTTTTAAATAAGCGGTTTCATAGCTAATTAAAGCGTAACAAGCGGCATGGGAACGATTAAAACTATATCGAGCAAAAGGTTCAATCCAAGCCCAGAGTTGATGGGCGACTTTTTCTTCAATGTGATTTTTTTTAACTCCCTCAATAAATTTTTCTTTTTGAGAAAGAAGAAGGGATTTTATTTTTTTGCCAATAGCTTTTCGTAAAACATCTGCTTCCGCCAAATTAAAGTTAGCCAATTCCTGAGCGATTTTCATCACTTGTTCCTGATAAATACAAATCCCGTAGGTTTTTTTTAGAATGGGTTCTAATTTCGGATGAAGGTAGGTAATTTTTTCCCGACCATTCTTGCGATTGATAAAAGAAGGAATAAGCTCCATTGGCCCCGGTCGATAAAGAGAAATCATCGCAATAATATCTTCCAGTTCTGTTGGTTTTAGTTCTTTTAAATAGCGACGCATCCCTGAAGATTCTAATTGGAAAATGCCGGCGGTCTCGGCTCGGCTTAAAATTTTAAAAGTCTCTTTATCGTTGAGAGGAATTTGAGAGATATTAATTTCTTTATCTTGGGTTTGTTTAATTAATTTCAAGGTTTTTTCTATAACCGTCAGATTTTTTAACCCCAAAAAATCCATCTTCAAAAAACCTAAATCTGACAAAGCATTCATTTCAAATTGAGTAATAATGATATTTTTTCCTTGAGGAGCAAACTGCAAAGGAATAAAATCAGTTAATGGTTCAGGAGAAATAACCACCCCGCAAGCATGAACAGAAACATGGCGGGCCGTGCCTTCTAATTTTTTCGCCGCTTCAATTAAAGTTTTTGCTTGAGCGTTGGTTTCGTAAAGATTTTTTAAATCCGGCACCTGTTCCAAAGCCTTTTTCACGGAAAAAGTGAAAGGAATCAATTTGGCAATTTTATCGCAAAAAGCATAAGGATAATTCAAAGCGCGGCCAGCATCGCGCACCGCCGCCCGCGCCATCATTGTTCCAAAAGTAATAATTTGAGCCACATAATTTTCGCCGTATTTCTGCCTCACATAAGCAATCACTTCATCGCGACGAATATCAGTAAAATCAACATCAATATCAGGCACTTGAATACGGCCAGGATTCAAAAATCTCTCAAAAAGTAAATCATATTTTAAAGGGTCAACATCAGTAATGCCTAAAATATAAGAAACCAAGCTGCCGGCAGCCGAGCCCCGACCAGGACCAACCACAATACCATGATTTTTTGCCCACCCAACAAAATCCTGGACAATTAAAAAGTAATCACTGAAACCACTTTGTTTAATTGTTTCCAATTCAAATTTTAAACGGGATTTTATCTCTTCAGTAATAACCGGAAAACGTTGCGGCAATTTTTCTTCAATGAGTTTTTCTAAAAAAGAAAAAGAATCACTAAAGCCATCAGGTAATGGAAAACGAGGCAAATGATTTTCTCCTAATTTAATATTCAGATGGCATTTATCCGCAATTTTTAAAGTATTTTCTATGGCTTCGGGATAATCTTTAAAAATCTCAACCATTTTTTCCGGCGCCAAAAAAGAAAGGTCATAATTTTTTAAAGTCAGCCGGTCTTTATCATCTAACTTACTATTTGTTTGAACCGCTAAAAGAATTTCATGGATCGGCTTATCTTCGATATTTAAATAATGAACATCTTGGGTGGCGACTAAAGGAATTTTTAATTTTTGAGAAATGGCTTTAGTTAAAGAATGAAGATGGGGGGAATGGGGTTGAATTTCCAAATAAAAGTCATCGCCAAAAATTGATTGATAAAAACGCGCTAAGGCCTCTGCTTCTCCTTTTTTCCCGGAAGAAATCAATTTTGCCAATTCGCTCGAAAAACAACCAGACAGACAAATTAATCCCTCGTGGTGTTCTTTTAAAAGTTCTTTGTCAATGCGCGGCTTGTAATAAAATCCTTCCAAGTTTGACTTAGTGACCAACTGAATTAAATTTTTAAAACCAGTGTTGTTTTTTGCCAAAAGCGTTAAATGGTAACGTTCCTCGTCAATTTTTGGTCTTTTGCTAAAACGACTGGAATAAGCCACATAAGCCTCCAAGCCTAAAATAGGTTTAATATTTTTCTCTAATGCTTTTTTGTAAAACTCAATCGCGCCATAAAGATTGCCGTGGTCAGTCAAAGCCAAAGCTTCCATTTTAAATTCCTGCGCTTTAGCCAAAAGTTCATCAATTTTGGTTAAACCATCAAGTAGAGAATAGTGGCTATGAACATGAAGATGAACAAATTTGGCCATAGTTTCAAATCAATTAAATTTTAATCCATAAATCATTTTAGTCAAAGCTTCAATCCCCAGCTATTAATTAAACTTTTAAAATGAAAAAATGAAACTTGAGAAACTAATTTTTAATTATTATTATTTAAGAATGGAAAATGAGATATATATCGGCATAGATGAGGTAGGGAGAGGCGCCTTAGCCGGGCCTGTCGGGGTTGCCGCTGTCATTTTAAAAAAATCGGATTTTCAAAAATTAAACCCAAAAAATTCTCATTTAAATCTTCCACCATTAAAAGATTCTAAAAAATTAACGCCTTATCAAAGACAGATTTGGTTTGATTATCTGACAAACAAATTAAAATTACCCTATGCAGTCGCGATGGTTTCTTCTAAAGTCATTGACAAAATAAATATTTCGAAAGCCGCCAATCTCGCCGCCACCCGCGCCATTTATAAATTACTATTATATTCTACGATCGTAAATTATAATAGTAAAATGAAGTTAAAAATTTTTCTTGATGGCGGTTTATATCTTTATGGCCAAACAAAAAATCAAAAAAGACAAATCTATCCCTTAAAAAAATTATTTAAAGGAAATCCTTTTCAATGCCAGATTCAAACTCTAACGCGGGCGGATGAAAAAATTAAAGCGGTAAAAATTGCGTCCATTATTGCCAAAGTTTCTCGCGATAAAAAAATGCTAAAAATTCATAAACAATATCCTCATTACGATTTTTTAAACAATAAAGGCTACGGCACAAAAAAACATTTAGACGCCATTAAAAAATTCGGATGGCTTTCTTTCCATCGATTGACTTTTTTAAAAAACCACTTTAAGATTTGAAAAATGGGTGGCGTACCAGTAAAACATCATAGCAAATCAAAAGTCGGAAAGAGACGATCTCAACAAAGGCTTAAAAAACCTGTTTTTTTTGTTTGTCCTTATTGCGGCGGACCAGTTTTGCCGCATCGTCTTTGTCCTCAGTGTCATCGCTATCAAAAAATCAAGGCTTCTTTTCTAAAACGAAGCGCCTAATAATATGGCCACGAGGCATCTTATTAGAACGATTGTGCTTCAATCTCTTTATGAATGGGATTTTTACCATCAAAAAGTAGATCTTTTAAAAATTATGGAAAGAAATCTTAAAGAATTCGGTCCGGGCATTGACGAACCAGAGTTTGGTTTTAAAATTATCAACGGCATTGTTTCTCATTGGGAAGAGCTAAATAAATTAATAGAAAAAAATGCTCCGAGCTGGCCTCTTGAACAAATCGCTCCCATTGACCGCAATATCTTACGTATCGGTCTTTATGAACTTCTTTATGCGAACAAAGAAGAAGTGCCAGCAAAAGTGGCGATTAATGAAGCCATTGAAATGGCTAAAAATTTTGGCGGCGAAAATTCCTCAAAATTTATTAACGGCGTTTTGGGAAATGTCTATCAAAAAATCGAACAAAAAGAAAGTTTATGAATTTCAAAAATTTAGAAAATAAAATAAAAATAAAATTTAAAAATATTAATTTATTAAAAGAAGCCCTGACTCATCGTTCTTATTTAAATGAAAATCCATCTTGGCCAGTTTCTCATAATGAACGATTGGAATTTCTCGGCGATGCCGTTTTAGAATTGATGGTCACTGAATATCTCTTTAATCGTTTCCCAAAATATTCAGAAGGAGAATTAACCAGTTTACGAGCAGCACTGGTTAATTATCAAATGCTTTCCCAAGTTGCTTCTTCTATTTCTTTAGGTGATTATCTTCTTCTTTCCAAAGGCGAAGCAAAAGATACGCCGCGAGCTAAAAAAGTTATTCTGGCCAATGCTTTTGAAGCTCTTCTTGGCGCCATTTATTTAGACCAAGGGAAGAAAAAAGTTAAAAACTTCATTGAAAAATATGTGTTAAGCCATCTTGATGAAATTATTGAAAAAAATC
>Ga0123519_10000867_pt1 | contig 53052 bp, 38 predicted proteins | sample YelNatPaOPRAMG02_FD_87396 | JGI IMG/M metagenome (GOLD analysis project Ga0123519, IMG submission 87396) | Hot spring microbial communities from Yellowstone National Park - Yellowstone National Park OP-RAMG-02 (version 2) | ecosystem: Environmental > Aquatic > Thermal springs > Hot (42-90C) ...
AAGATTTAATGGACGGGGTAAAAGTTGCCCAGAAAGATAAATTCTTTGATTTCACAAAAGGACGAATAATAACATTAGATTACTAAAAAAATGCCCAGTTGTCAACATGCGGTATAGCCAATATGGGTTTCAGTAGTATGCGAAGTTCATCACCCGCATCAATCTTTCGTCTCGGTTGATAGGAACGTCGCTCCGCTCTCCCTTACTGGCCATACCGCCGTCCGTTGAATAACAGTTGATTCTTTAGTTGTTTACACGAAACGATAAAGTGTTTTTTCTAAGTTGGCTATATTTATCCGCTACGCGGGTGTCGAGGCTACCATTTACATGCGGTGAAGTCTGTGACTTCGCCGAGCAAAAGGACAAAAGTAGTCGTAAAAAATTGATAACAAGTAAAATTTATTCCGAATGAAGGTAAGTGTAATAGGAGCAGGAAATGTAGGAGCAACAGTTGCTCAGGTATTGGCGTCACGGGAAGTGGCCGACCAGATTGTACTGGTAGATATTAAGCAGGGAGTAGCCGAAGGTAAATCGCTGGATTTATGGCAGACGGCTCCCATCAATTATTACGACAGTCGGATTATTGGGGTTACCGACGATTATCAGGCAACTCATGATTCGGAGGTGGTGGTAATTACATCGGGGGTACCCCGTAAGCCCGGTATGAGCCGCGACGACTTAATTTCGATCAATGCGGGGATAGTTAAAGAGGTTACTGAGAAAGTCGTTAAAACTTCACCGGCTGCCAAAATCATTGTTGTTTCGAATCCTCTCGATGTTATGACCTACGTTGCATATCGGGTTTCGGGTTTTGAAGCAAACAGGGTGATGGGAATGGCTGGGATTCTGGATACGGCACGATACAGGGCTTTTTTGGCCGAAGCTCTCGACTGCAGCCCAAAGGATATTCAGGCACTGCTGCTGGGAGGACATGGTGATACTATGGTGCCTCTGCCACGTTATACCACGGTTTCGGGCATACCGGTAACTCAACTTATTGGTAAGGAACAGCTCGATCAAATCATTAAACGTACCCAAAACGGTGGAGGCGAAATCGTTAGCCTGTTGGGCACGTCGGCTTGGTATGCCCCTGGTGCTGCTGCTGCTCAAATGGTGGAAGCCATTATTCGCAACCAGAAACATATTTTCCCCTGTTGTGCTTATCTGAATGGCGAATACGGGTACAAAGGTTTGTGTGTTGGTGTACCGGTCAAACTTGGAAAAAACGGAATAGAAAAGATTATTGAAATCGACCTAAATGCTGAAGAGAGGTCGCTTTTCGATAATTCGGCTAAGGCGGTAAAAACACTTATAGATGCGCTGGAAGGAATGAAGATCCTGTAATAAAAAAAAAGGGGCAAGCGCCCCTTTTTTTTATAGACTGGCCACTATAGCGTCCTTGTGTATTTTTTTGATTAATCCCTGGAGTACTTTACCGGGGCCTACTTCGTAGAATTCTGTTGCTCCATCGGCTACCATTGCCTGAACCGATTGTGTCCACTTCACGGGGGCGGTAAGCTGTTTAATCAGATTTTCTTTTATGGCAGTAGGATTATTTTCGGCCTTTGCTGTCACATTCTGATAGATAGGACAGATGGGTGCATTGAAGTGTGTACTTTCGATGGCTTCGGCCAGTTCCTGACGGGCAGGTTCCATCAGGGGAGAATGGAAAGCACCTCCCACCGGTAGTTTCAAAGCTCGTTTAGCGCCTTTGGCCGTAAGGAGTTCGATGGCCTTGTCGATGCCGCTGATGCTCCCCGAGATAACCAGCTGGCCGGGACTATTATAATTGGCCGGTACTACTATATCATCAATCGATTTGCATATTTCTTCTACTACATGATCATCCAGCCCCAGAATTGCTGCCATGGTCGATGGCTGGAGATCGCAGGCTTTCTGCATGGCCATTGCCCGTTTTGACACCAATACCAGACCATCTTCAAAACTCAGTGCACGACTGGCTACCAGAGCCGAAAATTCACCCAGCGAATGCCCCGCTACCATGTCGGGTTTAAACGATTCGCCAGCTACAATAGCAGCAATCACCGAATGCAAAAAGATTGCCGGCTGAGTTACACGGGTTTGTTTCAGATCCTCGTCGGTACCCGAAAACATTAAATCGGTAATACGAAAACCCAGAATATCATTCGCTTTTTCGAATAATTCCTTTGCTACCGTTGAGCTTTCGTACAGGTCTTTTCCCATGCCTACAAACTGTGAGCCCTGACCAGGAAATACATATGCTTTTTTCATTTTTCAACTTTTAAGTTATACATTAAAAAATATTATCGGGTTTGCTTAATCCATTCACGAGCATTGACAAATGCTTCAATCCATGGGCTTACTTCATCATTTTTACGATCTTCGGGATAATACGCCCAGTTCCATGGGTAAATAGAGCGTTCGAGATGGGGCATCATGGCCAGATGACGACCATCGGCCGAACATATGGCTGCGGCATCATAATCGCTGCCGTTGGGGTTACCCGGAAAACCGCTGTAGCTATATTTCATCGGTATGTGGTAAGTATTTTCGGGCTGTGGCAGATGAAAACGACCTTCGCCATGGGCTACCCAAATACCCAGTCGAGTTCCCTGCAACGATTTGAGCATCACCGAATGATTTTCGTTTATTGTAACATTGACAAAATGTGATTCAAACTTGTGGGATCGATTGTGTTTCATCCTAGGATGTTGAGGATGATCGGGATAGATCAGGTTGAGCTCTGTCATGAGCTGACAACCATTGCATACCCCCAGACTCAGTGTATCATTCCGCGAAAAGAAGCGATCGAGGGTTTCCTTGGCCCGGGGATTGTACAGGAATGCCCCTGCCCAGCCTTTGGCTGACCCCAATACGTCGGAATTGGCAAATCCTCCTACAAAAACTACAAAATGAATATCGTCGAGCGTTTCCCGACCGCTGATAATGTCGGTCATATGCACGTCCTTTACATCAAAACCGGCAAGATACAACGCCCAAGCCATTTCTCTGTCCCCATTTGAACCTTGTTCGCGCACTATGGCTGCACGGATGCTCGACTGACTCCTGCGTTGTAGCGATATACCATATGGGCTCAGGTGACCGGAAAACTTTTCGGGAAACTTATACAAAAGAGGTTGTGCTTTATAATTTCTGTAACGTTCATGGGCCAGATCTTCGCCGCTCTGTCTGCGATCGAGCAGGTATGAGGGCTTGTACCAGATGTCGCGCAAACTATCGATGTCGAGCGTCAGGTTCTGGTTGGCTTTTTTGATCATGAGCTTGCGATCGCCGATAACCCTGCCCAGCACATGAAAGGAAATGCCCTTTTCTTTGAAAAAGTTAGCAACGGCCTCTTTATCTTCATTTAAAATCTGAAGGATAGCTCCCGGATTTTCACTGAAAAGGAGTTTTACCCAGTCTTTTTCGGGCAAAGTATTTAAATCTATTTCCATTCCCCCGCGGGTGTTGGGAAAATTCATTTCGAGCAATGCGGTAATCATTCCACCCGAAGAAATATCGTGACCGGCCAGAATTTTTTCCTCCTGTATGAGCAATTGAATGGCATTAAATACGCTTGCAAAGTAGACAGGATCTTTGATGGTGGGGGTATTTCCTCCGATTTTGTTCAGTACTTGTCCCAGTGCACTTCCGCCCAAGGAAAAGGGAGTTTGAGACATATCAAGGTAAATAAGAATACTGTCTGAATCGGGCTGAATGACAGGTTTTACTACTTTGCGGATATGGGTAACTTCGGCAGCTGCAGAGACGATAAGGGTACCCGGAGCTAAAACCATCTTTCCGTCGGGATATTTCTGCGTCATCGACAGGGAGTCTTTGCCGGTAGGGATATTGATCCCCAGTTGTAGTGCAAAATTACTTGCAGCTTCAACTGCACGATACAGACGGGCATCTTCGCCGGGTTGTTTGGCCGGCCACATCCAGTTGGCGCTTAGCGAAACACCACGGAGGCCACCTTCAATGGGCGCCCACATGATGTTGGTCAGGGCTTCTGCAATGGACAGCACCGATCCGTTTTGTTCATTAACCAGTCCTGCCACCGGTGCATGACCTATAGCTGTAGCTATACCCCTTTGTCCCTGATAATCGAGTGCTACTACGGCTACATTACTCAGGGGAAGCTGTAGTTCACCAACTGTTTGTTGTTGTGCCACACGTCCGGTTACCGATCGGTCAACTTTATTGGTAAGCCAATCTTTGCAACCTACCTGTTCGAGTTGCAATACCGATTCCAAGTATTCTACAATGGCAGACGGATCGTAAACCGGCTCTTCAAATATTTGTTTGTGCGTAGCATCAACGATGATACTTTTAGGGGGATTGCCAAACATATCCGTGAGCTGCAGATTCAGGGGTTTTTCTCCGCTACGCGAATCAACAAAGCAGAAATTGCCATCGCCGGTGATTTTACCTACAAGATACATAGGTGCTCTTTCTCTGTCGGCGATTCGTTTGACCAGTTCAATGTCGTGGTTCTTCAAAAGAAGCCCCATACGTTCCTGCGACTCGTTGCCAATTATTTCCTTGGCCGATAGGGTGGGGTCACCGATAGGTAACCGGGCGATATCGATTTCGCCCCCTTCGGGTTCAACCAGTTCCGAGAAGCAGTTGAGGTGTCCCCCCGCACCATGGTCGTGGATAGAGATAACGGGATTGTTGTCCATCTCGGCTAATCCGCGGACAACGTTATATACCCGTTTCTGCATTTCAGGGTTCGATCGCTGAACGGCATTGAGTTCTATTGAATTTTCATATTCGCCGGTAGCAACTGACGACACAGCTCCGCCGCCCATACCAATACGGTAGTTATCGCCACCCAGCATGACTATCTGATCGTCTTTCTGAGGAGTTCCTTTGATGCTGTCTTTTTTATGACCATAACCAACACCGCCGGCCAGCATAATGACTTTGTCGTAACCGAACAGTTTGTCTTTTTCGGCGTGTTCAAAGGTGAGTACGCTGCCACATATCAAGGGCTGACCATACTTGTTGCCAAAGTCACTTGCTCCGTTCGAGGCTTTAATGAGCAGGTCCTCAGGGGTTTGGTACAACCATTTGCGGGGAGGAATGGCTTTTTCCCATGGACGCTCATCATTACGCGGATAGGGAGTCATATATACTGCTGTACCGGCTATGGGAAAAGCGCCTTTCCCGCCAGCCATACGATCGCGTATTTCGCCTCCTGTACCGGTAGCAGCTCCGTTGAACGGCTCTACTGTCGTTGGAAAATTATGGGTTTCAGCTTTAAGCGATATAACAGATTCGACGGGATGCGTTGTAAAATATGAAGGTTCATCGGCTCGCTGGGGCGAAAACTCTTCAATCACCGGACCCTGAATAAAGGCACAGTTGTCGCGGTAAGCCGATACTACCCGGTTGGGATTCTGCTGCGTAGTTTTCTTGATTAATTGAAAAAGCGTGCTGCTTTGTTCTTTCCCATCAATAATAAAGGTTCCATTGAATATTTTATGTCTGCAATGCTCGGAATTAACCTGTGAAAACCCGAAAATTTCGCTGTCGGTAAGAAGTCGCCCTAATTTTTGGCTCAACTGTTTGAGGTAGGCTATTTCGTCTGCATTCAGGGCCAGCCCCTCCTGTTGATTATAGCTTTCGATATCGTCGATATAACGAATGGGATCGGGATCTTTATCGATACGGAAAATATCTGGCGATAGGCCATGATACAATGTTTGTAACATCCTGTCGTAGGAAACATCGGGCGAACCAACCGGAAAAAACTCTTCAATCCGCCGGATACCTTCTATGCCCATATTACGGGTTATCTCCACCGCATTGGTACTCCAAGGTGTAATCATTTCTCGCCTTGGCCCCACAAAGTAACCTTCAATTTTTTCTGTCTCTGCACGCTTGCCCGAAAATAACCAGCTTAATTTTTCAAAGTCGGTATCGCTCAGCGCATTAGTACTTTCAACTACAATGTACGATTGTTCGGTCTGATAATAATAAATCATGTTAGGCATTTTTTGCCTCGCAAAGTTACGAATATCGGCCATGAAAAAAATTCCGTTTTAAAGAATTTTACATTTGTTTGATTATCTTTGGGTTACACCTGTCAATTTTGCGCCTCTGACTTGTTCGGAGAGTGCCTGTATCCGTCATAGAATGTAGCTTTACTTTTTTTAACAATCTCCTTAACATCCCTTAACAGCGACAATTTGTCAGCGGTACAAATTTTGACCAATTTTGTTAAAAAAATAATTAATTAACAAAAATTCAAAATATTATGAGAACGAGAAGATATTACATCGAAATTGCAGTGGTTGCAATATTTAGTGCCCTGTTATCGGTAGTAGCTTATCATCATTTTTTCAATAAGACTCAGGTGGTATACAATTATCCCAATTATGCAAGGCAGGTAGCATATTCCGATACAGGGAGTCAACCGATAGATTTTACTTATGCGGCCGAACAAACCATTCATGCTGTGGTTCATGTACGAACTAAATCAAAGGTTGAAACCACCTACCGTAATCCTATTTATGAATTTTTCTACGGCGATGGTACCATAACCCGCGAACAGCCGGTAGTGGGTTTTGGATCGGGCGTAATTATCAGTCCCGATGGTTACATTGTTACCAATCACCATGTAATCAAGGGGGCTGAAGAGATTGTGGTGAAGCTCAACGATAACCGCGAATTTGATGCAAAGTTAATTGGCAGTGACCCCAGTACCGATTTGGCACTATTAAAAATCGATGGCAATAACTTTCCATTCATTCCCTTTGGTAACTCTGATGCTCTTCGGGTAGGTGAATGGGTACTTGCCGTAGGTAACCCATATAACCTTACCTCGACGGTTACGGCGGGTATAGTAAGTGCAAAAGCTCGTAATCTCAACATTATCGACGATAATTACCGCCTCGAATCTTTTATTCAGACCGATGCAGCTTTAAATCCGGGCAACAGCGGAGGTGCTTTGGTAAATACCCGCGGCGAACTGGTAGGTATCAATACAGCCATACTTTCCCCCTCGGGCAGCTATGCGGGCAACTCGTTTGCTATTCCGGTAACAATCGTTAAAAAAGTGGTCGACGACCTTCGTGAGTATGGGGTAGTGCAGCGTGCATTCTTGGGTATTACCCCCACCGATATGAATGCCGAAATAGCTAAACAGCATGATATTGCTACCACCATTGGGGTGTACGTAAGCGATGTTCGCGAAACAGGGGCTGCCAAGGAAGCCGGTATTAAAAAAGGCGATGTAGTCATGAAAATTAATGAGGTACCCGTGCAAAATACAGCTGAACTACAGGAGCAGCTGAGTAAATATCGACCCGGCGACAAGGTGAAAGTGACTGTATTGCGCGACAATAAAGAAAAGACATTTGACGTTATACTAAGGAATCTTCAGGGCGAAACCAAGGTAGTTAAAAGTACCGACGTTGCCGAAACCGTAATATTTGGCGCTAAGTTTGCCGAAATTACGGATGAAGAAAAAAGCAAGCTGGGAATCCGCTATGGAGTTAAGGTTGTTGAACTGACTCCCGGTAAATTCAGCCGGGCAGGCATTGAAGAAGGATTTATTATTACCCGGATGAACAACAAACCGGTAACTTCTATTGCTGAACTGAAGAAAATTCTCAACAACACCCGTGGCGGAGTATACATCGAAGGGGTATACCCCAATGGTGTGATAGCTTACTATGCCTTTGGTATATAATTCTTACCGCTCAGGCACTTGTATCAGTGCCTGAGCTTTTGTTAAAAATAATATAACTCTATCGGGCACAAGAACGATTAAAAAAAAGGTACTAACTTTGTAACAATCAATTAATCTTTGTTACCTTGAAATATTCCGAAGAAGTTTTTGAAAATTTTCAGCAGTTCCTTGAATCATTCAAGGGCGACATCAACATCCTCGAAGGAATTGTAGATGTTGATGTACAAATGGAGTATTTTGAGGAATCGAAAAAAACAAAGGATTTACCCCCTCTGGAAGAATGGGAATCACAGGTGCAGTTGCTATACGACCCCAATGTAGATATTAAGACAAAAAAAGAATTCATTGTACGTATTGCCTCGATAGATGATGTCAAGGTATATCGCTTTTTAGAAAAATTCTATGAAGAAACTACCGATGATTTGAAGGATTGGACAAGGCTTGCCATACAGGAGTCGCGTCTTTTGCTTCAGTCAAAATTGCTTGATCAGCCGCAGTTACTTATTTCTACAGGGCTGGGGGGCAAGGAGGGGAAATTAAGATATTTTATCGTACTCTTTCATCGAAGTTTTAAGGATTATACTCCTTTTCAGGAAAAAATTATTCGCAGCGAACTTTCGTACATTCTTCAAAATAAGAATGTAATTATCGAGCAGATTGATTTTGCTGGCAATTATGTATCATTGATAGCACTTTTTCCACTTTTTGTTTCAGTTACGGAAATTCTGCAGGACGCATTGCGCGAAATCAACCAATACGGAAATTTTATGAATGAAAAATGTATCATTACCAATGTTCGTATACTTTCAGCCGGAGACATTCATCAGATTATATCCCAAAATGAACAATCGTATTAATCTCATACAAATAAAAACAAACCATGCATCCCCAGATAAACGCAGCCATTCAGGTAATTCCCCGATCAATAGCCCGTCATCCCTATGAAATTATTGATGCTGCTATTGGTGTTATAAAAAAGTCGGGGCTCAGGTATGTAGTTACTCCGTTTGAAACGGTTGTAGAAGGTGATTATCATCAGGTAATGCAATTGATAGAAGAGATACATCGGGTCTGTTATGAGGCCGGTGCAATGGATTTGATTTGCAATCTGAAAATCCAGAGTTCATCAGCAGCTCCCGTATCCATTGACGACAAAATGAAAAAATATTCACAGCATGAACGCTGAAAGTAAGCCGGTAATTGAGCTGTTGGATCTGGTAAAGCACTATTATGTAGGTACCATTGTAGTTCCTGCCATCCGATTAATCAGTCTCCGGATCAACAAGGGCGAATATGTTGCTATCATGGGGCCGTCGGGATCCGGTAAATCTACGCTGATGAATATTATCGGATGCCTTGATACCCCCACAAAGGGTACGTATGTGCTCAACGGCATGCAGGTCAATACGCTCAATGATGACAAACTGGCAGAAATCAGGAACAAGGAAATTGGCTTTGTGTTTCAAACCTTTAACTTGCTGCCCCGTTTCAATGTGCTGGAAAATGTAATGCTACCCTTGGTTTATGCGGGCTATGAAAAAAAGGAACGCATGCAGCGGGCACTTGAGGTTATCCGAAGTGTGGGATTGGAAGAACGTATCAATCATAAACCCAATGAACTATCGGGAGGACAACGCCAACGGGTAGCTATAGCCCGTGCTCTGATTAACAACCCTTCCATAATCCTTGCCGACGAACCTACCGGAAACCTCGACAGCAAAACTTCCAACGAAATTATGCAATTGTTTGACGAAATTCATCAGCGGGGAAATACCATCATCCTGGTCACCCATGAAGAAGACATTGCCCGTCATGCCCAACGTATTATTCGGCTTCGCGACGGAATGATTGAATCCGATACCGTCCAGAACAAACAGTATGCATTTTAGGCATACAAATTGCTTAAAACCTTTTTAAGGTTACAAAAAACCATTACATTTGTGACTGTAAATTTTTACTAAATGAGAACTTTTAAAACGTATAGCGTATGTTGTTGAAAACAGTATTAAAAAATCATCTGCTAATTGTAATATTGGCATTATTGGCAGGACTGAATGCCTGTCAGACTCCTACTGCACCTTCTGGTCAGCAGGCTGGCGGCGATTCTCTGAGCAAGGATTCCATTGCCCAAAACGTGAAAGAAGTAGTATATCCGTTACCGGCTCCTTTTGAATTGACCCAGATGCTCAACGATATTGGAGCAGCTTATGTAGGCAAAAATCTGAATCCGGTAAATAAAGTTGAAAAATACGTAACGGAAAAAGACAAAGCCGTAAATCTGGGCGTTTATGGCGCCGATCTGGCCTATGCTACCACCTACAATAAGGAAGAAGATGTAAAGGCATACCTGAAAGCCGTCAGAACCCTTATTGATGCCTTGGGGGTAAATATCGACTATTCTCCCCTGTTCTCCGACGAAGTAAAAATGAAGGCCAACAATAAGGACACTCTGGTAGAGATTATCACCAACACTTTCTACGCTACCTATTCCTCGCTGAAAGAAAAAAACAGCCCCGAAATGGCTGTGATGATGGTATCGGGTATGTGGATTGAGCTTATGTATATTGCTACTCACATTTCAAAAGATACCTACAACAACACGCAGATTGTAACATTGATTGCCAAACAAAAAGATTCGTATGAAAAATTAATGAATCTTATCGAAAATTATCCCAATCATCAGGCGTTGAAAGATTTGGATGAAAAACTCTCCGTGCTGAAGCCTGTATTTGCTAAAGTTGATCAGGGCCTTACCGTTTCTGACTATAACCTTTTGCTCAGTACTATTGAAAAAGTAAGAAAGGGTTTTGTTTTATAAAACATAATGTCTTGCTTCCATTTTTGATGCCCACAATTATTTTAATTGTGGGCATTTGTTTTTGCAGGATATGCCGATTTCTTGTAATTTTGCTAAAGGATACATTTCAGCAAAACGTTTGAGGAATCGTGTATTGAAATTGGCTAAAGCTGTCTTATCGAACAAAGTTCAGGGGTAAACAATAACGACCGGATTGGGTATAAGCCTACCAACTAACCAATGAGACAGTAAGTGGGTGCGAAAAAATTGCTTGCTGATAAAAATCTGTTAATTTAGCAGCACAAGATAAAACCATATGATACAGTTCCGGCTATGATGAACGAAGTTGTTTTAAAATCATTGATGCGACTGTTTGCCATTGTTGCCGACGTCCGAAAGGACGGCAATTTCGACAACAAGCGCGATATCGTAGTCGATTATCTCGACCGGCAATATAGTCAGGAACTGGTACAAGCCTACATCGAATATTTCGACGAACAGGTTAAACGACTTCATCCCGAGTCGATGTTCGATAGCGACAAAGCTACGAAAGAGCAAAACGACCATCTGGAATCCCTGATTGAGGAAATATGCAACCGGATCAATCAGGAACTTGAGATGGAGCAGAAAATGATTGTCATGGTCTATCTGCTCGACTTTATCAATCGTGGGGAGAATATCACTTTTCGTGAACAAAAATATGTATTCAAGATTGCCATACATCTCAAAATAAATCTCGAAGAATTTAAAGACCTGCGGGCATTAACTTTTGGGCAGATCGATAAAGTTATTCACAAATCCCGTCTGCTTTTCATTGATGCCGAGGAAAAACCGGAGTACGACGAGGTCAAGCATATGCACAATCCCAAGATGGAGGGTCGTATTGTGGTGATGCATCTGCCCTATACCAATTTGTTTGTTTTCCGGTATCATGGCAACCTCAACTTTTTGCTCAACGGGCACCGGATCAAACCTTACCGTTCGTACATTTGGTCGGTGGGGGCAGTGCTTAAAAATTCCAAGGTAGGTACCCTGTACTATACCCGCATGGCAGGCCGTTTCATTCAGGCCAATGTCGAAAAAAAATTTGTGTATGTGGCCGAGGAGATTGAATATCGGTACGGTAACAGCAACAACGGAGTGCGCCGTTTTAGCCTGAATGAGGAATCGGGCCGTTTTATCGGTATCATCGGTGGGAGTGGTTCAGGAAAATCTACCTTACTCAACCTGCTTTGTGGCAATCTTAAGCCCCGTCATGGACGTATTACCATTAATGGCTGGGATATCCACCAGCACAAGGAGGAACTGAAAGGGGTAATCGGATTTGTGCCCCAGGACGACCTGCTGATTAAAGAGCTGACCGTTTACCAAAACCTGTATTACAATGCCAAGCTATGTTTTGGCGACTACTCGGAGGAAGAGATTCAACAAGTGGTTGAACGTGCGCTTGTTGACTTTGATCTGGTCGAAGCGCGCGACCTCAATGTAGGCGATGCATTTACAACTATTCTCAGCGGAGGACAGCGTAAACGCCTCAATATTGCCTTAGAACTTATCCGTGAACCCTCTATCCTGTTTGTCGATGAACCCACGTCGGGACTTTCATCGGCCGATTCTGAAAAGGTCATTAACCTGCTTAAACGGCAAACTTTCAAGGGTAATCTCATTATTGCCACCATTCACCAGCCTTCGTCCGAAATCTTTAAGATGTTTGACAAACTGCTGGTAGTTGATCAGGGCGGACGAATTATTTATTACGGCAATCCCATCGATGGGATTACCTACTTTAAGAAGATTGTACATTTTGCCGATGCCGAAGAAAGCGAATGCCTCTGCTGTGGTAACATTAATTGTGACCAGATATTGCGCACCGTCGAGGCACGTGTGGTTGATGCCTACGGACGTCCAACGCGCAAACGAAAGATTTCGCCGCAGGAATGGTACGAGCTATACCTTAAAAATATCGACCCCGATATACGGCAAATTCAACGCGAACACGATGGTACCATTCCCAAAAATAATTTTAAGATCCCCAGCCGTTTCAAGCAATTCCTAATCTTCATCAAGCGCGATGTGCTGGCTAAGATACGCAACCAACAATACATGTTGCTTTCGGCAATTGAAGCTCCATTGCTGGCTTTGATTATTGCCTTTTTCAGCAAACGCTACCTGTTTATCGACGGATCACCGGTTTATATTTTTGGCGAAAACTCAAATATTCCGGCCTATCTCTTTATGATTGTAATTGTTGCCTTGTTCCTGGGGTCAATCATTAGCGCTGAAGAAATTTTCAAAGACCGGAAAATTTTAAGACGAGAAAAATTTCTCAACCTCAGCCGTTCGAGCTACCTCTTGTCAAAATTAGCGATACTATTCACCATATCGGCTATTCAGATGTTCCTTCTGGTCATCATTGGAAATCATATTCTGCAGATCGAAGGGATGAACTGGCGTTACTGGTTGGTGCTTTTTTCTACCACCTGCTGGGCCAATCTGATTGGGCTCAATATCTCGGCCGGATTAAATTCGGTAGTAACCATATACATTCTAATCCCGCTTATCCTTGTGCCTCAGTTGTTATTCAGCGGCGTAGTAGTTGAGTTCAATAAAATGCACAACAAAATTGCATCTGACGTGGTGGTTCCTCTGCAAGGCGATCTGATGCCATCGCGCTGGGCATATGAGGCGCTGGCTGTTACCCAGTTTAAAGACAATTTTTACGAAAAACATTTCTTCCCCTATGAACAGTTGCAGTATACTGCCAACTATTTTCGTTCGAGTTCGATCCCTTACCTTCGAGAACTGCTTTCAAAAATTGAAGAAAGGGAAAACGATTCGGCCTTAGTACAACACAATCTGGCCATTGTTGCCAACGAAATAAAAGTAATTTCAAGCTACCTGAATATTGTCGGGCCTGCCATTTCCAACACTTCCGATATAACACTGCAGGTATCCCGAGCCCGAATTTTTCTCGATCAGGCCGAAAAACAGTTTAATTATCAATACCATTTTGCTGTATCAAAACGCGACTCTGTGTTTGAAGCACTGGTAAAAAAATATGGGAACAGGGATAATCTTTTGAAAATAAAGCAACAATACTACAATAAGCAATTGGCCGACATTGTTACCAACGAAAAAGAATTTTCGGAATTTTATGTGCAGAACAATATGATTGTCCCCACTCGGAATGCCATTTACCGGTTGCCGGTACTGACCAATGGAAGAGCCCATTTTTACGCTCCCATGAAACGACTGGGTAAGTACTATATTGATACCTTCTGGTTTAATGTTGCTGTTATCTGGCTATATTCAGGCATTTTACTGTTGATATTGTACGCTGATCTGTTCCGTAAAGTAATTGCCTATTTTGAATCGCTACGACTGAACCGTCTGGCTCGTCGCCGCTTTATGCGACTGCTTAACATTACAGAACAGCGACCTGTACAGAACAGGTAGTTGATCGATTATGTATCCATGTATTACTGGCGAATTCGTTGGACCTACAATAAAATCAAAATAAGATAATTAATTGAGTATTATATTGAAATTATTTTTACTTTTGGAAAAAAGAATAAAAAATACCCATGAATGGGATATTTTTAAGGATTTGGAAAACATTTTGAATATAGAGCATGTTAATGGGCTGTACAGCTTTCGAAATGATAATGTATGCTTAGCTTAAAGAAGAAACAAGGACAGAGAACGATAATAAGACATTAACAAAGTGAGATTTAAAGCAGACGACTAAAGGTGATTAGCTTTGCGGTGATGTTTTTTTTTGTTTCTGTACTTTTTAATAAACAAATTAGAAGTCAGTAACTTACAAAAATATTTTTTCGGATGAGAAATAAGTTTTTTGTCTTTATCTTGTTGTTGTTTATTTTACCTGTTGTACGGGCTAATCAACTCGATAGTCTGCAGCAGGTATTGCAAAGGACGCATGATGATACATCCAAAATAAAGATTCTGAGCAATATAGCTAATGTGTACCTGAATAAACTGGAATGGGACAGCGTATTGCATACCTGCGAAAGGGCAATAGAAATTGCAGAAAAAGTTAATTATCCCCAGGAAATTTTTCGTATTATCTATTGGCAGGGAATAGCCTATTACCGGAAAGGTGTAATAGAGAAAGCCTTGCAGAGCTATTTAAAGGCACTGGAGCTGGCCAAATCCGTAAACAGTCGCATGCAGGTCGATATACTTAACGATATCGGAGTACTCTATAAATCGCAGGGCAACTACCTGAAAGCAATTGAATATTTTCAACGTAACCTCGAATACGTGGAAACCCATAAAGACAGTGTACTTATTGGCCGAACGCTTAACAATCTGGCGAATGTATACTTCTCGTACGGTGTTTACACAAAAGCGATTGAATACTATGAACGCGCAACGGATATCTTTCTGCGACTGAAAAAATTAAATTACGTTGGTTACCTGTACATGAACACGGGGGTAGCCTATAAAAAGCTTAATGACAATCAAAAGGCGCTTGAATATTTCCGTAAGAGTCAGGAAATTTTTACAAAAATTGGTTTTAAACCTGGTTTAGCACAGGTCAATGGCGAAATTGGGACCTTCTATGCAGAGCGGGGAGATTATAATCGGGCGCTGCGATATGCCGAGGAAGCCCTTAATGTGTACAAGTCGTTGGGTGAAAAGCTGCTGATCGGGCAAGCCCTTCGTCAGTTGGGCGAGATTTATCAAAAAGCGGGTTCGTATGCTACCTCGTTACAGTACTACAAGCAAAGCATTGAAATTTTTAAGGAACTTAATGCCAAGAAGGAACTGCTCGACAGCTATGAAAATATGGCCAGTGTATATTCGTCTATTGGCAATTATAAGCAAGCGTACGAATATTATAAGATTTATTCCAACCTGAAAGACTCGGTACTGAGTGAGGATTATCTGCGGCAGATGCAGGAAAATGAAGCTCGTTACGAAAACGAAAAGAAAGAAAATGAAATAAAACTTCAGAAGGCCGAACTGGCTAAGAAGGACGCCGAGTCGAAGCGTAAAAGTATTTTCCTGCTGGCGGTCGGGCTCATTGCCCTGATGGTCATGGGATTTTCCATTATCATTTTCAAACAATACGCTGAAAAGAAGAAAGCCAACATTTTGTTAGCTGAACAAAATGATCAGATCAAAAAACAACGCGACCAGATTTTCCAACAGAAAAAAGAAATTACCGACAGTATTCATTATGCAAGCCGGATTCAGCGGGCTGTGCTGCCCTCTCCAAAAGTTCTCGAAGATTACAACATACAATATTTTATTCTGTACAAGCCCCGGGACATTGTAAGTGGCGATTTTTATTGGATTAATGCTAAGGATAGCAAGATCATCGTGACTGCAGCCGACTGTACCGGACATGGGGTACCGGGAGCTTTTATGAGTATGTTGGGGATGGCTCTGCTCAATGAAATAACATCAAAATCTGAAGTTACGACTGCTTCACAGATACTCGATGAACTGCGTACCCTGGTAATTAAGTCATTGCATCAAAGTGGTTCGGTCGAAGAAACAAAAGACGGCATGGATATGGCTTTGTGTGTTTTCGATAGTGACCTCAAACGGGTGCAGTTTGCCGGTGCCTTTAATCCACTGTACTTAGTAAGGGGTAACGAACTGATAGAAGGTCCTGCCGACCGAATGCCCGTTGGTTTCCACGACAAACAAACCACCAGCTTCACCAATACCGAAATACCCTTGCAACCCGGCGACACACTTTATATCTTCTCCGATGGCTATGTCGACCAGTTTGGCGGTGAAAACGGCAAAAAATTTATGGCCAAACGATTTAAACAACTGCTGATTGATATTCACGACAAGGCTATGGAGGAACAAAAACAAATACTCGACACCACCATCACCGAATGGCGGGGCGAGCTTGATCAGGTCGACGATATCCTCGTTATCGGTATGAGGGTTTGATCGGAATAGTAGGCGGCTATTCCATTGCCTGCCGGATACGGGCGGCAATGTCTTCGAATTCTTCCTTGGTTAACTTCAGCTTGGGATTTGAAAAATTCATATCATTGATGCCAGAAACAAGGGGAATAAGGTGAATATGTGCATGAGGTACCTCAAGGCCTACCACCGATACCCCAATGCGATGACAAGGAACGACTTTTTCTATGGCCCGGGCAACCTTTTTCGAAAAAGCCATCAATTCACCCAGCAAAGCATCATCGATGTCAAAAATATAATCTATTTCTTTTTTGGGCACCACCAGCGTATGTCCTTTTACCAGCGGATTAATGTCGAGAAAGGCGAAGCAATGCTCATTCTCAGCGACCTTGTAGCAGGGAATTTCCCCACTGATAATACGGCTAAATATGCTTGGCATAGTTCTATAAATTTTTATACGATTACAAAATTATAAAATTAGCTGATTTCAAACACCGATCCGCTGTTGAGCAAATCATCCATGCATCGAATATCCGATGTTTCCCGGGCATGCAGTATTTGTTCGTTCAATAAATCATTGTACGTAGGTTTTTTGATCATACGTATAACTCCTACTGCCATGGGATACTCGGGCGGCATCATCTGACATAGCATCATTTGCAGGTAAAAATTATCCTCGTAGGGTTTATGTACCAAAATATCCTCAAGGGCGGCATCTTTACCGATTTCTACAACTACCAGCTTACCTTCTTTCCATGCAATACCCTTGTTTTTGTTCTTACCGAAAATCATGGGTTCGTCGGGGGTAAGCAACAACAGATTATCGTCACGTGTTTCTTTGCCGGCAATGTGTTCATAGGCCTTATCGTTAAAGATAACGCAGTTTTGAAGTATTTCCACAACCGACGTTCCGTGGTGTTGGGCGGCAAGATAGAGGACATCGGCCATAAACTGAGGCATGTTGTCGATTACTCTGGCAAAGAAGGTGCCTTGTGCCCCAAGAACAAGTTGTCCCACGTTAAAACTATCCTCGATAGTGCCGTCGGGCGAAGTTTTGGTTACCGTGCCCTTGGGGGTGGTGGGCGAAAATTGTCCCTTTGTGAGCCCGTAAATCTGATTATTAAAAAGAACAATATTCAGGTCAACATTTCGGCGAATGACATGGATAAAATGGTTCCCGCCAATGGCAAGCGAATCCCCATCGCCGGTCGATACCCATACGCTTAAATCTGGGTTGGTAAGTTTTACGCCTGTAGCAATAGCCGGCGCACGTCCATGGATGCCATGAAAACCGTAGGTATTGACATAGTAAGGAAAGCGTGATGAACAACCAATGCCCGATACAATTACAAAATTCTCTTTTTTGTATCCAATGCGAGGAAAAACACTTTCTATTGCCGAAAGAATAATATGCGACCCGCATCCCGGACACCATTTTACCGGCTGGTCGCTCACAAAATCCTCTTTTTTCAGTTCAACCGGTGTAGGATCAGTTGTATTGCGTGTAGATTCCATATTTAGCTGTTTACAACAAATTTAATATCGCATCTCTGATTTCATTCTGAGTAAACGGAAGTCCTTGTATCTTATTGTATTGCATATAGTTATACTTTGGCAGGCTCATGCGTAAGTAATTGGCAAACTGGCCCGAATTGAGTTCGCAGACCAATATTTTGCTGTATTGGGCAAAAATTTCGGCCGTATTGCCGGGCAGTGGAAAAAGATAATGGAAATGGGCATGTGCAACCGAATATCCTTCATGCAAAAGTTCCTCGACCGTAGCATGTATGACGCCTTCGGTACTTCCCCAGCTGACTACCAGTAATTTTCCCTGATTATTACCATATACTGTTTGCGAGGGCAGACTATCGGCAATTTTGATCACTTTATTTCTGCGAAGTTCAACCATTTTTTGATGGTTGATGGGGTCGGTAGTTACTACCCCGGTTACGTCTTCTTTTTCGAGACCGCCAATTCTGTGGCGCATTCCTTCGGTTCCGGGTACAGCCCAGTAGCGAACCAGAGTATCGGGATTTCGTCGATAGGGTTTGTATTCCTCGCCGGCAGGGGCATAGGGTGGGGTAATGGTAGGCATATCGGCCATTCTGGGTATACGGAATAACTGAGAACCATTGCCCAGAAAGCCATCGGTCAGCAGGATCACTGGTGTCATGTGTTCGACGGCAATCTTAGCAGCCGAATATGCATAGTAGAAACAGTTTGAAGGGGAAGAAGCAGCAATTACTGGGATAGGGGCTTCGCCTGTTCGTCCAAACAGGGCATGGTAAAGGTCGCTTTGTTCGGCTTTGGTGGGCATACCTGTCGAAGGGCCAGCGCGTTGTACATCGACTATTACCAATGGTAGTTCGGTCATCACGGCCAGTCCCAGAGCTTCGGTCTTGAGCGATAGTCCGGGACCTGAGGTGGTGGTAACCCCCAGTGCACCTGCAAACGATGCTCCCAAGGCCGATGTAATGGCTGCGATCTCATCTTCAGCTTGAAAAACCTTAACCCCAAGCGACTTGTGTTTTGCCAGTTCAATCAGTATATCGGATGCAGGGGTAATTGGATACGAGCCCAGAAAAAGTTGCAGCCTCGCTTTTTCGGCAGCCGCCATTAGTCCCCAAGCAGTAGCAATATTTCCCGTGATATTCCGGTATTTACCCTTTTCAAGTTGTGCCGGCGGAACATGTATCTTCGATTCCAGCGCTTCGATATTCTCAGCAAAATTATAACCTGCTTCCAGCACCAGCTTGTTTGTCTCGGTTGCCAGAGAATCTTTTCCAAATTTTTTTTCAAAATAGGCAAACGTCAAATCCAGTTTTCTGTTAAGCAGGTAATATATTATCCCGAGGGCAAACATATTTTTCGATCGGTCGGCTACTTTGGGTGAAAGCTGGAACTTTTCAAGGGTTTTTCTGGTAAGTGAAGTTATGGGCGCTCTGATAACGTTAAATGCCTCCAGCGTACCATCGTTCAGTGGATTGGTCTTGTAGCCGGCTTTGTCGCACGATTCCTCAGTAAAAGCATCTTCGTCGAGGATAATGGTAGAACCTTTTTTGGCCCACTTAAGGTTTGCCTTAAGCGATGCAGGATTCATCACAACCAGAATATCGCAGAAATCACCGAAAGTATATATCCGTTTTTTGCCAATGTGCACCTGAAAACCCGATACCCCTGCCAGTGTGTTGCGGGGTGCACGGATTTCGGCCGGATAGTCGGGAAACGTAGCTATGTCGTTTCCAAAAACAGCAGAATTATCGGAGAAAATGCTCCCGATGAGTTGCATCCCATCCCCCGAATCGCCAGCAAATTTTATGACTACACTCTCTTTTTCCTTAATCATTTTTCGCTATTACTTAATATGCGACAAAAATACATTTTTATGACTATTTTTTTAAGTAAATTAAGCCTTGACTGTTAATTTTTTTCGGCAATCATTGAAAAGTATTTGTATATTTATTAATCTATTTTGCAAAGATTATACAATCTTGTGGCATTTGTATCCATAAGGAAGTGAAAATATTTACCAAGTTCCAACAGTAGCGCAGGAATAATTTATGAAACGACCCTGTTAACGCCGTAAACACAACAAACCAGCTGAAAATTTTAAACATGCGAGTTCCATCCGGCCGAGAGGCTAATAAAAGAAGGCAAGTACAACCAAATGGTAGTCAGTAATTTAAAGATTATTTTGGATAAAAGTAATAAAAAACTATACTTTTATGGGCAAAAATAGATCATTTACCAACGAAGAAAAGTTTCGGATTATTGAAGCGCAGAAGGAGGTATTCATATTACGCTAAGTAAGGCAGTATAATGAAAGGGAATGCAATAACTTAAATACATTTTCGGGATGCAAAAAATTAAAATTGGATTATTATTGGGTATGGTTGCTGGAATTATTGATGTGATTCCAATGTTGATGCAAAACCTGACATGGGACGCCAATCTGTCAGCCTTTGCTATGTGGATAGTTGTTGGATTTCTCATATCAACAAGTGATTTAAAAATTAATTCGATAATCAAAGGAATTCTTACAGCTTTCTTGGTTTTATTACCGACTGCTATTTTGATTGGTTGGAAAGAACCCGTTTCATTGATACCAGTAACTATAATGACAACGATTTTAGGGGGACTGCTTGGATTTTCGATTAACAGAATTTTGGTCCAAAAATGAGATATTTTTCAGCAATAGGTATGGTTATGTAACATTAAGTAATTTTAAAGAAGTATGGCACTGATAAAAAGTGTACGGGGATTTACTCCAATAATTGGGAACAATTGTTATTTGGCCGACAACGCAACGATTGTGGGGGATGTTGTCATGGGTGACGACTGTAGCGTATGGTTTAATGCTGTGCTTCGGGGTGATGTAAATTCCATACGCATCGGTAATAAGGTAAATATTCAGGATAATGCAGTATTACACTGTTTGTATCAGCGATCGGTAATTACCATTGGCGATGAGGTTTCGATCGGGCACAATGCAGTCATTCACGGAGCCACTATCCATAACCATGTATTGATTGGTATAGGCGCTGTGGTACTTGATTTTGCCGAAATAGGCGAAAATTCCATCATAGCAGCTGGGTCGGTGGTGCTTGAGGGTACCAAGGTAGAACCCAACAGTATCTATGCTGGCGTTCCTGCCAAATTTGTAAAACATGTTGATGCCCACCAAACCGAGGAGATGATCCGTAAGATCGCTAATAACTACCTCATGTATGCCAGCTGGTATAGAGAAGAGGAAAGATAATTAAAACAATGCCTTGGCGATTCGTTTTACATTATCGGATATGCCGTAGGTGTAAAAATGAATCGCAGGCACTCCAAATGCCATAAGTTCTTTCCCTTGCTGTATTGCCCATTCTATTCCAACTTCCTTAACCTGTTGGTTGGTCTGACATTTTTCCAGTTCGCGGTAAAAGTCCTGAGGGATATCGCAGCTAAAAATCTGAGGCACCAGCTTAATATCGTTGATCGTTGCTAATGGCTTTATCCCCGGTACAATGGGCACCTGAATACCTATAGCCCGGCATTGCTCGACGAAACTGAAGAACTTCTGATTGTCGAAAAACAATTGGGTGACAATATACTCAGCTCCTGCATCCACTTTTTCCTTGAGGTATCGGAGGTCGGTTTCCATATTTGGTGCTTCGATGTGTTTTTCGGGATATCCGGCTACTCCAACGCTAAAGCAGGTAGGCTGGGGATCTTTCAGGTTGGTATCGAGATACCGGCCAGCGTTCATATCCATTACCTGACGTACCAGATCAACCGTATGGGCATGCCCGTTTTTTTCTGGAACAAAAATTTTCTGCCCTTTCGGAGCATCGCCACGCAACAGTAATAAATTATGTATTTCGAGAAAATGAAAATCGATAAGCAGATCCTCAATGTCGTCTTTGGTATGGCCGCCACAAATCACGTGAGGAACTACTGTAACATTATACCTGAAACGTATGGCCGCCGAAAGTGCAACATTTCCCGGACGTTTACGAACTACACGTTTTTCAAGAGTGCCATCGGGTAAGGGATAATATACCGTTTCGCGCTGATGATAGGTGATGTTGATATTGAGGGGTTCAAACTCAATAAGCGGATCTATGGCCTTGTAAATGTCTTCGATGCTGCGTCCCTTTAATGGGGGTAAGAGTTCAAACGAAAACAAGGTCTTTTTCGTAGTGCGAAGTTTCTCTGCTACCGTCATATCTTTACTTTTAGGCAAAAATATAAAAAGCATTGCAATAAGAATGATTGGACAGAAAAGAATTTTTAAAGTATTGTGTCATCGATCCGTTAGCCTCTGTTGTAAATTTAATCGTAGTGGCTTTAATGGCCTCTGATACAGGTTTACATAACACGCTTTTTTTTTGGTATTTTCATTTGCCTTTTAACAACTCACTGGCGTAGGGATATCTGTCAGGTTATTCAGTGGTTTATGGGAGACGTACCATATGTTGTAGAATTCACTCTGTTTTTAAATATCTTTTGTTAGGATATCTAAAGGGTTTGTTTTTTTACGGAATTTTGTTAACCTTTACCGCTGTATTGAGAAATGCTTTTAACTTACACCACCATGAAACACATTTTTTTATTTCTTCTTCTGTTCTTTTGTACTATTACAGGTACGACACAGGTGCCGTTTATCATGCTCAATTCTGATACGGCGCTGACTAAGCGGGGTTTTTCCTATTGGGTGGGCACTGTTGCTCCTGCCAATGGATGGAAAGAATTGGATTTTGATGATTCACAATGGTTAAAAAGCAACCAGCCTGCTGTCGTTGGGTATGGCTGGCCGCAACTTCCTAAAGATAGTACTGTTGTTGTAGCAAAATGTCCCAGTCTTTTTCTGCGAATAAAATTTAAGGTAGATAATGTTTGGGACTGGGGAGATATGAGTTTTTTGGCCGATTACGACGATGGTTTCATTGCCTACCTGAATGGTCAGGAAATAATCCGGGTAAATCTTGGTGCGAAGGATACCCCAGTGGCTCATGACAGATCAACCGATCGTTCGCATGAGTCGCATATTTACCGGCAATACGAGGCTGCTGTTGATGGCTTTTATATTGATTCTGCCATTGTACGCTCGTTGATCCATCCGGGGGAGAACGTTTTTGCTATCGAAGTTCACAACGACAGCGTAGCCAATGACTTGTCATTTGCTTGCACTGTTTATAATTTGAAGAATAACGGCTGGTACAATATATATAATTCTGTTTTTCGGTATTACAGGCAGGTCCCGCTGGATAGTTCAAAATTCCCTATAGTTGTTATTGAAACGGATGAAATGGGGATCCCCCAGATACATACCAGGGTGCGTGCCAGAATGAAGGTTATTGATAAGCATGGACTAAAGCGACCAACGGATTTGCCGGTGTATGAGGGTTATATTTCCATTGAACGTAAAGGTGAATCATCGGCATGGTTTCCCAAAATGTCGTACAATCTGGAAACACAAAATGCCGACGGATCGAATCAGAATGTATCCCTTATGGGGATGCCAGCTGAAAATGACTGGGTACTTTTCAGTAGTTTTGCCGATAAAAGTCTGATTAAGAACGAATTGGTTTTTATGTTGGGACGTAAAATGGGACATTACGAGCCGCGCACCCAATTCTGTGAATTGATATACAACGGCGAATACATGGGATTGTATTATTTTACCGAAAAAATTAAACGCGATAAGAATCGTGTAAATGTTGGAAAACGCGATACGGTTTTTCCCGAAAATGGCGGTTATGTGTTCAAGTATGACAAACCAACCCGAAAACTTGTTCAATTTATATATCCCGATAAGGATGAAGTTACTGCTGCCGAGAAGAATTATCTTACCGGGTATATCAAGAGTTTCGAAGCAACGCTGAAGTCATCTAAATTTCTGGATCCTATTGAAGGATATCGTCGATATATCAATCCCTATTCCCTGATAGATTACATCATTATCAATGAACTGACAAAGAACTGTGATGCATACCTGTACAGTACCTATTTTCATAAAGACAGTCGTGGAGTAATCAACTACGGTCCATTGTGGGATTACGATCTGGCCTTTGGAGGTGCAAGCTGGCAGGAGGGAACGCTAACGTACAAATGGCAGTTTGAGTTTAATACCGACCTGAATATCAAGCTCATGCTGCGCGATACAGTGCTAAAAAACAGACTTGCTGAACGTTGGTGGAAATTGCGCAGTAATTTTCTGTCGAACGATAGCCTGATGCATTATATTGATTCGCTTTATCAGGCCACTACCGATTCGCGTATCTTAAATTACAAGGTATGGCCGGTTGAAGACAAATATCTTTTTGGTCCCGATCATTATGTGGCTTCTGCTGATGAAGAGGTAGCTTTTATAAAAGATTGGTTGCGGAAAAGGCTTGCATGGATCGATGCAAACATTGACAAAATATATTATCCGCTCGATGTTAATGCGCCTACGTTTGCTTATAGTACTACGGCCATCGAGGTTTTTCCCAATCCGTTTGTTGATCGTATACGGGTACGTTTGCTGGGATCAGAGGGTAACTATACGGTAGCGATATATTCGCTCGAAGGGAAAAGAATGTATCAGCAGACTTTTTATGCCATTGATGGCGAGGTTAATACTTATGAACTTTCGGATATGGCTATTGCTAACCTTCGGCGAGGGATGTATGTGTTGACGGTTAACTACCATGGTACGGTGGTACAGGCTGAAAAAATTATTAAGCAGTAAAATAAGAAAGCCGCAGGATTTACCTTGCGGCCTTCTCACCAAACTAACCAATTATTAACCACTCAAACTATGAAATAGTCATTACACTGCTGCTTCAACTAGCGAAAGTCTTTCTGCCAATAATTTTTTATATTCGGTAGGGGTTTTACCTGTGATGTTCTTGAAAACCCTATGAAAGGTAGCTTTTGAATTAAAGCCGCTTTCGTAAGCCAGGACAACAATATTAAACCGATTGTAGTAAGGCTTCTGTAGTTTCTCAATAACCGCCTCGACACGATATCGGTTAACAAAATTGTAAAAATTGGTTGAAAAATAAATTTTAAGCACATGTGAAAGTTCATAAGGTGGAACCCCGATTTTCCCTGCCAATTCGTTCAGGCTGAGCTGGGGTCTCAGATAGACTTTTTCCTTTTCCATTGCCCAATAAAGTCTTCCTGCTATTTCTCTCACTTTTTCCATACTCTATTATTTTTTTCTTTTATTAATGTCGAAATTTGGGAAAAGGTAATCCTATGACGAACAAATATTTTTCAAAGTTACAGGCAATAAATTATGCCTATATTTTGTAGATGTTAAATTTGAAATAAGTTGCCTGATGATTATTTTTGGGAAAGTAATTCTGCACACAGCAGGAATGTAGAAGATTTCCAACGGGATAAATAGGCCAATCAAAGATTTTTTTTGACAAAAAAAATTACTGCACTACAGGTGAGTGCTGTTAGTGCAGTAATCTATAGGGTGGTATGTGGGAAATCAGTGCTGGGGAAGCTTTATTGTTTGTTTTTCTGATATTTGCAGTTGATCGTTATTCCATTGGGTTGATGCCCAGCGATTTAAGGAAGGCATTCTGATTAGGTTCACGGCCAAGGAAATTGCGAATAATTACGTTTTCATCCTCGGTTGAACCCTTACTGAGCACTTCGTTTTTAAAACGAAGGCCTGTCTGAGTGTTCATTACTCCTTCTTTTTCGAATACCGAGAAAAGATCTTCGGCATAGACCTTTGACCACATGTAGCCATAATATCCGGCAGCATAACCCACAAGGTGATCGAACGAGGCTTCGATGTGGGTTCCCGGCGTGTACTTAAATACGCCGATTTGGTTTTGTAGTTTGGCCAGAGCGTCTGTAGTAGTTTCTTTGCCGTCAGGTTCAAATTTATCGTGATAGGTCATATCGAGCATGCCATAAAATATTTGTCGGTTGGCATCGATACCCGAACATACGTTTCGGGCGGCAAACATTTTATCATAGAGTGATGTGGGTAATATTTCACCTGTTTTGTAATGTCGAGCAAAGAGTGAGAGGGCTTCGTAATTCCATGCCCAGTTTTCGAAGAACTGCGACGGCACTTCTACAAATTCGTGAACATTAGAAATACCCGACTGGGATGACAGTTCGGAATGGCTAAAAACAAAGTGCATCATGTGGCCAAACTCGTGGAAGAAGGTAACCACGTCGTCGTGGGTGAGAAGACCGGGGGTTGTATCGGTCGGACGGGGAAAATTGCACACCAGAGCTGCGGTAGGAATCTGATAGCTGTCGCCGACTTTTACACCATTGTACAATCCAAAACAAGCAAAATGTTTGTACTTGTCATCTCTGGGATACAGGTCGAGATATATGCGGGCTAAAACTTCGCCATTGCTTTTCATTTCGTATAGTTTCACGTCGCTGTGCCAAACGGGAGCATTGGGTACCTCGACAAAATTAACGTTGTAAAGCCGCTTGCAAATCTCAAGTATGCCGTTTATTACATTATTTACTTCAAAATATTCACGGATTTTCTGGTTATCGACCTGATATTTTTCCTTAAGCAGCTTATTCATATAAAAACGGTATTCCCATTCATTGATAACGTTGGCCGAAGCATCACCGGTATATTTTCTTTTAATTTCGAGCAGTTCGTTATAGTCGGCTTCAACCTTGGGTTTAATTTTTTCGAGCAAACTGTTTTCGAATTCCCAGACTTTTTGAGGCTTAACGGCCATATTGTCGGCAATAAAATATTCAGCGGCGGTTTTAAATCCAAGAAGGTTAGCCGCTTTTTTTCGTTGCTCGAGGAGGCGGGTGAGAATTTCAAGATTTTTGTCAGCTGCCCTGTTGTTGTAAAGCATAAACAGCTTTTTTCGTGCATTTTCGTTTGTGGCAAGTTGAAAAAAGGGCACGATGGAAGGATATGACAGGTCAATAATATACTTGCCGTTCTCACCACGGTGTTGGTCCTTGTATTCCTGAGGCAGCCCGTCCATTTCGGCTTCATCCAGTTCCAGCACATCCTTAACAGCAGCAATGTTTGAGGAAAATTCTAATCCCAGCGTTGTAATACTGTCGAGGATAGTTTTCAGCTGGTCACGCTTTTCTTTGGGCAGGTTAAAACCATTGAGGGCGTAAAAGCGCATCCGGTCGTCGAGGTATTTCTTTTTAAAACCGGTAAGCTGTTTAGCTTCAGTTGTCTTGGCATATTCGGATGTAGCTTTGTACAAATCCTCGTTCAGGGCTATTTCGTTATCAAATCTACTTAATGCATCTACAGAGGCCTGACATTGATTGCGAATAGCAGAATCGGGATGGGTGTAAGCCATCAGATACAACGTATTGAAAATATTGGAAAACCGATGATAGGCAAGGTCAAACGCCCGCATCGTATTATCGAAGTTGCGCTTTGAGGCAGGAATTTTACTTATGGATTCTATCGCTTCACGGGTTTGCCGGATTATTTCATCGGTGGTAAACCGGATAAACTCAGGATTGAGTTCATTGAATTTGACCAATTCATTCACCTCAAACATCAGCGGATTGCGTGGTACAGCTGTTGCATCGTTTGCTTTCATTGTGCTCATAACTATCAGACCCATCAATAAATATTTATACGTCTTCATATTAAAAATTATTTCAACAAAATTTAATCCAATAAGTTTTGAAAATTGAAAGGCAAAAGTAATCGTATTTTATGAGGAACTAAAGACTGGTTTATCTGTTTTTTAACATTTTTCCGGAAAATGAGACTACCATTGGCAAGTTTCATGGGGAGAATCAGAGGGTAGGTAGCTCCATAATTACCAGAACTTTGGCAGGGTCGATAGGGTTGCATTAAAAGAATGTGTAAACTATTATTCTTATGAACTTTTCTTCAAAGGGGTATTACCACCCCCCTCTTTCGGACTCCCCTCCAGAGAAGAGGAATGAGGTACCTGATTCCTGAGCAAAGTATATGGTAAGCCGGAAAACTCCGTGCCCCAACTCATGCGCAGCTACCCGGGCTACCCCCTCGGCGCTTACGTTGTTCAAAAAGATAAACCCGCACTGACCATTGATGGGCATGTAGCCCTGACGAGGGTCGGTGGTGGGTTTGTGGATGAGGAAAAGATAGTAGGTGTTGCCGTCGAGAGGGTTGCCTGCACGCTTGAAGGTGCGTATGACCTTATTCATGTGCGAGGTGTAGCGGCTCAGAAAGGCATTGTCGGCATTGGAGAAGGTTACATTGCCCGATAGATCCTCTACCTCGAGGTTGGGCAGCACCTCTACCCTAAACCCCGCTACCGCCTGCCGGTATAGGACATTGATCTGCTGCGCCAAATTAGCCGGTACCGTAGCCCCGTTGACAGGTACTATCTTCAGGTCGATCTGCTTTTTGTCTCTAAATTTCTTTTAATTATGCTGGCCGTTCTATGGGGAGGTAGTTATTTTTGGGTGGGTGCCTTGTAAAAAATTTTTCGCCTATATTGTCTCATTTCGAATTAAAATCTCTAAATTTGAGCGCCTTGCAGATTTGGTATTTATTATTTTTTAACGAAACAAAAGGTAGCATGGGCTTAAGAATTCACATCAAAATTTTATTGCTGATAACTATTATCCTATTTTCGGTGTCCCAAATGTCGGGGCAGAAAAGGAAGTCGGCTCCTGCTAACAATACTACTTTGAAGGAATATTTTGAGGATGCCCTGTATTTTTATGACATGGGTGATTATCGGGAAGCTCTTTTTAATTTTCAGAAATTGTGGGAGGCAATGCCCGACAATGCCAATATTAATTATCGAATGGGGATGTGCTACTTGAATATTCCCGGCGAAGAAAGCAAGGCTATACCGTATTTTGAAAAGGCAGTAAAGAAGATCACTGTCGATTTCGATAAAAATTCTTTTGAAGAAAATCGTGCTCCGTTGTATACCTATTATTATCTTGGCGAGGCCTATCGTTTAAATAATCAACCCGATAAGGCGCTTGAGATGTATAACCGTTTCAGGAATCATCCGGCCTTTGAGAACCGGTATAATGCCCGTATGGTTGACGAGCAAATTGAATTATGCGAACGGGCCAAAATTATTTATTCCAATCCTCTTCCAGTAAGTTTCGAAAATGTGGGATCGCCCGTCAACACTTCTGTGAATAACTACCGACCGGTGGTAAATACTGATGAGACGGTAATGGTTTTTATGACCTCGCTGAAATTTTACGAAGCGGTAATGTACTCGCGAAAGGTTGATGGTAAATGGACCGAACCGATAAATATCACCCCGCAGATAGGGAGTGACGGTGATTGTGAACCTGTTTGCTTGTCGGCCGATGGGAAAGAGCTTTATCTTGTCCGCAAGGTAAAGAACAATGCCGATATTTATGTGACGGTTTTTGATGGAGAAAAATGGTCGATGATGCGGCCGTTGAATAAAAATATCAACTCGTCCCGCAATGAGATGTCGGCTTGTCTTTCCTCCGATGGGTTGACCTTATATTTTAGTTCCGACCGTCGGGGAGGGTATGGGGGGCTTGATCTGTACAAGTCGGAGCGAACTAAAGACGGTGATTGGGGGCCTGCAGTTAATCTGGGTAAAACCATTAATACCGATAAGAATGAGACCAATCCTTATTTATGTGAAGGCGATAAGGTACTTGTTTTTGCTTCGGAAGGTCATTTGACGATGGGGGGCTATGATATTTTTATGAGTCAGCAGAGTGGTAAAACATGGTCAACACCGGTGAATATAGGTTATCCTGTAAATTCGACCGGGAATGACATGCATTATTGTCCTACGGCGACGGTCACTATCGCATATACCTACCTTAACCGTCCCGATGGGATAGGGCAGTACGATATTTATAGGATCAGCAACCCTGTATTAAAGTATGCGGTAAGTAACGAACCTGCCAGTCAGGATTCGATTCGTAAAATGTTGGTCCGCGACCGTATGACGAAGGACATCATTGGATATATTTTTGTTTTGCCACAGACCCGAATACAAAGCACCCCCAATTATCTATTAGAATAAACCCAATGTATAAAACCCTTAAATATTATGTTAAGAGAAATTTATTTTTCAGCCGTAGGTCTTTTACGACGTAGTTGGCTGCTTATAGTAATAGTCATGACTGGCATGCCGGTTATGGGACAGGATTTAAGTTTTGAGCCCAATGATCATCAGCGGTTGCAGAAAGCGGATATTCTTTTTTTTAATGAAAGTTTTTCGGATGCGCTGAAGATATTTGAGCAGTTATATGCTGCGGATACCTCGAACCGTTACCTGCGATTCCGCATAGCACAATGTTACAGTTATCTCCCCCAATCGAGGGATAATGAAGTAAAATTGTTTTGTGATGCCCTTCGGTTGCCGTATCCAAACTCCCTATCCAATACTTATGTTTACAAGGGATATATGTCGTGGCTTAATGTAGATAGTGGTATCCTTATTACCCAGAAACGTCAGAATGTAAAGCCCTATCGGTTTAATACCAAGGAAACCTATGACAATATTTGCATTTCGGAGGATAGCCGTTATCTTGTATTTGTAAATACTACCAGTTCAAAAAACCAGATTTATTTTCTGCAGCGGATAGGCAAGCAGTGGACTAATGCCGAAAATATTACTGCACAGATTGGATCCATGGGGGATTGTTTTCCCTCGTTTATCAGCAAGGATGGGAAGCGTTTGTATCTTACCAAGTACGATGGTTTCGACAGTGAAATTTATGTAAGCACATACGATGGCGTCAAATGGTCGTTGATGAAGAAACTCAACAGCAATATTAATTCAAGCTATTGGGATGCTCACGCTTGCGAGAGCCCGGATGGTATGATTTTGTACTTTGCCAGCAATCGTCCCGATGGCTATGGGGGTATGGATATTTACTATTCCATTAAGGTGGATGGTGACTGGAAAAAAGCAACCAATGCAGGGAACCGTATTAATACTGCTTTAGACGAGGATTACCCCTTGCTGGTGAACAACGGTCGGACGCTCATTTTTGCTTCACAGGGTTTTTCGAAGGGTGCCAATAAGCTGGATTTGATGTATGCACAATTTGTTGCGGATTTTATATGGTCGGTACCTAAACCCATGGGCTATCCCTTTAATACGAGCGACGATGATTTTTCGTATGTTCCTCTCGATGAACTCGCGCGGGCTTTTCTTTATCAGGATATCTTGGGCATGAACAAGAAAATGCTGCGTTATGAGCTTTATCTGAAAACAGATATTGCTGTAAGCAGTGATAAAGCAAAATATATTGGTACAAAGCGGATGGTTGTCCGTAACTTAGTTGATCCTCAGGATACGCGTTCGGTCTATATTGAGCCGGGGGCAAAATATGGCAGTGTTTCTGTATTTCCCGGGCTGTATTCAATAGAATTCAAGGGGGATGGGTTAGAGTCGAAGAGTATCAATTTGCTGGTGCCTGCTGTGGCCATACCCGACACTATGCAGGTGAAGGTTAGTCTTAAGCCTTCGGGCAATGAGAAGGATCTGAAAAATACCAATATCTGGAAACCTTTGACACAGTAGTAGGAGATGCAGGTGCTACAAAATGAATATCTCAGGTTGCGTGCTCCCGAACCCGAAGATCTGGAATGGCTATACCGATGGGAGAACGATCCTGAAGTATGGATTTCGGGCACAACACTTACTCCATTTTCACGCTATGTTTTGGGTAAATATTTAGAAACAGCCCATCTCGATATTTTTGAGACCCATCAGTTGCGTCTGATGATTGAATTGAATAGTCGTCCCGATGCCCCCATTGGTACTATTGACCTGTTTGATTATGATGCCTATAACAACAGGGCTGGTGTGGGTATTCTGATAGCTGACAAAAAGGAAAGGGGAAAGGGTTATGCAAGTCAGGCCCTGCGGTTGATCATCGGATATTGTTTTAAGGTATTGGGTCTTAATCAGTTATACTGTAACATTGATCCGCAAAATCAGCAAAGTATAAAATTATTTACGGATGCAGGTTTTGAAATAGTAGGCCTAAAAAAACGCTGGACCCGTCGGGGAACTGTTTATCACGATGAATATCTACTGCAACTACTCAATCCGGATCTTGTCTGATATCGGAATAGCTGGGGATGTTGTCCAAAAAGATTGGGGCTGAGGATCCTGATAAATCTATCTTGCAGCAATAGTGTTGTATGCCATTGGTAATCATCAGGTAGTTTGCTTTAAGGTATTGGTTGTACACAAAAATCTGATCAAAAACATTTTGGTCGATAGGGTGGTCGGGGGCTTTACACTCGGCTACGGCAAGCAATTTTCCCATATTGTCGAAAGCAGCGATATCACAACGCATTGTCTGACCATTGAGTTCAAAAGTGTATTCGAGTACCATCAGGGCAGGGGGGAATTTTTTTTCGTGAATAAGATACATAACAAAGTGTTGCCGTACCCATTCCTCAGGCGTTAAGCGTACGAACCGTTTGCGCAACGTATCGAAGATGTGCCACTTTCCATTCAACTGCTTGCATTTAAAAGGATAGGCCGGCAGATTAAGGGTGGGTAAATACATGTGGCTGCGTGATATTTTTTGATAACTTTGCCTTCAAAGTTAATACAAAATTCTATGCCTGTCTTTGCCGGAATGAAAGAATACAATGAGATACTTCAGGAACTGAAAAACAAGATATATCATCCTGTGTATTTCTTTATGGGGGATGAACCCTTTTATATGGATTTACTTACGGCATATATCGAACAAAACGTTTTGACCGAGACGGAAAAAATATTCAATCAGCACATTTTTTTTGGAAAGGATAGCGATGTGGTTAATATCATCAACACGGCCAGAAGGTATCCCATGTCTTCGAATTATCAGGTAATTATTGTTAAAGAGGCACAGGAACTAAAAGAGATTTCAAAATTAATTTTCTATCTCGAAAAGCCTATGCCTTCCACCATATTGGTAGTGAATTACAAGTATGGTAAAATTGCTTCTAATACTAAATTATATAAAGCCTTATCGCAGTATGTGTTGAGGGATTTCCCCAAAATAAAGGATTATCAGATTGCGGCTTGGATAACTCAATTTCTTACTGAAAAACAATATACCATTGCACCTGAGGCAGCAGAGTTATTGGCCGATTGTATCGGAAATAATTTGTCGCAGATTGTGCATGAGCTTGAAAAATTGTTTCTGTTGTTGCCCCCGGATGTAAAAAAAATAACCCGTGATCATATTGAAAAAAACATTGGAATAAGCAAGGATTTTAATGTTTATGAACTCGAGAAGGCTATAGGGCAGAAAAATGTTGTGCGAGCCAATATGATTGTACGATATTTTGCCAGTAATCCTAAAAATCATCCTTTGGTAGTAACCATAGGATCTTTGTTCAACTATTTTTCCCGTTTGCTTCTATGTCATACCGTCAATCCCAAAACCAAGGAGAGTATTGCTTCTGCATTGGGTATTAATCCTGTTATTGCCAATGAATATCTGCTGGCCCTTAAAAACTATCCTCTGGGTAAGGTTGTGCGGGTGATATCATTGCTTCGTGAATATGACATGAAAAGTAAGGGCATTGGTTCACAGGCGGGGGAGGGAGACCTGCTGAAAGAGCTGGTATTTAAAATAATTCATTAACAACCGTTATTCTTCCTTTCTGAAAATTCTGCCAGTCAGGGTTTCGAGATTATTAAGGAAACGTAACAACAGGCGATATTTGAGTACAAGGAATAATAGTATGGTCATTACCCAGATGATCACAATGTTGACCCAGTAGGTTGGGTAATATACTCCGAAAACCATTTTCTGTGGGGCGTAGAAATGCGCTTTGATCATGGGCGAAAGGGGATCGAGGTAAATGGGGTCGATTTTTTGGATCAAGTGTCCCTTATATTCTATAATCCGTGTAACTTCATTGGAATTGGTAACAAACTCTTCAAGCGATTCGTTGGCATAGCGACGTTTTAGTTCGAGAAACTTTTCTCTGCCCTCAGGGGTTTGTTGCATCCGGTTAATGATTTCATCCTTTTTGGCATTAGCCTTATTGTACAGTTTTACATAATAGCGGTTAAGTTGTTCCAGATAGGTTTCGGTATCTTCTATTACGGTCTGGTCGATTTTATCGAGGTAAAGATTATTGAGTTGAAAAAACTTAACCTTAGGATTCAGGGATAATTCCAGAGCAATTTCGTTGCGTAGGAGTGTTAGGGCATCTTCCACCTCTTTACGGTACTCGGGTTTTTGGTAATAATGTTTTACGATATCGAGTTTATTGCGAAGCGACACCGCCCAGTAATCTTTTTTATAATTGGCAATGCTCATGGCTTTCTGGTACGGATAAAAGATGGAGGTATAGCGATTATTCATGTATTGTTCTACGGCCAATGCTTCGTAGGCCCAGCGTGCAGTAATAAGTTCGCCATAAAGTGGGATGGAACTGGGTGAGGAAATTTTAGGATTAAGTTTTTCGAACTTGACCATTACACCGCTCAGGATGATCTGGGGTATGACCAGGAAAGGTATGAGCATGTAAATGGTGACCACGGTCTTAAAGCTATCGGAAATAACCAGTCCCATGATATTGGCTGAAAACCATGCGCTGAATAATACTAACCAATAACGGAAATACATTTCCTTGATTTCGATGATAGAGTTACCAATCCATACAAAGGTTAATGCCTGAATAGCTGAAATGATAAGCAGTGTAGAGGCTTTGGAAAATAGGTAGCTTGTCCAGCTGAGATTGAGAAAAGCTTCGCGTTTGAGTATTTTGCGGTCCTTGATGATTTCCTCGGCACTGGTAGTTAATCCCATGAATATGGCCACAATGACCGACATGAATATATATACGGGCAGGTTGCTGTTTTTGTACAGGTAATATCCCAGTTGGTTAGTGGCGTCTACATCAAAATATTTGATAATGAAGGCTAAAATAAATGCCAGTATCGGTGCTTCGAGAAATGTTACAATCAGATATTGGGTATTAGATAATTTTGAAAGGATATCGCGGGTGGCAAAAATAAACAGTTGCTTTAATTTTCCCGGGGTGCGAAAATTAATAGGGGGAAGATCGGGACTATATATTTTGGGCTTATTGTTCTGTTTGAAGGATTCTTCGTAAAACTTTGCCCATTCTTTTGGGGATATTTTGCGGGCCAAGGTTTCCTGTCCGTATTCGTTCAATACCCGTGTTTCGACAATGTTGAAGATCTGTTCGGGGTTAACATTACCACAAACCTTACATTCGCTCTCATTCCAGTTGGCGTGATGTATTTTCGATTTGAAATACATAATACTTTCGATGGGATCGCCGTTGTAGATGAGGTATCCGCCGTTATCGAGGATCAGAAGGCGGTCGAACATTTTGAAGATATCGGACGAGGGTTGGTGTATAACTACGAATACAAGTTTTCCTTTCAGCGTAAGTTCTTTAAGCAGGTCGAGGATATTTTCCGAATCGCGGGATGAAAGGCCAGAGGTAGGTTCATCGAGGAAAAGCACTGCTGGTTCGCGGATGAGTTCCAGGGCAATGTTAAGACGTTTACGTTGTCCACCGCTAATTTTTTTGTTCAACGGTGTACCCACCTGAATGTCCTTGATTTCGTACAAGCCAAGATTGATCAAAGTTTGATCGACCAACCGTTCAATTTCTTCGTTGGTAAGATTATCGAAACATAATTTTGCGTTGTAATACAGGTTTTGATATACGGTGAGGTCTTCGATCAGCAAATCATCCTGTGAGACAAATCCTATTATTCCTTTTACCTTTTCTTTCTGGGTGTAAATATTATAGCCGTTGATCAGTACTTCGCCATGGGTGGGAGGGGTTGATCCGTTGAGTACGTATAACAAAGTGGATTTTCCTGCACCACTGGCCCCCATGATACCCACCAGTCGTCCCGATTCTTCGCTGAAGGATATGTTGTGAAGCCCTATTTTCCCGTTTTTGAATCGGTACTCAATGTTTTTGGCCTCAAAGTATATTTTGGTTTTAATCTTATCGTCGGTATAGCGTCCTACTACATCGCTGTAATAAATGGGCTTTATTTGCTGGTTCCGTAGCGACGAACCGTAGGTAAACATGTATACGCGTTCGGGAAGGACGATTTGACCGTTGAGATATAATTCGTTTTGTCCGAAATACCTTAGAAAAAATAGGTTATTTGAGGTGATATGCAAGACACGGATTTGTCCGACCAGCGACTCTGACAGCAGATGTTTGATACGTGGATGATAGAAGTCATGACGGTTGTCGATGATCAGAATATTTTCACTGTCGGGGATATGATCAAGGTCGTTTTGGACAAACTCTTTAATTTCGGTGTATTCCTCTGGACTGATGCGAAACTGTTCGGCAATGGTGTCGATGAATTCGAGTTCCTGTTTCGAAATTTCCTCGCTATCGATACGTACAAAATCAAAAAGCTGGAACAGAACTATAAATTTTTGTACCTGCGTAAGTTCTTCGTTGATTTTGCTGGTAATTTTTAAAACCTTAACCGAGCTGGCCGAGATCACACTTCGGTGCCGGTCGGTATCGCGGGTTTTATCCTGTTGTACCCTGTAGTATTCGTCGAAAATGTTCAGATACTCCTGCACGAGTTCTTCATTCAGTTGTCGGCGCAGAAATGATTCAACTATAATACGCCGATCGGATTGCTTGGCTTCGGGCCGTGCAATGATGGCAAATAATTGCATTAATGCTTTTAGTATCTGTTCGCTCATTTGAAATTCACCAGTTTGTTTTCTTTAAACCCAAGGGTTAAATGTATTTCTCCCGGCATTATCTGTACTTCTTTGTTTTCGACTTGTTGACTGATTTCGACAATGGCGGCCAGGTTGGAATCAAATCGAAAATCGAAACTTATTTCGTGGTTTTGACAGGATTCGGAAAGAAGAACTTTTTTCTCGATATCGTAAAGGGTAACCCGAAATTTTTCAATTTGGGGACTGCAAATTATTATACGGTAGTCAAAACCTCTGAAGAAAACCAGGTAGATTGAAACCTGAGGCTTTTCGTCAAAGGTTAAGGTGTAGGATTGTCCATCGACCGTGTATTCCCCCATATTTTTTACGGTGCATGGGTGATTTTGCTGGCCGGGACAGAGGTTATATAAACCCTGCAGCGAAATCAGCATTATAATTATTTTCCGGTATAGCGATCTGATTTTCATATATTTGCTTGCTATGCTACTGTACTATTTTGTTTCGTAATTCTTCCGATAAATTTAATATTTTTTCCAATGCTGTTGCCGAACCGGAGATTTCGCAGGAATTGTGCACAACGTATATATCTTTTTCTCGCGTTATGGCCGGGTTTTTATAGGTATATCTGAAATCGAGTACATCAAAATTGTAAGCCATTTCAATGAGTGTATCGATGATATAGTCGAAGGTTGAAGAAGTCTTATAATAGATTTTCACAGCCTGTATAAGATTATCGAGAATATATTTTTGCTGGTACAGGAAGGTGAGCAGATCGGATGATGTTTCATCCTTATAGGTCTGGCATAGCAGATAGAAACTTTCGATCCATGCTCCTGTCACCACCAGTGTAGCAAGTCGTTGCTGTGCATTAGTCCTAAGGTAATCATTTGATGTGACAATAAGAAACGAAAGGTAGTGCTGCAATGAGTCCTGATTATTTCTAAGCTGCATCAGTCGACGGTATACATCAGAGGAAAAAACAGATCCCAGTCCAATATCTCTGGCCAACCTGCTTATTGCTTTGATGTAGTTTTCGGTGCTTTCATCTTCGCGATAAAGATTTATGTATCCCAGATCAACTACAAATACACCCAGCATCAGTGCTTCGCTTTCGGATGTGGTGTATTTTTCAATGTTGGTGTACGGGTTGACAAGGGTTTTATTAGGATAGATACCTAATTTTTTGAGGTACAGATTGGTGATTTGTGGTGATGGGATATAGTAGGCAATGTCTTTTGAGGGTAATGGTACGGGAAAACTCTCGGTAATGGTGTCGGTTAATTCAATGGGAGAGGGTGCATGCTTTTCACAACCTCTGGTAATTAAAATAACCACTGTTATTATCAGTGCGACACCGAACAGGAAAATAATATATCGTTTGTATTTATCTGCCATTTGTGTTAAACTGCTAAATAATTATTACTCATCACTTGTGAAACGTAAAGGTATATGTTTGGGTTGTTAATCATTTTTCCATTAAGTTTTGGTAAAATGTCGTAATATTTTGTATTACAGGTGTTTCGAAATTGCAAGTTTGTTAGTATTTACCTATAACAAGCTTACAAGTCCAAATGTTATTAATTCTATCCAAAAATATAAAATGAAATGGATTCTCAAAGCGATTGTTAAAAATAATTTTGGAGGGCTATTCGTTCAAAAATTTATTGAGCACTTTAAAAAAAGCTTCAACATCAATGGGTTTGGTCAGGTAGGCATCACAGCCCATGCGGAAGCATTTTTCCTTTTCGTCTTTACTGGCATAAGCAGTTTGAGCGATAATAGGAATTTCCGCACCTTTAAGTTGGCGTATTTCTTTAATGGCTTCATAGCCATTTTTTTCCGGCATTTTCAGGTCCATCAGGATTAAGTCAACTTTGGGCAATGACTGGCATATTTCGACAGCTTCTTTTCCGTTAAGGACATGGATAATCTGAGCATGGGTATCGGCAAGCAGTGCTTCGAGAAATTGAAAATTCACATCATCATCTTCGGCAATGAGAATCACCCGGTTTTTCCAGTTGGGTTTTTCCATTGGCTGGCTTGACTGATCAGTTCGGGGTTCTTTACGTTTGTAGGGAAGACATACATTAAAAATGTTTCCCTGCTCGAAGGGTTCGGTGCTGAACCTACCTTCCATGCAATGGGTTATAAGCTTTATCAGCGCAAGTTTAAGCCCAATCTGTTGAATTACTGGGTCGGATATTTCTTCCTTTATTCTGAGCGGGTTGGTGAGTATTTTTTGTTGATCGGCCGTGAGGGCTTTCCCTGTGTATTTTACGAAATAATTGATTTGCTTGGAGTCTTTAAGTTCGTAACCCAGTTGAATGTATCCTTTGTCGGTCAGTATCAGGGCAATATCGATTAGTAATTTTATCACCTGATAAAGGCGGCCCTTATCGGTATAACAGATATTGATTTCGGAAGTGGGCAAAATTTTTAAGAATAATTCGATGGATAGTTTTCTCTGGTTGATTTCGTCGAGAAATTCTTTGTGAATTTCGTTGAGTAAGCGGGGGAGATCGGTTTCGGTGATATTGAGTTGAATATTCTGGCTTTCGAGTTTGGTCAGTTCCATTACATCTTCGAGGTAATGTATCAGCAAGCGGCCTTTGTTTCTGATGATATCCAGATAATGCTTGCGCTGTTCTTCTGATAAGTCCGAGATGCTGATTAGCTCGGCAAATCCAAGAATAGCATTTAAGGGGGTACGAATTTCGTGCGATAGGTTACTGAAGAAAATATCAAGCATCTGAGATGAAGCATCAATCTTCTTTTCCTGACCGGTTTTTTCGGTATCGTCGATATTTTTGTCAAAAATCAACCATGCCAGACGCTGGTTGTTTTTCCCGATGGTTGCATATAACCAGTAGTAGATTTTGTATTTGGATATCCGTACTGTTCGGTTAATCTTATTTATTTCATTGCAGTTGCAATTACTCAGTAAATCGTTGATTACAGCCGGCATGTTTTCTGTTTCCCACAGTCGTTCAATAGTTTGTTCTATCGTTATGTTTTCATTACCGGTTTGTGGGTAAAAATTTTCAAAGGCTTTATTGTATAGGATTATATTTTCTTCGGCAATAAAATACAAGACTGGTTGACTAATGGTGCGAAATAAAACACTTAAAGAGATTGTATCTTTCGTATTGGTATCGGGTTGACTGTTCAGGGGAAAGATACGACAGGATGGGTTTTGCTGTTGGTTAAAGTTTTGTGGCTTAACGTTGTCCGAGTGGGAATAAGGAGGTTTTTGTTTCTGATTGTCCATTTGAGTTTCCCTTAAAATAATTCAACCTCAATATTCTGGATAAAAGCGGTGTAGGAATAGCTATTGTCGACATTTGCCTCGGAGAGTAGCATAAGAACGGGTTTTTCTACGCCATCTTTACCCAGGATCATTACTTCCTTACGTACACCAACAATTTTATTGGTACCTGGTTCGACATAACGGGCAACAAATTCGTCGTTTTGAATAGTATCTTCGGAGAAGAGCATTCTGACATTTTTCCCGATAGCATCTTTTTTGGGTATACCCCAAAGTTCTTCGGCAGCTTTGTTGAAGAATTCGATGTAACCGCCTTCGTTAATGGTAATTATGGCATCGAGAGCTCCTTCGAGGGTAAGTTCATTGCGTATTTTGATTTGTTCAATTTCGCGGAACTGCATTTTCATTTCCTGTCGAGCTTCTTCGAGTTTACGGGTAAGCTCTTCACCGGCGAGCCGCAGCTTTTCTTCCTGGAGTTTCAGTTGTTCGTTCTGGCGGGCGGCTTCAAATTCCATTTTCTTTTCGTTGGTAATATCGTTGGCTATGAAAATGACTTTGGATACTTCGCCATACATGTCCATCACGGCAGTGAATGTGCATCGGAACCATTTGATTTCCTCATCTTTTGCCACGATCCGTATTTGTCCCATGTAGGGCATGTCGGCCAATACGTTTTTCCAGATAGCCTTGAAAGTGTCGAGGTCTTCCCTGTAGATGAAATCGGCCATTTTCTTGTTTACAAGGTCTTTTTCTTCATATCCCAGCGCTTCAAGCAGGAGTTGGTTGACGCTGGCTATACGGCCTTCGGGATGTAGTTCGGCTTTGATGGACGAACGGTTGAGTGCCTGAATCTGACCTTCGTAGTCGAGACTTAGCTTTTTTTGTTCGGTGGTATCGATAGCCAGGAAAAGAATTTTTTCTACCGATCCATCTTCGCGGCGGATGCAGGTATAGGTAGCCATGGTCCAGAGGTCTTGTCCCTGTTTGGTTACGTGTTTCATGTAACCTTCAAAATGTTTACCTCCTTTGGCCAACTCGTCCCAGAGCGGGTCGAACCATTCCCTGTCTTTTTTATTAATAAACATGGAAATATGCTTGCCTTCCACCTCGCTGTTGCTCGAATACCCAAGTTTGTGCAGGAATTTGGTGTTTGCATAAATCAGGGTACCGTCGGTCAGGTATTCGGCGCGGATAAGGGTATGGTTGACGGCGTTGGTGAAGCTGATGAATTTTTCGGATTGACGGGCTGCCTCTTCCTGGGTAGCTTTAAGTTCCTCCATGTTTTGGCGCATCTGCTCTTCCTGTTCGGCCAGAATCTTGGCTTGTTCGCGGGATTCCTTGAGCAATTGCGCTGTCTGTAGGTTAATTTTTACACTTGCCACCGTAGAGGCTATACTTTCGCCGATGCGTTCGACAAATTCAATCTGATATTTTTCAAAAGGTGTAAATGATGCCAGTTCGATTATTCCATGGACTTTGTCGTTGTATATTAAGGGTGTGATCAGAATGCAGCGGGGATTAGCTTTACCCAGCCCCGAGGTGATAGTGAGGTAATTGTCGGGGACTTCGGTCAGATAGATGGATTTTCTTTCCAAAGCGCAGGTACCTATTAGGCCTTCACCCCACATTACCTTCTTATTGGCAAATTTTTTACGGTCGTAGGCATAGGCCGCCATTTGCTGAAAGTACGGTTGGCCGTTTTCGTCCTCCTGTATCAGAAAAATACCCCCCTGGTTGATTTGAAGATATTTTACCAGATGGGTGATAATATCGTACGACATGCGACTCAGGTCGTTATTGTTTTGGCGAAGTAACTCGCCAAACCGGGCCAAGCCTTCCGAAATCCAGTTACGCTGATCATCCTCCTTCTTCCTGCGAATGGCATCTTCCCGACTTCTTTTAAGATTGTCCCGAAGTCGAATCAGCGTTTGTCCCAATTTGTCATCTTCGGAATATTCATAACTGGCATCAAAGTTATCCTGTATCAGATTATTGATAAATTGCTGAATCTTATGGGTTTTTTCTGTTTCGGAATGAAGTTTTTCGTTTAAGATATTTTCGATTTTGTAGTTTTTTTGTTCAAAATAAAATCCAAACAGGCCAAAAATCAACGGTAACAGGTCGATTAGCCACATTACCGGATATACCTTATGTAAATAAATGTATGCGGAAAGCGAGAGCGTAAGATCATTGTAAATGATACCAACAATCCATGCCAGAGCTGCGATTATCAGACCAATAATCAGACCCCAAATCGTATATTTGTACTTATTTTGAATCATAACCCTGATACTAAAATTTAAGCAACTAAAAATAAGCAATATTTTTAAAATAAAATAATTTGGAACGGTTACAATGTATTAATTTTTATGAATTGTAAAATTTTCAGGTAATCAGGATATTTTGTGATTGTGAGCTGTGGGAGGCTATTATGGAATGTTTCTGTAAATCAATTATATTTCGGGTGTAAAATGAATATGCATGATTAAAAAACTTAAAATAGATCAGTCTTTTGAGAATGTATATGTATGGGGGATCTCGTCTGCGATAGCGGATCTCAAACTGGTGCTGTTGATTAACAGGCATTTACATATTGAACTCCAAAGAAGTATCTGCGTAATGAACCGTACCTTAACTCCTCCGGAGGGATTTCAGACATTTACCTACCTGGATGAGGAAGAGATACTTCCCGTCCGTTATGTTCTGTTTGTAAACAAGGTAGAAGGGTATTCCCTTTTTACAAGCTGTGTGCGGTTTGATTATCTGTGGGTAATGATAGGATCATTTTCGGAACATGAGTTAAAGCGGACCGAAATTATATTACGTTCTATCGATGGTATCAATGCATTTATCCCTATTTCTATAGATAGTCTGAAAAACGACAAGGAATATCTGATGTTATTTGAGTAGAGCACAAAATCAATTAATACGGAATCTTGCGAATACGCCTAGCGGGAGTTTTCGGCCTGCCCGGTCGCTAGCGCATAATTCGCCGGTATCGACTGTAGCGGTGAGTGGAAAAACTGTCGATAGTAGGTTTTGGGCTATCAGCGGTGAGTATCCCATGGAGTAGAGATTGAGCAGGACAAATGCTCCGGGTTGAGGGTCGAATATTTGGCAGCAAAGCTCAAGTAACTCGGGGAGTGATTGTTCGAGAACCCATTTTTCGCCTTCGGGGCCTCTTCCGTAAGCGGGGGGGTCGAGGATAATGCCGTGATATTTATTGTTGCGTTTAACTTCGCGTCGGACAAATTTGAGGGCGTCGTCGATGATCCAGCGGACGCCGCCCAGTTGGCTGGCTTGCAGGTTGTCATTAGCCCAGGTAACAACCTGTTTTACAGCATCGACATGGGTTACGCTTGCTCCTGCTGCACAGGCAGCCAACGAAGCTCCACCGGTGTAGGCAAAAAGGTTGAGAACTTTGTAAGCTTCGATTTTCGATTGTTTTATGCTATCGAAAATATAATTCCAGTTTTCGGCCTGTTCGGGAAATAATCCCACATGTTTGAACGAAGTAAGTGCCAGCCGGAATTTCAACTGCATGGAAGAATACCGATACTGAATATACCAATTTTCGGGCATACCTTTTTGGGTATGCCATTCGCCCCGGTCGAGATTATCGACTCTGTTGCCGTTTTTCTTGATGACAAAGTGAGCATGAGCAAGCCGTTGCCATTCATTTTCCGGCAGATGTTTTTTCCATATTGCCTGGGGTTCTGGACGCGACAAAATATATTTGCCGAATCGTTCGAGCTTATAAAATTCGCCGCTGTCGATTAATTCGTATTCAGCAAAATGCTCAGGGGTTATAATGGGTATCATCTACGGTATATTTTAGACATTATGTTTCCGGAGCGATAGCCGGCGGAGCATAGGATTGATTTTTGCGGTAATGGCCACAATGAGAAGGGTCATACTTCCCCCAAAGATAACCGAGGGAACGAGTCCCAACAGTCGCGCTGCCACTCCCGATTCAAAAGCACCCAGTTCGTTCGATGATCCGATAAAAATGCTGTTAACTGCCGATACTCTGCCTTTCATTTCGTCGGGGGTGAATATTTGCAAGAGGGTTCCCCGGATGATTACACTGATACTGTCGAACATGCCACTAACAAACAGGAAGGCCACCGACAACCAGAAGGTTCGTGAAAGGGCAAAGCCAATGATACACAGTCCAAATCCGGTAACTGCCCACAGCAGTGTTTTGCCGGTGTGTTTCAGTGGTGGGTGAATAATTAGCCAGGCACCCATAATAATGGCGCCAATGGAAGGGGCAGCTCTAAGAATCCCAAGCCCTTGCGGACCGACCTGAAGTATATCTTTGGCAAACGCAGGCAGCAAAGCTACTGCTCCGCCAAACAGCACTGCAAACATGTCGAGGGCAAAAGCACCCAACAATATGGGACTGTTGAATACAAACTGTACCCCTTCGCGGATACGCTTAAAAATTCCCTCGTTGCTTGTCAGTACCACCTTACCTTGTGATGGAATGAGACTAATGGCAAAAAACGACAGTAGATACAAGGAGAATACCGTTGCATATGAGGGTAATTCGCCACCGGCCCAGCCATATACAATACCTCCCAACGACGCTCCGATTACAGCGGCAATCTGCCATGTAGTAGAGTTCCATGTAGCTGCGTGTGCATATAGATCTTTGGGGACAATCTGTCCAAGGAAGGCATTATGGGCAGGAGCCAGTATACCCCGCGAAAATCCGGTAAGTGCTATGGTAATAAAAATAGGCCATACACCGTGCGATGAAAGAACCGTTACTCCCGGTAGACAATAATATACCAGCAGTGCCGACCCCAGCATGAGGATAAACGTAGTGCCGGCAATGATCTTTTTTCGGTCCCACAAGTCGATGAAATGGCCTGCAAAGAGCGCGATACTTACCTGGGGAATTACCTCGGCAAGGCCAATCATGCCCAATGCCAATACACTGCCTGTCAGCTTGTAAATATGCCAGCCAACCACCACCGATTGCATAAGCGTAGCCATGGTTACCAGTGCTCGATATATCAGAAAAATGTCAAAATTCCGATTTTTAATTACTTGCAAAGCCGTTCGTTCATTCCCCATCTGATTTCTTGGTTTTTATGTTTTCTCGTATGCTCTTCATTATCAAAAGTATCCAATCCTTCAGAGGCAAAAGATTAAGTAAAGCCGCCAATATCAGGGTGAATATAAGTGAAATAATGAAAGCATAATACCAGTTGTGAATTATGTGTTGTGAAAAATAAGCCGAGAATATTGAAAAAATAAGCCATAGTAGCATGCGAAAGATATTTTTCCTTGATGGAATGGGAATACCAAAAATTTTTGCAGCAAGAATCAGTTGCACAATTCCGGCCGTGGTTTGTGTAATAAAACTTGCACAGGCTGATCCCAAAGCCATCCATCGTGGAATGAACAACAAATTGAGGGTAATGTTGATGGCAACCATAGTTAAGGCCATCAGGTTGAGCTGGCGGAAATTACCATTGGCCGTGAGCAGGGTGCCAAAAATGTAGGTAAGACATACCCCAGGAAAACCTGAAATTATGGTACCAAAAATATTGCCGCTGGCAGGATTGTGATAAAGAAGTCTGACCCATTCGTGACGGAAGGCAAATATATGCCAGGTTAGGGCAATGGCCGGAATAATCAGCATAGCACTGGCGGTATGCAGCAGGGGAAGAATGTTTTCCTTGGTTTTAATCATTTTTGAAAAAAGCGGGAGTAGCAAAACCGAAAAAAGCAGGGCAAAATTCGAGAGCACTTCAAGGATTCTGAATCCCTGAGCATATAAACCTGCCTGTACATCGCCGTGGGGAAGAAGTCGTTCCAAAAAGACCGGTTCAAGGCGGTTGTACATGCCCATAAGAAGCACCAGCAAGGTGAAGGGCAGGCTTTTGCGTATGATAACAATAATGTGTCGCAGGTCTATGGTGGGGTGAAAATAGTTGCAGTGCCTCCGTACAGTCCATCCGGCTATTATGGCAGTAGTAATGTAGGCAACGGTTTGTGTGTACACAAATAATTCTATGCTGATTTTTACGGGCAATAAGGAGGTCCACAGAATTATTGAGAGAAATGCAATCATTAACACCTTATCGAGAACCGAAAGGATACTGTCGGTGACAAACATTAGCATCGCATTCACGTTGGAACGCAGATACAAAATCATGGACGACAGAAACTGATTGATTGCCAAAAACATCAACAGGTAAAAGGCATTACCTTTGAATCCTATTGCTGTTCCAATGGTCAGACAGGTAGCTGCATACAGAATACCAAACAGAAACTTGATACCAATGATATGCGAAAAGTATTTTTCAAGAAGAACACGGTTGCGGGCTATCTCGCGGTTGTTGAAATTGGTTATTCCAAAATCGAGTAAAAAGTTGAACAAGATGGTAAAACTCAGCAACGAGGCATACAAACCATAGGCTGCATTTCCTACCCGGTTCTGTACGGTAACCTCGATGCCAAAAAACCAGAATGGCTTAATAAGCAAATTAAGCGCAATGAGTAAGATAATATTGGTTACAAACTTCCGGTTCAAGGGAAAACAAATGAATGGCAAAAATACATAAAGTTAGCTATTTGGCTGAAGAATTTTGGACATGTTCGAAGGCTTTTCCAATCGATTTGATGATATCGGAAGCAATAAGGGCTTCGAGGCCTTGTTTTTGAGCAGCTATATCGCCGGCCATACCGTGCAGGTATACTGCACAGAGGGCAGCTTGTTCGGGGGGATATCCTTGTGCAAGCAATGACAGAATCATTCCGGTAAGCACATCACCACTGCCTGCAGTGGCCATTCCGGGGTTGCCTGTGGAGTTAAAACAGCAACTTCCGTCGGGTAGGGCAATAGCAGTATGATGTCCTTTCAGTACAATAATAATCTGGTATTGTGTTGCCATCTTGATCAGTTTTTGAAATCTGTCCCAACTGTTTGCCGATCGGCCTGCCAGACGGTCAAATTCGCCGGGGTGAGGGGTAAGTATGGTGTGTGCTGGAAGCAACGAAAGCCAGTCGGGATGCAGTGCAAGGATATTAAGTGCGTCAGCATCTATAACAATAGGGCAGGAAGCGGTTTCCAAAAGTCTTTTTACGACCTGATGCGTAGGATCAGCAGTTCCTATGCCCGGCCCAATACCAATAGCCGAATATCTGTTCAGCGTTGGTAACTGGCTCAGATACTCATTGTGGTGATCATAGCTGACAATGGCTTCGGGAAAAGCGGTATGAACTACTGTGGCTCCATGAGAGGGTACATGTACCGTTATCAGTCCACATCCAGTGCGCAGACAGGCCGATGCTGTTAATATGGCTGCTCCCATCATCCCTTTTGAACCTGCCAGCAATAGCGCATGCCCCCATTCATTCTTGTAGGTAAATGGCAATCGGGGTTTAATGATAATATCTTTAGCATCGATGTAAACATAAGGAGTTACAAAATCGGATAACAAACCTATATCGATCAAGTACCATTGGCCAACATACGGTTGGTTTTCGGGAAAAAGGAAGGATAGAAAAGGAAATTGAAAGGTTAGGGTATACTGGGCAGCGAATGCAGTTGCCCCGATCTGTAGAATGCCTTCCCCCAGCAGACCCGAGGGGATATCGATAGCGATTTTTATGCCATCGGATTGATTGAGGTAATGAATGATCTCGGACATTAACCCCTGCACCGGTTGATTGAGTCCCGATCCCAACAGAGCATCGACGATGATATCGTTGGAATCAAACAAAGGCAATTGGGCTACGCCGTCGATCTGCATTACGGATATATTCGTCAAATGAATTACTCGTTCATAGTTTATACGGGCATCGTTCGATAATTGATCTGCGGCATGGGTGTGGAAAACTGTTACCCGGTAATCGTTTAGGGCAAGATAACGGGCAATAACCCATCCATCCCCGCCATTGTTCCCTTTGCCGCAAAAGATGTAAACCGGATGCGAGTGCGAAAACCTCGACATAATCCAGTAGGCACATTGCTGCCCTGCACGTTCCATTAATTCGGCCGATGATATTCCCTGTTGCTCAATGGTGTAAGCATCAATCCGGCGACGTTCGGCTGAGGTATAGATTTTTACGCCCATACTTTTTTCCTGTTTACTGACAAAGATAATGCTTTAAGTATATGTTTAAAAGCATCATTGGATTCCGGTAGTCCGGGGAAATGACAGAGAGTTGTACGTTGGGTCGAGAAGGCTGCGAAAATCTCCTGAGGACAGTAGAGTGCAATTTTTTGCTTCAGAAAAAGGAACTGCAAATAAAAAAGTGATCATTGAACCTGTTTTTTTACCCTTGTTTAAACTTGAAACCATCTATATTTTTTTGTAAAACCATCTTTGTATTTTATTAATATTCAGATAGTTGAAAAAAATATAAATTTCATTTTTCTATATTGGGTCTCAATAACTGGTCAAACGCGGGTGGGATGTTTTTACTTTGAACTTGTGAATTTATTCACCAAAAAATAAAAAATTGTGTGATATGAAGAAACTACTACAACGTTTACCACTACTAGCCATCGTGCTACTTGCGTATAGTTGTGAGGAACAGGAAGATGGAAGCTATGTTCCTCCTATTACGCGTTATGAGCTTATCCATGGTACATGGAAACTTCAGGGAATTAAGATGACCGATGAGTTGGCCAGGGCCAACAAGACTAAGCCTGATGAAATGGTGCTAACAAAAGAGTTTAATTTTACCTCTTTTGTTATTGCCCTTGATGTAGATTCGTCGTCGGGAGAGATTAAGCCAACTACCTTTGAGGTTACTGGAAATGCGCCTGCGTTGTTTGCTACCAGTGGTTATTGGGATATGGATACGCCGTATGCCCGGGCCGATGGTATGCCTTCGAAAATTTTGTTGTATGCCGACCCGGCTAAGACGCAGCTGATCGATGAACTGGAGCTGACAACTGTTCCCGGAAAGGATGTTGTGCTGGAGTTCCGTCTGGTTCGTTATTCCGGGGGGAATCCCTATTTGTCATATACCTATCGATTAAGACCGCTGACTAAATAACTTTAAACATGTAAACAATGAAAAGACTGATACTATATACAATATTGCTGCTGGGCACAGCCCTGTATGCACAGAAACCAATTGCTGAGATATGGACGCAACCTGCTTTTTTCCGTCCCGACGATACTGTGGCCTTTTACTTTGACCTTACTGGTACCGACCTTGAGGGAACTACCGAGGATGTGTACATGTGGTCGTGGTTCCCTACCGAACCGGATGCCGGGCATTGGAATAATTCCTCCGACTTTGCCAAACTTACGCATGTAGAAGGGAATATCTGGAAATTTGTGATTGTCCCTACTCAGTACTACGGAGTACCTGCCGACCAAATCACCGCATTTTATGGCTTACTGAAAAATAAAAATGGAACTAAACAGACCGATGCGTTTGCCCCCGATAAAGGGAATACCATTTTCGTACCTAGTGATGCCAATATTAAAGGTACGGCACGTATCGATTATTTTCCCAAGGAATGGAAAGCAAATCGCCCTCTTTCTATTTTGGTAAACACCAATAATACTTGGTCCGATTGTGAAACCACAGCGGCGCAGGGCAAGCTGGCAACGGCTACCAACGTACATATTCATTCGGGTATAAACAACTGGGCAACAGTGGTTGAAAATAATCCTGCCAATGCGGCAAAAACAGCTCTTACCCATCTGGGCGGAGGAATCTGGAGAATAGATTTTATTCCTAAGGAATATTTCAATACCGGCGATACTAAAATCAAAAGTATTCATGCAGTATTTGCCAATCTCGACTGGAGCCTGATGGGGAAAGATGTTAACTGTGCCGACTTTTACATTGCTGCGCCGGAAGAACCGGAGGTCGTGCCACCTGTGTTTACTATTTTTCCCCAAAAGTTCAGCAAAAAAGACATTATCTATCTTTCGCGTGAGAACAACGAGGCTGGCGTTACGGGGCTTACCTATACCCTTACGGCCACAGGCGTAGCCGACTTAACCGGAAGTTTTAAGGGTACCAATGCCAAGTTTGAGGTATTTATCGATCTGGCTACATGGTTGAAGTCGGCTGCATCGGTCAGCAAAATACATCTGAAGATAAAGGACAATAAAAACAATGTGATTGTTGATTCCGATATTAATCTGGTTCAGTAAGTGTTATAATTAATCATTAAAAATTGAACACAATGAGCGTGAAAAAGATAAAAATACATAGCATGTCGAGATATATTGTCGGCCTGCTGATACTAACCTTTGTATTTGCCCGTGGCTGGAGCCAGGGTGGAAATATTACCGCCAGGGGTACGGTGGTCGATACGGCTGGTCTACCTTTAGCAGGGGTTACAGTTATGATTAGTGGTACCAACAAGGCTACCCTCACCGATGATAAGGGAAATTTTGTTATCGAATGTCCTGCTGGTAGTACCGTTAAATTTTCGTATATCGGATACAAAACGATTGAACAACCCGCCGATGTTTCGATGCATGTGGTAATGACAGAAGAAAAAATCAATCTCGACGAAGTTGTGGTGGTAGGTATCGGTTATGGTACCATGCGTAAAAAAGACCTTACCGGATCTATCAGTTCGGTCTCGTCCGACAAGTTTGCCAAAGGGGTAATCACTACCTCTGAGCAGTTGATTCAGGGAAAGATGGCGGGTGTTACCGTAATGCGTACCAGTGGTGACCCATCGGTGGGAGCTTCGGTACGACTGCGTGGAGGAACCTCACTTACGGCTGGAAACAGTCCGTTGTATGTTGTCGACGGAGTTCCGGGCGCTGATATCAATACCATTTCGCCGAGCGACATTGAATCGGTCGACGTGTTGAAAGATGCTTCGGCAGCTGCTATCTATGGTTCGCGTGGAGCCAATGGGGTAATTATTATTACTACCAAAAAGGCTAAGGCTGGCCAGGCCAAAACCGAGTACAGTACCTATGCTGCAGTGTCGCAGTCGGCCAAAAATTACGATATGCTCTCGGCCAACCAGTGGCGTGAATACGTCCGCAAAAATCATGTGGTTGGTGCTGTAGATTATGGCGCTAATACCGACTGGCAAAAAGCTATTCAGCGTACCGCCTATACTCAGTACCACAACCTGTCGATGGATGGATCGGCCAATAATCTTTCTTACCATGCTTCACTCAACTATCTCGACAATCAGGGTATTGTGATTGAAAATTACCTGAAACGTCTGGGAGGAAGTATCACCATTAATCATAAAGCACTGAACAACAGACTCAATCTCGATTTTAGCCTCAACAGCAATTTCGACAAATATCGGCCTACCGATGCTTTTGTTTTCCAACGGACACTTAATCTCAATCCAACTATCCCGGTGCATAATCCCGATGGTAGTTTTACTGAAATTGAAGGGCTAAATTATGAAAACCCAGTTGCTTTTATCAAAAACCGTTCACAGGAAGAAACCCGTAATCGTTTTTTGGGTTATATTAAGTCGGATCTTGAACTTTTCGAAGGATTTCATTGGGTAACCAATGTTTCGTATAATCTGGGCAAACACGATTACAGCTTCTATGTCAACTCGCTCGACCGTACTGAGGGGGCTTCCGTGAAAGGCAGGGGACAAAAAGCAACCGACGAATATTCGAATCAGCAATTGGAAACCTATCTGACTTACGACAACACTTTTGGAGACCATACCATTGGTCTGATGGGCGGATATTCGTATCTGTACAACATGTATCAAGGTTTTGGCGCAGTACGTCGTGGTTATTCCACCGATTTGTTCTTATACAACAATCTTGCTGCTGGTCTCGATTACCGGCAGGGGGATGTATATTCATATAAAGGCGATGCTAAACTGATTTCCTTCTTTGGTCGTGTTAATTACAATTATCAGAGTAAATATTACGTAACAGCCACCCTGCGACGTGATGGTTCATCCAAGTTCGGCAAAAATAACAAATGGGGGCTTTTCCCGTCGGCATCTGCTTCGTGGCGTATCTCGGCCGAAAAATTTATGGAACCTCTGCGTAATGTGTTGACTAACTTAAAATTGCGTGTTGGTTATGGGGTGACGGGCAACCAGGAAGGTATTCCCAGCTACAAGTCCATCACGCTACTTGGACAATCGTCGGACGATCCACAGGGATATACCTATTTCAGCTACGACGGTACTACCGGTAAATGGCTGACAGCTTATGGTATTATCCAGAACCCTAACCCCGATCTTAAGTGGGAACAAACTGCTCAGACTAACATCGGTATTGACGCTTCATTGTATAACCGCATCAATATCACTATCGATTATTACCGGAAATATACTTCCGATCTGTTGTTTACCTATGCTGTACCCCAGCCCCCCTATTTGTACGGAAAAATGCTGGCCAACGTAGGTAACCTATCGAACAACGGGTTGGAAATTACGGTGAATGCTGCTCTCATTCAACGAAAGGATTTCAGTTGGAATGTAGACCTGAACTTTGCAACCAATACTCAGAAGATCGATAAGTTATCGAATCAGTTGTATACTACCGATGCTGTTCCTGCAGGATTACTCACGGGTATCCGTGGAATGTCGGGTGTACAGGCGCAACTCATCAAGGAAGGCTATGTGGCCGGTACATTTTACGGACTGGTATGCGATAGCATAAGCACATCGGGTAAATATGTATATCATGATTTTGACGGCGATGGCAAAATTACCGATAAGGATAAAACCGTTATTGGCGATGTGCAGCCCGATTATACCGCTGGCCTGAGCATGTCGTTTACCTACAGGCAGTTCGATTTGGGCTTTTCGTTCTATGGAATTTTCGGACAGGATTTACTGAATGCCTCTTACATGAGCGTAATGGACGATTCCCGTCTGCCAACCTACAATGTACCCGATGCAGCTTTGAAAGATAAACTCAAGGCCCCGGCCGATTATTCCAGCTACTGGATTGAAGATGGTTCTTTCGTTCGACTGCAGAATGTAACGCTGGGCTATACTCTGCCCCTGAAGACCAATAGCTGGATTAAACGAGCACGGATATATGTCAATGCCGAGAACCTGTTTGTAATAACCAAGTATTCGGGTCTTGATCCGGAAATCAACCTCGATGGTCTCGATTTCCCCGGTATCGAGGTGTTTAATGCATACCCCAAACCCCGTACGTATTCTGTGGGTCTCAATGTTACATTTTAAGGGATGAGTTTAACTGAGCATAAAACAAAAAAATTAACCGATATGCAAAACATAATCAACATAAAATCTGGCTATGCCAAAGAAAATCGTACCCGGTGGAATCGCCTGAGGGT
>Ga0123519_10000868_pt1 | contig 53028 bp, 21 predicted proteins | sample YelNatPaOPRAMG02_FD_87396 | JGI IMG/M metagenome (GOLD analysis project Ga0123519, IMG submission 87396) | Hot spring microbial communities from Yellowstone National Park - Yellowstone National Park OP-RAMG-02 (version 2) | ecosystem: Environmental > Aquatic > Thermal springs > Hot (42-90C) ...
AACGCTAGCAAATTATACTACCAACTCTGATGGAAGCGAATATTATTTTGATGTTTTTGATCTACCTGTCGGTATATATGTTTACAAGTTTTATGCCAACGACACTAGCGGCAATATGAATTATACAAATCTATGGTTTTACATAGTACAGAAAGCGCCAACAGAAATTAGATTGTATTTGAATGGAAGTGAAGAAGACAAAGAATATAATTTGACGCAGACAGCCAATATAACTGCTGTGTTGAATGCTTCACAAAAAACAATCTTTCTCTATAGCAACATGTCTGACTGGGTTCTGCAATCATCTTTAACGCCTTTATTGAATTACACGCTTTTGAAAGAGAAAGGTAGTTTCAATGTCACAGCTTACTTCGAGGGTGATGAAAATTATACTGCTTCCTCTAAAACACAATATTTGACCGTAAATGATGTCGAAGCTCCAAAGTATTTTTCTGTCTACCAAAACGCAAGTTGGATTGGTATTGGACATACGATAATGCTTTCAGCCAACTGGACTGATGATTATGATCTAGACTATGCATGGCTTGAAACAAATGAAACCGGAGAGTGGAAAAAGAAGCAGGAAATTGATATAAATTTGACTCAAAATCAAACCTCTGCAAACTTTTCGTGGTCTAATCCAAGCATACCGGCTGGTAGAATAATCGGCTGGAAAATTTATGCCAATGATACTAGCGGAAATGTGAATTCAACAGATATATCGACATTTGTTGTTAACGCGAGCGAAATTTGGAGGTACGCGACAACTGGCTTCATCTACTCTTCTCCAGCTGTTGGTGATATCAACGATGATGGAAATATAGATGCAATATTTGCCTCTTACGACAAGAATCTTTACGCGTTGACAGGCTACAACGGAACAAAAATATTCAACTTCACTACAAACGGCAGCATCGCTTCTTCACCATCACTCTCATCCGTTGCAAACTCTAATTATTTGTACATTTTCATAGCAAGCTATGATGGCAACCTGTATGCTATTAACGGCAGCGATGGAAATAAGATATGGAACTTTAGCACTCAAGGCTTGATTTACTCTTCACCAGCTTTGTACGATATAAACGGTGATGACAAACTAGAAATAATATTCGGATCTTATGACAAGAACATTTATGTATTAGATGCTGAAAGTGGAACAAAGATATGGAATTATTCAACCACTGGCAAAGTTGCTTCATCTCCAGCTGTTGTCAACATGAATGGTGATGTCTTAATAACAGTGGGCTCTTATGACAATAAACTTTACGCTTTAAATTCTACTGGCGATTTGTTGTGGCAATTTGAAGCTGGTGACAAGATAGAATCATCTCCTGTAATAGACGATGTCAACAATGATGGTATCTATGAAATAGCATTTGGTTCTTACGACAATAAGACTTATTTGATAAACGCAAGCAACGGCCAGCTAATATGGAGTTATCCAACGAACAATTGGATAACATCTTCTCCTGTTATAGCAAACATTGGGGGAAGCAAAAAGGTAATAATAGCTTCTCACGATTCAAATGTTTATTCTTTTAACACCGATGGGAGCATAAATTGGACTTTTACAATCTCAACTGGCGGTAGAATTCAATCCTCCCCTTCAATAGCAGACATAGACTTGGATGGTGTAAACGATGTTATAGTTGGCTGTTCAGATTCTAGACTTTACGCTCTATCAGGATTGACAGGAAAGCCTATATGGCATTATAAAGTGAATGCTTACATATTCTCTTCACCGACAATAGCAGATGTTAATAGCGATGATAATCTAGACTTTTTATTCGGCTCTTATGATAAAAATCAATATGCTTTAGATCCACCCTCCTGGTTTTTGTTTGGAGGTAATGAAAGAAGAACGAGAATATTTGACGATGCATCGCCGAAAAATATTTATTTTGAAGTGAACAACGAAACTAATCAAATAATTAGTTTGTGGCGGGAAAGATTTTCGAATTTAGCTTATGGTTTAATAAAAGAAAATTCTACCGGACAAACAGTTGAACATATCATTCAATTAAAAGGTATGCAGGATTGGGTTAATTTTAGTTTCCACACAAGAGGATTTTATTTCACTATAGAAATATTTGATGAATACAACAATAGCAATAAAATAGAAGGATATATCGAGGGTGAAAGAGACATTAAACCACCTATATGGTTAGGCAATCAATCTGCTTCATTCTTTTACACACCTAATGCAATTTATAATTTTTTAATAAATTGGACTGACGAATCTGGCATAGAAATATCAATCATAGAACATAATTTTACAGGTATCAAAACAAATCAAAGCATTTTTGAATACTACACAATAAGCGATTTGCCAGCTGGTGTTTACAGTTGGAAAAGCTATGCTAAAGATTACGCCAATAATTGGAATGAAACAGAAGAATTTTATTTAGTGATTAAAAAATCTGAAAAGGATTTTGAATTCTTTGCATTAAATACAACTTATCCGAACAATGTTAGCGTAAATTGTAAAGGAGATGTGCTTTTTAGAAATTCTGTTTTGCTTGATTCATTAAACGACTATTCTCAGCTATCTTCTGGTTGGTGGGATTATGTTTGCAGAAAAGAAGATGATCAAAATTATACATTTGGCACAAAGCAAGCTTTAGTTTTTGTGGAAAAAGGATTGCCTCAACTTCATCTATCTGTGAATTACACTCAAAATTGTCCGGCAAGTGTTTTATGTTAAAGCTTATGAAAGCAATAGTGGTGATTATGATATTGTTTATTCATTAAACAATGGGGCAAATGTTTTTTATGGAAGTGATATTTCTTTAAAATACAAAACATTGGCTGGTATCTATAATTTTAATTATTCGTCTTCTTCTGGCGAAAACTGGACTGCAAATTCTGTAATTCAAACAATATTTATTGATGATGTAGAAAAACCAAAAAATGTTTACAAAAGATATGGTTATCAAGATGGTACAATAATTTTAACTTCATTGTGGCAAGATAAATGTTCGAAAGTTGTAAAGGGTATCGTTACTGAAAATTCTTTAGGTTTTTATAGGAATCATACTGTTGAAAGTGACAGTGGACAAATAAATTATGTTTTTGATAAAAAAGATTTGAGAGATTTAAGAGGATGTAGAATATTTGGTGGCTTTTTGTGCTTAAAAGTCGTTAACTATAAAATAAAAGCTATAGATAGTTATGACAACGAAAATTCTGTTTCAGGCACATTTTTTTATCTTTTTTTATTGAGGTGAGTGAATGAAAAAAATTGTTCTTGTTTTAGTTTTGCTGATAATTTTAATTTCGATAGTTTTTTTAAAAGAAGAAACAGTATATTTGCAAGCAAAATATGCTAGAGATTCTGATGGTACTGATGCAGGAGATATATTGAAAAATATAAACGATGGCTATGAAATTTTGTCGCTTAAAGCAAATCCTTATGGCTATGTGGAAATAAGCAACTTTAATTTTTCTGGTGTTCCTAAAAAAGCTTATGCGATTTTTGAATGGAATGCTTATGAAGATCTTGGTGCTAGCAACATTTACATTGGTTATTCTTTCGGTGATGTTTATAAAGAGACAGGCCCACTGGAAGCAAAGGGAAATAGAAAAATAGAAATACCTGTAAACATCTTTACAGATTTCAGCAAACTAAAAATAAGATTTAGAGGTGAGGATTCTGATTTTGGTCCAGACGCTTTGGTAGAAGTGAAGATGAAACTAGAAGTGGTTAAGTGGAGGTTTGCTTTTGTATCTTAGATTGTAAGGTGATTTGATATTTTTTTACCATAAAAAAGAATCTAATGATATGATAAAAATATAGTTCAAAGGTTTATAATTTCATAAAAAAGATGAAAAATAAATAGATAAACATTTGTAAAAATTGAAATTTGCTGAATGAACGAATTGAGTAATAAAATATCTAAATAAATTTTTTAAAACACTTAAATCTATAGATATGTCAAAAAAAATTGTTATTGTTTTTACATTGCTGTTATTAATACCTGTAGTTATATCTTCATCTACCAATCTTTTGCCAAGTTCTTGTATTGATTCTGATGGTGATTGTAGCATAGAAAACATAAGAGATTCTGACAGCATATATGAGATAGTAGATCTTAACACAAACCCTTTTGGTTGGATAGAAGCGAATACTTTTACAAACGACCTGCCTGAGCATAATACAATAGATTCTGCTTTCATTCATGTTTACTGGAAAACAGATACTCAGCTAGGGGCTAGCAACATCAACATAGATTATTGGAACGATAGCTGGCAAAATTGCGCTGGGCCTTTTAATGAGAATGAGAATTTAGTAGACTCAACTTGTAATATTACTTTTTTAAGCAAAGAGCAAATTTCAAACATAAAAGTAAGGTTTCGCGGACAAGATACAGATGGTTTTCCAAACGCTTTCGGTTATGTTGACTTAATAAAAATAGAAGTTAATCACTCTGCTCCTCCTTTATTTGAAAATTTATCTTATCCGCAAATTATATTTGATGGAGAGAAAGCTAATATTTCTGTTCAGGTTTATGATGATGTAGGTTTGAGTTATGCTATTTTATCAACGAATGAAACAGGAAATTGGGTTAATTATACAGACAAATATGGATCACCAATATATTTTAATGGCGAAGAAAACCAATGGGTTTGGGCAAATTTTTCTTGGCAAAACACATCTTTTCTTTCAGGTGTGGTTGGATGGAAAATATATTTGATTGATACTACAAATAAACAGAACATGACAGAAGGATCATTTTTTGTTCAATACAAACGTTCACCTGCCAATTGTATAGATTCTGACGGTGATTGTAATGTGGAAAACATTAAAGAAAAAGACGATACATTTGAATTGGTAGATCTTTTAACTTTTCCTTTTGGTTGGTTAGAAACAAATCAATGGGACACCAACATTTCCGGTAATGTAATATTCAGTTCTATAAAATTGGTAGTTGAGTGGGAAACGGATGTGTATTTTGGTGCAAGCGATATAAATATTGATTATTGGAATAATGGTTGGGTTAATTGTGCTGGACCTTTTAATGAGAATGAAAATTTACAAACGAGTTTGTGTTATTTGAATCTTTCTACAAGTGAATTCAATTCTTTGAAAGTAAGATTTCGTGGGCAAGATGAAGATGGTTTTCCCAATGCCTTTGCTTACATAGATGACATATACATTCTCGCTAACTTTACTGAAATCGAAAAGAATTATTTAATAGTAGAGTTGGTTACACCTCCAACTACAACATACGTAGCTCAAAATTACACTTTTTTAGTAAATGCTACTGTCATATGTTACGGTGGTGGGTGTGGAAATGTAACTGGAACTTTAAGATATAATTCTACTTCAGAAGAACCTGACACGCCAATAAGTGAAAATCCAACTACACCTTTATATTTGATCGATGATTTTGCTACCAAAAGTTGCACGACAAATCCTTTAGATTCCCAGAATGAGTTTTGCAACCTGACATGGACAGTAAATGCTACTGGAGATGTAAACAGCGCTTGGAAAATAGGAGTTTTATTCAATTCATCAAATAGTTTAATAGAAGAAAATCACACAAGAAATTCCACGGTAATTATATCGCAATGTGTAGTGGATATATCTTTGAGTTGGAACTTTATTTCTTTTCCAGACTTGTTTCCTAACACATTAGGCAATCCTGCCCCAGGAAATAGTGATAATCTCTACAACATAAGCATAAAGCCAGGTAGCTGTAATGTTGACCTCTGGATAAAAGGAAGTGACATAGAAAACGCTACTTTGGGAACAAAAATAGGTGTTGGGAATCTGACATGGCACACTGAAAATTTTTACTCAACCGCAAAGAGAATGAGCAAAGATTTTGCTTTGATAAATTCTAATGTAAAGGAAAACACAAACATAACAACTTATTATTGGCTGGATGCTCCTATAATTTATGCTGGAAGATACAACGGAAATATAACAATATTAGCTAACAACACGGTGTAAAAAATGAAAAAAAAATTATTGCTAACAATTGTGTTTTTGCTAGCTGTTATGACTTGTTCTAATTTTGCTACTAGCATAAGTCTTGGTTCTTTGACTAGAGTAAACACAGTTAAAATAAATCCAGATGAAAGTGTTGAGTTCGTTGTATTGGTGTGGAATGTTGGTGACTCTCCTATTTATGTGACATTGAAAGAAAGATCAAAACCCGAAAATTGGATTGTGATATTTAAAAATAATAATTTTTTTTTGAACAATACTAAACCTGAAGCTTATCCAAAAGGAGATGAAGAGTATGTTAGCACCAATGATGGTTATGTCAAAATAACGCCAATTAAACTAGTAATAAAATCGCCTAGTAATGCGAAGCCAGGAAAATACAAAGTTATTGTCACTCTTGCCGGTAGAGAAGATTACACTGATGTTGGTTTAATTCAAGAAAGAGATTTTGAATTTAATATAGAAATAGAAGGTGAGAATAATTCTATAGGTAAAGTAGTTGCAAACACTTCAGACCAAAACGAAAGCGTCAATGATATTAGAGGAAAATTTCAAGAAAACAAAACAAGTGAAATTAGCGGCGAAGCTTCCAAGTCACAAAACTATTCAATAATTGTTATAATTTCTTTGTTGGTTATATTGTTTGTGGTTATTATAGTAAGAAGAGTAAAATAGAAATTATACTCTTACTATATTTAATTGATGAAAAAAATAAAAATTATAATTTTAGCAGCATTGATATTGAGTTTAATTATATTTGCAAAACCTATTTACAAAACAATAACAGGCTTAGCATCTGATATAGTTTCTCTCTTTCTGTCTACTGCACCATTAGATGACATTTGCGTCTATCCTATTGAAGTGCCTCCTCCTACAGTATATATCAGAGGACAATTCACAGTTAAATTTGAAATTTTGAATTGTGGGAGCACAAAGTTAGATACAATAACAGAAGAAGTTGGGATAGCAGACTCTGATGGGAATTATAAGACACTTGCAAATGTTACAACTTTTTATGATGTTAATCCAAGCCAAAGAAAGTTGTTCATTTATTCTTGGACACCCTACAGTTCACCTGGCATAAACTACTTTTTCTTAAAGGTGTATTATGGAAACAGCTATAAGCAATACAACTATAGCTTTTATGTTCTACGTCCCCCAGATATACCTGCTGAAAAAGCTCCAATAGAAGGAATAAGCGGTCTTGAAGGTGAGATAAAACCAGGATTCTACTTAGATTTGAGTTTTAACAAAATGATTAATTTGACTCAGGGAGAAAGTTACATTCTTTTAATAAAAGCTACTAATATTGGAGACAAAGATTTGCATAACATTTACATTAGATTTTTGTCTAATGATTTGCAAACCAGAATTATTTATCCAAATTTAGTTGATGTTTTGACACCAACAGAATCTGCAATCTTTATAGGAGAATTAATAGTTCCAGAAGATACACCAAGTGGGCAATATAATGTTGTAATAGAAGGTTTTTCCAAAGAAATTTCCACAAGTGGTAATATAACTGTCAACGTTCAAGTTCTGGCAATAAAAGAGAAAGCTAAAGAATTGATACTTTATTATTCGCAGATAATAGATGATTTGGATAAAGAAATAAAGATACAGGAAAAAGAGAAAAACGTAACTGAAGCTAAACAGTTTTTAGAAGAAGCTAAAAAAGAACTTGATGCTGCAAAAGAATTTTATAAAATGGGTTGGTATAGGGAGGTTATAAATCAAATAGAAAAAGTGAAAGAGAAAGTGAATCAAGTTGTTTTAGCTTTGGGTGAAGCTAAGGCGTGGTCAAAGAAAGTAATTAAATTGCCAGCAATACCTTTTGTTTATTTGTTATTAGTTTTGCTGTCTGTTGTCTTTTCAATAATAATATTTTTTATATTCAAAAAAAGAAGAGAAGATAGGGAATTTGTAAATATTAAGAAGTGGTGATAGGTTCAGTCCTTTCTGAATTAGATTCTGATTTCTCCACAAATTTTCTCTGTTTTAATCTTAAATCATCTATATCTTCCAAAATTAAAATTAAACTGTCTTCTATTTCTTTCAGTTGTTTATCTTGACTTGTCTTGAAATTGTAGAATTTATCATATATTATTTCTTTTTCTTTTCTAAACTCTGTCACCCTCCTGTCAAGCAGATTAAAATGATCCTCAAATTTGCTGATTCTTCTTTCAATGTTAGCCAATTTTTTAGATAAACCATCGATGCTGGAATATAAGCTGTCAACTTTTTTCATATCCCTTTTAAGTTCACCGGACATTTCTATCATATTTTCATAGTTAGATTTGAATTTGTCAAACCTTTTCTCATATTCTCTAGCAATACTATTCACAAAATTAAAAACTTTTTCTTTGAATTCTTTTGTAGATTTTATTGTCTCATCTAACAACTTTTCTTGTTTATCTTGCTTGGTCTGAATTATATGAACTTTATCTTTAACGCTAAGCAGTTTAGAATCAGTAACTGCAATGTGATTATCTTGCTTTTCAATTCTCTCAGAATTTTCTCTGCTCTCAAATTTAAGTTCATTTAATTTTTTTTCAATTGTTTCCAATCTTTTGTTGTCTTCGAGCAAAAATTTATTAAATTCTTTTTCGAGATTGTCTATTTTTTCTACTAAAACCAAATTGTTTTTTGTAAACTCTTCTAACTTTTTAATAGCAAATTCAGTCTTTTTCATGTTTTCGTTTATAGAATCTTGATATGTTTTGACTATATCCTGATATCGTTTAAGCCATTCATCTCTTTCTTTTCTAATTTTGATTATTCCCTTCTCCAATCTATTGACTAAGTTCATTCTATCTCCACTTCGCCAACAAGTCTACCTAATTGGAGCTTGTATTTTTCTTTCCAAATTGAAACTTCATGAGATATTTCAGAAATAATTTTTTCCAATTTGTAAATTTCATTTTTCAAATTCTTGACTTCTTGATCACTTAACAGCATTTTCTTCTCTTGATTCTTTTGTCTGTCATCTATTATTTTTATTATCTTTAATGTCTCATCTTTTATTTCTTTCTTGAAATTGTTTTTGATTTCTAAAAATCTGGTTATGTGAGAAGATAATTCTTCAATTCTCCTGTCCAAAACTGATCTTTTATCTGCGAAGTCTCTAAGTATTTCGTTTAGTCTCTCTATTCTAGCAACTTCTTTTTGTTCTTTATCTCTTCTGACAGCATTTATCATTTTTATAATCTCCTTTTTAGCTGTGTCAGAATATTTTTCAAGCCTGTTTCTAAGATCTTCCATGTTTTCATAAATTTTCTTTTCTAAAGCAACAAACTCTTTAGACAATGCGACAAAATCTTCTTTTTGTTTCCTCATTTGATACTCATAATCGGTTTTGTTTTTAGATATCAATTCAAAAGCTTTGTTAATTGATTCTTCAAGCCTAATAAATTCGTCTTTGAACAACAAAGTATTGTCGTTGCTCTTTTCCATCCAATCTTCAATTCTCGCTATCTCATCTCTGATTTTGTTTATATCGTCTCTTAGTATATCATAAAAGTTTCCTGAGTTTTTGACTTGCAAATTAAAGCTTGTTTCCATTTGTTTCAATTTTTGCTCTATGTTGTTTTGTTTTATTAAAAGGCCTTTTAACATTGGCGCAACCTCTTCTTTTGCGGCCTTTCTAGCATCGAGAAGATATTTTTCTTGAAGTTTAGCGAGTTTTTCTTCATTACTTTTAGATAGTTTGTTAATATCTTTAATTAAAGAATCATAAGCGGTTTCCATATCTTTTTTCAAATTATTATAAAATCCTGTTAGTCTGTCCAATTCTTCTATTTTCTTGAATATTTTTTCAATTTTAGATTGTTGCTCTTCAATAAGGTTTCTTGTTTCGTCTTCCTTAGCTAAATTTTGGTCATTGTAGAATTTTATATCATCTTTTATTTTAGTTATTTTTTCATTTATTTCACTCATATCAGAATTTATATTATTAATATTGTTGAACATCATTTTTTCTATTGACTCTATTTTCTTGTCTAGCGGTCTTATTTGCTTTTCTAACGGAAGTATTTTTTCATCAATCAACTTTCCAATTTCGTTTATTTTGTCATTCTGAGATTTAATTTCTTCTGTAATTTTAATTATTCTTTCAACTGATTCATTAAGCTCTTTATTAACTTTATCAACATTACTAAACATTGTTTTCTCTAAAGAATCCAACTTCTTTGTTATAGGTTTTAAATTATCAGTTACAGAAAATATTTTTTCATCTGTCAACTTTTCGTTTTCTTTTATTTTGTTATATATATCTTTTATTTCTCCTTTTTGCTCAGATATTTGTTTTGTCACATTTTCTATCATACTGTTTATATTCTTATGAATTCTATCCATGCTGTTGAATAAAGTTTTTTCAAGCGATTCGTTTTTCCTGGATAGAGAATTCACACCTCCCTCAAGAGATGATATTCTCTCGTCTATTAATTTTTCTTTTTCATGTGTTTTTGCTTCATAAGAAAGGAGTTCGTTCGTCAATTTTTTAATTCTGCTATCAACCAAGTTTTGAATTGCTTTATCCATATTAGCTTGATCTATTTTAGAAATTTCATTTAACTTGAGGTTAAACTCTTTTTTCAGCAAAGAAAAATTTTCATATAAATCTTCTAATAGTTTTAATTGTTTCTTAATCTCTCTGTCGTGAACTTCTATTTCATCGACTAATTTTATTTTCTCATTCAACTTCTTTATGTCATTCGATACATCTAGATGTCTTTCCTCCTCTTTAATTTTTTTATTAATTTCTTTTTCAACAAAAGAAACAGTGCTTGTTATTTCGTTTAACGCTTTTTCATTTGTCTTTTGAGATTCTACTAAGCTCTTTATTTTTTCTTCTAAATAATTTAGTTTTTCTAATGATCTTATTCTTTCTTCTAATTTTCCAAATTCGGTTTTAATTTTGTCTTTATCCATTTTTTCTTCAATTGTTTTAGCTAACTCTTCTTGCTTAATTTTTTGGCTTTCCAGCTTCTTCTCTATATCCGCATTTTTAGAGAGAATCAATTTGTCAATGCTTTCTATAATTTTATTTAAATTTTCAATCTTTTTTTCATATTCTTCTTGGACTCTCGATAAATCATTCAATTTCTTAGACAAAAGCTCTTGCTTCTCTAACAAACTTAATTTTTCTAAATTAAGTGCATTTATAACTCTTTGTTGATCATCAACTTTCTTTTTTATGTCAAGCAACACATTGCCTAAAGTTTCTAATTCATCCATTATTTCCTCAACTCTCTAAATATCGATATTAAAGCTCGTCTATTTTCTTCAGATTTTCTCTCCATTTCTTTTCTTTCAGACATCAAAAGATTGTCTATTTCTTCAACTCTTTTTTGCAAATCTTGCTGAATGTACTTTTGTAACTTGCTGAATCTGTCGTCTATAATTTTGATCATTTCCTTCCTTTCTTCCATTAAAATGTTTTTAACCCAAATTTTAGTAGCAAGTGTTTTCTCTAGCTCATTTAAAGCTAACCTTTCTCTTTTCAACAAAAATTCTTTGATGTCTTTATCCAAATTATCTTCAAGTGCTTTCAAATTTTGGTTAGAAGCTAATTCTTTAAGGCTATTTTTCAACTCTTTGATCAAAGCTACTTGGACTGCTAAGCCATCTATTGCATTGCTCAAATCTTCTATTTCTCTTTGAATTTTTTCGTGATCTTGATTTTTCTCCAATAGATTAAATCTGGAATTTATTTCTGATTTAATTCTATTTAATTCTTCCAAAATGTTTTTGTGATCAGGATTTTTCTCGAAATTATTGAATCTTGCATTGATATCAGATTTTAGTGAGCTTAAACTGTCAAAAATATTTTTGTGGTCTTGACTTTTAGTGAGAGCATCAAATCTGAAATTCATATCGGATTTTAGCTTGTTTAGTTCTTCATATATTTTATCTCTTTCTTCAACAAAAGAGTTCACATATTTTACAAGAGTTTCCAATCTTGAGCTGATGTTGTTGAATCTTTCGCTCTGTATTTCATCATTTCTTTCAATTCTCTTGTTGAAATCGTCAATGCTACAATCAAACAATCTTTTCATATCAGCATTGAATTCGTCCATCTTCTTCTTCAAATCATCCATTTGGCTTGTAGCTTTTTTGAAATTTTCTATTACTATTTTTTGCGGAATCATCTGATCTAAAGACGAAAGGACGTTTTCGAGTTTTTGCACGTCTTGCGCATCCATTAAACCTCCAGCCTTAACTGCGTCTTTCATAGCAATAACTTGATCGTTTATTGAAGTCAAAGAATCGTTTAGCTGAATAATAGCTCTTCTTATTTGGTCTATATCTGTTGGTAAAGCTAATTTTGAAAATTGTGCATTTTGCTCTATCAATTGTTTCTTTGCCTCGTCCTCTTTCTCTGGCGCAGCTTCTTTAGCGGTTTCCAATTTATCTAACAAACTCAATTTTTCTTCTATAGTGCTGAATCTTGGTTCAAGCGTCTTTTTGAATTCGTCTATCAATGCAGAAATTTCTTCTTTAGTTTTACTTCTTCCGCTTTTCTTTTCAATAGAATCTAAAGTGTTTTTCAGTTCTTGAAGTTTGAATTCAAACTTTTCATTCAAATCTTTTATTTTATTTTCTAACAAAGATTCAACTTCAGGCAATCCTTTCTTATCAACATTACTAGAAAGTTCTTCTATTATATCAACAAGGCTCTCTATTTTCTTTTTAAGTTCTTGCTCGGTTTCTGCAGGTTTTTCTGAAGTTTTGACTGATATTTCTTTTGTTTGAGAGTCAGAAGTTGGCTTTGCTTTTTGTAACTCTTTCTTTTTTACCATCTATACACCTATGAATTTAAGTCTAGATAAATTTTCTTTATAATAAACTTCGTTATCCCGAAATAAATAATTTTGGTTGTATTTCGGTGCTACCAAAATTTGAATTTTGCCAAGAAATTAGAAATAGAAGTGTATGGTTCATAATGCTGTCCTATTATTTTAGCAGCAAGTGATCTAAACTCTTTAGAAGCAGGCGATGTTGGATATAGCATTGTAGCAGGAACTTTAGCAGCTAGACTTTTGGGTACATTTTTATCTTGGGGAACAACAGAAATTACAGGCATTTCCACTAGTCTTTCCACATCTTCTTTTGTTAATTCATATTTTTCTCTTCCAACCATATTTAACACAACGCCATTAGCTTTTATATTCAGTTCGTCTATTAATCTCTTCAATTTTATTATGTCCATTACTGCTGGAACAAACGGTGTAGTAACAAAAATCACTTCATCGCTCGACCTAATAGCAGATGTTGCTTCTCTTCCCAAGCCTGGAGCAGCATCTAATAACGCTATATCCGTCTTTCCTTGCAAACCTTTTAACGCGTCTTTCAACGCAAACATGTCGACACCAGACAAGTCTTTTAGAGACAAAGATGCGGGGATGATTTTCATACCTGTGAAATGTTCGTAAGTAGCGTTTTCAATAGAAGCTTCACCTGTTAAAACTTTGTTTAATGTTACAGGAGAATAATACATCCCTAAATAAAGGCCTAGGTGCGCTGTTGTTATATTACAATCAACAACTGTCACATTTGTCTTAAATCTTGATGCTAAAACAGCGCCTACATTTGTTACTAAAGTAGTTTTTCCAACACCGCCCTTGCCAGAAATAACGCCAATTATTCTTGTCAAGAGTTTTCACCGATCAATCTATTATTTGTTTCTGATTTTTATAAAATAAACATATTTGCCGATTTGAAGTAATTTTATCGACATTTATTGATGATTAGCGTAAGCCAATCCAACAAGAATTTCGCCAAAAAGCACGATCCCAAAACCAAAAAAAATAAACACATATTTCATTATCTCTAATCCCGATACAGCTACTATATCTAATCCAGCCAATAAAATGCCAAGCCCTAATATTATGAAAAACATGTTTTTTTGGGATTTTTCCTCAAAAGTTAGAAAAAAAAGGCCAAAAAGTGTTGTTGTTGCCAAGCTACTAAGATATGCAATGTTTTGATTGTTTGTGTTGCTGCAAACCATTTCTGTGTAAGGTCCTTCTTGACTAGAATCAAAAATAACTACTTTAGCTTCATTACATCCTATAAGCTTTCCTCCTAAAACATGGCCCAATTCGTGAATGCTTATTACAGCTACTATTATTGTTATGTTGAAGATTATCATGCTCGTGATGTTTCTCGCTAATGACTTGGAATTCATATGTTACTATTAAATAGTAACTAATTTAAACCTTTTTATTTCATTTCTTGCAGTTTCCTTTCAATTTCTTCTAGCTTTTCTTGATTCCTTTTCTTTAGTTCATCATAAGCGTCTTTAGATATTACTCCTTCCCTGACTTCGGAATCCAATAATGCTATAACTTTGTTTATTCTTTCTTTCTCTTCGTTCAAAGCTTGCTTCTCTGCAGATTCTTTCTTGATAGCTTCAGCCACACCTTCTGCTTCTGGTTCCCCTTTCTTAAATATCTTGCCAATGTCTATTATTTTCTTCTTAATCATGAAAACAATTATTGTAATGGTTAGTATTAAAATTACTAGAATTATCAGAAAAGTTGAAAGTGGCAAGCCTGGTAAAACCATTGGTTTTGCTTTAGGTGCTTTGATTAATAGTTGTCTTGCTCTCTCAATCAAATTAGATGCAGCTATTATTTTGTCCAGCGCATTGTCATAATCCTTCTTTTTGATGTAGTCTTCTGCTTGAGTTATTTGACTATGCGTTTCATTTATCAGTTTCAATACTTCGCTGACATCAAATCCATTCTTCTTAGCTTCAGCCGTTCTATTCTCTAGATCTTCCAATTCTCTTTTTACTTTGTTCAATTCGTACAAAAGAAGTTCTTCTCTAGACGAAAACACGATAAGTTTTCCTGCTTTTTCATCTGTTGCTTCATCTGAAATTGCAATTATCTTGAAAAAATATTCTTTTGTCTTCTCGTTTGGTGGCACTGTAATTTTCAAAGAGAAAATTGCTACTTCGTTTTTCTCTAACGATGTCACATTATCAGGTTCTATTTTAATCCATTCAAGAGGAATGCCTCTTACTATTAGACGAATGTTGTTTAGTTTCTTGTCTCCAACATTTTTTACTTTCACTGTTGGATATCTAGCCCAACCACTTTCTATACTGATTTCTGATGGGTAAGCTTCTATTGAAAGTTTTGCTTTTTCTTCCACTGCTACGGGTGGCGCTCCTGGCGCTTCTGCACCAGGTGGCGCTCCTGGACCTGGTGGACCCGGTGGTTGCGGTGGTTGGGGTATGCTTTCAATGACAGAAAATGTTGTATTCTTAGTTATCGGTGGTTGAACTAAATCATATGTAACTTTGACATGCAGCGTGTGCAAACCAAGTTTTTGATTACTAAAAATGAAAGCGGTTCTAGGAAATGTGTGGTTGTGGAAAGCTGTTACATAAACCGCCTCTGATTTATAATACCAGACAGTATTGTCTGAATCTGTGACCCAATATTCCAGATCGACATCTTGCGAAACTTCTCCTTTGTTTTCTATCACTATATTGAAATCTAGATAATCGCCTAATGGAACTTCATTTTCAAGTAAATCTAAACGAACATCGTATGGTCCTCCTGTAGCAACTCTAAAAGGTTTGATGTCTCTTGTTATTAAATTTCCTTTTGTTGCCACAACAACAGCCCTATATGCGCCTGTTGAACTGTTTAAAGGCATTGCAAAATTGTATGTATAATATCCTGTGGCTTGCTTTGTCATAGAGTTTATGTCAACAGCAAAATATAGATTGTCGGCTGGATCGTAAACTGTCAAATTCATGTTGTCAGGATCTATAGCATGACCTTGATCATTATAAACTGTTATTGAAAACTTCATTACATTATTTGGATACCATACAACCACTGTTTCAATATCTGCAAACAAACCGTTGCCCAATGCTTCATAAACAGTAAACTGCGATTGTTGTGAGCCATTAATTAACTTTTTTGCTAAATTGTCATACCAGCTTGCATTAGAGTAAATGATATAATTGCCTGTGGGTGCGTTTGATGATAGAACTAGCTGTCTCTCTGATTCTGACACTTCTCCGTTTGTGTCGACTACAAAAGATTTGTTTAGCGTCACATTGTTATTTGGATTTTTTATGGTTATAGTTGAATTGGCAAAAGGCAAAGGATCGCCAGCTATGTCATGAATGCTGAAATAATACGTTACAGTTTGACCTTGATAATAGCTGCCTGCGTCTAGCGTAATTGACACGTTAGGATAGACGATGAAAAAGCTTGTGGAATTGCCTTCGTGGTTTGCATTATCAATTGAAAGAATAAAAATGGTATAATTGCCTCTTTTTATCGTGTTCCCCCAATTGTCTGGATATTCAACAAACCAGCCAGATCTAATTGATTCTTGCCAGATTTTGGTCATGTTTCTTCGATAAACCTGTCCGTCAGGTGATGTTATTATGGCAGTTGTAAAATTGATTCCTTGACTGGATTGATCGGTGATGTTGACATAAATAGTGAAATTGCCGCCTTGATGAGTTGAATTGACAGATGTGGTGATGTTTTCTATTATTGGGAAGATAGCAGGGCTTAAAAACATAAATAAGGTAATGTTATCCGGTACTGCTCCTTTAGTCAAAGCGTCAATTAGATAAGTAGCGTTATAATAGTCTTTTGGCACAGTGCTGACATTATACAATATCGAAAAGATGTATGTGTTTGCAGGTTGAATTGTGAAATTTGTTACATTAACTGAAGTGTGGTTTGCAGATGAGGGTGTGATGTTAAATTCTATTTCAACATTTCCTGTGTTGTTGACTAGGATTTCACACAAAGTACCCTCTTCTGGGACTTCTAAATGTGAACACGTTGTTGGCGTGACATTCCATGTTATTGAAACTGGAACTTCCAACTTTATTGAAATGTTTTTGTATCCATCATTGCTTGTGTTTACTATCAAATATCCTGTGTAATTGCCTGGTGTATATCCATAAGGAATTGTAACATTTATTTCTATTGTTTGCTCAAATCCGCTGTAAAGAGTTGTTATATTTGGAATGAAATCAAAAGTGAAGTCAGGAAAGTTATAAGGCGTAAAGCTTATATTTTCTAGTGGATCGTTTCCCAAAGATTTTATTGTGAAATTGCCTATAGTAGTCCTGTTGCCATGCTGAGCAGTAGAATTAACGCTATCCTCTTCTATAAACATTGTCACATTTGATGCTACGCTGACATTGACAAAAGATGTGTTGCTATGTAATCCTATTTCCGGTTCAAACCAAATTGATGTTATATTAATCAAATAATATCCAGATAAAGTTGTGTTCGGTATTGTTATTAGAAAATCTGTCCAGCAGGATTTGTTTATAGCTATATCACCGCAATTAAACAAAGTGACATTAGATGTCCAATTTTGAGGGATAGATATTGTTATGTTTGTGTTGTTAGCTATGTTGTTTCCAATGTTTGTTGTGTTGACAAAAACAGTAAAGTTCTCAGAAACAGTCGAAGTTATATTGTAAGCTGTATAGTTTTCTGGAAAGAGATATACTGTTGTGTTAGTGCCTGGAATATTGATAGTCAAATTAACCTCATCAAACCCATCGTTTTCTGATGTTATGTTTACTATTCCACTATAAGTTCCTGGTGTATAACCTCCTGATATAGAAACATTTATTTGTACTGATTGCTGTTTGCCTGATTCTAATATAGAAATGTTGGAAGGTATGAATTTGATTGTAAATTCATTCAAGCCTAAAACTGTAAAGTTGATGTCTTGTAATTCATCATTACCTATAGACTCGATCGTGAAATTACCTGCTATTTTTTCAACACCTGAGGGAATTATGGTGCTTATCTGCAATTCTGGCACATTCAATATAACATTAGATAAAACTGTCACATTTATTGATGTGGAGTTAGAATCTGTTGAATTGTCAGGATTTCTCCAATGAGTTGTCACATTGACTAAATAACTTCCTGATGACGTTGCATTGGAAATTGTTATTTTGAAGCTTTTTTCACATGTTGAAGAAAATATCATATTACCGCAGTTATCAAGCGTTAAGTTTGCAACCCAATTTTGCGGCAGTTGCAAAGTTATATTGGTAGAATATGATGTAGCATTGCCATAGTTAGTAGCATTTACAGAAACTTCAAAACTCTCATTCACATAAAATGTTATGTTGTTAGCTGTGTAGTTGTTTGGGTTGACAGAAGTTGAAATGTTTGTTGTTAAAGCTTCTGCTGTGAATGGTCCTAAACCATATCCAGTGTTGTTTAGCTTTGAAGCAGAGCAATTCAAATTATAAATTCCATGTTCTGATGGCGCGTTAAAGGTTATATAATATGTTCCGTTGTTATAATCTGTTGTTTGGTTTGGGATTGGATTACTCTGAACATAGCAGCTTAAATTAGCGCCTCCTATTAATATGTCTTGTCTGAAATTCTTGACATTTATCAAAGCATTGACTGGTGCATTAACAAAAACTACCGGAGTCAAAACATCTATAGATACATTATAAATATCTGTTACATTAATTACTTTTGTTGTTTGATTCAAGAAAACTGATTCATTGTTGTAAACTTTGACTGTAATCGTCCACAAGTTTGGTGTATGTAAAGCTGTTATGTTGAATGTGTTAGTGAAATATGTATCGTCTGCTTCTGTATCATTATGCGTTCCATCGTTATAAAGTATTATTGTTTGATCATCGCTTGTATCTGTCGTGCCCATGTCTAGTGTAGCGTTCATAAATTTGGTTAAATTATAGGGGTCATAAGTATTATTAGCTGTTATTAACATTGTTTCGCCTAGGTTGTAGAATTCAAAATCTGTTATTATATCTATACCGACTGGAAATGATTCTCCACTTCCTCTTTGAATAGCAATTGGTGTTAATAATCTGTCAGTTAAATCTCCAGCGCCATTTAAATCAGTTTGAGTGTCGTTGAAATACAAAACAGCTGATTCTGCTATTGATTCGCCTGGATTTATTGTCGTACTATTCAAATTGATACCAATTCTATCATAAATTGTTGAGTTATCAGGACCGAAATTTGTTGTTCCCGACTGATTTACATGTATATAGGCAGTTATAACACCTGGGAAGCCAGCCCACCTCAAATTGTTTGGTCTTGGATTACTGCCAGAAGAATAACCCGGACCAAAAGCACGCTTAGCATCCAGAGCTAAAGCTCCCGCAGGTGTCGACTGCCTAACTATCGAAGAGCTACCTAAATTCGTATAGTTTTGTTCAACTCTAATCCATTTGTTGTTTGAATAAAAAACATAACGCTTAGTGATGAAACCTTCTGTTATAGAATTTGTATCATTCCATACTGTTTCATTGCCTTTTTGCTCAACAACAATCCTTATTGGACCTACATACTTAAAAGTCATATTTTCCCTTAAGTTGAAAGTGAATGTGTGCGTTTGATTCATATATTGAATGTATTCAGCTGACTTTTGATTAGAGGGAATGTTGAAAATGTTCTGTTCAGAAGTTAAACCATATACTCTGTAAAGACCTGAAGTGTTTTCGCTTCTGTTAGTGTCTATGTAATAAGCCATCCAAGAGTTATTAACATTTAACTGATAACCGTTCCAGTAATAAATTAAATCTGTAGTATATGTTCTAACTTCCTTTTGTCCGTTTTCTAGTGTGTCGAAATAAACATAATATATTCTGCTTTGGTTCGCTGGTGTGGTGCCGTTCATTAAGAAAACTATGCTTCCTATCGCGTTGCTGGTTGCGTTGTAGTTGTCAGCTATGTCAAATTGGCTCTTTACTTCATATAAAAAATTTCCGTTAGAATCATACTCTATGACTCTTGTTGAATTTATGTCAAAAGTTCCTTGAATTCCAATTTCATCTAGAATTTTGGTGAAGTTGAGTTCTTTTTCTACTGGCCATTCGAACCTATCATAAATACTTGTATTTATGTCTAGCCTTACTCTGTAATGCCAAGATGAATTCCACCATTCATCTAAAGCGGAAACTGAACTAATTGAAAGCAGAAATATGACTAAAACAAATAGGGTAGCTCTTCTCATTGTTATAATATTTGTTTAGCTATATAATATAATTTTAGAGAAAATTTTTCACTCCATGGAAAGCTACTAAACACTTATTAAATGTTGATTTTCTAGAATCAGCTCTATTATTCTGTCTTTCATACTGCTTTTAAAAATAAGAAATATCTTAATTTCTAAATCATATTCCTTTATCTTGATAAGAGTTTCCAATACCAAAAATGTTTGACTATAAACATCTTTAAAACCAAAATATTCTACTGCTTTTGAAGGGTTGACTGACACTTCTGTTTTTTTGAATTCCAAATTTTCTGCAAATAGTTTTATTTCGGCATCAATAAAATATCCTGCTATTAACTCGCATATTTGTTTTATTACAGATATGTTTTCATTGCTTAACCCTTTATAATAACCAATTTCTTTATGAAGCAAAATATCAGCTATTTTCAAGAAATTTTCCTCTTTTGACATTAATAGTATGGTATTTGTCGTTTGATTCTTCAAAAACATCCAAACAGCAATAGGATGTTCTTCATACGGATAAAAATCCTTTTGTAAATCCTTTATAGAAATTATCTTTATGCGTGGCTCGCTTAATTCTATTTTTTTATTAATAGTTTCTGATAAAGCTTGAGCAGCTATTTTCGTAATATTCTTGACTGTATCCTTCAATATAATCTCTTCTTGCTTGCCTATAAGAGATTTCAATATTTAGCACCTTCTCAGCTATTTACTGCTGTAAAGCTTTCTTTACTCTATTAACTAAATCTGTATTATTGAAAGGTTTTGTTATATAATCTATGACTCCCATGCTTTTCAAATCTTTTTTTCCAACTTCAGAAAGCCTTGCTACTGTTAAGAATGCTACTTTAAGGTTTTTTGTTTTTGGATCGCTTCTTATTTTTTCTAGCGTTTCTTTGCCAGTCATACCAGGCATCATCATGTCCATCAAAATCAGGTCTGGCTTAACTTGTTTTAGTTTTTCCAGACATTCCTTTCCGTTTTCTGCTGTTATGACTTCATATCCTTCTTGCTCTAAAATAGCTTTAACCAAAACTAGTAAATTCTCCTCATCGTCTACTACCATTATCTTCGGCATAGCTATCCATAATTAATATAAATAATCCAAAATTAATTATTATCTCAAAGGCAAATAAATGGTAAACAAAACGAGTTTAATAGAAATAGAAAGTTTCAGATTCTCAATTCTGAATATTTTTAATAGCGACAAAATTAAAAATTATGGTATGCCAATTTTGGATGAAGCTAAAAAAATATTTCAAGATTTATTAGGTGAGGAAGTGGCTAAACAGCTAAATGGTTTTTCTGATCCTAAAAAATATCCGAAAGATTTTTTGGATGATTGTGTTTACTTTTTGTCCAAATTCATAGGTGAAGAAGCGGCTAAAAAGAAATTTGAGCTGCTTTACAAAAAATATACCAAAACTTAGCGTTTTATTTGTTTAAGAATTTGTTTGGTTATTATACGATGATAAAAGAGTCCATATGCTAAAAGGAGATAGGACAAATCCCAAAGAATGTCTATAAAATCACCTGTTTGATAAATATCTATAAAGTTGTTGTAGTAAATGTCAGCTAGAATTGTAAATATAAAAGCCAAGAGAACTATTAGCCAAAGTTTGATGAATTTACTTTTAGACATTTGCAATATCAATATAATTAAAACTGTTATCAACAAAACATCTCCTACAATATAACCTGCTGTTGTTATTTTATTATACCAAACCATTTCAGTGCTTGTTAAAGTTGGTTGAACTAAATAATAAGTTAAATAAAAAACAAATATTATTAAAATAGCTAAACCAAACAATCTTTTCTTTGAGTAATCTATGATTGTAAGCTTAAACAAGAAATAAAAACCCACTAGAAGACAAGGATAGCCCAATAGCCAAAAAACATCTGCTATTGAAGATGATGGTGTTTCTATTCCAAGTATAATTTCATATATACCCCATGTTGTTTCACCCAAAAACCAAAAAGCAAGACCTAAAGATATAAAAAACAATGCTTTGCCTTGAATATTATTGAAACCATAATTTTTGAAAACATAAAATCCTAGCAGTAAGGCTAAGAACGAATTTAATATTGGTAAAATATCTGCAATTACATAAAAGTTTTCTCCAAGCGGTTTGAATACATAAAGAAGGATGTCGACAATAGCTAAAGAGAGCAATACTAATGGTAAATATGATTTTTTCATATATTCACTTATAATTTATAGGCAAAGTGAAATAAAAAGATGTTCCTTTTCCAACATCACTTTCAAACCATATATTTCCGCCCAATTTTTCAACTAATTCTTTGCATAAAGAAAGACCTAACCCATGTCCTTTCTCTTTTCTCGTGTAAGTAGGATCGACTTGGAAAAACCTTGTAAATATTTTTTTGTGATATTCTTTTGGTATTCCTATGCCTGTATCTCTTACTGTAAATTTAACATATTCTTTATCTCTTTCTGCTATGATTTTCACAAACCCTTTTTCAGTATATTTAATAGCATTACTAACTAGGTTCAATAAAATTTGGTAAATTTTTTCCTTGTCTGTTTTTATTTTTAAATTTTCTTTTACTTCATAACTCAAATTCAATCCTTTTTTGTCAGCAACAGGTAACATCTCATTATATAAACTTTTTATGATTTCTTCAATGTCAACTTCCTCTATAATAAATTTAATTGTTCCTAGATCAATGCGTGTGAGATCAAGCAAATCTGTAACTAGAGTCGACAATCTGTTAATTTCATCTTCGATTATGTTAAGATATTTTGTCCTCAATTCTTTGTTTTCTATTATTTTATCATCCCTTAATAACTGAGAGAAACCATGTATTGCAGTCATAGGGGTTTTCATTTCGTGAGCCGCAATTGAGGTAAACATGTCTTTTTCTTTATCTAGCTTCTTTCTTTCTGCTAAACTTTTTTCAAGTTTTTTCTGAACTTCTAGCAATTTTTTATTATTTTCCTTCAAAACCTTCATCATGCTTTGCATTGATGTTTTGGCTCTTGTCAGCTCTTCTATCTTATCGTTCAACTCTTTAGTTCTTTCTTTGACTTTCTTTTCTAAAATTTTTGCATGTGATTCGATTGTTTTTTTAGACTTTAAAATTTGGTCGGACATAATGTTAAAATCTCTTGCTAATTCCTCAAATTCGTCGTTTGATTTTATATTTAATTTTAATTCAAAATTTCCTCTAGCTATATTTCTAGTTGCTTTTTTAATTTCATTCAATGGGATAATTATGCTTTTAACAAAAACAAAAGAATAAGCTGTAACAATTAAGCAGAAAATAATAATCATAAACACAGTAAAAATAGAATATGCTTTTTTATATTTTTCCAAAATGAGTAGCTTTTCTGATATTTTTGAGTCAATGTTTATCTCAAAGGATTCTAATTTTGATATTATCGCATTATCTAAAAAAGAATCTAATTTATTCTTTTTAACATTTAGAGTTTCTGTATCGGTTGGATTGTTATCATAATAAAAAATTAAATTGTTGGTTAGTAAAAAATATGTGTCTATAGTGTTTTCTATATAATCTGATATGTTTATTTCAATGTTTTTATGTTTAATAAAATCAAGATTCAATCGAACATTTTCCTCTAAGCTTCTCATGTTCTCATAATATACGGGGTTTCCTGTAAAAAGATACTCGTCTAAATTCAACTTGTGTTGTAGTAAAAGTGATTTTAAATCTCCGATCAAACTTGAGATGGAATGATAGTCATAAACGATTTGATTAGTTGATGTTATTATTTTTTCTATAATGTAATTATTAGTTAGCCATAGAATTACAAGAGAAATTAAGAAAAAAATCGAAAAGAAAATTACTTTGTTTTTTATCGTGAATTTCAAATTCATTCTAATCTGACCCAATAAAATTCTTCATCAGAACCTTGAACTGGGCAATAATCATAACCTTTTATTTTTGGGCTTATAACATGAAAATCTGGCGGCGAAATACCAAAAATATTTGGCGCGTCTTCTACAATCATATTTTGTGCGTCAAAATAAATCTTTTTTCTTTCTTCTTTGTTTAATGTCTTTCTGCCCATTTCTAAAAGTTTGTCTACTTCAGGGTTGCTATACCAACCTGGATTTGTCCAATCTCCTGCTTTTGATGAATGGTAAGAGGACCACAAATAATTGTCTGGATCTGAATAAGAAGAGCTGGAATAGAGTGGGAACATATCTGGTGATTTTTTTGGATCTTTAAATAATTCTACTGCATCTGACCATAACATTGGAATTATATTGACAGTTATGTTTAATTTTGCTAATTGTTTTTTCAACAGTAATCCAACCTCTCTTTCTTCATCTAATCCAGTTACATAAACATAATCTAAAGTAAAATTTCCATTTGGCCAAGGAGATTTTGCAAGCTCTTGCTTGGCTTTGTTCATATCTTGCCTATATACAACTAAGTTTTCGTCCACCCATTCTTTAGAGGGCAACGGTCCTTTAAGAAGCTGACTGCTATCTAACCATATTTTCTGAATAGCATCATAATCAAATGCATAGGAAATAGCTTTTCTCACATTTTTATTTGAAGTTGGTCCGTATTGGTTGTTCATTTTTATTTCAAATGTATTAATAGTTGGTTCGTCAATAACAACAAACCCTTTGCTTTTTAAAATTAACCGATCGTCTGGTGAAACCCAGTCAATAAGATGGACTTGACCTTTAACAAGTGCGTCAATTCTTTGTGAAGAATCTTTGATTACTATTCTTTTAAAACCTTTAATATGATTTTGGTTGGGCCAACCCCTCCAATAGTTTTCAAACGCTTCAAACTCGTATATTTGTCCAGGAATCCAATTTTTAATAACAAACGGTCCTGATCCCGCTTCATGTGTTGATAGCTAAGTTTGACCATAATCATCGCCTTTATGCTCCTCAACCAATTTTGGATTAACTATAAACACCCATGGAATTATATCTAAAAAGGCAGAATAAGGTTGAAGTAATTTTATTTTTATTTTATAATCATCTAAAACTTCAATTCCGCTTTCATTGACTATACCCTTAAACATATAAGATTAAACATATAAGATGGTCCTTTATTTATTTTCAAAAGTCTGTCAAAAGAGTATTTTACTGCATACGAAGTTACAGGTGAACCGTCATGAAAATACGCATCCTTTCTTAAAGTGAAAATCCATGTTAGACCATTGTCTTGAACCTCATAATTTTCTGCTAACCAAGGAATAACTCTCGGTGGGTTGTCTACATGTCTATAAAGATTGTCGTAAAGATTTTTCAAAGTTGAACTTATAGCTTCATCGAACCCGACAGCCGGATCAATATTATACAAATCAACTGCAGATCCAATATAAAGTATTTCTTCTTTTTGTAAATTAGTTTCAGTGGTTTTATTTTGATTCCTAAGAATGAAGTATAATGACAAGGATACGGCAAGAATTAGAATTACGGCAAGAATTGTTTTTTTCATTGTTCTCACTATAATTTTAGTGTTTTTCAATTATAAAATAAATTTTGCGTTGAAATTTTCCAAAAATTGAATTATGCTTTTATTTCAAAAGTAATCTTGATGTTTTTTGATACGCTTTCTCGCTTATTAATCCTTTCTTATACAAATCTTTCAAATCAGCAAGAAGTTTTGCAGATTTGTCTTCAGGCGTTTCTTTAACTGGCTGCTGTGGTTGTATGACTGGTTGTGGTGCTAATTGCGATGCTTCTGGTATTCCTTTTATTTTATCAATGCTTTCTTTTATTTTTTTATCTATTTCTGCCATTTTCTGTAAATTAGCTTCTTTCACTTTTTTGTAATCCTCTTCTTTTATTTCTCTTGCCTTGTATTGCTGATCTATTGTTTTTATCAATGTTGTGATTTCTTCTCTCTGTTTTTGCAATTGTTGAATTTCTTCTGGTAAAGGTCCTAAGAAAGGAATGCCAGATGAAACTGATTTTTTGACATCTTCTAGATCTTTAGTGAATGAATCGAACAGTGTTTTTAGTTTCATAAAATCTTCTGTAGCAACAAATTTGCCTAATCTTACATTTATATCATCAACTGCTTTCATCAAATCTTTAGCCAAACCGTCTGTTTGCACTTGCTTTGACTTGTACTCATCAAATTCCTCAAGTCTTTTGCTAACATCAACATAAAGCTTCTCCAATTTCTGCGATATTCTTTCTACATCTTTTACCATGTTGTCCATTTTCACTACTTTTTCGCTAATTCTCTTGCTCAAATTCACCAAATTTTCCACACTGCCTATTTCTTTGAAAACTGTTCTTATGTCGTTTACATCTTTTACCATATCAGAAGATATTTTTTCTAACTTCTCTATTCGCAATTCTTTGCTAGCTAAATCCTTGTCCCTTTTCTGCAACTCTTTTGAATATTGCTCTGGTTTTATTTCATTTATTACTTCTTCCATTCTTTGAACTTTAACCTGCATTTTATCTATTTCGCTTTCCTTTTGAAACATCATTGATCTTAGCTCTCCCACGTTCTCTGTTAAACGCTGTATTTTTTCTTCTGTCCCCGCTCGCAAATCTTTCTGAGCATCAAGTAAAGTTTTTATTTTCTCTAATTCCACATTGATTTTTCCTATTTCTGTATCCAATTTCTTCTTTATTTCATTCAACTCAGAAGTGAATTTAGACAAGTCTGGAATAGCAACTGCTTTTATAACTGTTTGTGGTGCTGCTTGTGGTGTAGATTGTGAAGTGGGTTGAGATGGTTGAGGTTGAGTAACGGTTAGATTTGGCTGTGTAGATTCGGTTGGCTCTTGTGATGTAAGCTTGCTTATTTCAGCTTCAATAGCAGCTAATTTTTGTTTGTTTTTGCTTTTTATTTCATTATAAGTTGAATCACTTATTTGTGCTCTTCCATATTCATCTTCTAAAGATCTCAAAAGCTCTTCTATTTCTTTTTTCATTGCTGTTAATTCTTCTAAACTTTGTGGTAATTGTGGAACGGCTTCTTTTTTTACTTCTTTTTCAGCCACTTCATCTCCTCTCTAAACCTTTTAATCTTCCATCGACAGATTCCATATAAGTTTGTGCCATCTTGAACAATCCTTGCTTCATCTTATCTTTAGCTATATTCAACTCTAACTCTATGTCATAAGTATCGATTTTTCTGGCTTTTAATTTTTCTATTCTTTCTTCGAGCTCTTTAATCTTTGTGGCTATAGCATCATATTCAGCTAATTCCTCGTCTGTCAATCTATGCGTGTCATGCAATAGTGGCCTGAAAGATAAGAACCAGGGTTTACCGTCGTTGTATTCTGGGTTTTGTACCAAACCAGTACCTGTTGTTAGTTTGGTAATTCTAGCTGCGTAATCGCTGCCATACTTTGTCTTAACCCTGTTAATGTCACCTTCATACTTTGTTCTCAACTGTATTTCTGTACCAATGTTGGCTCTTATAGCGCCTCTAAAGTCCATAAGCACTTGTGAAATCATGAATAGACCTACACCCCACTTTCTGAATTCTCTTGCACCTCTTTCTAACGCAACGAAACCACCTTTTCCTCCATACTTTGGCAGCAATCTATGAACTTCATCGTAAACTAGTAGCAGTTTCAATTCTTTAGATTCTGGCAAATTCATATCAAATATTTCTTGTATTGAAGCTCTTATCAGAGTATCTATTTCAGCCATCGATAGTTTGTTCATAACAAAAACTGTGATTTCTCCTGGTTTCATGTATTCTTTCAAATTAAGTTTCATATTCGCGTCTTTTACTACTATTATATTAGTTTTGAATGCTCTAGCGTCTTCTCTTTTTAATCCAAATTGTGGATATAGCTTAAACATTTCTTCATCTTTACATGGTCTAATAAATCCTGTCCACTGAGCTGTTGGATCAAAAACTATTATTGGTATATTTCTCTTAAGTAGTTCTTCTGAAGTTACCATAGCTGATACTGTTTTACCTGAACCTGTACCGCCTGCTGCTAGAGAATGCATCATTAATTTGTTAACATCTGTGTAAGCAGGCACATCAGTTTCAGCAACTTTACCAACAAGAATTGTGTTTGGTCCTGGTTGCGGCAGTTTCTTCATATCAACTGGGAATATGAACTTTGCTTTAGCTATTCTCATTACTCTGTAGTATCTCCACAATCTGTTGCCAAAATAAACAGTAGGTGCTAGTATGAGTAATACAACATAAGTTAACCAATGTAAAGCTAATGCTCTCAAAATTACTAAAGGCGCTGGCAAATAAGTGACATCAAAAGCTATAGCACCTCTTGCCTCCTTCTTTCCATACCAATAAGTTGCAATTACTTCCAAAATGTATCTATCTGATGGTGTGTCTTCTGGTATATCGAATGATTTAATAAATGTTTTAACATCTTCAACAGCTATTGTTTCTTGGCTTCTGGACAAAACTTTCTCTGTATTCAGATTTTTCAATGTGTAGTTCAGAACAATATCCTCGACTGTTGATGTTGGACCCATGTTGATAACGGATACTTGGAATTTGGCTTTCTCTCCAGGTCTTACTGTTTTTGATAATGCTTCAACTTTAACATCAAGTAATGGCTCTACTCCAATTTCAACCTTTATAGTCACTGGTGTTCTATGCTCTTTTCCATTTATTGTTGTTACAATGTCTGCTGTGTATATTCCAAGTTGAGTTGTTGGTAATGTGAAAACTTTGATTTTTATTACTTTTGTTGATTTTGGTGGAACATTGAAATATGGTTCTTCTATCATTAACATTTCCCAAGCAAACCCTTCTGCTTTTATAGTTCCTGTCAAGTTCGTGTCCTCGTTGTTTGTAATTTCAAGCGAATGAATTTCTTCCTCGCCTGGTTTCAACGTTATGAATAGCAATGTTGATTTTATTGTAAATGGAACTCCTGGTACGTTAACTGTAACTTCGCTTGGTCCAGCTGCTCCGCCTCCGCCTCCTCCACCACCTCCGCCACCAGGACTAACTGGAGGTACAGGCGATGGTGTTGGTAATGGACAGTCTGACGGGCAGCTAAATGGTGATTCACCATAACCATCATCACAAGTTCCATCACCACAAATATAAGGCGCTAATGCATAACCACCAGAAATATTTCCAGTCAAGCTAACTGATGCTGTGTGTATAGTTTTGTTTACAAATGTTTCTAGTCTTGTCCAGCTCCCTGCACATCCAACTTTTCTTATCCATGAGTCACATTTGAATAAAGCTAAATAATCTTCATAGAAAGCTGCTGGTTTGCATGCAACGTTATTCATCTTGCATATTTCCTTAGTTATGAAATTGGAATAGTCGATTGTCACAGTAGAATTTGATGCATTTAGGATGGATTCTACATACAAGCCAGTTAATGTTCCAACACTGATTCTTTCTGATGGTATGTCACCAAATATCATTGGGTTGAAAACATCATAGAACAGTTCTGTATTCTGTAATGAAACGGTTGAGTTGAAAACTTTAGCTTTCAAATCATATTTTCTCGCATCTATTAACCTATAATAATACCCATTACTCATGTCTGGTGTTATGTTGAAAAGCAAGTTTGATGTGCCTGGTTGATACAAGCTAAAGTTAACAAAAACAGGTGGCTCGCTTGCTGCTTCATAATCTTTTGAATAACCGCTAAATACTGCAGCTGGATATATTTGGAAGTTTTCTGAAGTTGAATTGCAATTTCCTGAATAATCACACGCTGTAACAAGAATGGAATATGTGCCGAGATTTGTTGTATTAGTTAAATTCAATTGATATTTGTATGTGTTAGCGTTCCTGTAAATGAAAGTGAAATTAAATTCTTCTGTTGAGTTGTCTGGGTAGGTAACTATACCAGTAGTGTTTTTAACTGCACCTGCATCTATCACATTTGCATCTATTGTAGCAACATAGCCAACTGGGATTTTTGGTGGAACTGTCAATATTATATATGGAGGTACAACATCTCTGTAAATGATAGATCTGTATTCAATGTCACTTCTAATTAAATTGTCAAAAGTGTCGTTCGCTGTTATGTTCAAATCATAAGCAGTGTTTTCTGGCAGCATTGGTGCTGTAAAGTTTACTAACCATGACTGTTGAGATGGGGAAAAGATAAACGAATCAACAACTACTGCTTGAGAGAATGATTCATTAAATAATCTTACAAAGAATGTTATGTTTTCAGTTAAGATTGTGCCAAATGTAACATTCACTTTAGCTTCTATGGACTGGCCAAATGTTATGTTTATGTAAGGTTGCGTTTCTTTTGGTGAAATTATATTAACATAATATGGTGTTACATACAAGCTTAGATCTGTTGATTTTTGCTGACCTGCTGTTGTATTGCTTGAAGTTATACTACCTGTAAAATTGCTGATTTCATTTAGATTTGAAACTGAATAATTGATGTGTATCGTGTATTTGCCACTTATTGGAACTGTTATTTGAGACTCTGTGAAGCTTATTAGATTTGATATGTTGCCTATTTTCTCTATCTTTAGCAATATTGGTGTGTTACCTGTGTTTTGGATTTCTATATCTCCAAATATTCCTGCTGAATCACCGAAAACATTTTTGGATATGCTTGAAGGTGATTGTGTCCAAGAAACATTCATTGGAACTATGACATAGATTGGCAGTGTTCTTGAAATGTTTGTAGCATTTATCTGTATGCTACCATTATACGTGCCTAATGGGTAGTGGGATGGGACTGAAACTGAAACGTTAACATATCTATATTCAGAAACATTCATTTGAGTTATATTGGTTGGATCGAAAGATATGTCAAAGTCTTGACATACTACTCCATCAACACAAGAATATGTTATGTTAGTAACAACGTCATTACCTATTGATCTTAAAGTAAATGTACCATTACTAGTTGTTCCATCTGGCACAAATAATGTTACATTAGCTTCATCTGTTATCAAGAATGGATTGGATAAAACTTCAAACTCTAATGAATTTGTTAAATTGCCGAGAGAGTTATCCATGTTAATCCATGTGTTTGTAAAGTTGACAAAATAAATTCCTGGTGGTGTTGCTGGTAATACTGATATTGTTGTGATATTTGATTTTCCAGCATTCTTCAGTATCAAATCATAGAATGTTCTATTTATTGATGTTGTCAGATTGTTAGGAACTGTTATGTTTACAGAAACATTGAATGCTCTTGAATAACCTGTGTTATTTGTAGTGAAATTGATTGCAAAGTTTTGTCCATTATATAAAGTTATGTTATTAGCATACACTTTGCTTGTGTTGAATGTGGTATTGACAACTGTAGTACCAGAAGCTAACACTTGTATTGGGTCTGTGCAACGCATCAAAGATTGCGTGTCATTTGCACATATGCTGATATTGTGATATCCTGGGACTGATGTATTATAAACTACTGAATATAGCGAGCCTATATTGCTCATCGGTTTTTCTATAGATGAATTGTCTGGTAATGTGACATTTATGAAAGCATATGCAACAGCAAAATTATCTGTAATTGTAGCTGATACTGTCGTGTTCTCATAAACAACTTCAAAGATTTGAGGATTGATGCTTACATTGGATATAATTGGTGGTATGTCGCTTACATTCAACCAAACACCTGTCACATATTCTGTTGGTGTTGCTGTTTCATTTGTTATTAGAACTTGCAAATAATACATGCCTTGATTTGATAAAGCAGATGGTGGTATTGTGTAGTTGATGCTAACATTTCTAACAGCACCGTTGTCCAAGCTATAGAATTGAGGCAAAACTGTTGTGAAAATAGATGCGTTTTGTTGCTTATAGACTCTCATAAGTAATCTTATGTTAGCTGTGCTTGATGTGACGATATCGCCTATATAACCACTTGTGTTTGGTGGTGTTAATATTGTTCCAAATGATGCTGGCGATCTCGACCAAGATGTGTTCAATGGGACTGTTATATACAATGCAGACAAATCTGGAGCTGTCTCTATTGAGTCTGCCTGGATATATGTCCAATAAGTACCTGGTGGCTGGCCGTTAGGAACTGTAACTTTTAAATCGACAGTAAAGTTTGCCCCTGCTTCCAATAAACCCCATTGATCAGGTATCATTGTAATTGTACAAGATGGACACAAAGTTGAAATGTTTCCGCCTAACATACTCACTGTTATATCTGTTATAATATCATTGCCTATTGATCCTACTGTCATATCTGGTATATCTGTTGCTCTATCATGTGGTGTAATTGCTGTGACATTGTCTTCAAATATGTTTATAATTTTGTTTGAAATAATTACAAGATTTGTATCTGCTGAATCATATCCTAACGTTCTGTCTGGATTTCTCCAAACAGCATCTGATATTACTTTGATGTTGGATGGTGGTGTTTTTGCAGGAACTGTTACTCTCAAACCAAACGAACAGACAGAATTATTGTAAACTGTGTAGCATTGGTGGAATGTTTCATTGAAATCAACAACTCCTTCTGGATCGGAAGATATTGAGACGTTGACGCCATAAGCTGTTACAGGACCTAGGTTGGTGAAATTGATTTGGATGTCTACAGATTCGGAATTATACCATGTTATTTCACTCACTTGAACTTCAAATGGTTGTGTCAGTTCGCCAGAAGTTGTTCCTAAGACGACAAAGTTTCCTGCAAATGTGTTATTGACATTGCTTTCTGGTGGGTTATCTTTTGCATATATTGTAACATTATACATTCCTCCTGTTGGGGGTAAATATTGAACTGTATATCGATTGCCAGAAAGATGGTTCATTGTTAAATTTATCTGCGTGCCATTAGGCATGTTTATTGACGTCCAAACAGTATTAATGCCTAAATCATCTGTCACATCAGCAGAAATGTTTGTGTAATTCAAATTAGCTTCTATATCGTGATCTGGTATAATAGAAGTGTTGAAAATTTGTGGTGGTTTCGTATCTTTGACATAAATTGTTGCAAAAGCCTCTTTTATATTTGCGCTGTAAAGTTTTGGCTCATCGTTTGTGATATTACACATGAATGTTACTGTTCCTTTTTGAGAAGGCTCCCAGATGTTTGTTGCATATCCAGATTCATTTGTTAGCAACGTGCCATTATAGATATATCCTGGTGTATAGTTGTACCAGAACTGCACAGAATAATTGGCTATGCCTTGTCCTGTGTTTGAGTCAGCTACTTTACATATAGTGTTAAATGGTAATGGATAAGACATATTGCTTTGATCTGAAGGATATATCCACACCACATCTGCCAAGCTGCTCACTGTTATTATCAATTGCTGCTCTGATGTGTCATAATACTGTTGAGTAGCATTTGCTGTTAATGTGTGATTGCCTGTTATTTGATCTATCAAGTACCAGTTTGTGTTATCGCCAATAGCAACTAGCGCTGTTTCGTTGTACCATCTTATAGTTGATGATGCTGGTTGATTTCTTTCGTCTCTTGTTTCAGCTATCAATGATATGGTGTTTGTTTTTGCCCAGAAGCTGTTGTTGTATGGAGATGACACGTTCAAATATAGCTTTGCTCTTACTTCTATTAGAGTTGTGTTTGTTCCTGAATTTTCTAAAGATGGTTTAGTAGCATTCATATATATGGTGTAAATGCTTGGTGTTATTGTATCGGATGGATTGTAATAAATTGAGCAATGGCCTGTAGAGTTGGTTAAGCACCAATCAATTAAAGCAGTTGAATTATAGAAAGTCACGTTAGCATTCACTGCATCTCCAACAGTAGCATCTTTCACTCTAACAGTTATGTTTGTGCTGTTTGGTGCGAATGTGTCGTTTCTGTATATTGATGGATTGTCAACTATTATCTCTTTTATAATCAAAGGTCTGTTTATTCTTGACAATATTGAGGAAGTGGATATAGATGTGTTATAGTATAATACTGTGTTGTCAGTTATATTGCATGTTATATTGTACCACCCATAAGAGTCTAAATTAGTTTGCCATAGCCATACAGCTTCGCCATCCTGATTTGTGTTAGAGCTTTCTTGGAATGTATCATTCTTGTAAAAGTTAACTGAATATCCTTCTAAAGGTTGACTGGAATTCAAGTCTGTTACTTTACATTTTACATTGACAAACGTTCCTGCAAGGAATGATGATCCATTTGTAGGATAGAAGAGATTGATGCCGCTCCAACCATAGATATAGACAAAAGTGCTGTTGCTATTTGGATCATAATAAGTTTTTGTGGTGTTTGAGTAAATTGTTTCTGGACCTAATGTATATAATTTTGGAACTAACCATGTCGTGTTATGGCCTGAAGCTATTGTATTCCATGTCTCATTATACCATATTACTGTGCTATCGTTTATAGGAACTAAACACTCATCTGTAACAGAAACATTCAATTCAGCTGAAACATTTCTATTCAGTATGCTGCCATATGTTGGTCTGAGTATTGAAATGTTTAATTGTCCTATGACATTTAGATTTACATTTGAAGTGGTTACAGGTTTATAGCATACATCAACTGTTTTACCTAACCATTTTTGCACACCAACAGCCGAGGAACAGTTGGGATTGTAATCTACATAACATTGTCCGGTTACATCCGTCGTGCAATTATACACATCTACAAATTGCTGTCCATCATATGTTATATTTATATTTCCACTTGCATAAGGCGCGTATCTTCCATAATCAGTATCATAGATTGTAAAGTTGAGAAATGCTAAATTGTCTGAAATTCTTCTAACTGTGGTGTTGCTGTTTGAACTGGGTGTTAAAACAACATCATCTGGCTCCAGTGTAAAGCTTAGCACTGTTGTGTTTGTTGAATAACCGAACTGATCAACAGTTTTGAAGTAGAAATAGTTGAGTCCCATGTCAGAACAATTGAATTTTTCATAGAATTCTACTAATTGGTCGACAGCGTTTGAAACTATTTGAGAATCTACTAATGTCCAGCTACTGCCGTCAAAACTCTTCCATAAACTGACGTTGTTTGTGTTTAAATCAAAGTCTGTCAATCTCACTGAAAATTTATATGTTTCACCCCATCCACCCAATGTGTGATCAATAGATGGATTTTTCAATTCAGGTAAAGTGCCTATGAAGTATGCGTTTGCCTTGTAAGTGCTGTTATCTGCATAATAATTCTTTGATACACCGAAATAGATGTCATAATACCCATAAGGTCTGTTTGTTGAATCCCATGTACAATTGTACCAACCTCCTCCTTCTTGTTTGTTGTAACACAAATATTCATTTGAAATACCATAATATGCAATCCATGTTGATGTTGCTCCTGAAACTAAAGAACAATCATCATAAACTCTTCCGATAAATGGAACTGGATTTGGTCTTATAAACCCTTGTCCTGACGGATAATCTATCTGTGGCCTCAATTCTGACTTTATTGTTACAGTATAATTGGTTGAATTGGCATCTTTGTAGCAAGTATCGTTATATATTCCACCTTTCCATTTTTGTGGTCCTGTTAAATAATCACATTCTGGTTGAGGTATTTCTTGAGTGAAATAATAATTGAGATAACTGGAACTGTTTGTAGTTGTTGGTTTGCTGTTATCAAAAGCAGAATAGTTTGTAGTCACCCAAAATCTTCCATTGTAACCAGCGCCTGGATAGTTGCCCTTGTCTGTGTCATAAACTCTTAAGCTTAGCAAAACAGAATCTGTTCCATTTCTCCAGACACTGCTGCCATCTCCTGTGTTATACTGTATTTGAACATCATCTTTTGTATGGTTGTATTTTTTGTCCCATGGTTCAATTAAAGTACTGTTTGTGTAATAAGATCTATTATCAGTCACTATGAATTCATATTGCTGCTCGTAAAGCAAATCTGCACAAGTAAATCCTTTATAAGTTAAAACAATTGTTTGATTTATTGGTGAAATAATTGTGGTTTCATTTATCTTTGTCCAATATGATTGCTCTAAAGGTTTGTAGTATAGTCTGACAGTTACGTTATCTAAATCTTCATCTGTAACATTTGCTGTATATGTGTACAATTCACCCCATCCCCAATCTTGCTGAGGTGAAATTGTTAGATTTTGCACTACAGGTTTTGTTTTTATGAAGAATCTTTTTTCATGTAAAGATATTTTAGGATTGTACAAATCTTTAGAAGCATTTATTGTAACATTGTACCATCTTGCTCTCATGTCTGTTGTGTTCTTTTCACAGTTGTAGTTCCCTCCACCTAGAGTTGTTATTGGTTCACATCCATAAACTTTTCCGTATTCGCTTGTTAAATTCATTACTATTGTTACATCTTCTACTGGCGCTGCACAATCATCTGTTTCGGTGAACGCAAAGGACACATTTTCTTCGCTTCTCAAATAACTAGCTCCATTTGGTGTTGACAAAGTGTTAATGAGATCTCCTATTATATACACAGTGAAGTTAGTTGATGTATTCATACTCTTATAACAATAATTGTTTTCGCTACCTCCAATCCAGTATTGCAAGCCTAATTGATTGAATGTACAAGATGGGTTGAATGAATAATTCAAAGTTCCATTAAAGCCTGTTTTAGGTGTTGAGTTTGGTATGTAGTTTTGTCTATCTACTGTAACATAGATTGTCATATTGACATTTTCTGGGTATGAATATGTGTCATTGTCATAAACTTGTAAAATTAGATTTGTGAATTGACTGCCGCTTCTGTTGACATAAGATTCGTTGCCACTAACATAAATGATGGTAACGTCGTTTGGTTCTACAATCAAATCTGTATTATTGGTTGAATTGAATGTGTTTGTTCCGTCATATATTTCAAACATATACCTGTAATTAGAGCTTATTGAACCACAATCAAAATCTGATACGTTTACTATGCATACGCCTTGACCACCATAAACTGTTGTGTTCTTTCTTTTTATCCAACTATTGCCACCATCTTGAGATGTATAGAGAGTACAAGTAACATTGTCTTGTTGCACATCAGATACGTTTATGCTAAATGTGAAATTCTCACCCCAGCCACCTAAATTAGGCGTTACTGACAAATTAGATACATCAGGTGGTGTGTTTACTAAATATATCCAATTGGTATAAAGTGTTGAGTTGAAAAAGTAATCAGCTCTGCTTGAGTTTAATCTTATGCTCCAATAACCACCTTGATGGAAACTAGTATTCCATGTGCAGTTATAGTATCCATTGTTTTGATTTGTTAATGGAGAACAAATTTCATAATTCAAAGACGGCGATCTAAACTCTATTTTTCCATTGCTCTCATTGGTTGGTATGGAACAGTCGTCGAGTATTTCAATTGTAGTGTTGACCAGATCGCCAACCGTTATTGTTTCATTATAAGTTGGCACTATTATGTTATTGTGTAGTTGTCCAGTAACATTTATGGTGAAACCAAAATCTGGTATGTTATCTTTATAACAAGTATCATTGTAAGATCCAGCTTTCCATCTTTGAACGCCTACGCCATAGCTACAGTTTGGATTAAAGTCATACAATAAAACACTTCCACTGTCAGTCTTATTAATCAAAGCCAAAATGTATGATGACAAATCACCTGATTTTGTTGTAATATAGAATACTCCACTAATATTTTCTCCAACTAAAGTATCATCTCTATCAAAATCTCTTATCACAACACTTAATTTCTCTGAATCTGGATTCGTTCTGTTAACTTGCTCGCCTGTTCCAGAAACTATTTCTATAGTTGTATCGTCTTTTCCAATTGTGAATGTGCTATTGTATTGAACACTATAACCCCACCTATCTGTTAAATTGAACATAAATTGTCTTTCTCCAATATTGTCACATGTAAATGTTATTCCTTCAAAATCAACAGTAATTGGTGTAGATGAAGAAACATTTTCTGAGTCAATCAATTGCCACTGTCCTGTCAAATTCAAATAGAGAGAGATGTTATATACATCTTCATCCGTATCTTTAGATTGTATGCTGAATGTCCACATCTCACCCCAACCACCATCTTGTTGTGGAATTGCAGAAGGTGAAGGTGGTGTTACTATTTCCGGTATAGTGGCAAGGAAGAACGCATCTGCTTTTAACACAGCCGTTGTATTGTTATAGTAAGCTTTACTTGCATCTATAGTTATGTTATGCCAACCTGTAGACCAACCTGCCGTTGTAGAAGCTGGTATAGTGCAGTTGTAATATCCATTTCCTTCTTCTAGCACATTTGTACAGTCATAATTTTCTTGCGGAACGTGGAAGGCTACTAACGCGTTAGTTACGCCGCCACAGTCGTCTGTCACCCTTCCTCTTAAAGTTATGTCGTCTATACCTCTTCTAAAAGATTTTGTGTCTGGATCAGTAATGTTAGCTGTCAACCCAACAGTCACTATTGACCATGTGAAGTTTGTTGAATTTACATCTTTATAATAAGTATTTTCATAAATGCCAGCAAACCATTTTTGCGGTCCTGGTTTGAATGAGCAATCTAAAGATTGCAAATGAGCTATATAACCAGTGCTATTTGTAAATTTATCTGTAGTTGCTGTAAAATTTTCACCATCTTTTGTGAAATAGAATTTACCTTTTGTTCCTGCAGGTAAATCATCGTATGGCACTCTGTCTGTGTCCCAGAATCTTACTCTGAAATACAAACTGCCGCCACTTCTGTTTACAACTGTCTCATTGCCTGCTATGTGTTCTACCATCACATCATCTTTGCCTAGCATTATTTGATAGAAAGGCGTTGCGTCTGTGTCATTCTCTGCTATCAATCCTCCATCTGAAGCATTAAATTGATAGACAGTTAGGCCATTTAGAGAATTTGTATAATCAGAAGCGCTGAATAGATTTACTTGTATAAATGTTATTGTCTTGTTAATAGCTGCGTCTGATGTTGTATTAGAATTAGTCATTCCACTAGATTTGTTAACCCATAGTCTTATTGTGTTTGAATCCAAATCTTCATCTGTGAAATTGACAGTAAATGTGTAAGTTTCACCCCAACCACCATCACCAGAAGCTGTAACTGTAGGGTTGTTTAATTCAGGTTTTGTTTCTATCCAAAATCTGTTGACAAAGTTACTGACATTTGTTATATAATCTGTTTTCTTGCTTGTGAATGTTATATTCCACCATCTTGCTGAGTATGTCGACGTATTAAACGTACAGTTGTAATAGCCGTTGTTTTCGTTCAACACTGGTGTGCACTCTGTTGATTTGCTGCCTTGTATTGAAGTTAGATTAACAGAAACAGATTCATTTAATATTTCATTTGCGCAATCGCTTGTGACATTAACTCGAATTGTTATGTTATCTTTCGGTTTTAAATATTCTTCGCCATTTGGTTTTATTATGTAGTTCAACATTGTTCCGTTTATAATCACTGTGAAATTAGTTGTCGTGTTTTTGTCAACATAGCATTTGTCGTCCCTCACACCACCTATCCAGTATTGCTGGCCTGTCAAATAATTACAGTTTGGTGAAAATGTGTGTATGAAATGTCCGGTGGAATTGGTTTTTGTATTATTTACCAAAACATAATCATATCTGTTTTGCGTTATCCAAAATGTTGCATTTACATTTGGCGCGTTTGTGTTGTTCTCTATGTCAAAAACTTTTAATATTAGAAGAGTGCTTCCAAATGTTCTGTTTACAAAACTAGCATTGCCAGTAACTAAACTAACTGTTACATCACTTTCAGAAAGATCTGGACCTGGATATGCTGTTGTGTTGTATGTGTTTGTAGGCTCACCGTTGACTATTTGCCATTTATAATAATTGTCATTGCCTATATCTTCGCAGCTAAAATCATGAACTGTAACAAAGCATTTTCCTCTACCGCCTTCAAGGAAATAACTTCCTTTGTTTTCCCATGTGGCTTGATTATCTTTGCTTATGAACAAAGTACATGTTATGTTCTCTGCTTCTGGATCATAAATATCTATAGAATAGTTATATAGTCTTGTCCAACCACCTGTTGTTGGTGTTAATGTCACATTATCATAACTTGAGTTTAAATTTTCCAACCAGAACCAATTTGAGTAAATAGTAGAATTGTCATTGAAATATGTCTTGCTGCTGTTGAGCATTACTGACCAATAACCTTCTTTCTTTAATGTTGAATTGAAAGTACAGTTATAGCTGCCTGTATAGGAATTATTAACTGGTGAACAAGAGTATAGCTGGCTTAATGGTGAGATTAATTCTATTGTATATGTACTTGCATTTATTACTGGGTTTTCATCTGGTCTTGTAGCTGAACAATCTGATAATGTGGTGAAGTTTATTGGTATCAAATCTGTAACATTGTGAATGCTGTTATAAATCGGATAAGTTAAATTATTCTTTAATTGACCATAAATATCGAATGTTCTTGGTGTCATGTTCTTTGCAACATAACATCCATCGTTCACACCTCCTTTCCATCTTTGTGTTCCAACTGAATATATACAATCAGGATCAAAATCATAATTCACATATCCGGTTGAATTTGGATTCACGCTCGCACCGTTGTCATAGCTGCTAGAATCGCTTGAATTCTTTGTGAAGAATATATATCCTTGAGTTGACGTATTGGTAACCAAAGAAGAATTATCTGTGTCTCTTATCGCAAATATAAATCTTCCTGTTGTACTACCATCCCTGCTTACTATTGATGGTTCTGTCACATAAATACCTGGAAAGTCAACATCATCTGGATAAACTGTCACTGAACTGCTAGTTTCGTTTTTATAATCCCAAACATCGGTCATATTCCATTTGTAAGGTCTTGTTCCTATGTCTTTACATTTGAAATCGTGTTGAGTGAAACTAATTGTATTAAAGACAGAGCAGTCCTGTGGATAGCAAATAGTGCTATTCACTAATTCATATCCTGAGCCAAAATCTACCCATAAACTTATGTTCAATCTTTCTATCCCTGAAAATTCTGCTGCTGATTGATCTGTATCTTTAACATCTATACTAAATGTCCATCTTTCGCCCCAACCACCTGGGTTGCTAACATCGCTTGTAGATACTTGTGGGTTTCTCCATTCAGGATTCGAAACTATTGCTGTTGAATTCACTTTTGTAATTATACCAGAGCTGTTGTAATACTGCTTATAAGCTTGCATAGTTGTATTCCAAAAACCAAATGACCAGCTGTTATCAGTTGTTAGCGAACAGTTATAATAGCCATTACCTTCATCTGTAACATAAGAACATCCTTTCTCTACCAAATATCTCTTTTCTTTTAGTTCGACAGTAGCACCTGTAACATAACCACAATCATCTGAAACACTGCCACGCAGAGTTACATTATCTGTGCCTCTTCTTATCTTTTCATTGTTTGGTCTCTCTATTGAAACTTGTAATTGATAGGTTGTCATGTTGACAAACATGTCACTTGTATTCAATGGTTTGTAGCACGTTGATTCAAATTCTGCCTTCCATCTAAGTGGTCCTATATTGTAATTGCATTTAGCTTGATTAGGAAATATATCTGTTAAATATCCGCCAATTTCAGTGGATGAAAATTCTTTATCAACAATAAAACTCATTGTATCATATGGATTTGTGGTTACATATATTTTTCCTGTTCCTGTTTCACCTTCAATTAGAACATTTCTATCAAGATCAAATATTTGAACTTTCAAAGTTGCGTTGCTTTGCATCGGTGCTATACTTCTATTTACAACAGTATTGTTACCTGATATGTAATCAATCCTTATATCATCTCTTTCTATTGTAAATGTTTTCACATCACTTTCAGCTGTATCGTCTTGTAGAGAAGACCAATCGTCTGTTGCATTGAATTTGTATTGCCATTGCTGACTTGAACCTGAAGCATCAGCACAATCTATTGTTGGATATTGTCTTGTGAAATTCATTATTTGCGTCTTTATTCCTTGATCTTTTATCTGGCACGTACCGAACAAAGTAAATTCTGGATCAGTAGGTTTCTTCCTCCACAGACAGACACGAACATCATCTTCATCTTCATCTGTAACATTAACTGAAAATCTATAAACTTCTCCCCAACCTCCTGTTGTCACATTAACTGAAGGTTGAGTTAGATTTGGTTTAGTTTCTATCCAATAAGCATTGTCTGATTGAATAGATGATGGGAGTAAAGGTGGTTTGGTTGAATTCATTTTTATGTGATAATACTTTGCTGGCATTAATGTTGGTGAGCTTGTATTAAATGTGCAGTTGTAATAACCCAATCCTTCATTTATTATTGGATTGCAGAAGAATTGCTGACCTGTGTCTGAATGTATAGAAGTGAAATTGATTATGTCAACATTTATTAAATTAGAGCAGTCGTCAGTGATATTGCCTCTTATTGTTATATTGTTACCACGTTTGAATTCTATGCCGCCTGTTGGATATATTAATGTATTGAATAATTCACCACTTATACCAACAGTGTAATTTAAAGTTGAATTTTTATCGATATAGCATGTGTCATTGTTCACACCACCAAACCATGTGTGCATACCACCTGTGTATGTACAGTCAGGATCAAATTGAACAACTAAATAGCCTGTAGCATTAGTAACATTGTTCCACGGTTTGTAATAATTCCCGTCAGTTACCCATATAGTTCCATTAACTCCAGATGGATAATTTCCTCTGTCAACATCATATATTCTGTAGACTAGATTTTGATAAGCATTTCCTGTTCTAACAACTTCGGTATTGTTTCCAGAAATGTAGATTACATTAACATCATCTTCAATCATTGTTGGCCCTGTTTGGACGCTTGTATTAATGAGGTTTGAGTCAGTACTATCATTCAATTCAAATTTGAAACTCGCTGTTCCCATGTCTGCACATGTAAAATCATTAATAACAACTGAACAATTTCCTGGTGTAGCAATTGAACTTGATCCTCTATATTCCCATTCTCCTGTTGTGTTGACAAATAATTTGCAAACAACTGTATCATTTTCTGGATCTGTAATTGTGACGTTAAAGCGATATGTTGCTCCCCAACCACTTGAAGTTGGTGTAACTATTAAATTAGTTCCATTTGGAATTCTGTTTTCAAGCCAAAATCTATAGTCAAATGTTGTTGTATTGCTGTAATAGAAACCTCTTGTTGTTGTTATTCTTACACTGTAATTTCCTTCTGGTTTATTTGTTGAATCCCAAGTAAAGTTGTACCATCCGTTGTTTTCATTTTGAAGCGATGTACTTGAATATTCAGTACCTGTTTGTGTATGAATGTTTGTTATAGTTTGAGAACTCGTGTCATTTATCAACCCATCTTCTGTACAATCTGTTGAAACATTAAATCTCTCAAATATTTGATCTGTCACATTGAATTCAGAATGATCTAAAGGTAATTGCAAATTGTTTTTCAATTGCCCATAAATAGCATAGCTCTGTGTATCTGATTGTATGTCTTTGTAACAAGAATTTCCTGTTAATTCTAGATACCAAAATTGTGATCCAGCTTTGTAATTGCAGTTTGGATCAAAATCGTGTTTTATATAACCAGACGCATCTGTTGAAGACAAATGCCCACTGTCATAATCCACACCATTAGTAGTAAAGTAGAAACTACCACTTGCTCCAGAACCTAGCCATGTCTCATTATCCTCATCGAATATTCTTGCTTTAAATAGTGTTGTTGTATAACCTTCTCTTGGAGCGTTAACACCGACGCCATCAGTAAATGTTATGCTTATATCATCTTTTTCAAGAGTCAAACTATTTGTTGAAGTTTCTGCTCTTAACTGATGTGTATCTGACGTGTTAAACTTGTAATAAATAGTTGAACTTGTTAAATAGTCAGAGCAATCAAACCTGTAATAGAAAGTGACATTTGTGAAAGTCGTGCTTGAAACATTTTTCGAATCAACATAATACCATGGTCCTGATGGGTTGTAAGCTTTCCATAAACTAACATTGTTGTAATCTCCTTCCAAATCTCTAAAGCTTACATTGAATGTGTAATTGAATCCCCAACCTTGTTGTTTTGGTGTAACATCTGGATTTTGCAGTTCAGGTATTTGACCTAAGAAGAATGCGTTTATTCTTGTGAAGAACGAATTGTTGTAATAAGCTTTGGATGAGTTCATTGTTATGTTATAATAACCTAAGAACCCGCCTGAAGAATCCCAAGTTGCGTTGTATGTCCCATTAAGCATGTCATTTGCTGGATCTGGTATTGTGTCAAATTGATTAGATTCTTGAACAACTTTGAAAGTTACAGTAGAGCCTGCAACATAGCTACAATCGTCTTTAACATTACCTGTTATGTTTATTATTTGTCCTTTATCAAAAACTTGTCCAAGTGGAAATGTGATGTTGTTGTAGAGTTCAGAGTAAATGTAAAGAATTAGATATTGTGTTGAGTTGCTGGCAAGATAATATGTTGATTCATCTAGTCCACCCTTCCATCTTTGTTGACCAACGTTGTATGTACAAGTTGGATAGAATGAATAATTCAGATAACCACCACTTTCTGTTGTTATTTCTATCTGCTCTTCATTCGTTCCATCTTTTGTTATCCAGTAGTGTCCAGTTAATCCTGAACCTAATATTGATCCAGAAACAGCGTCTTTTGCTTGGAGTGTTAAAACTGTGTAATTGCTTCCTACTCTGCTTACCCAACTCTCATTGCCGAGAATATATGTGAAACTAACTTGTCTTTTAGTGACATTAAATGTTTTTATTGTTGTATTGGTTTTCATACCGTAATTGTCACTAGCATTGAAAAACCATTCCCATGTCCCTATATCTCCCTGGTTGTAAGTTCTTTGGAATGTCAACGTGCTATTAATGCAGTCATTACATAATTGAGAAGAAACATAAACCCATGCTTGTGATGGTAATTTTCTATGCCATAAACTTACATTTACCAAATCATCATCGTCTGTTACATTAACTTTGAATGTGAATGTCGTTCCCCAATAGCTTTGATTTGGTGTCACATATTCTCCTGACAATACTGGTGAGATCTCATGGAAGAATACTTGCTGTCTTAGTGTTGTAGCATTATTATAAAGATTTCTAGACGAATTCATTCTTACAGCATAATAACCAGGTGGGTTATTAGATATATTCAGAGTACAATTGTACCAAGCTTGTTGTGACTCTGTTAAAACTGGCTCACAAATTGATGAAAAGCTATCATGACTATATTTAAATGTGACTGTTGCATCTGAAATCTTTACACCACATTCATCTGTAACATTTCCTCTAATTGTTATATTTTGATAAGAATAGTAAGCGTCGCCATTTGGATATGCGACCGTATTGTTTAGCCAACCAATTATATTTGTTACCAAACCGAACGTTGAATTAACATCCTTGTAGCAAGAATCCTGATAAGTTCCTGCTTTCCAATATTGCAAACCAACTTGATAATTACAATTTGGTATGAATTCAGCTGATAGATATCCTAAAACATCTGTTGAGTTGCTTATGCCACTATCAAAATTGTTTTGATCTGTAGTTACATATATTTTTCCTTGCACATTCTGAATTACATAACTTTCGTTGTCAATATCATATATTCTAACTCTTAGCAAAACAGGTTCGCTTCTATTGACATAAGAATTGTTACCTGTCGATATTCCAGTGTATTGAATTTCGGCATCATCTCTTACCAAAGTAAAGTTCTTTCCTGGTTTGTCTGTTTTATTTTGTGGATCTGTTGCATTAAATTTGAAATATCTTGTCCCTATGTCAGAACAATCATATCCTTTATAGCTGAAATTTAATTCTCTTTTAGAACCACAGTTTATACATAGCTGCGAAGAAACATAGCTCCAAGTTGTATTATCGTCTGATATCCATAAGCTGACATTTACATCGTCCGCATTTACATCGCTAACATTGACTATAAATGTGAAGTTTTCTCCCCAACCGAAATCTTGTTCTGCATAAACTGTTTCATCTTCCAAAACAGGTGGTGAATAACTTTGCACTATCTTGAATGAATATTCTTTCAGATAGGTGGCATTGTTGTAATAGCTAACATTAGTTGCATTCATTCTTATATTGTACCAACCTTCTTGCGCTGATGTTCCGTTGAATGTACAGTTGTAATATCCGTTACCTTTATTTTCAACAGGGTCACAAGTATATTGTGTTCCAAATCCTAAACTTTCAACAGGCGTGAAGGAAACATTAGCGTTGTTTATGTAATCTAAATTGCATTCATCAACAACACTTCCGTTGATTGGGATGTATAAGAACAAATCACGATAAAATGTTACTCCGTCTGGATATGTAGCATTGGGTACTAAATCGCCTACAATTGAAGTGTTGAATATATCTGAATTTTGATTTTTATAACATGAATCAGCTGATGTGTAACCATACCATTCTCTTTTACCAACTAGATAACTGCACGATGGATTGAAATTGAATTCGACATAACCTGATGTGTTTGTGGTGTTGGAACCTTCTGTCAAATAGCTTGTACCGTTGTGAACTCTGAACCAAATCTCTGGTTTTGTTTGTGCACCCAAAACTGAATATGCTGGCGCATTTTTATCTGTGTCATTTACATATAGAATAAATTTGGTTGTGTTTAGTCCGTTCCTATTAACAAAACTCTCGTTACCAAAATTATATATTATTGATATATCGTCTTTGGAAAGTATGTGTGATTGTGCTGAAGTAATTGAATAGGATTCCGGAACGTCTGGCTCTGAAGCATTGAATGCATAATATTTCAAACTTGTTGTTTGATATTCTGAGCACGTATAATCTCTTGTAAAGTTAATCATTTTGTTTTGCGGGCTTTCCACATACCTACACTCAGTGACAGACCATTCATCTGTTGGCAAATTCCTTTCAAGCAAACAGACGTTGACATTAGCATAGTGATTAGCGATAACAGTGAAATTGTGTATTTCACCCCAGCTTCCATCATCAGCAGAAGTTACTTGTGGCGAAGACAACTGAACTGGTGTTATTAAGAAAAATGCATTTTCTCTGAAGTAACTTCCATTTATGTAATAATCTTTGTATGATTCCATTGTTATGTTGTAATAACCACCAACACCTGAACTAGAATCCCATGTACAATTGTAATAATTACCTGTTGAATTTGTTACATAACCAGAGGTTGGACAATAGTAAATATTAGAACCTGATTGTAACTTGAATCTTACGTTTGCAGCTATTACTGGTTGTAAGCAATCGTCAATTATCGTTCCATTTAAATCTATGAAAGATCCTTGAACATAATTAACACCGCCACTTGGTTCTAATAGGCTATTAGTCATATTGCCATAGACATTAACTAGGAATTCTAGAGAAGTGTTAGTTGCATAACAAGAACTGCTAGCATTCACTTTCCATTTCTGCTGTCCTGCTAAATAGCTACATGTAGGATTGAAATCCAAATTATAGTGAGTTCCATTGCCTGTCTCAAATTCTTCGTTATAGCTAGAACCATCTGTTGTAATCCATGTTCTAACATCATCTGTTGATATAATAGTTGTATAGTTGTTAAGTACAAGATTGATTATTTGCACAGACAATTTTTTAGTGTTTCCAGTTGCGTCATTGCTTCTGTTAACAATTGTATTGTTTCCTTCGCCAAGATTTATTGAAATATCTGATTTTGTAACATTGAAATAGATTACTGATGTTGTATTTGTGAAGCTTGTAGCAGATGTTGCATTGAATTTTGCTTGCCATTCTCCAATATTTTCACAAGTGAAATTTTTCTGAGTCAAGAAATAGAAGTTGTTGCAATTAATGCAAGAAGTCATGTTTTCTATAAACCAATTGTCTGTTGAATTCTTCAGCCAAAATCTTGTTAAAACACCCTCGTTGTCTATATTTGTTACATTAACTGAAAAGTTGAATGGCTTTAGTTCCCAACTTCCTTTTGGATATGGTTGAATTTTCGCATCATTTAATTGAGGTGTTGATGATAGGAAGAAGACATTTTCTTTGAAGTAAGTGCTATTCCAATACTTACCTGCTTCTGTTCCTTCTGCAAATGCTATCATCGTCACATTATACCATCCAAGCGGAGCGTCTAATGGGATATTCCAATTTGTAGATGTGAGAGAAGCTGTAATAACATAAGTTGTTGATTCGTGTGTTAACCTATATTCAACACCAAATTGCGCTGAATCTGTTTTTGTGTTGTAACAATCATCCTTTATCACACCATCTAAACTTACGCTTGAACCACGAGTAAAATTTTGACTGCCGTCTGGTTGTGTTAAATATGAATTTGATAAATCACCAACAAGCATGAATGGATAAATGTTTGTGATATTGTCTTTGTATGTTGTTGCACCACTCACACCTCCTTTCCAATAATTCTGACCTAAATAGTAATCAGAAACTAAACACCATTGAGTTGATGTGTTGCTCATTTGTCTGATTAAATGACCTGTTTCATTTGCTGAAATTGCAGGTGACGAATCAAATGTTTCACTGCTGCCAAATTTAGAAATGAATATTTTTCCTTTACCCTCATCTATTTGTCCTGTTAACAAATATGCTGGAGTTGATTGATTGTCTCTATCGTATATTTGAATTATGAAACTGCTTGACTGACTTCTGTTAACAGTCATGTTCCATGTTGGTATAACAAAATTAGCATTTATATCATCACTTTCAATTGTATATCCATATCCAGACAAAGTTGAAGATCCATCCGCATTGGTTGCATTGAATTTGAAATCCCAGCTTCCTATAGCACTTCCGTTATAACGATAAGTGAAATTAGCTTGATTCCAATTTAAGCAAGAATTACAGACCCAAGACCCTATTTGTGTGTATTCTCCTGTACCCTTTCTTTGCCATGCATATACTGTAACATCTCTTCCAAATCTATCTCTCACTAAAACCGAAAAGTTGTATTCTTCTCCCCAACCACCTGTAGTTCTGCTGCTATCTCCGTTTATATATAAAGTGGAATTTGTGAGTAGTGGCGAATATTTGTAAACTTTTGTTTTAACAAATAACTCTTGCGGTTCCTGGAATATTTTGCCCGTGCTCCATGTATAAGATATTTTCTCTATTGTTATGTTTACATTTTCATCATCAGTAGCATCTGCATATCCGCTAATTCTAATTGTTCTTGTTGACGAAACGAATTTTTGCTGGTCACTTTCATCTATCGAATAATTGCTCCACAAAGAATTGCTATAAGAATTAAATGTATAATTTTGCCATGCTGTTCTATAAGTATTCAAATCGTCACTGAAACTTATTTCTCCTTCTCCTATTGTTGTTTCATAACCATTCCATTTGTAGCTGACATAGAAATCTGCCTCTTTTAATTTTTCATATCTTGCATCATTAGGTTTAGTGAATGTGAATGACTGCTGTGTTAAACAGTTGCTACCTGTACATTCAATATCAGTATTATTTACAAATGTTGTTTGATTTCTTGTATCCTTTATTCCTTCTGCTATTAGAACTTTCTTGCCTTCTGTTGTACAATTTAAAGTGAAGTTAAGTTTTGTACTCGAATATAAGTCTAAATCATTTAATTGCCATGTAATTTTTCTTGAAGTTGCATTCCAACTCCCTGAATTGTAGATTGCAGCAACATTACATTCAGTTGGTATTAATAAAGTAACATTCCAATTAGTTGCTGTTATATCACCTATACTTCCTACCTTCAATGAATAGTTGTATAGCTTATTTAATTGAGCTGATCTTGGTTCTGCCCATGGATAATCTGATTGCTGCAAAACATCTAAATCAAACTCCAAATGACTTTCACTTGTATAGTTTGCTGTCTGTAATTTGTACGGCGAATCCTGCAACGATTTTCCATCCCAACTAACATTCCATTTAAATAAACCTTCTTGAGCGGTTGCAACTGGTGCTTTTATTTGATATGTCAAAACGGCGTATTTGTTTACTTCTATTGTTCCTAATTGCCATGTTATCAAATTATTTATTAAATCAACTGAACTTGAAATTAATTCAACGTCTTCACCATATTCGTTTGTTTTTATTGCTGGATTAGCTGGTATCCAACCACTGGAAATTATCTCTTTAACTACAGTTGTTCCTGAAGTCGCTGCACATCCTTTGTTGTGAACAGATAATTGAGATTCGAATACCTTGTCATTACCAACATATTTTGGTGTCTCTCTTATTACTTCTAATATAGCAATGGAATTGTTTTCTTGTATTGTGTAATTGCTTGTTTTTGTTTTTTGTGTAGATGGATAAGTGTATTTGACTGTAGCATTAATCACAACTGTTTCTGCATTTGCATTAGAGGATGTGATATTAAATGAAATTGTGTAATTGCCTGGAGAAGTTGCATTAATTAATTGATAATTAGGTTGATATGACCAGCCTGTTGGCACTTGTAATGAGACATTGTATTGAATAGCATCGATGAAGGGATGGTAAATATCAACTATATATTCTTCTGTTGTTGAATTACACATCCAGTTAACTGATTTAGCATTAACTGAAATTGATTTGAATATTAATTGTTCGGATCTTTCAGTTAAATTTTGTCCATAAATCAAATAAGCATTCAATTTGTAATTTCCTTCAGACCATGTTGAAGTGTTTATGTTTGTTATGTTGAACAGACCAAAAGATTTTGCCAGGATGTTTACAGATTGAGATGAATAGTTGACAATATTGTTGTTGCTATCAGTTATGTTAAACCATAATGTGCCTGATACTGATGTTGATTTTGAGTTTGCTATTCTAACTGTTGCATTAAACAATTGATCTAAAGGTTCAACGCCAGTAGTAATTTGATTACTAACTTTAGTTTGAATGTCTTGTATTTGCACAGTTTCGTTATAATAAGCAGATAATTGTATTGAAGAAATGTTGATGTAATTGTTTCCGTTGTTTTCTATTTTTATCAAACAATACCCTGTTTCGTTTGCATTTAATTGGTTTTTCATTATAGGCAAAAATTGGTAGGTAAAGTCCTGTGTGTTTAAATAATAGCTATGTAAAACATCTAACCATTCCGTTCCATTGTAAACATACACTCTTGCTGTAGTATCAGTAGCATTCCAATTAAGAGTTATGTTTGCGTTTCTATAATTGCCTACTTCACAGGACCAACTGAAAATGGCAGAATTGTTTGATTGTACTATCTTAGGTAAAGATTCGATTGGCAAAGAAGGTGTTTTCAATTTATAAACTGTGAATTTGTCTGAATATTCTGTATCTGAATTAGCTGTGCTTGAATTGACATAAATAGTCACATTAGCTACACCATAATTACTAGCGTTTATATTCCAACTAACTTTTTTGTATTGACCTACATTTACTGTTCCCAAACTTTTTGTAGCACTATCAACTTGCCAACCTGAAGGAACTGTTATTGTGGCATAGACTTCGCTAGCTGTTGAAACCCATGCTGTAACAGTCGCATTAATTGTGAAATTTCTTGTCAAGAAAATTTCTTTTGGTGTTGATATGTCTGTTATTTCTACTGAAGGTTGACAGCCAGGTAATTGAATTGTTATTGTTCCATTTCCAGTCTTACTTTCTTTATAATATGAATCTGATGAAGTTATTTCTGCTGACCATTCTTGCGTTCCTTCATACCAACCTGAGCACTCTGTGATGTTGAATAGATATCTTGCATAACCTGTCTCATTTGTTGCTGCTGTACCTATTATTTTATAACCTTCAGGATAGTTGCTATTATATATTTTGAATGTAACAGTCGCTGATGGTCCTGTGACATTATAGCTTTGTTTGTCTAAATCATAAACTAGTGCTGACAAATATTGAGGTTGTGTATCCTTTATTAATGTTGTTTCATTTCCTTCACCACCATAAGTTATGTTTGTATCATCTTTTTCTACTGTTACTGACAAAACTTGCTGAGTTTCTGTTCCGTCAAGTTTGAATTGATAATACCATGTTCCTTGCTCATAAGCTGTGAAATTGCGATACCAATATTTAATTGAGCCTAAACAGTTTTCGCATTCAATTGGTGTTTGATTCAAGCATGTTGGCGAATCGCATTTACTTGTTGGTGGCCAAGATTGAGCCATATACAAACTTGTAACCAAAACATTTTCTGAATCACCTGAACTTACATTAATTGAGAAATTCCAGTTTGGTCTACCCCAACCTTCTGATGTTGGATGCGCATATGGGTTTAATAATTTCTTTACTGGATTTAGATAGAATAATCCATAATTACCTGAATTAAAGCTATAGTTGCTATAGTGATAGGTTCTGTTGACATACATGCTTGTGTTGTACCAACCCATTGGTGTGTTAATTGTTGTTGTCAAATCGCAAGTATAAGCATTAGCACCAACTTTGCTAACTGGTGAACATTCTATGCTATTCAAACTTTTGTTAACGAAATATCTGACAGTTGATGTTAATGCGTCTCCACAATCGTCTGTGGTCGAACCTAAAAATGATATTGTTTGTTCTTGCGTAAAATTGATGGAACCGTCTGGCCTATCAAAAGTTAATTGTATATCACCCATAACTGTAAGGTTTCTGTAGATGAAAGTTGATGTATCGTTTTGATAATAACAATTTAATTCTGACTCGTTTATTTGCGCTTTCCATTGCTGCTCGCCGACTAGGAATTTCGGCGCACCTGTATATTCACCTAAGCACGTTGGATTGAACTGAAAGTTAGCATTGCCACTTCCATCTGTCAAAACTATATAGTTGTTGTCTGTGTAATACGTAACATTATCTGTTGTTACAGAATACTTTATTGGGAATGATGTTAAAAGTGTTCCGTTTAAATCTTTCACTTTGAAACTTAGTAAATCTGTTTGAGATGCAGATCTATTTGCTACCGAACCATGACCTGATACATACTCAAACAACACGGTATCTTTTGTTACAGTGAATGATTGAGGAGTTGTCATGTTTGTTGTCAAATCATAATCAGTTGCGTTGAAGAAGTAATATATAGTTCCAACGTCTTCACAACCAAATCTTTTTGTGAAATTAAATTGTTGCCATCCTCCTGGTGGGTTTGTATAATTTTGCTGCCCTATTAGTGTCCATGGTTCTGAATTAGTTTTGCTGTACCATAAAAACACAGTTGCATTTGCGTTGCTGTTTGTGACATTAACAGTAACATTAAACGTAAAGTTTCCTCCACCCCAACTTCCTGTAGATGGTGATTGAGTAACATTCTCAAGATTTATTCTAACACTGCTAGCTAAAACTTCAAAACTATCAGTTCCACCTGTTTGCGTCTCTACTGTTTGCGTGTCTTTGTCTATCATCTGGAATTGATAGAACCATGTTCCTACATCTGATATTGAAAAATTGCGATACCAATAATA